>Ga0209097_10000170_pt1 | contig 76329 bp, 68 predicted proteins | sample AD_UKC052_MetaG_FD_184419 | JGI IMG/M metagenome (GOLD analysis project Ga0209097, IMG submission 184419) | Active sludge microbial communities of municipal wastewater-treating anaerobic digesters from USA - AD_UKC052_MetaG (SPAdes) (version 2) | ecosystem: Engineered > Bioreactor > Anaerobic >... | reverse complement strand
TCGACGGCGATCCTCCCGAGCAAAGCTTGATCCTCTACCTTCTGTGTCAACTCGGGCTTCACCCACATACCCATTTCTGCCAGCAACGCCGGATCTGTGAGTCTTTCTATCGCAGCGCGACGGAAGACGGAATTCTGTTCCTCCAAAGCGATCTTCGCTAGGCTGGTCTGGTCAGTAAGCCGCTGGATGGCAGCGCGACGAACGCCTAGATCTTTTCCCTCAAAAGCCATCTTGGCAAGAAGGGTTTGGTCGGTGATCCTCTCCACGGCGGCGCGGCGGACGGCTTGATCTGTGGCCACAACCGCGATTCCAGCCAGAAGTGCCTCATCACTCACTCTATCTACGGCGGCCCGGCGGACATTCGGATCCTTGGCCTCGACAGCAATCCTGCTGAGTTTGTTTTGGTCGGAAGTACGTTGCACGGTTTTCACACTAGGACCACAACTCACCAGAACAAATAGCATGAGGCACAAGATCGCCGCATGAGACTTCTTGTTGTTCTCTATCGATGCTGGAAAGTTAGTCACCATAAGAGGTCGCATTCCATGGATCCTCCTTCCTAGAAGTGTCCCAAGATCTCCGTGAAAACCCATCAATCACAGATAGGTCAGCATCTTCACGTGGTCCTTTTCGATCATTTCATCTTTCGCTTTCACATCCATAATGACGTTCACTTTGCGCGTTTCAGTTCCCCGCTCAGGGGTTGACGAAGCAGGAAGGCGCACCGTACGTTGGTGCCCCATCCTGGTAATTCAGCGATTGTCAGCGACACACTGCCGTTTGAGAGCGCAAGGTTAGAAAAAGTCGTGGTATGCGGGGTGATCTTGCCGGTCTTTTCGTCTTTGGTCGAGTACTCAAATGCGTTGCCAGCCGTTTTCAATGTGTGGACATAGACAAACTGCTTCGCGTCTGGCCCCGTTCCATCAAAGCGGTATTCGATGGTCATGTCAGCGACTCGTATTCCGCCATGAGCTCTTACGTCTTTGTCAATTTTGAAGACAGAATCCATATACAGACCTTCCGGCGTCTTGCTTTTATACTGGAAACGCCCTTTGCCCGATATGATCTGTCCAGATTCATCGAAATAGGCAACTTGATTGCCGTCGATCATGGAAATCGTCCCCAATGTTTGACCGTCACTGCCTGAGATTGCCGCGAAGTCATTAAGTGGTTCCGGGCCGCTGTGGTAGTTCATGTTTCTCTGATCCAAGGAAAGCTGATCTGGGGCCGCTGACACCGCTTGCTGGGGCACAAAAATCGACAAGCACGAGACGAGAGCGCACCACGCGCAGTACTCCATCCTAAAGCTCGCAATGGTAACGTACACACTTCTCTTCATTGTTTGTTCCTCCTCGTCTTTGTGCAGTCAGAAATGCACCGCACGGCTGACTGATTTCACATCGGCTTCCACCGTTTACCCTATTCTGGCTGATTTCGGCGAAGCAACCGGAACCCCGAAAAACTGAGGAGCGCGGCGACCGCGCTTCAGAGAGGGACTTCCACATCCCCAGTAGAGAACGCAGTGCAGACCGCGCTCCAAACGGAGCGCGTCTTGCACTTGCGCGGTTCCCTACGATACAACGTGGAAGTTTTCTCTGAACCCGCTCAAGGCTTGACGCCTAGAATCTGTCTCTTATCGTTTCGGATACTCTCCTTGTTTTCGTTTCGTCTTCATCGTACTGCTTCTGCGTTCGTATTCACAACACCACGGGGGCGGTGTTGCTGGGTACGCTGATTCCGGCGCTGTTGACGCCGATGGCGCGGTACTCGATCCCGCAACGCTGCGGTTGGTGCGACAGCAACGTATGCGTTTCGAGCGCCATGCCGATTTGTTCCCAACTGCCGAATGCGCCGCCACCTTGCGGCCCATTGCGCCGGTAAATGACGTAGGTCCGCACGGGTCCGCCTTTCCTGCCGATGATGGGGGATTTCCAGTCCAGGTAGACGGTGCCGGGACCTTGCATGATGGCTTCGAAGGCGCGGGGTTGGTTCGGTGGATTCGTGGGCTGGGCGGGGGCTTTCTTTCCCCAACCGATCAGTTCAAGTTTGCCGGGATCGTTCGCGGTGTCCACTTCCGACTGCTTCAACTGGGCGATCATGTTCTCGGTCAGGGCGTCGAGGGCGGCGTCCTTCTCTTCAGTCTTGATCTTCGCCATCGCGCGGAAGCAGATGACGACAAGCAACCCTTGACGAAAATCATCGGTGGCAGTTTGCATGGCTGGAAGGTCGGCATGCGGAAAGTCGCCGGGATTCGTTTGATACCCGGCGATCATCGCGTTGGCCAACGCGAGAATGTCCAATTCCTGGCTCGGAAACTGCGCCATCCCCCAATCCCCCGCTAAAGTACGACCGCCGCCGTATTGCTCGGTACGCTGTTGCCGCCGTTGTTCACGGCGATGATCCGGTATTCCAATTGGACGTTGCGCGGCTGATCGGGGAGCGTCAATTCGCTGTCGAGCGCCACGCCGACTTGATGCCATTCGTTGAACGCGCCGCCGGAGACTTGCTCGCGGCGTTCGATGAGATACGTGCGGACGCGGCCACCCGGCCCCGGCGCGGGCGATTTCCAGTCGAGGAATAGCGTGCCCGGCCCCTGAATAACGGGATCAAGATTGCGTGGTTGGCCGGGCGGGTTGCTGGGTTGCGCGGGCGCTTTCGGACCCCAACCGATCAAGCCTAATTTCTCTTGATCGCTCGCGACATCCACTTCGGACTGGCGAAGCTGGACCTTCATGAGGTCTTCCAGTGTGACCAACACGCCGTCTTTCGCCTCCGTCGCCAATTGCGCCTTGGCGTCCGCGTCGAGTTGCGCATTCTTGGCTGTCTGGTACGACGCGCGCTCCCCCTGGAGCGCAACCAGGTCGGCATGAGGGAATACCGCCGGATTTTGCTGATACCCGGCGATCATGGCATCCGCCAGCGCGACAACATCCGGTTCCCGCCTTGGAAAATTCGGCATAGTCTCAATCTCCTTCCGCATTCAACGGTCTTGGGCTGTTTCCGGCTCAAAACGCACAACATATTGAAAAGTAAGCACTTACAACGCGACTCCCCGCCGCGCAACTCCGATTTGCAGACTTACATCGTCACGTTGCAGACATGCAATTCGATGATGTAAACACGCATTTTCGATTTGCAGACATGCAATCCCGATTTTCGCAGCCGGGAATGGAATTGCAGATCAACAACTCGACGTTGTAGATACGCATTTTGGATTTGCAGATATGCAATCTCGTTCCCCGCTCCCGGGAACGTCATTGCTGGTTTACAATTCGGGATTGCGAGTCGGTCGCCCCGCTGGAATGACGTGCTTCCCCTCAGCGTCCCGCGTCCGGTCTGCAAGTCTGCACGCGATTCAACTTTCGCGGTTGTGTTCGGCGTGAGCAGCTTCGGCGATTCGTCTGCGGTGTATTTCGCCGTTAGGCGAACCCCAAATACTACAAGGGCCATAGCACAAAAGAGTACTACACATTCATCATGGAATTCGCAGATTCTACGGCAAATGGCCCGAGAAGTCAAGTTTTTTGTTTGCCCCTTTCATAGGTTTGTTCCGTCAGACTCCGTGCTCCTCAAACCGCGTCATATGCCGAAGCTAACCGGCCTCGCATTTCTCACCGTTTCCGGTAAGTAACCTCCAGACAGGCGGTGGTTGCCTGCCGGAGGACGTATGGAAGTGTTTGCTACCGAGCTTGACCGGCTTGGTTTCCTGCTGGAAACGGATGCCTCGCTCGGGCTGCATCTGGAATCGCTCGCGGCGCAGGGCGTCGAACTCGTCACCGAGGAACTCCCGGCGGACCAGCGCCCGAAGTACGTCACGAACTACATCGGCTCCAAGCAAAAGCTGGTGGACTGGATCTGGAAGCACACGCCAGAGGATGTGGCGTCCGTATTGGACGTCTTTACCGGGTCCGCGGTCGTGGCCTATATGTACAAGACCAAGGGGTTACAAGTACTGGCCAACGACCGGCTCCGCTACTCTTATCATGCGGCGCGAGCGATTGTAGAGAATTCGGACACCCGCATCTCTGAAGCCGACCTGGAAAAGCTCGTCGCGCAAAACCCGAAGGCCGGCACGTTTGTCCGGGACAAGTTCAAAGGCATCTTCTTCGCCCAGGGCGTCCACGGCATCATTGATAACCTTCGCGCGAACTGCAATCTGTTCAAGGGATACAAGAAAGACATTGCGCTTTTCGCGTTGGGCAAGACCTGCATGTCCGGCAAGGGCGGGTTCGGCCACTTCTCGTCGTCCACGTCCTACGGCAAGCGCGAGGACACTCCCGACGAGTTCATCGAGCGCTTCAAAGCGAACATCGCGCGGATCAACGCCCTTGTCTTCGACAACGGCCAGCCCTGCAAAGCATACAACGAAGACGTAAACGCGCTGTTGCCGAAGGCCGAGGTGGATCTGGCGTATTTCGATCCCCCCTATGCCACCGAATTCTCGACGACGAATTATGAGAAGTCGTACCACTTCGTCGAAGGCCTGATGACCTACTGGGACGGCCTGACCATCAATGAGGACTCGAAGGTCAAGTTCTACGAGACCGATCACGAGACCGTCACCAAGGCCAATGCCAAGGGGGTCTTCGAGACCTTTCTTGGCAACGCGAAACACATCGCGCACTGGCTGATCTCGTACCGCGACCATGCCTACCCGAACGAAAGCGAGATGAAAGCCATCATCGCGTCGCAAGGCCGCGAATCCAACATGAAGTCTCAACAGCACCATTACTCGATCACGTCGCGGCACGGCGAGAACTCAAACGCGATGGAACGGCTGTTCATCTGCCGCAAAGCCAAGGCCATGAAACAGGCGGCGGACCTGCGCACGCAAGGGGTCTGGGACGAGTCGGACTCCGCGAGTCCGTCAGACAACGAAATTCGCTACCGCATCCGCGACACCGAGGACTTCATCCCTGCATGCTTCCGCACCAAACAACTCAAGGATGGCGTGTCCGTCATCGTCGGAACGCTCAAAGGAGCGGACTCGGAGTCCATGGTGTTGCAGGCATACCGCTTTGCCAGGAAGACCGAGGAAAACCCCGATGGATGGACCTTGGACAAGGCCAAGGACTGGGTCAAAAAGCATCAGACCGGTTCGGCATTGCCCGACGGGTTGCGCGCGGCCGCCATGCACACCTCGGCACCTATCGAGTTCGCGTTCCCCGCTGCGGAGGCGCTGGACGTGGCTTCCGGTCCCTCGGGCGATCCGCAGTTCACGTTCGTACTGTGCCGCGCGGGCACGAACCGGAACGGCGACCATTTCCTCGCCGAGGAACTGGCCACCCGGTACATGACGGCGGTCAACAAGAAGATCGACCTCAAACACTCCCAGGACTTCACGGATATCGTCGGCGGTATCGCCGGCGCGGACTACATCGAAGACGCCCAGAGCCAACGTATCGAGTGCGCGGGCGAACTGTACACACGGGACAGCGCCAACGCCCAACTCGCATACAAGCTCATGAAACGCGGCGTCATTACCCATGTCTCGATGGAGTGCGATTACGAAGAGGGTGAATGTTCCGTCTGCGGCAAGCGTGCGGCGTCCAAGAACGACTACTGCGTCCACCTGCGCAAGTACAAGGGCGGGGAGGTCCAGGGGAAACCAGTCTACGAAATCCTGCACGGCGTGACGTTCACGGGAGTCGGGCTGCTCGACCGCAAGGGTGCGGACGAGAACGCACGGATTCTGCAAGTGGCGTCGCACCAGTGCCCATGTGAAGAAACCACGAAAGGAGAGCCAGTGATGGACGAGAAAGACAAGGACAAGACGTCCAAGGAAGAAACCGAGGGCGCGAAGAAAAAAGATGACACCGGAGGCGGTGGCGGAGGCGGCACCGCGCCGGTTCCCGAAGACCCCGCCTCGCTGAAGGCGCGCGTCAAGGAACTGGAGAAGGAGAACAAAGACCTCAAACAGCAGGTAGCCGAACTCCAGAAGCAGGTCCAGGACCTCGAAGCGGACAAGAAAGCCGCCGCCAACCGCGCGCGGGCGCAAAAGCTTCTGCGCAAGATGGAGAAACAGGGCCTGTCCTTCGCGTCCGACGATGACCGCGAACAGGAACTGTTCCGTCTGGCCAGCCTGTCCGACGATGCGTTCGCCGCGACCGAAACGGCTTATGAACGCATGGCGGGCGTCAAACCGTCCGCTGATGCGGGCAAGGACGGTGGAATCGCAAAGGCGGGCGACGGCGCCCCCGCGCAGGAATCCGCACAGGCCTGCCGGACCTGCTCGAAGGAATCCCCTCCCATGCGGACCGACGCCGGCGTCCGTCCCCTGGACGTCGACGACAAGAAAACCTCACTCGAAGACCAGTTGCGCGACGGTTTCATGGCCGCCTACCGCACGCGAGTCGCCTCGGAAACCGGAAACCTGGCCCAGTCGGCCTAACCCAATAGGAAGGAGTCAGCACCATGGCATTTATCAACGCAGCGCACCGGGGCCTCGCCTACGGCGACGGCTACCTGCAGGGCGACGGCGAACTCGGCCAGTTGGTCAAGGTCGCGGGCAACGATTTGTTCACCGTGAACACCGACCCCTCCACACCGTCGTTCGGCATCCTCATCAAGGGATACAAGAGCGGCGAGATGCCCGGCATCTTCTGCATGGGCGGCGTCTACGAAACCGACGTGTTCGAGGGGACCGTCCAGGCGGGCGACCTCCTGAAAGCGTCCACGAACGGCAAACTCACGGCGGGTGTCGGCGAGGGCGACGTGGTCGTCGCGCAGGCGATTTCCGTGTCCGGCGGCACGCTCAAGTTCCGCCTGGTCGTCTAAGGAAGGAGAACACTGACCCATGAAAACCACCACAAACATCAACATCCACAGCCAGGAATACATGGAATCCATGGCCCGCCTGATGAACCAGGCGCTCGAGTCTCCCGAAGGCATGCGCGCGCTGGCGACCGCCATCGCCGCGCCCATCGAACAGGAAATCGACCGCAAGGAGATATCCTCGCTCCTGCTGACCAAGCACACGCTGCCCAAGGGCGAGCGGCCCATCTACCAGAAGCGGGCCAACATCGCGGCGCACTGGATCAGCACCGACGGCGATGCGTGCGCGGGCGAGGTCACGAAAGACGAGGTCGAGTTTCCGACGAGCCGCATCCACTCGAACCCGATGGTCGACGTGTCCGTGCTCAAGCACGGCAACATCGGCACGCTCATGGACATCCAGACCAGCGCCGCGAACGAGATCCGCAAGAAGATCGACAGTCGCACGCTGGCCGTCGTGTCCGCGGCGGTGCCCGCGGCGAACGTCGTCGAGGTTACCGGCACGGCGCTGACGGAAGCCGCGCTCAACCAGGCCATCTCGATCATCGAAGACCTGGAAATGTCCGTGAAATACATCGTCATGCGTGGACGCCGGTTCAACGACATGCGCTCGTGGAACCTCGACCCGGAGACGAAGGCCGAGTTGCGCGCCAAGGGCCTCATCAAGAACTACGGCACGGGCGGCATCCTGCTCACCGCGGCGGCGGCGATGAACGAGATCATCCTCGTGCCCGACACGGAAGTCGGCAAGTGGCCTATCCGCGAGACGCTCACCACGGAGTCCATCGAGGTCAAGACCCAGTTCAAGACCGGCTGGCTTGTGTGGATGGAACTGGGCCAGGGCGTCACCCGCCCGGAGATTCTGGTCAAGATCCGGATTCTCGGATAAGGGAGGCAACCGCACATGGTTCAAGTAAAGAACGTACGCGCCGGCATGCTGCTCATCACGGACACCGGACTCGAACTCAAGCCGGGCGAGGTGGCCGAAGCCGCCTCGCTCAGCCCGGACATCCAGCGCGCGGTGGCGACGGGGCATCTGGTCGTGGTCCGGGACGATACGCAGACCGTTACTCCCGCGCCGCCGGATAGCGCCTCGCCGGAGGGCCTTGCCACGCTGCAGGCGCCGGACGCCGTCGCGCGCATCCAGTCGGAAACGGATATGGAACGGTTGAAGTCGTGGCTCGTCACGGAGAAACGCCGGAGCGTAGTCGCGGCCATCAATGCGCGTTTGCAGGAACTCGGTTCCAATACGGGGTGACCCCATGCCGCTGGCCGACCTGGTATCCATTTTGCGCCAGGACCTCGCCGACCCGGAGAAAACCCTCTTCGCCGACGAGGTCCTGGCGCGGTGTCTCTTGAAGGGAGCGTTCCGTCTCGCGCGGGATCTGCGTATTACGCTTTCCGTTACCGGCGGAGAGATTGCGCCGGAACCCGAGGGCGAAGCGCGAGAACTACTCCTGCTCCTGGGGCAGATAAACGCATGCCAGGTCATGCGGGCGGCAACGGCGAATTCATTCTCGTTTTCCAGCGGGGACAAGAGCGTCAACAAAACGGGCCAGCCCAAGCAATGGGCGGACCTCGAAGAGTCGTTGACGCTCCAGTACCGGCAGCGTGCGGCGCAGATGACGCCCGGCGTCCATGACGACGATGGATACATCATCACACCGGAGTTCCGGCCCGTCCTCTACGAACAGGGTCTCGACCTCGAACCCCTGGAGGACCCTCACCTATGGCCCTACTGAGTCCGAACGAGCAAGCCGAGGCGGGTGCCGATGTGCGCGAACTGATTCTCGCGTCCGCTCAGACGGCAATACTGCTCCGCGCCGCTACGGGCGAACAGTTGTATGGAACGGACGACGCACCGTGTACGCCAGTAGGCGAGCCGTTTCCCCTGGAGTTCATCCCAACGCCCGCGGAAGATCTCGCCCAGAAGATTGACGCCACGGCCTGCGTGCTGCCGGAGGCAGACGTCTGCCAGGAAGACCGAATCCAGGTTGGCGCGGAAATCTATCGCGTGCAGACGGTGAAGGAAGAACGGCTGTTCGGCGCGATCACGCACAAGGTGATCAGATTGGTGAAACATCATGTCGGTTAAGCGATTCGGAGACTGGGACAAGGTCAAAGCGCGGCTGGAGAACAATCCCGGCGCGCGCTTGGCCAAGGCCATTCGACAGGCTACCATCCAGAACGCCCTGCTGCTCGTCAGAGAGATCAAGCGGGGCATTGTCTCGCAAGCGCCGGGCGGCGTGTCGTTCGCGCCGCTGGCGGAAAGCACCATCGAACGCAAAGGTTCCAGCAAGGCGCTCATCGATACCGGGTTCCTCCTCAATTCCGTCACACAACGGATTCTGAGCGATCATGCGTTCGTGGGATTGTTGCGCGGGACGGTCAACAAGGACGGCGAGGACATGGTCAATATTGGCGCCATCATGGAGTATGGCGCGACGATCACCATGCCGAACGGAACCACCATCGTCCTCCCGCCGCGCCCCTTCCTGCATCCCACGATGGAGAAGTACCGCGACCAGGTCGCGGACAACTACCGTAAAGCCATCCGCGCCGCGCTCGACGGCGCGTAAGAGGGGCTCGTTATGTTCGCATTCCTCCTGACGGTGTGCTGCATATGGTTGTTCGACCCGCCCGTGCTGGTCGCCGAAGGCACGGCCTCGTACTACACGCGGGAGAGCGGCGCGATCACCGCCTCCGGTGAAGCCTTCGACGAGAACGCCTTCACCTGCGCCATGCGCGAAGGGACGTTCGGCGGACTCTATCTCGTGGCGGCGGAAAACGGCCGGAACGTCGTCTGCCGGTTGAACGACCGGGGGCCGCACGCACGAGGGCGCATTATCGACCTTTCCAAAGGTGCGATGGAACGGCTCGCCGCGACCGAAGAAGGTCTTGTGCATGTCCGCGTCTATCGTCTCCAATTGGATTTCCCGCCCCGCTTCATGGACACTGTGTCCGTGAAAAAGAACGAGGGAACCTGATGGACCTTGAAGACAGATATCGCGGATGCCTCCTGGGACTCGCCGTGGGCGACGCTGTAGGCACGGCGCTCGAGTTCAAAACGCCGGGAAGTTTTGAGCCCATAGCGGATATGGTGGGCGGCGGACCGTTCGGACTGGCGCCCGGCCAGTGGACCGACGACACTTCGATGGCGTTGTGCTTGGCGGAGAGCCTCATCGAACGCCGGGGTTTCGACCCTATCGACCAGTTGGAACGGTACGTCCGCTGGTATCGCGAGGGACATCTGAGCAGCACGGGGCGCTGCTTCGATATCGGCAATACGACACGCGAGGCGTTGCACCGGTTCGAACGGACGCGGGAACCTTGGTGTGGCTCGACTGACCTGTGGGCGGCGGGCAACGGCTCGCTCATGCGGCTTGCACCCGTCCCGATGTTCTTCCGTCTCGATCCGCGCAGTGCAATCGAAAAGGCAGGGGACAGTTCGCGCACCACGCATGGTGCGCCCGCAGCCATCGACGCCTGCCGGTACTATGCGGGCCTGCTCGCCGGCGCATTGGAGGGCGTCTCCAAAGAGGAACTACTTTCCGACCGGTATTGCCCCGCTCCTGATTACTGGTGCGATCATGCCCTGAGCGATGACATCGACGCCGTGGCGCGCGGTTCATTCCACAGGAAGGAACCGCCCGAAATACGCGGCGCGGGCCACGTTGTGCGTTCTCTCGAAGCCGCGCTATGGGCGTTCCACAAAAGCGTGTCGTTCCGTGACGGCTGTTTCTTGGCCGCTAACCTCGGCGACGACGCGGACACGACTGCCGCTATCTATGGCCAAATCGCGGGCGCATTCTTCGGCGCGTCCGGCATTCCACAACCGTGGCTGGACCGGCTTTCTCAACGCGAACTCATCGCGGAATACGCGGACGCTTTGCTGACGTTGTCCGAGACCGCGCGTTAGACGGCCTCCCCCCTTCATTTCTTTCCGACACCCCACGCTTCGTCTCCATTTCCGGTAGATAACCTCTGAACAAGGTTTGCCGGAGACGAACACATGACGTTGCTGCGCGAAGTGGTGGAATCCTTTATCCGTCTGGTCAAGGCGGAGATCGCCGCCAATGCCGTCCTCGTTCCTCCGGACGACGTGTTCGAAGTAACGAAGGTTCCGAGCTTCATCCTTCAAGGCCCCAGCCCCGTGGAAGACGGCGCACGCCGCTGTCCGGCTCCCTTGCTCGCCGATGACCGGGCGACGATGACGTTCACCGAGACAACCCATCCACGGCTGTATCACCTGGACTTCGACCTCGTCGCCACGGCAGGTGACGCCCCGTCCGTTCTGGACATGCAGGAGAAAACCGCCCGTTTCTTCCAGGCGCACCCCACATTGCCCGTCGGCGACCGGGGCACGCTCAACCTCACGTTGCTTGTGCCTCTCGGCGCATGGCGGCGCGTGAACCTGTCCAACCTGCGCCAGGTATCCGGGCGGTGCCGTATCGAGGACTGCCCCGTATATGACGACACGGTCCGCGAGGGGAAGCTCATTCACACCCGGATTTTCGAGTTCCGCGGCGGTGTCACCGAAGACGCCGCCTTCGGCCCACAGACATAAAGGAGAAAACGCCCATGATTGAAGTGAAGAACCTGCTGTTTCAGCCGCTGTCGCTGCATACGCGCAGCGGGCATGGACTGCACCTCGGACCGCGCGAACGGTTGCGCCTGCCCGATGACGAAGTGTCCGCCGAAATGGAGGCGGCTGCCCGGCGCGGCGCCGTGAGCCTGACTCCCCTTGACGAGACCGCCGCGAACGAACCGCTGCAGCCCCCCGGCATCCTGACCGACCCGGAAACGGAGACGACCATCCGGAACCGGCTCGGATTCGGCACCGGCCAACTGACGCCCGCCCAAGACACCGCGCGGACGGCGCGCAGGAAGAGGAGTTAAGCCATGCCCACCTATCTTTCCCCCGGTGTGAACATCCGCGAAACGGATTTCAGCTACTACGTCAAGCAACTGTCCACCTCCGCGTGCGGCATGAGCGGCGTCGCCGAACGCGGCCCGATCAACAAGCCGACACTCGTGACCAGTTGGGAACAGTTCGTCCGCCGTTTCGGCGGATATATTCAGGCGGGACACCTTGCCTATGCCGCGCGCGCCTTCTTCGACAACGGCGGTGCGCAGTTGTGGGTGAATCGCATCGCCCACTATACCGACTCGTTGGACAAGATGACGCTTGCCGCGTTGCGCAGCGCAGTCACTCTCAAGAACCGAAACGCCGTAAAGGCGACGCTCGCGACCGGCGTGTCCGGCACGAATCGAATCGTCTGGCAGGCCGTGGCGGCAGGCGCGGTGGGCAACGGCATCGCCGTCGCACTCGTCGCCTCCGGCAACGACACGCCGTTGTCCGTCGACGTGACGGGCCAAGCCGTCACGGTCAATCTCGCAACCGATGGAGACGGCGCGGCCACGTCGACCGTCGCTCAGGTCGTGGCCGCCGTCACCGCGAAGGCCGAAGCCGCCGCTTTGATCTCCGTCGCCGGGACGGATACCGGTGTCGTGGCCGCAGTTGCGGTTACCCACTTGTCGGGCGGATTGGACCCGCAGGATGCGTTGACGGTCAAGGCCGTGGACGAGGGCGTCTGGGGTGACCGTATCGCCGTCCAACTGGAGAACGGTTCCCGTTCGCCGGACACGGAGTTCAACCTCATCGTCCGGCACAAGAACGAGATCGTCGAAGTGTTCAAGGACCTCTCGATGACGCCGACTGCCGCGAACTACGTCGAACTCGTCGTGAACGGCGACTCGGAATACGTCACCATCGAGGACAAGACCATGGGAACCGCCACCGCACAGCACAGGCCCACCGCGGGCCAGTTCACACTCGCGGACGGCGACGACGGTCTTACGGGCCTCGCGGACGAGGACTACATCGGCGACCATTCCCAGCACACGGGATTCAGCGCCTTCGAGGACGTGTTCGATCTGAACCTCCTCTGTATCCCCGGCGTGACCACGGGCGCGGTTCTGAATGCCGCGCTCACGTATGCCGAGTTGCGTAAGGATGTGTTCTGCATCCTGGACACACCCATGGGATTGACGCCGCAGGAAGCGCTGGACTTTCGGCGGGGCCAGGGCGGATACAGCCACGAGGCGTTCAATTCGTCCTACGGCGCGGTGTATTGGCCGTGGCTGCGCATCGAGGACCCGGTCAGCGGCCACGAGAAACTCGTGCCGCCATCCGGCGCGGTCGCGGGCTGCTACGCCCGCAATGACCAGAAAGCCTACGTGTGGTCGGCGCCTGCGGGCATCGACCGGGGCCGCATCTTCAACGTCCAGGGCGTGGCGTATCTCACGCAGCGAGCGGACCGCGACGTGCTCTACCCCGAAGGCATCAACGTCATCGCGGTGTTCCCGGACTCCGGCGTGAACATCTGGGGCCAGAAGACGCTGCTCCAACAGCCGTCCGCGGCGGACCGCGTCAACGTTCGGCGCCTCATGATCTACATGGAACGCGCCGTCGGGGACTCGTCCCGTTTCGTGACCTTCGAACCGAACCATCCCCGCACGTGGCGGGCGCTGCTCCGGCTCATCAATCCATTCTTGCAGGACGTCAAGAGCAATGCGGGCGTCTACGACTACCGTGTCCAGTGCGATGCGGAGACCAATCCGCCCGCCGTCCAGGACCGCAACGAAATCATTGCCCGCGTGTTCGTGAAGCCCACGAAGACCGCCGAGTTCGTGGAACTCAACTTCGTGATGACGGACACGGGCAGCAGTTTCAAAGAAATCTTCAACGCGTAAGGAGGTACGCCGATGAATGCAGCCGGCAACATGCCCAAGAGCCTGTACCAGAACTGGCAATTCGCCGTCGAGGTGAACGGGTTCGACGTGGCGCTGTTCAAAAAGGGCCGCGAGCCCAAAACGGAATTCGAGGAAGTGGCGTTCGCGCCGGGCGGGTCGATCTTCGACCAGAAGGTCGCGGGCCGCGTGAAGTTCGAGGACATCACGCTCGAAAAGGGCGTCCTGCAGGACGGCTCGGACCAGGCCGCGCGCGAGTGGATCCAGAAACAGGTGGACGTGAACGCGGGAACGGGAAGCCTTCCCAACGACTACATGCGCGACATCGACATCGTCCGGTACGACCGCACCGGCAACGAGACCCGGCGATGGACATTGCACGGCGCCTGGATCAAGACCCTCGAATACGACGACCTCGAAGGCAGCAACACGGAAAACACCATCGAAAAGATCACCATCTGCTTCCAGTATTGGACGTAGGAACCGCCGCGGGGAAGGTTCCCTCCGAAGGGAACCTTCCCCGCGCTCTCGCTCAACAGGAAAGGAACCGGATTCATGTATACCTTCACATTGCCCAGCGGACTCGAAGCGGAACTGCGCGAGATGACGGGCGCGGAAGAGTCGCTGCTCACCAACCGCCGTCTGATGAAGGACGGCGAGGCCGTCAACCAAGTGCTCAGGAATTGTCTTGCCCGGCTCGGAGACAAGACGGAGGTCGCGGCCAAAGACGTATTGGACCTCCTGTCCGGCGACCGGCTGTTCCTCCTCGTGAAACTCCGCCAGATCTCCTTTGGCGACGAGGTGGACCTTACGCTCACCTGCCCCGCCAAGGATTGCGGCGAGACCACGGACGTGCATATTGCCCTGGACGATCTCGATGTTACGTCCTACGGCACGGAACGCGAGTTCATCTTCGAACTGCCCCGGACCAAGAAGCCCGTCATCTTCACGCTGTTGGACGGCCATATGGAGAAACGGCTGGCCGTCCTCAAAGCTCCGGACCTTCATTCCGCGATGCTCATGCGCGTGAAGGAAATCGACGGCAAGGCGCCGAACAAGAACTCGCTCGCGGAACTGCCCGCGTTCGACCTGAACGCGCTCCGGGCGGAGATGCAGCGCGTGGACGGCGGTATCGATACAACCATCCACGCGGTCTGTTCGTCCTGCGGCGCCCGCATCGTCACGCGGCTGGAGGCCGAACCCCCTTTCTTGTTCCCGAACGTTCGGTTGTAGCGGACGCATTCTTCCTCGCCTACGGCGGGTTGCATTGGGGATACAACGAGATTGTGTCGCTGCCGCTCGGGGTGCGCCGCGAATTTGTAGACGCGCTCGAGCGGCAGCTCGCCTTTGAGAAATCCGAACTGGAGCGGAACCGGAAATGATCAACGACCTCGGCATGGGCATCGTGGTGACGATGCGGGACATGTTCTCCCGCAACGCCGCCAAGATCGAATCGTCGATGGATTCGCTCGACGCGAAGGTCGCGGCATCGAGCGAGCGCATGACTCGGAATCTCGACCGTATCCAGAAGGGCACGATGATGATGGGCGCGGGACTCGCCCTGATGGCCGCGCCCGCCGCGCTCGTGGCGTCCACGGCGGCCACGCAGAAGGCGCTCGGCGAGATGGCGTCACTGGGCACGAAGGATCTGCGGACACTAGAGGATGCCGCGGAGGCGTTTTCCAACCAGTGGGCCGGGGCCAGTAAGGCGGAGTTCATCGGCGCGTGTTACGACGTCAAATCCGCGCTGGCGAATCTGAGCGACGAGGCCGTCGGCACCTTCGGGGCCATGGCGGCGATCACGGCCAAGGCCACCAAGGCCACCGTCCAGGAAATGGTGGGCACCTTTACGACGGGCTACGGCATCTTCAAACCCATCATGAAGAAGTACTCGGATATCGACTGGGCCAAGGCGTTCTCCGGGGCCATGGCGCAGACAGTGGCCGTGTTCAAGACCACCGGGCCGCAGATGGCCGAGGCCATCAAGAACGTGGGCGCCACAGCCGCCGCGTCGAATATTCCGCTCACCGAGCAACTCGCCATTCTGGGGCAACTCCAGACGACCATGCCCGGTTCCGAGGCGGGTACGCTGTACAAGGCGTTCATCATGAAGGCCGCCGAGGCGGGCAAGGAACTGGGGTTGCCCTTCGTGGATGCCACGGGGCGGCTCAAGGGTATCTTGCCCGTTTTGCAGGAAATCCAGAACCGGTTCCCGGACCTGTCCCAGGCGGGTGCGCAAGTCATTATCAAGAAGGCGTTCGGCTCGGACGAGGCGGTGAAGTTTCTGCTGCAGATGAGCGCGGGCATGGATTCGCTCGGCCAGAACATCCGGTCCATCGACGACGCCATGAAAGGCGGCGTGGCAGTAACCGAGGAAATGGCCAGGGCCATGAACGTGGACATCGGGTCGCAGTTCGGACTGGCGAAACAGCAGGTGCTGAACCTTTTCGAGATCATGGGACGGACGCTCCTGCCGGTGGTGACTCCGGTCATGGCCGGGATATCCCACGTGGTTCTGTGGCTACAGCGCATGGAACACGGATCTCGCAGGTGTCCGGCTACTTGATTCGCTTCAATCGATCTTCTTTCGAGTCAAACAGAAGGGTCTTGTGGCCATAATGCCACTTTTCTTCCGGGTTCTTCTTTACCGTGCCGCCATACAGATCCACAGAATCGGCGTCTCCCATTATGTTCCGGACCTCGTCGCGAGACATGCCAACCTTGAGGGAAGAAAGAGCCTTTGTCTTCTCCTCTGGCGTCTTTGGTTTGGAGCTTTCTTGCTTGATTTCCCTCGCTGGCAGCGACGCAACGGCGTTATCGGTTCGCTGCACATCTTCCACGCGAAGCAGAACCCCCTTCGAATCAAACCAGAGCACCGCCATCTCCGAACCAGACGAAGACCTCACATATAGCCAAGCCTCTTCAAAGCCGGTATCAGGAGATATGCGCTGAAACATGTCGTCGTACTTTCCCAAGATCGACGTCACTTCCTGTCCAGACATGCCTTGCGAGGCACGTTTTAGCTGATCGGCGCGCGCGCTTATCTTATCTGCATCTGAGCTTTCAACTGGCTTTGCCTGCGTGAAGTACATACTCATTGCCTTTTTGTCCGCATCAAGCAGAAAATTCGGCTTCTCCTGTACCTGAAACTTCACATTCCCGTATTGATCGACGGGCATACCAGCGAGATTCAGGGCAAATCCGTTACGGAACTGATCATGCTTCGCCCTGATCACGTCGGGAAGATCGGCGGGGCTTAGCCCCTTGACGTCTACAGGTGTGGTGTACACCTGCCCCTGCAAGACCGGCTGGAGTGTACCTTGGGATACGGCTTGCCCGGCAATCAAAAGGGTCGCCATAAGCGTTGCGGTGGAAAACACCGCATTTAAGTGATGATATGCTCGTTCATGCATTGTTTAGTCTCCTTCTTGCCCATCCATCGGGCCTGTTATTCTCTTGCTCCGTGGCTTCTCAGGAGTTTGGCTATCTCACCCTTTTCGGCACCCCTCATATCGAGAATCTGAATCATGCCACTCGAGTCTTTGGCCGGTTTCTCTGGAATCGGTACGAGGCTTGTCCATTTGAGAGCCGTAATCCCGCTCTTGTCCTTCAGATTGACATCGGCCCCCTTTTCCAAGAGAACCTTGACAATATCAAGCCTGCCTTCCTTTGATGCTGCCATCAATGCGGTGCAACCGTAGGCATCGGTGGAGTCAACAGGAACTCCTGCGGCAAGAAGCGAGTTGAGGCTGTCGACGTTACCATCCTTCGCAGCTTGTATCAAGGTGGAAGCATCAGCGCCTTTTTCTTTAGAACCGCCTGCCTTTGTTTTTGACGCCGTGGATGCGGTTCCGCTCGTTGACTCTGCAAGTATTTTGTGAAGGGCCTCGGATGCATTTTTGTCGCCTTCATCCACTTTGAAGCCGACCACTAAGTTGCCGTCCTTCTTGACGGTCTTGACTTGGATTTCCGTGCCACCTTCTTTGACATTAAGACCTTTGATCGTGCCTACACCATTCCATGTGGCACCGCCGCTCGATCGCCAGACTGTGTTCTTGTCTCCGACTCCCCAGGTTTGTACCGTGCCGTCTTCGCTGTGACTCACTGCCACGCACTTGGTGAATACCTTTTCCATCGCTTTCTGCAGCGCATCTCCGCTGATGTTGTACGGCCTTTCCAGAAATCCGTCATTCCAGGCATAAGCACCCGCTGGAGATTCATCCGCATATGTCGCGATGTGCGCCAAAACCGTAAAGAGAAGCACCGAGACAACTTTAATATTCGTATCGCTCATTTCACGCTCTCTCCTTTCCATTTACGTTTCCGCCTATTTGGCCTGTACGGCCATCTCCGAAAACTTCTTCGTCACAGCATTTGCCAAGTCCTTGAGGGCTGCATCAACGTCATTGCCCTTGCCCATTGGATCATTCGAGTACGCCACAAGCGCCTTGGTTCTCGTGTCGAGCAAGAATACCTCAGCCGTGATGTAGCCGCTACCCCCCATGACCGTTCCCCCAATTCCTCCAGCCTTGCCCGACGTTAGTATGGAAGAACGTCTCCACGTGGCACCGCCACCTGTGATTAAGCCGCCGCCCTCGCCTGACACCACTAACAGGCAGTATCTGCTGTTTGGATTTGACGCCATTTTCGTGCAAATTCCGGTGGCGACGGTTTGATTGAACAACTTTGCTGCCTCTTCCTTCTTCTGACTATCGAGGGATACCATACCGACCGAAAGCGTTTCTGTTATCCTGATGCCGCCGGATTCCGGGCCGCCCGTCCCAGCGAACCACTTCAGTCTGCTCACGACCTTTATGGACACATCCGGTGTCGTTAGCGGCAGAGGCACCACTTGAACTTGATAGTCCTTGTATTCTGGTGCACATTGAGCAAGCGACTTCAAACTCTCCTCATTTGGCGCGGCTACACTCCCTCCCGCTGTTGTCTTGTCTTGTGAGTAGCCTCCTGGAGCGCAAATGAGGATCACCGCGAGGGCCGATATGAAATAGGCGCTACATCTTCTGCAATTCATGTCTCATCCTCCTTCTTTTGCATCATTTCCATTGGTATCCTCCAGTTGAGCAAAGCCAAACCCAACAGGAAAAGCACTACGTCAAGCACGACCACGATGACCATGCATTCCTGTCTTGCCTGATGATATTGGGCGGAAATTGCACTGGTGGCTGCCCTTGTCTTTTCTGATGCCTCGTCGAGACGGCGAGAACTCTCGTCGCCCGGCTTCTTGAAAGTACCATCATAGGCATCAATCAGGTTGGCCATTCCTTTAGTCGCCACATCGCCGACTTCGGATGCGACTGAAGCTAACTTGGGCACAGCCCAGAGATTCCACACAAGATAGTGTGATGCGCCTGCAATCAGCGCAGAAATCACAAGAATCAGAAAGCGCCGCCTGGTCTGATCCATTCCATTCATCTCCATAGATCTGGTAACAGCCGCATGAAGGACTGAGCAAAGCTATGAGCACCTGAACATGAACGCGTCATCTGCCGCTCCCCCACGTGGCACGGTGGGAACCGGAACCAACGCCAACAGAATACCCTCGCTGGCTTGCCCAAGTTCGGGCTGAACCGTCAAGATCCGGCTGTCCGCAGTTGAGATAATCTTCGGCCAGTGTTTTGTCACCATACCCTTCCAGCAAATCCACCATCTCGGGGATACGAGATTCGTTGCCGAGCCGGATCAGGTTCAAACACGCCTGTTGTACGCCGTTAACTGCATCCTGTTGAACCTCTGGAAACAGCGATACCGCTGCGAGCGCATCGCCGAGCATCTGCACTGCTGCGCCTCTGGCACTAGCGGCCTCAAATATCTCCGCCCACGACCTTGCTCCGGACTTTTGCGCGGTGGCCAGCCGCATGGGAGGATCGGCGGCATTGGCTGCGATCCTGATCAGCATAGCCTTGTCGTCCATCTGAGCCAGCAGGATCTTTAGCACGTCACGGTTGGTGACCTGCACGCATGCTTGTTCCAGCGCGGGGGGGTATTTGCTCAAACGTCGCGCAGCCGCAGTCTGCAGCACGTCAAATTCGCCTTTGAGAACCAGCTCTATCAGTCTATTGCTGTCGGTTTCGCTGCCCAGCACCTTAGCCCTGCCTTCCAGTGCCCTATGCGCCTTTACCACGTCGGACGCCGTATCTTGAAGGACTTCTTTGAGTCGTTTCAGTGCCTGCTCGCGTTCTTCCACATGAAAGCCGCTAAGCGCCACTTTACGCAGCGAGTCCTTCTCATGCAGGGTCTCAATGATGGTGGCGCGCACGGCCGCGGAAGGCTCTTCCCGCACACGCCGCAACAAGAAGATGTCGTCCGTAATCCGTGCCACCGCGGCTTGCCGGATCGCCGCGCGAGGTCTTTTCTCCGCCCATTCCTGTAACAGGGGCTGGTCAGTCACTTTGCCGATTGCCGCTACACGAATCTCAAGTGATTTCCCCTCGTTAACGACCTTGACAAGCAGGGCTTGATCGGAGAGCTTCTCGATAGCGACACGGCAGACGTCCAAACTCGTGTCATGGAGAGCAATCCTGGCCAATAGCGGTTGGTCAGTAAGCTTCTCCACGGCCGCGCGGCGGATGGACATGTCTGTATCATCGACGGCAATCTTTCCAAGTACCATTTGGTCGGTAAGTTTCTCGACGGCGGCACGGCGCACATTCGAGTCCTTGTCGTTAACAACAATATTAGACAACAGCGCTTGATCGGCAAGTTTCTCCACAGCGGCGCGGCGGACAGAGGAGTCCTTGGCATCAACCGCAATCTTGGCGAGCAGTGCCTGGTCTCCAACCTTCTGCGTTAGCTCGGGTTTCACCCACATCCCCATCTCCGCCAATACTGCTTTGTCGGTGAGCTTACCTGCAGCCCCTTGGCGAACGTCCGAATCCTGAGCTTCAACAGCGATCTTGGCAAGCGCGGCCTGGTCGCTGAGCTTTTCGAAAGCGGCACGGCGGATATTCAAGTCCTTCTCATCAAGGGCAACCTTAGCGAGTGCTGACTGATCCGTAAGCCTCTCCACCGCAATGCGTCGGATGTTCAGGTCCTGGTCCTTGACAGCGACTGTGGCAAGTGTTGTCTGATCCGCAAGCCGATTCACTGCGACGTGACGGATGTTCGCATCCTTCTCATCAAGGGCAACCTTAGCGAGCGCAGGTTGAGCTGAAAGCCTCTCCACGGCAGAACTGCGGACATCACGCTCCTTAGCCTCGACGGCGATCCTCCCGAGCAAAGCTTGATCCTCTACCTTCTGTGTCAACTCGGGCTTCACCCACATACCCATTTCTGCCAGCAACGCCGGATCTGTGAGTCTTTCTATCGCAGCGCGACGGAAGATGGGATTCTGTTCCTCAACAGCGATCTTTGCAAGACTGGCCTGGTCAGTAAGCCGCTCGATGGCAGCGCGACGGACGCCTAGATCTTTTCCCTCAAGGGCCATCTTGGCAAGGACGGCTTGGTCGGTGAGCCTCTCCACGGCGGCGTGGCGGACGGCTTGATCTGTGGCCCCAACCGCGATTCCAGCCAGAAGTGCCTGATCGCTGACTCTATCTACGGCGGCCCGGCGGACATTCGAATCCTTGGCCTCGATAGCGATCTTGCTGAGTTTGTTTTGGTCGGAAGTACGTTGCACGGTTTTCACGCTTGGACTACAGCCCACCAGACTACACAGTGTCAGGCACAAAATCGCCGTACTCGACCGCGCGATACTGGTGCGTTTGTTGTCGGCTACAATGGAATTCCGCGTTTTCACTCTGCCACCTTCTTCGGTTCTCCTGCACTAAGCAACGTGATCACCTTGCTTATCCCGTCCTCACTGGGATTCTCGATCTTGAATCCGTTCAGTATTGCTCCTTCCTTTGTGAACTGGATAGAGGCGCCACTTCTAAGGGATGTGTAAATGTAATCGCCGTTGTGCAACACCAATGCAGGCTTGGTAAACACCCATGTCATGCCAACAGCGGATTCAGCGCCCATCGCAACCGTCCCTTCGGTCTGCATAACGCCACCCTCAATGCCGGTGATGTTGATCACGAACGGTGAGCCGAGTTCCATGTCGCGCTGATAGACAAATCCATCAGAAATCCGCACGATATCCTTACCAACGTTGTCCATCTTGAGGCCCCCTAAACCAAGTTTGCCTCTTGCGTAGTCGAGTGCCGTCTTACCGTCTTTACTCTTCAGCGCCTTCTTGGCTCCGGCTTTGAGGAGCAAGTCCACAATCTCGTGTTCTCCGTTTTCAGCCGCGACCATTAAGCACGTTTTTCCAATGCCATCTAGTGCGTCGATTGGTGCACCTTTCTCCAGAAGTGGCTTCAACACGCTAGTCCGGCCTCTCCTGGCAGCGTAGTGAAGGGCCGTCCAGCCATCCTTGTCCGCTACTGATAGGTCAGGCTTGCTCTTGAGGATTTCCAGGCAAGTCGCGTCAGAGCCTCGGACAACAGCCCACATTAAGGGAGTCATGCCGAATGTCGGCTCTTTGAAGTTGAGAGCGTTCTGGTTACCCGCCAGAGCAGCGACTGTGCTCGTGTGGCCCTCTGAGATCGCATACATGAACCCCGTCAAGCCACTGAAGTCCACAACATTTGGGTTTGTTCCGATTCCAAGGAGATACTGGACAATCGCTTGATGCCCCTTGAAAGCAGCGTGGATTAGAGGGGTCCACTCAGCATCTTGCTGGTAGGACATCGCCCCCTCTTTGCTGAACCCGGAAGATCCGAAAGTGAATATAGGCTTATCGCTTTTTGCGTTCTTGTCCTCTCCTCTGGCGATTGCTTGCTTCACCGCCTCAAGATCGCCCCTCGCGGCGGCATCACGTATTCCTTGTGCCAATGCTCTTTCCTCGGTCGCGACCGTGAGCAGGACTACTGCGAAGATTGTTGCGATGGTCGTCCTGATTTTCATGGTTGGGAATCCTTTCTGCTTTGTTGCCCAGCGCCCAGCATCAACGGCAGCACGCTACCGTGTCCCCGAAAAACTGAGGAGCGCGGCGACCACGCTTCACAGAGGGACTTCCACATCCCCAGCAGAGAACGCAGTGCAGACCGCGCTCCAAACGGAGCGCGTCTTGCACTTGCGCGGCTCCCTGCATACAACGTGGAAGTTTTCTGTGAACCCGCTCAAGGCTTGACGCCTAGAATCTGTCTCTTATCGTTTCGGATACTCTCCTTGTTTTCGTTTCATCTTCATCGTACTGCTTCTGCGTTCGTATTCACAACACCACGGGAGCGGTGTTGCTGGGTACGCTGATTCCGGCGGTGTTTACGCCGATAATGCGGTACTCGATTTCGCAACGTTGCGGTTGATGCGTGAGCAACGTATGCGTTTCGAGCGCCATGCCGACTTGTTCCCAACTACCGAACGCGCCGCCACCTTGTGGCCCATTGCGCCGGTAAATGACGTAGGTTCGCACGGGTCCGCCCTTGCCGCCGATAATGGGGGATTTCCAGTCCAGGTAGACGGTGCCGGGGCCTTGCATGATGGCTTCCAGGGCGCGGGGTTGGTTCGGCGGATTCGTAGGTTGCGCGGGAGCTTTCTTTCCCCAGCCAATCAATTCCAGTTTGCCCGGATCGTTCGCGGTGTCCACTTCGGACTGTTTCAACTGCGCGATCATGTTTTCGGTCAGGGCGTCGAGGGCGGCGTCCTTCTCTTCGGTCTTGATCTTCGCCATCGCGCGGAAACAGATGACGACAAGCAACCCTTGACGAAAATCATCCGTGGCAGTTTGCATGGCTGGAAGGTCGGCATGCGGGAAATCGCCGGGATTCGTTTGATACCCCGCGATCATCGCGTTCGCTAACGCGAGAATGTCCAACTCCTGGCTCGGAAACTGCGCCACGCCCCAATCCCCCGCTAGAGTACGACCGCCGCCGTGTTGCTCGGCACGCTGTTGCCGCCGTTGTTCACGGCGATGATTCGGTATTCCAACTGAACGTTACGCGGCTGATCGGGCAGCGTCAATTCGCTGTCGAGGGCCACGCCGACTTGATGCCATTCGTTGAACGCGCCGCCGGAGACTTGCTCGCGGCGTTCGATGAGATACGTCCTCACGCGGCCACCCGGACCCGGCGCGGGCGATTTCCAATCGAGGAACAGCGTGCCCGGTCCTTGAATAACGGGATCGAGATTGCGCGGTTGCCCCGGCGGGTTGCTGGGTTGCGCGGGCGCTTTCGGACCCCAGCCGATCAAGCCCAATTTCTCCTGATCGCTCGAAACGTCTACTTCGGACTGGCGAAGCTGGACCTTCATGAGGTCTTCCAGCGTGACCAACACGCCGTCCTTCGCTTCCGTTGCCAATTGCGCCTTGGCGTCCGCGTCGAGCTGCGCATTCTTGGCTGTCTGGTACGACGCGCGCTCCCCCTGGAGTGCGGCTAGGTCCGCATGAGGGAACACCGCCGGATTCTGCTGATATCCGGCGATCATGGCGTCGGCTAGCGCAACAACATCCGGTTCCCGCCTTGGAAAATTCGGCATGGCTTCAATCTCCTTCCGCAATTAACCTGTCTTGGGCCTTTTCTCGGCCAAAACGCACAAAATACTGCAAAATAGCGACTTACAACGCGGCTCCCCGCCGCGCAACTCCGATTTGCAGACTTACAACGTCACGTTGCAGACATGCAATTCGAAGATGTAAACACGCAATTTCGATTTGCAGACATGCAAACCCAATCTTCGCAGCCGGGAATGGAATTGCAGATCGACAATTCGAGGTTGCATGTACGCAGTTTGGATTTGCAGATACGCAATGTCGTTCCCCGCTCCCGGGAACACCGTTGCAGGTTTACAATTCGGGATTGCGAGTTCGTCGCCCCCGCTGGGATCACTCGATTCCCTTCAGCGTCCCGCTTCGGTCTGCAAGTCTGCACGCGATTAAACTTTCGCGGTTGTGTTCGGCGTGAGCGGCTTCGGCGATTCGTCCCCGGTGTACTTCGCCGTGAGGCGAACCCCCAATACTGCAAGGGCCGTAGCACAAAAGAGTACTACGTATTCGTCTTGGAATTCGCAGATTCTACGGCAAATGGCCCGAGAAGTCAAGTTTTTTGTTTGCCCCTTTCATAGCTTTGTTCCGTCAGACTCCGTGCTCCTCAAACCGCGTCATATGGCGAACCTAACCGGCCTCGCATTTCTCTGCGTTTCCGGTAAGTAACCTCCGAGGGCATTGCGCCCGAAGCCGGAGGCCGGATGGATATCGACGTATTCAAACCCACGTTCCTCATCCAGATTGAGGGACAGGAGCTTTCCCTGGACATCACCCAGGAGATCACGTCGTTCGTCTTCGAAGACAACGAAGAGGAACTGGACGTGATGGAACTGACCGTGGCCAACCGGGGGCTGTTGTTCACGGACGATCCCCTGTTCCAGGAAGGCAACGAGATCGTCGCCCGTTTCGGCTACGTCGGCAACCTGTCCCCAGTCAAGAAGGCCGTCATCAAGGAAATCGACTGCGACTTCCCCGAGGATGGCGTGGCGACCATCCGCCTCAAAGCCTACGACAAGGGATACAAGCTCTCCGGTAAGGAAAACCAGAAGGTCTGGCAGAAGCCCGCGCCGGGCATGCTGTACTCGGAGATCGCCGGGGAGATTGCCGCGGCGAACGGCCTCATCCCCGTCGTGAAACCCACGGTCGGCTACCACCTCCGCGTGGTCCAGTCCAACATCTCCGATGCGCAGTTCCTCAAAGAACTTGCGGAAAAGGCGCGCGACCAGGAAGGCGAAGGCGTCGCCGGATATCTGTTCTATGTGCAGGACGACGAATTGCATTTTCATCCCCGGATGATCGACCAGCCGCCCGTCCTGACACTCGAGTATTTCACCGACCCCAAGGGCATCCTCCGCTCGTTCAAGCCGTCCACGCAGGCGCAGTGGGGAAAGGGCGCAGGCGTGGAGACCAAGACCATCGGCGTCGACCCGCGCAAAAAGGAATCCGTCGAACAGAAGGCCAATAACGACAACACCCCCGACCGCACGTCGCTCGGCAAGCGTACGTACCTCGTCGACGGCAACAGCGGCGAGGGCCAGTTCAAGGAACAGGAAACGGGGCGTGTCGTGGCGAGCTTTGAGCGCTCCGAGGGCTTCCACGAAGAACCCAAACAGGAACCAGCGAAAGACGTGGCCGATGCCAAGTTCAAGGCGGCGGAACTCCAGCAGGTCGAAGCGACGGCGGTGACGCTGGGCATCCCGACGCTGCGCGCCAAACAGAACATCGAGATCAAGGGCGTCGGAAAGAAGTTCTCCGGCGTGTACTACTGCCGCTCGCTGCGGCACAGCTTCGGCGACGCGGGCTATTCCTGTGAACTCACTTTGCGTAAGAACGCGCTCGGCAAAGGCGCCGGCGCGAAATCCGATCCGTCCAAGGGCAAACCCAACGACGGGGCACCCAACCCATAGGAGAAAAGGACATGGACACCCTCAGAACCGGCATCACCTTCGTATCGGACAACCGCGACGTGTTCATCACGCTCGTGGGCAGCCTCCTGGCCATCATCAAACTGACGGCCTGGGGCCGGGCCAAGACGGCGGCACTGGACACCGTGACGACCGTGGTCGAGCAGTTGCGCGCGACGGACGTCAAGAAGGCGGTCGCGGCCAAGGAGGCGGCACTAACGGCGGGCGCGCTCGACGCGCTGCAAGTGTCGGTCGCCAAGGCCGACCCGAACAAGGACGTTCCCGGCCCGGCCACGCGGCTCGTGCGCGAACTTTTCCGCGGCATCCTGCCGCGCAAATAGGGCGGCGTATCCGTGCTGGACACCCAGGACCGCCAACACGAGGAGCGGTACAAGAACCGCTGGTACGGGAAGTACCGCGCGTTTGTTCGGGACAACAGCGACCCGGAACGGCTGGGGCGTCTTCGCCTGGAGATCCCCGCCGTTCTGGGTACGGGCAAGGAGAACTGGTCCGAATGGGCGGCGCCGTGCTTTCCGTATGGCGGCAATGACGACATGGGCATGTTTCTCGTGCCCGAAGAAGGGGCGTCCGTATGGGCGGAATTCGAGGGCGGCCAAGTCCAGTACCCAATCTGGGCTGGCGTCTGGTTGGCCAAGAGCAATCCCGGCGAACAGCCCGAGGAGGCGAAACGGCTCTGTGACGAGGCCAAGTGCAAGGACTGTGAGGACAAGGAAGAACACAACGAGCCGCCGGACAGTCTCGAGCACAAGAAGTACCACGAGCATCCGCCCTTCTATTGTCCCCGCCGCAAGGTCCTGCTCAAGACGGAGACAGGCCACACCATCGTCGTCGACGACAAGGACGGCGAGGAGTTCCTCAAAATCATCGACCGGGCGGGACAGATTATCGAGATGCTGTGCCCCGTCAAGCCGGAATCCCAAGCAGGAAACGCCCTGCCGCGCCGAACGCGCGACGCCGTTCAGGGCGACCAACTGGATATCGACGCGGACATCGTGGACAAGCACGCCAGCATTGAGATCGCCGACCTGTGTCGCCAGCAGTTGCGTTTCGAGGCGTGGAAGGACGAGGAGAAGATCCACATCCAGTCCTGCGATGCACAACGGGCGCGCTGGCAGAAGATCCTCTTGGACACCACGAAGGACCGGGAAAAGGTCCACGTGTGGGGTCTGAACGGCCAGCAGTATGTCCTCATCGACTCGACGACAGGCGCCGAACGCATTGAGGTCAGAGACAAGGCAGGCAGCGAGGTCGTGCTCGATGCGGTTTCGGGCAACATCGTAATCCGGAGCGCCAACATGGTGCTCATCAATCCATAAAGGAAAGGGAATCATGCAGGAAGTGACGGTTACGCAATTTCGGGAAATGATGACCATCATGGCCATTGCCACGGGCCTGGTCAGCAGCTTCGTGACGCTGGTCGGCTCGTGGTTCATGTTGAAGTTCCGCATCGGGCGGCACGACGAACAGATCGGCGAACTCAAGAAGACCATCACGAACGGCAACGGCCTTGTGCAGCAGGTGGCATCGCTGCAACTGAACATGGTCGACCGGCAGCGGTTCGACCACATCATGTTCAGCGATCCCAATGCCGTCATGACGCAACTCGCGGGGTTGCATGAGCGGATGACGCGCGTGGAGACCACGTGCGATGAGCGGCACACTGTTCGCCAGCGCGGACTCATGCGGAAGAAATCCTGATGGCCGCGCCGCAAGCCCGCTTGGGCGATACCAGTTCCCACGGTGGGACGATTGTGTCCGCCGCACAACGCACGCTCGTCGACGGTATTCCCGCCGCGCGCATGGGCGATTTGCACTCATGCCCGGTCCCGTTCCACGGCGTCACACAGATTGTACAGGGCGCGAGCAAGACGTTGATTGAAGGCCAACCCGCTGCGCGCATGGGCGATGCGGTCGGATGCGGCGCCGTAATCGTGACCGGCAGCGACAAGACGATGGTGGAGTGAACGATGGTAGCGGACATTCGATACTGGGACGTGTTTCCGAAGAGCATTTGCGGGTTTCGCACGCCCAACGGCGGCCAAGACATGACCGTGCAATTGGTCCTGTGCGGCGACCCGCCGGGTGTCATTTTCGAGAGCGACGATACGTCTATCGCCACGTTGACCGGCGCTGGCGTCGTGACGCTGGGCATGAAAGTCGGCTGCACGACCATCCGCGTGTTCGAGCCTGCCCGTCCGGAGAACACCCGCAAGGTCGATGTACAGATAATCCCCTGTCCGGGAACGGACATCCATACCGTCGGCCTCGCGAACGCGCCGGGTGAGGACACGGGCCGTTACGCACTCGAAGGCCATGTCCACGAGAACAATCTCAAACCCGGCAGCGCCATCCAGCCGGTCGGCCTGGCCAACTCGCCGGGAACGCAGGACGCATTGTTCGCGCGCGTCGACCATATCCATAAAGGCTTGACCCAGTTCGGCACCAACATTCAATCCGTCGGCGCCGCCAACAGCCCCGGCACACTGGACCAGGCCGCCCGCGCCGATCACATCCACAAAGCACCGCAGCCCGGCAGCAACATCCAATCCACGGCGCTTGCCAATTCTCCCGGCGCCAGCGACGACCGTTTCGCCCGCGAGGATCATGTGCATAAGGGAACTCAAGCCGGGACCAACATCCAGACCGTGGGCGCGAGCAATGCGGCCGGAACTTCGGAGAAGTTCGCGCGCGAAGACCATGTCCACAAGACCGTCTGGCTGGAGTACCACGGGACATGAGCGACAACCCCTTCATGAACCAGCCCATCTATGGCCGCGACGTGTCCTCGATCATGCGGGATATCAACAAGATCGAGGCGAAGATGGTCAACGACGGCGGCGACATAGACATCGTGATCGCCATCGACTGCACCGGTTCCATGAGTGGGACCATCGCTAACGTCAAAGCGAACGCGCAACGAATCGTGCAGATCATTCGTGAACGTGCGGTAACGACCTGGTTCGGCGCCATCAAGTTCCGGGACTATGGAGACGAGTTCATAACAACCATTCTCATGCACCCCGGCGAGAGTATTTCTGCTTTCCAGTCTGCCGTAAATACCATGCAGGCAGGCGGCGGCGGAGACACCCCGGAAGCGTATGTAGAGGTCGTCTTCCAAGCGGCACAGGATGTCACATGGCGGCAGACCGCCCGGAGTCTGCTTATCATCCTGGGCGATGCGCCCCCGCACGACACTCTTTACGGCACTGGCACATCGGGTTCCGGCCACACTTGGACGCAGGCGGCACAGGCCGCCAACAACGCCGAGGTGATTGTCTCCATGATTGCGGTGGGTTATGGCGTCGGCAACGCGACGGTCCGGCAGAGCTATCAGTACATGACGACCGCGACGAACGGCGTCTACATGGAGTCCTCGGACCCCAACCAGGTGGCGGACGCCATTATCACGCTTTTCAACATTATCGCGGTATCGCAGACGGGGTTCTTCGGATACGCGCTTACGTCCAAGGCCTCGCTGGGGACGCCCGACGGTGGCATCCACGTCCCGGCGGACAACGCCCTCTGCTCGGCGGGCGCGGCGCTGGTCCCGAATCACATTCTGGACATGCGTGCGGCGGTGGAGCGGATTGTCTCGTACCACTATTGGAAGAATCCGGCGACGCACCAACCATACAACTGGACCGCCAGCAGCCCGGACAACCTGTATTTCGTCGCCATGGGCAATCGCACACGCTATGGGGCCACCGGCGGTTCCCGGTATACGTGGACGCGGACATTGGCGCAGATGCCGGGAACGGCCCCCTACGATATGGATATCGGGGAAGTGTACGAGTGCGTCCGTGTGCTCAAAATCGCGGCGGGAGTCTGACCATGCCTGATTCCAATCCTCTGTGCGGACTGCTGCACTGCCAGCATCCCCTCGACCCGAACCAGACCGACGTGCAGTTCGTGAGTCCATCGGACTCCCATTACGAACTGATGGAGATCGCCCGGCAACTCGAGGGCATCCGGCTCATCCTCGAAGCGATGTTCAATGCATCGCAGCAACTTCAACTTCAGGCGCAAGCATATCTCCTGAATCAGACGACGCATGCGGAGAGTTTCATCGGGAGGTTGGATGTGCCGGACTATTACCCGTTCATTACCTTGCCGCCGGGAACGACCGTCACGAACCTGCCCGATGGCGGCAGACAATTCATCCTGCCGGGCGGCGTGATCATCCTGGTGCGCACTGACCATACCGTGGTGGTCATCCACGACGGGCGCGCGATCAACGTGGACATTTCGTTGGGTGGGAACGTACTTCTTCCGAACGGCCAGACTTATCAGGTACATCCGGATTACCTCGTGGTAACGCAGACTACCGCGGGCATAGAGGGATTGCCGCCGGACATCCAGCCGGTGTGCATCGGACGCGGGCGGTACAGGACCGAGTTCTCCGACGGCGTCGTACTGACAGTCTGGCATGCGCTACCCGCGGACGATGTGCATCCCGTACAGGAATGCATGCTCCACGCATCGAGTCCGACCGGCGGGATTCTGGTCGTCTCCCGGAAAGGCGTCCAAGGCATCGGCATCGAGGTGCAGGTGCGGTTACTGGCGGATGGCGCGCTGGGATTCCGAGTGTTGCCGGACGGCAATACGGACACGGTCCAATACCTTTATGCGGGGACGGCCCGTCCCATGCAGGGTTTCGTCGAACTGGCTCTCTCCAACGGGACCACGATCACGTACCGTTGCGGACGCAGTCCCGACGAAACGGGAGGCGGAGGCGACGACGGGAATGGTTCAGGCAGCGATGATGGCGTTGACGAAAGCACACCTGTCACCTTCCAGTGCGAGGAGCGTGGCCAATGCAGCCTCTAGCTTTTCTGGGACTGGGCATACGCTTCCCGTTCCGGTTCTCCGAGCGGACCGGTGGAACCGAGGAATCCTCGGACCTCGACCGTATCCGCGAGAGCATCCTCCAGATACTCGAGACGCGTCCCGGCGAACGCCTCATGCGGCCGGAATTCGGGTCGAGGGTAAAGGACCTCGTCTTCGAGCAGAACGACGCCGTGCTCAAGGGACTGCTGCGCTTCCATATCACCGACGCCATCAGACGATGGGAAAAGCGCGTCACGGTGACCAACGTCTCCTTCGACGGCTCGCCGGACACGACCGACGCCAACCGCTTGCTGGTGCGCATCGCCTACCGCGTCATCCAGAGCCAGGTCGAGGGAAACATGGTCTTCCCGTTCTACCGGGAAGGCCGCTGATACCGCTCGCTCACAAGTCCGCCTCACGCCACGACACCCTTCTGTCTTTTCCGGTAGATAACCCATGAGGGCCGGGCGTTCCGGCCGCAAGGAGCACGAGGTTATCGCATGGGCCGGACTTCTTTGCCATACACCGCCAAGGACTACGAGTCGCTTCGCCGCGAACTCGTGGCGCGGATTCCGCAACTGACGGACCGGTGGACCGACTTCAATCCGACCGACCCCGGCATGGTGCTGCTGGAACTCTTCTGCGGCGTCGCGGACATGCTCTTCTATTACCTCGACGCTCAGACCGCCGAGGCGTTCCTGCCCACGGCCCGCCAGCGCCAGAACCTCATCAACCTGTGCAAGCTCATCGGTTACCGTTTGGATGCGCCCGTGACGGCGACCACGGAACTCCGCTTCTCGCTGCCCGCCGCGTTGGACGGCGATATCACCATTCCGGTGCATACCATTTGCCGGGCGCGCCTGTCCGACGGGACCACCATCGATTTCGAGACAACCCAATCCACGACCATCCCGCACGACTCGGTGACGACCACGGTTCCAGCGCGCCAAGGAAAGCGGAAGAGCGAGACTTTTACCGCACGGGATATCCGCAGCCAGCAAATCCGTCTCGCGGGCAAGAGTATTGCCCAGGGCAGCGTGGCCGTCACCGTGGCAGGCGAACCGTGGACCGAAGTCCCGCATTTTGTGGAAAGCGCGGCGGACGCCCGGCACTACCGCACGGAGACCGACGCCCAAGGCGTGACGGCGGTTCTTTTCGGGGACGGAGTCAATGGTGTCGTGCCCGCAACCGGCGCCACCATCGTTGTGGAGTATCTGGAAACGCTCGGCGCGGCGGGCAACCTTGGGGTAAACACCATCCGCGAACTCGCCACGCCCGTGTACCTCGGCGGCACACTTCTGCAAATTCATGTGACCAACCCTGCCGCGGCGACCGGCGGCGCGGACCCGGAGACCCTCGATCACGCGCGGTTGCACGCCCCGGCTGAATTGGCCGCACTCTGGAAAGCCGTCACGAAGGCGGACTTCCAGTCCCTCGCCGAGGGTTATCCCGGCATCGCCAAGGCGCAGGTACTGGACACCAACGATTGCGCCAACATCCGCTATTACGTCGTGAATCTCGCCGTTGCACCCAACGGCGGCGGGTACTGTTCGCCGAGTCTCAAACAGGAACTGGCGGCTTATCTGGAAGGCCGCAAGGTCATTACGACCGAAGTGAACCTTTACGACCCGGCTTACCGCGAAATCGCGGTGGACGCGGAAGTCGTGGCATACAGTACCGAGGATCCCGCATTGGTGCGGGGCCGCGTGGAAACAACCCTGCGGGATTTTTTCGCCTTCGAGCGCATGGTCTTCGGACAGAGCGTGTATCAGAGCGATCTGGTGGCGCTGCTCGACGGTGTGCGCGGCGTGAGCTACGTGCATCTGTTCGCCCCGGCGGGCGACGTGCTCATTCGGCCCGGCGAAATCCCCGCCTTGGGCGCACTCAACCTTGACGTCAAACGAGGAGGACAATCCTGATGGCCATGCGCGTGTATTTCACCAACAGCGTGAGCGCGGACCCCGTATCCGAGGGCAACCTCACCAACCCCATTTTCTTCCAGATCAATCCCGACCTGGACCCGGACGAGGAGAAGACGCTCTTCCTTGCGAACGAACGGGCCACGCTCGCATCGGATATAGACGCCAGCGCCGTGAACGTCCCGCTGGTGGAGGCCGGACGCTTCGCCGACGGCGATTACCTCGTCATCGGCCAAGAGATTGTGAAGGTCTTGTCGGGCGGCGGCACGACGAATCTGACCGTCGCCCGCGCCCAGACCGGTTCCATCGCCGCGGCGCATACGAACGGGGACATTGTGTACTCCGGGTACGACTACTCGGACATTAGCGTCGCGTACCAGGACACCGAAGGCACGGACGAAAGCACCTGGACCCGGCTCGTCTGGGCGGGCGGCGATCTCGACCTCGTCGAGGACGGCAACGCCATCACCGCGCAGGACAAAGCATACAACGAGGTACTCGAGTTCAGGATGCGCATGACCGTCCCGAACACCGAACCCGTCCACTACAAACACGACCTGGTGCTCCGCGCGACCGCCGTGGAAACCCAGGCCATCCCATACTGAAGGTAGCCCGTCATGGCTTTCCACTTTCCGATCAACAACTATCGCGCGACGCTCGGCGCTCCGCTGACATCCACCGACATGCAAATCGTTCTCGACGACGGCGGCGGCGGTCCTCTCACGCGGATGCCGTGCTTCGTTTCCATCGAGGACGAAATCATCGAGGTGGAAAGCCGTCGGCGCGCGGCGGCCCAGACCGGAACGACCGGCGTGGATCGCATCACTTGGATTGCCATCCAGGACGGTGATCCCGGAAACGACGCGTCTATCACCCTTTCCGACCCAGAAACCCCCAATGCCTCCTTGTCCGTGAATGTGTCCAACAACGCCGTCACGGTCCATCTCGCGACCGATGGTGACGGCAATCTCGTCAGCACGGTCGACGACATCCTTAACATGTTGGCCCAGCATACGGGCGCTTCCGGGCTGCTGTTCGGTTTCTCCGGAGACACAGGGGCGGTCGCGGCGGTCGCGGAAACCATTCTCTCCGGCGGCGATAGCAACATCCTGAACGTCGGCGGCGACTACGGCGGACGCGGCGCGCAGGGAACCAGTCCAGCGAACCACGCCGTCGGCGCCTCCGTCGAGATACGTTTCACGGCGGAGCATCTCCTGGAACTTCAATCCATGGCGGGCATCCAACTGTTGTATCCCGGCCAGTTCGTGGCGTTCTCCGGGACACCGTTCTTGGAGGACGTCCAACTGGGCGAGACGGCGGGACACAAGACACGGGCGTGGAAGTTCGCTTCCGGTGAAACCGCGGCCATTTCCCTGATGTTTATTCTGCTCCCGACCTTCCGGGGCCGGAAGCTCGAGGTTATTCTCTTCTGGTATAGCAAGTCAGCGGACACCGGAAACTGCCGATGGACCATCAGGGCCAAGGCCATGAACTGGATGTTCGGACCCACGGTCGCGGGCCAGCCGGAAATTGTCTCCACGGCAAACTGCGGCGCACCCGGTCCCGAGCAATTGACGATGTACGGGGCAGTGATCGAGTTTCCGGGCATGGGCATCGGCGGCGGCCCGATGACGCTCGTCATCGAACGTGAAGGGGCATCCTCGGAAGACACCTTTACTGACGACGCCTTGCTGCTTGAAGTGGCGGCGCTGGAGGCCGAATGAGCACGGAGCTGTTCAACGAACGGCCATTCAACGCACCGGACCCGCCGAGGACCGTGGTGTTGTGCCCGGCCACGGTGCTGTCCATCCACACGAATGTACAGCGTGATTGGGCATCCACGGTTTCCGTGAGCAAGAATGTTCAGCGCAATGCGGTCTCGGGCGTTACCGTTCGTAAGGAGTGGTTGCGCGAGTACCTGACCATTGTCGGCGTGATGCATCACAGGACGCAGGACGCCGAAGCGATGTTGAGCGTAACCTGCGACTGCGCGCGTAATGTCGCCACAAAGGTTTGTGTCAGGCGCAACACGCAAAGCGATTACCCCACCGTCATCCGTCTGCCGCATCCCGTTGTACTCGATACATCGGTTACGTTAAGCGTGGCCACGCGGCGCGTTCGAGACGACACGACAATCTTCTCCATCGGAACGCACAGGGCGGTCAACGCAAGAACCACAATTCAGACCCGCCGTATCCGCACGAGAGACTTTACCGTCGGCGTCTCCATTCCTGGCGTACACGACCAGTCCGTCCGTTCCGTCGTGGCGGTGGGAAGGTGGCGGTTTCTCGAAGCGGCCACTGTCCTGTATCCGAAGCGCAATCGAAACACGGTCGTGGATACGCAGGTGCGCGTGGCTCGCCTCGGTACAAGGAATTTCTCTACGGACATCTTCGTGGGACGAAGGCGGTTCCGTCTGCAGGACACCGCCGTGTCTGTCGGTGCGCGGCGCACCACGGAAGCGGGGTTGTATGCGCGAATAGACCGGGTGCGCCGTCGTGATGCAGCCACGGGATTCCAGATAGACCGTTCCTGGTTCGACACCCACCTCCTCGAACTCTTGCCGTCCGTCTACCGGGAACAGGATACGACCGGGGATCTGGCCGCGTTCTTGAAGATTCCGGCTGCCACGCTGGACGATGTCAAGAACCGCCTCGACGAATTTCCGTCGATATTCGACGTGGACAACTGCGACCCAGCGTTCCTGCCGTTGCTGGCGGCGCTGCTCGGATGGCCGCTCGACCCTGCTGGGGATACGGACACCCAGCGGCGCGCACTTCGCGAAGCAGTCGAGTTCTATCGCAGGAAAGGCACTATCCCGGCCATGGTTCGCAGCCTGGAGAACATCGGCTGGCAGGGTCGTCTCTTCGAGACGTTCCGAGGCATGCTGCGCACGAACCGGCGCGCCCGCCTGAACGGACTGCGCCTCGCCGGGACGGTTTTCAACCAGGGCGTGTACCGGGTCGAGTCGGACAACATCGTCCCCGGCGTCCGTCAGGCCTTGACGCCTCACCACCCGGCGGGCGCGCGGGTTTTCTTCCTTCAACGGATGGACGATGCCAAAGACGCGGGCCAGGACGCACAAGCAGGTTTCCGCCATGCCTCCCGCAGGGGCGTCTTCGTGTCCCAGCACGAGAACTTCATCCTGAACCAGAACCGCGCCAACAACCCGTTTCCCCTGACGCGCAAGATTACAGCACGGGAAACGGCATGGCTGACCCGAAATCTGTACGCGGAACAAGAACTCACCGAAGCACACGACATCGTCGAACGCTGGCAGAGACCAATCCCAGGCTTGGCGCTCAACCACGCCCGCCTGAACTGGGTGGATATCACCAACGCGGACCGGAGCGCATTACGACTGTCCCTCGAACTCGATATTGACGTCAAACGAAACTCCGAGAAAATCACCCCACTGATGCTAAACAAGAAATACCTCAATCGTGCGGGGCTGCCGCAAGGAAGCTTGTACCGCTGGCGCTTCCGGCAGGTGGAAGACAAAGAGGAAACCTTGGCGGGTCTCGAATCGGCAGCCAACGAATACCTCATTCGCCAGTGGCCGGCGGCATAGGAGAACGAAGACATGGCCTTACACATCTACGAAGACCAGCAGATTGCAGAGCAGTTGTCCGAGGGCGACATGTCCGCCGCGGACTTCAGCCTTCTGGAAGGACAGATCGGAAGCTATTCGGACAAACAGCTTTTCGTCGCTAACGAGAATACACATCTTGCAGCGGACATCTCCGATTCGAATACGGTGATTTCCTTCGTGCAATCCGGCCGCTTCGCCAATGGCCAAGTCATCGTTATCGATGAGGAACAGATGCTGATCACAAACGGTGGCGGGACAGCCGCCGCGACCGTCCAGCGCGGGTACAACGACACAGCGCCGCTCGGTCATGCAAACAATACCATCGTCTATGCGGGCTACTACTACCTTATCTTGGGCGTCGTTGGGATGGATGTTTCCCCGGAGTACCCGGTTCCCTCGACTTGGTGCCAGTTGGCGCTCACCCAAGAAGGTCTGTCACAGGCGGTTCCCGGCGCGGCAGTCTCCTGGAGTCAAGCCCCGATTCCCATCTCGGTCAAATTACACAACCAGACGCTCTCGTTCTGGCGGCGGGTTACGTGCCCCGCGGGGACGCCGGTCCAGTACAAAACCAACATCAAATGGCGGGTATGGGGCATCGAACTACCCATCCTGCCCGCAGGATTGGGGTAAGGAGACCAGGGCGTGCCGGAGACACCGTTTGAGTTCTACGTAGACAACGCAGTCATCGTGGCCCGTATAGACATGCCCGACGTGGACACGAAGTTCCTGATTGTCTACGGCGAGTACTCCGAGTTCGAGACGGTCGTGGACGTACGGTTCGCCATAACGAAGATCTTGTTGCAGGAAACCCACGTCATCGAGACGTAAGGAGGAAATAGACCATGCCGGCAGGACTCATCACCGACTCGGGGCGCGTATTCATGGCGCGCCTGCTCAGGGGCGACGCGCTCGAAGGCATCACGCACTGCGCCATCGGCGACGGGGACACGACGTTCGTCAACCCGCTCGATCCGCCTTCGCCGTCGCGGACGCAGACCGCGCTCAAGCACGAGCGCGCTCGCAAGAAGTACTACAAACGTTCGTTCCTCGCCGTGGACCCTGCGGGTCAGTCTCTGTTGGTGGTCAACGGGGTCCATTACCTCGAAACCACGACGCCCACGAACATCATCGGAGTGTCTTTCATCTTCGACGAAACTGAGGCAAACGGCATCACGGTAAAGGAATACGGATTCTTCGGCGGCGGCGTGACCTATGTCCAGGGACACGCGTCGGATTACGCCGAGGGCGGCGTGTACAACGCTGTCTCGAACCCCTCGGGCAAAGTGCTCAATCCCGGCTACCTCTACGAGGTCAAGAATCTGCCGGATTTCAATAAAGTCGCGGACACGCGGATCGAACTAATCGGCGTCATCAAGGTATAAGGAGATACTCGCTATGGCGGTTTCACGGAACACATTCGACCCCAACAAGAACTACAAGAAAGTCGTTTACCACGAGGACCGGACGCTTCTGGACTCGGAACTGAACGAGCAGCAGGACATCGCCCGCGAGCAGGTGAAGCGCCTCGCGGACGCCCTGTTCCGCGAGGGGGCCATTCTCACGGGACTTGATATCACGCGCGCGAACAACGTGCTGCAGATCGCGGCGGGACGGGTCTACGTCGACGGTTGCATCGAGAACGTCCCCGGCGCCACGCTCACCTATGACGCCGCCAAGCACACCGGCGCGGATTACGTCTACGTCGAGTTGTTGAAGTACAACTACACGTACAACCACGACGGCGTGCTCGTGAACCCGGCCACGGGGGAGCCGACCGCCGAACGGGAGAAATGGGTCACCTCGCTCAAGAACCGGGATACGTCCGGCGACGCATTGCCCGCGAACGTCACGCAGCGGAAAGTCGTCTGCCTGTATAAGTTCGAGCGGGACACGGGCGATGTACTGCCCACGGTCCAGCAGAAGTCCAACATCTCGCTGGAGGATTTCGCGGGCACGCTGGCGGGCGCACGCATCACGGTCGGGTCGGTGACGGAGAACCAACTCGCCTTCGCCGCCGCGGAAGGCTTGAGTTCGCTTCTGAACAATCTCGCCGAGCGCACCTTCGACCAGGCGGGCAACTATCTCGTGAACGGCCTGGACAGCTTCACGAACGGCGACGACGGCCAGAACGTGAAGGTCGTCACGAACGCCGGGCGCGCGTACATCCAGGGTTACCGGTTGCAGAAGGACCTGCCCACGACGACGCTGGTCCCGAAATCCGTCGCCACCAAGTTCGTGCGCGGCGAGCAGAAGACATTCCAAGATGGCGTGCGGCGCTATGCACTCAACAGCACGCCGCTCATGGCAACTTCGCAGGTCGAGGCCATTGTGGAGACCACATCGAGCATCACGCGCGGGTCGGTGTCCGGAGGCGAGGACCTGCTCGAACCCAATCCCGTCGTGCATATCCTCGCGGTGAGCCAGGGGGCGACCGAGTTCCAGGAAGGCGTGGATTGGCAGCAGTCCGGTAACTACGTGGACTGGCTCGGCCAGAACGAACCGGCCATCGGCACGTCGTACACGGTTCGCTGGACGTACACGCGCCAGATGGGGAAGGGCGCGGACTATTGCGACGGCGGTCTGTTCGGCCAGAGCAGTTGTCCCGCGGCAGGGCTGTACCATTACCTCGTCACCGTGGTCACCGTTTCCGGGGAAAGCGAGTACAACTCGGCCTATGTCCTTTCCCGGCTGACCGGGGCGGGCGAGATCAACAAGTTGTCCTGGTCCGCCGTGCCCAGCGCGGTACATTACCGGGTCTATCGCGGGATCTCCAACACGCGGCCCGGCCTGCAACTGCTCTACGAATGCGCGGCCTCGGCCTTGTCCTATGAGGACGACGGTGTGGATACGCCGTCCACGGCCAACCCGCCTGCGACCCGGAGCTCCGTCTATGCCATGTCTCCGGTGTCCATCGCGCTGGGCAATCTGGACGTCGTGAACTTCGGCAAGCCCGGCGAAGGGATGCAGCCGGTCGCAGGCTCGAACTGCAGCATCGATTACGATTTCTACGTCGGACGGCGGGACGTCATCTGCGCCACGGCCTCGGACATCATCCGCATTTCCGGCGCGCCGGCAGAGTTCCCGAAAGACCCGGTCATCCCGGACAACGCCCTCGCGCTCTGCTCCGTGGCCTGTCCGCCGAACTCGACGGTGATGACGGTGCGGAACTTCAGTCTGACGCGGGTCACGATGGACCAGTTGCACCGGCTGATGAACGACATCGAGTCGCTCAAGTACAACGACGCCATTTCGCAGATGAACACGCAGCTCCAGAATCGGACGGCGGAGACCAAGAAGGGCGTCTATTCGGACGACTTCTCCAACACGACGCAGTCCGATGTGAATCATCCGGACTGGGGCGCGCGCGTGGACACGCTTCACAAGTTCGCCGCGCCGGGACGCACTGCGACGCCGTTTCTGCTCGAAGTGGACCCGGCGCACACGACAGTCAGGCTCGGCGAGAGTCTTGCCATGCTGCCCGCCTCGGAGATGGTCCTGGCCGAGCAGTTGGACTGGTCCGAGGAACGGAACGTCAACCCATGGTCCGCCTTCGACAAACCTCCCGCTTCAATCACGGTTAATCCCACGATGGGACGGCGCGGCCAGACGACCATCGGCGTGAACGGTGTGAACTTTTCTCGGAACGCGTCCAACGTCACCATCCGCTGCGACGGGCAGGTCGTGGCCACGGGTCTGACGACGGACTGGTTCGGGCGGTTCTCCGGCACGTTTATGGTTCCGAACAGCGCCGAACTGGGCAACCGCATCGTGAGCGCCACGGACGGGGCCTACGGCGCGGACGCCGTCATCCAGGTGCAGGACCCGGTCGTCATCACGCGCATCCAAACCATCATCGAGGAGCGCGTGGTGCGCGTGCCTGCTTGGGACTGGATCTGGTGGTGGCGGCAGATACAGCGGCCCGTCGACCCGTTGGCCCAAACTTTCAACTTCACGCAGAACCGGATTGTGTCCGCCGTGGGACTGTTCTTTACCCGCAAGGACACGGAAAAGCCGGTGACGGTGCAGATACGCGGAGTGACCACGGGTTTCCCAAACGCAGTGGTCTACGCGGAGACGACGCTTGTCCCGGATCAGGTGACGGTCAATGCGGAAACGAAGGTCGAGTTTCCGAACCCCGTATACATCGAAGCCAACACGAGCTATGCCGTCGTCATCATGACGGACAGCAACGAGTATTACCTGCGGGTCGCCATGATCGGGGCCATCGGCCAGAACGGTGTCATCACGAAGCAGGTGTATCCGCAGGGCGTGCTGTTGGAGAGTTCCAACGCGGAGACGTGGAATGCGCGGCAGGGCGCCGACCTCGCCATGCGCATCTATGGGTTAAACTTCGCGTCGACGGGCATGATTCAGTTCAATGCGATAGGCCCGAATTCGTTCACAGAAATGAATTTGGACGAGTATTCCGTAATCCCCGAGGGGACCAGCATCGTCTGGGAGTACTCGCAGAACGGCGGCTATTCGTGGGACGTCTTTGTGCCCGCGGAAGAAGAGAAAGTGCCGTGGTACAACGCCGAGCACAGCATCCGCGCGCGGCTGACCAGCACCCTTCCCAATGAATCGCCCGTGCTCAACTTCCGCAACGTGACGATGATCGGCTATTTGAACACCTGGTACTGCGCCTATGTGACGCGGCAGATCGAACTCACGCAGGGCGTGGCCGCCACCACGATCTATACCGAGATGAACGTTCCCAGCAATACCACGGTCACGTGGTATGCCTCGAACGACGGCGGGAGCACATGGGAACAGATGAACCTCGACTCGACACGGCAGATCTCCCAGGAGTGGACCGAGTACACGTACAAGCGCACGTTCTACAACGCCACTGGTACGAAAGTCCGGTACAAGGCTCAGTTCTGGGCGGGCTGGGCGAATATCTATGCACGCATCCATCGCTTCGGCGCGACGTTAAGTTGAGGAGGTCTCTGCCATGCTAACAAGACGGGACGGCGGCTTCATCGAGTTCATCCCGACGCCGGCGGAAAAGCGCGATGGCGTCCTGCGCGATTACGCATTGGGCCTGCTGCGGAACCTGCACGAGCGCATGCGTCGGTTGGAGGACGGGTTGGGAATGGACCCCTCGCCGGGCGAAGAGTTCGACGGCCTGGTTGACCGCATTGAATCCGAGGAGGCGGAGGCCCGCAGAGTTCACGCGGAAGTCCAAGCACGACCGTAATTTGACCCTCTCTTGCTGAACACCGGCGGCTGTCTCCACGCACGGGGCAACCGCCGGTGTTCGCATTTCTAAGCCCTTTTACCGGAATGGGTTACGCTGAAATCAGGACTTGACTTCTACCGCCCGGCCAAGCGTGAATGTGTTCAGAACGAGACGTAAAAAGTTGATGCGGAACACCTTGGAAAGGAGACGGTTGGATGGACATGCGGGAATTTAGTTACGGGGTCGAGATCGAGACCGTCGGGCGGACGCGGGAAGCGGTCGCCCGTGCGATCCACGGCGTGGTCGGCGGCGAGGTACGGTATGTGGGGTCGCCGCACGCCTTTGACCCGTGGGAGGTGACGGACAGCCAGGGGCGGGTGTGGAAGGTGGTCAAGGACGGGTCGCTGATCAACGTGCCGGAGCATCTGCGCGCGGAGGTGGTAAGCCCCATCCTCAACTATGGCGACCTCGAAACGCTGCAGCAGGTGGTGCGGGCCGTCCGGGCGGCGGGCGCTCGCGTGGACAGCACGACGGCGATTCACATCCATGTGGGGGCGGCGCCCTTCGACGGGCGGTCGCTGGCCCGGCTCGCGAAGCTGGTGTACAAACAGGAACCGCTGATCTTCGTGGCGCTCGGGCTGCAGCAGAACAGAGTCAACCGATACGCGAAACCCATGAGTCCTGACTTCATCGCGAAGCTCGAACAGTACCGGCCCTGCACGAAGGACCAGTTGAACCGCATCTGGTACGGACAGAGGAACACGTGCCCGCAGCATTACGATTCGACCCGCTATTACGGGGTGAACTTCCATAACGTTTGGTATCGCGGGACGGTCGAGTTCCGCTGGTTCGAGGGGACGCTCCACGCGGGCAGGATAAAAGCGTATGTCCAATTCGTGCTGGCGCTGGCGGCGAAGGGACTGAACGGGCGCGCGGCGTCGAGCAGGAAACGGGAGTTCCGGCCGGAGAGCGCCAAGTATGACTTCCGGGTCTTCTTGCTCCACCTGCGGCTGATCGGGGACGAGTTCAAGACGGCGCGTAAACACCTCCTTGACGCGATGCCCGGAGACGCGGCCTTCAAACGGGGACGTCCACAACCCAAACAAGAAATGACCGAGGCGGCTGGCGCGCCCGTGGTGGAGGGCTGACCATGCGGACGTATTGGGAAGCGGTGGTCGAACGTGTCGGGGAACGGTATCTGCTCGCGTACATCCCGCGCAAGACGCGGCGGGCGTTGTTTAATGCCGTCCGTAACCGGGGCGAGGCGTTCGTGCGGTTCACGGGCGCGGACCGGGTTATGAACGCGGAGAACCTCGGTCTGGAAACGGCGAACGGCTGGCGGGTCCGGTATTCCGGGCGGACTATGCGCGACGCCAAGAACGAGGGTGAACTGGTGTACTTCAAAGAATCTCTTCAGCCCCAAGAAAGCGAGGCCGGCGTATGAAGTTTTTTGTGCGGAACACGAGTCTGGACGGAAAGCCGCTTACGGGCGACGGCGAGGTGTTTACGGGCGAGCGCCCGTTGGATGTCGTCATGGCGATGAAAGGCACGGCGTTGTTTTCCGACTACGGGAGCGTGCCGGAGTACGTGGACATGGTGCTGCGAAACGCGAAAATGCTGGCGGGCATCGAATTGACAGTGTCGGGCGACGGTCCCGAGGCCTTGGCTGAATCGCTGCTGGCCGCGCTGGTCGAACACGGACTGGCGGAGGTACTCGAAGAAAAGCCAAGCGAACCGCCTGAGTCGCCCACGCCGGTGCCGATCCCCGAACGGGTGTACCGGGTCATCGACAGTATCCGGCGTTCGGGGATGGCAAACATGCTGGACCGTCCGCTGGTCGCGCGAATCGCCCGTGAGATGGACTTCCCCGACGAAGCGGCATGGATCGAGGCGAATAAGAAGCAATATGCCGAGGGCGTGTTTCACGGGTTCCTGCCGGTAGCCGAACGGAGGGGACGTTGATGTGCGGTCTGGCGGGAATCATTCTTGGTGAAAAGAAACGGCGTGCGGCGGAAATGAGGCGTCTGGCAGACATCTTCACACGGCTGCTGGTGTTGAGCGAACCGCGCGGACCGCATGCAACGGGCGCGGTGTGGATGAACAGCGACGGCGAGTATGGGTTGTTCAAGCGGCCAATGCCCGCCTCACAGTTCGTCAAAGAGCCGCTATATGCGCGGATGCTCGCGAAAATGGACGACCGCGTGACCATGCTCATGGGGCATGCGCGCTGGCGGACTCGGGGCGACGAGCAGGACAACCGCAACAACCATCCGATACTGGCCGGACGTGTTTGGGGAACGCACAACGGGACGATACGCAACGCGGATTACCTGTTCCGGCGGCTTCGGTACAAGCGGTTTGCCGAGGTGGACAGCGAAATCCTGTGCCGCATCGTCAACGGCGCGACGCGAACCGGTGCGCTGGACGTGCCCTATCTGCGAAAGCGTCTTGCGTTGTGCCGAGGACAGATGGCCGCGGTATTCGCTTCCCGGCGGATGCCCGACATGATCCTCGTCCTGAAAGGCGACAAGCCGCTGAAGTTCCGCTGCCACATGCGGCGGCAGGTCGTTCTGTATGCCACGGACGGTTCGTACCTGGACGAAGTGCTTGCGGGCGAAAGAGGATGGATGGAGATGATCGTCCCGGCGATGACGCTCCTCGTGTTCCAGCGGGCGAATGTCTGCGCGCCGTTCACTGGGACGTTCACGTTCATCCCGCAGGCAAGGGCGAAGAAACCGCAGGAGACAGCGCCATGACGTACAAGGACGATGCGAAGCGGAACACGCCTGGGCTTCTGAGGCTCTTCGTCTATGGAACGTTGAAGCGCGGCTTCCCGAACCATGACCGCTTCTGTCGAAACGCAGTAGACATCCAACCGGCCACCGTCTGGGGCCGACTCTACGACCTCGGCGCATTCCCCGCCCTCAATGTGCCCGAGGAATCCATCCTCGCCCACGGCACCATCGACCCGTGCGCCGACGTGGCCACACAAGCCCGCGTGACCGACGACATGCCAGACCACGCTGCAGACGACCCGCCCGCCGGGGACTGGGACCTCATCCACGGCGAACTCATCACCTTCCCCGATCCCGCCCGTGACCTCCCGCGCCTCGACTATCTTGAAGGCTTTCGCCCCGGCCAAACCAGCCTCTACCACCGCGTTCTAGTCCAGACTCATTTGGCGGCAACATTGCCTTATGCATGGACTTACGTCATGCGTGATCTTTTAAGCGGACGGCGGGTTTGGAAAGGATCTTGGTAGCAGCGCATCGCATCGTCAAAATACCGTCGGCAAGTTTGCCGACCAATCAACATTTGGCTTGACAGGAAGAGTTGTCTGTGATATGATTATTTTCGTCGGCAAACTTGCCGACACATGGAGAATATTGATGTCACCTATTGTGTTGATTCCAGCTAGTATTGATACGGTTGCCGCTGAACGGTCTGGCTTCCGTCTTGGTGAAAGAGGCACGCACGCCACCCGGACAATGATGCTCGCCGAACTTCAATACGCCTTGGCGGCCGTCGGACCTGCCGCAACGCGGAAGGATTATACAGACGCCATTGTCGAAGGTAACTGTTTGGGCAAGCCGACGGCTGTGACAAGGCGTCAAACCAACCAGCGGCTCGGCGAACTGTATTGTCTCGATCTATCAGTTCCCCTGTTTCGCGTTCTTCGAGGTCTGTGGGACCGCGATGTGCCGGGCCGCCCCTTGCTCGCGTTGCTCTGCGCACTGACTAGAGACCCTTTGTTCGCGGCAACAGCCGACGCTGTTGTACAACTCGAACCCGACGCGGATTTCCTGCGTGAGCCGATGCGAACGGCGATTCGTTCTATAGCGGGCGACCGCCTCAACGACAGCACCCTCGACAAAGTTGTCCGCAACGCGGCGAGTTCATGGACGCAGAGCGGACATCTTGAAGGTAGATCCCTCAAACGGCGTTGCCGCGTTACTCCCACCCCGGCCACCGTTGTCTTTGCCATTTACTTGGCCTATCAAGTTGGATTTCGCGGAAAGGACCTCTTTGCTTCGGGATGGGTCGCCACCCTAGATTGCAGTGCCACTCTGGGTCAAAAACTTGCTCTGGAGGCCAAACGCCTCGGGCTTATTGACATACGCATGGCGGCGGACGTCGTTGAGATTGGCTTCAATCGGCTTGAACAGCCCAAGCAGGGGGAATAGCCCATGTCGCGCATCGAGGAACTCGCAGAGAAGTACGCCAAGCACATAGCCACCCCGTGGCAACGTACCGTAGCCGGCGCACAACGCGTTGTCATGCTCGTCTACGACAAGGAGCTCGAACGGACGCTCCGGGCGCGCAAGCTGGCTTTCGAGAATGCCACGCGCCAGGCCGGGCACGAATGGTTCGAGGTTGACGTCTCGGATACCTTCTCCAAATGGATGGCGAAAGACGAGTACCGCGAGGCCTACTTCGAGTCCCCCGAAGACCTGCAGATAAAGCTCGAAGCGGAATTTCCCGAGTGCCTAGCTGACTATATACGAGAGACACTCCTGCGTCCCGAGGTCACGGACAAGTCGGTCGTGGCCGTTTTCGGACTCGGAGCCCTTTTCGGGTTCACGCGCGTCTCAGAGGTCTTGAAACTCATCGAGGGCGATATACGCGGGCGGCTTGTTCTTTTCTTTCCCGGACAACTCGAAGGCAACAACTACCGCCTGCTGGACGCGCGCGACGGGTGGAATTACCTGGCAGTGCCGGTCACCTTGCACAGCGAAGGAGCGTGGGTATGAAGATTAAAGATGTCCTGCAACGCGACCCGGCACAACACGGGCTCATCAACCAGGGCCAGGCCCGCATCGTCGATACCCGAAGCGAGAGGGCCTTGGAGGAACTGCGTGGCGAACTTTCCACCTTCGTGTGCGAGGGGCAATACGCCGAAGGCGTCATAAAGATTATCCGCTCATTTTTGGATGATCTTGGACGCACCAGCCAGCGTGCTGCCTGGGTCAGCGGCTTCTTTGGAAGCGGCAAGTCGCACGTCCTGAAGATGCTGGGCCACCTCTGGCAGAACACCGAGTTCCCCGATGGCGCGACTGCCCGTAGTCTGGTACCCTCCATGCCAGACGACCTTGTGGCATTGCTCCGCGAACTCGACACGGCCGGAAAGCGCGCGGGCGGACTGCTGGCGGCTGCGGGCGCACTGCCGAGCGGAACAACGGACAATGTGCGCCTGACCATTTTAGGCATACTCCTTCAGGCTATCGGCCTCCCGTCGCAATACCCCCAAGCCCAATTCTGCCTCTGGCTTCATGGGCAAGGTTACTTTGATCGTGTGCGGACCGCTGTCGAAGCCGCTGGAAAGATCTTCGACCGAGAACTCAACAACCTATACGTAAGCGGCCCTATTGCGAAGGCGGTCATTGCCTGCGACTCGAACTTTGCCAATACCGAAGCCGAAGCGCGGCAAGTGCTCAAGGCGCAGTTCCCGCCACAGGCCACCGATATTACAACGGAGCAGTTTCTTCGTACAGCGAAGACGGCTTTACTTCTCGCGGGCCGAGACGGCCGCACGCCCTGCACCATCCTGGTGCTCGACGAAGTGCAGCAGTTCATCGGCGAATCCGGCGACAGATCCGTTCTGGTCACCGAGATGACCGAAGCCGTCTCGAAGCAATTGGACAGCCATGTCATGGTGGTCGGTGCAGGCCAGAGCGCACTAACTGACGTGCCGCTTCTGCAGAAAATGCTCGACCGCTTCACCATTCGCGTTCCCCTCTCCGACGCCGAAGTGGAAACCGTGACGCGCAAGGTTCTGCTCCAGAAGAAACCCTCTTCCGTCTCTGATGTGCGCAAGGTTCTGGATGACCACGCAGGGGAAGTCTCGCGCCAACTCCAGGGCACGCGCATTGCCGAGCGCACGGAAGATCATCAAGTTATCGCCGAAGACTATCCGCTGCTGCCCGTCCGGCGGCGGTTCTGGGAACAGTGCTTCCGTCAGATTGATGCCGCCGGCACACACAGCCAGCTTCGCTCGCAACTCCGCATCATTCACGATGCCGTGGCCAAGCTTTCCGACAGATCTCTTGGCGCGGTCGTCCCAGCGGACGAACTCTACGAAGCGCTGGCGCCCGAGATGATCAACACCGGCGTGTTGCTCCGCGAAATTAACGAGCGCATCATCCAGCTTGGTGAAGAGGAAGGCGCACTCGCCCGCCGCGTCAGCGGCCTGGTCTTTCTCATCGGCAAGATCCGCCGGGATGACAGCAGCGACATTGGCGTCCGTGCATCGAGTGAACACATCGCCGACCTGCTTGTGGACGACCTCGCCGCGGACAATGGAAAACTCCGCGCCGGGGTGGGCGAAATTCTTGAAAAACTCACCGATAAGGGCGCACTGCTTAAGGTCGACGATGAATACCGGCTGCAGACGCGCGAAGGAAGTGAATGGGACGGCGAATTCCGTAAGCGGCAGGCCAAACTTCGGAACGACGAGGCCGCTATTTCTTTCCGGCGCGATCAGTTGATTTATGCGGATGTGGACAAGGTGGTCCGTTCGGTGCGCACGCTTCAGGGCGCGGCCAAAGTCGCCCGCACGCTGGCGGTCCATCGTGACCAGACACCGCCGCCCAGCGACGGCCAGTCCATCCCCGTGTGGATTCGTGACGGCTGGTCATGTCAGGAGAAGGAACATGTTGAAGCGGCGCGCGTAGCTGGCGCAAACAACCCCACGGTTTTCGTGTTCATCCCGCGCCAGTCAGCCGATGACCTGCGCAGGCTTATCGTCGAGGCGGACGCAGCCCAGCAGACTCTGGACGCACGAGGCAATCCCACCTCGGCGGAAGGCCAGGAAGCCCGTCAGAGCATGGAAAGCAGGCGCGCCCGGGCCGTCACGGAACGGGACACGCTCATCCGGCAAATCGCCGGCAATGCCAAGGTCTTCCAGGGCGGCGGCAACGAAGTGCTCAGTATCGAACTCCTCGACAAGCTTCGCGATGCCGCAAGCGACAGCCTCGTGCGGCTTTTCCCGCGCTTCAAGGAAGCCGACTCGAACACCTGGCCGACCGTCATTAAACGCGCCCGCGACGGCGCAGAACACCCGTTCCAGCCCACCGGCCACACTGACGCCACGGAAAAGCATCCGGTTTGCCAGCAGGTGCTCACCGCCATTGGCGCGGGCAAGACGGGCGGCGATGTGCGTAGAGAACTGGAGGGCAGCCCCTTCGGGTGGCCCCGAGATGCCATTGATGCCGCTCTCATTGCGCTACACCGTTCGCAGTACCTCAACGCCACGCTGAATGGCGCGCCTGTAGCGCCGGGCCAACTTGACCAGAACAAGATTTCCAAGTCCGAGTTCCGCATCGAGCAAGCCACGTTGTCCGTGCAAGACCGCCTGCTCCTTCGCGGCCTCTATCAGAAAGCCGCCGTGGCCTGCAAAAGCGGCGAGGAAGCCGCCAAGACCACCGAGTTCCTTCATGCGCTCCGCGGTCTCTGCGCGGCCTCCGGCGGTGAGCCGCCCTTGCCCGCTGCAACCGGCCTTTGCGAAGTCGAAGACATCGAAAGGCTTGTGGGCAACGAGCAGCTCGTGGCCATCAAGGACAAGGCGGAAGACCTAAAACAGCGCATTGAAACCTGGACCCGGCTCGGAGAGACCAAAGCAAAGCGTCAGCCCGTATGGGGACTTGTTGTCCGGCTCGCACAGCACGCAGCGCCGCTTGATGCAGCCACAACCCACATCGAGCAGATGGAGGCGGTGCGCGACCAGCGGCTGCTGCTGGATTCCACGGACCACGTTTCGCCCTTGCGCAAAGCGCTGGCCGACCTGCTGCGTGGTGAAGTGAACCGTCTCCATGCGGAGAACGACCAGGCCTGGCAGAACGCCATGGCGGCCCTAGCCGCCAGCGAAGTTTGGCAACAATTGGACGCTTCGATCCGGCAGTCTATCCTTCAGGAGGTCGGCCTCCGCGAACCTGTGCCGCCCGCCATCCAGACGGACGAAGCGCTCGCGGCGCATCTCGACGCCCATTCGCTTGCGGCCACGCGGGCTGAAGCGGACGCCATTTCCACGCGGGTCAATCACGCTATTCAACGCGCCGCGAAGCACCTCGAACCGCAGGTGCAGACGGTTTCGGTCGAGCGGACAACGCTGCGGACCGCCGCGGATGTGGAGGTCTGGCTGCAACGGCAGAAGAAACGCGTTCTCGACGCCCTGAAACAAGGGCCGGTACTGGTCGATTGATGACGACAAAAGAGAAACCAAGATGATGGACTTCATGGAAAGCACAGGATGTCAATTCGGAAACTGGGCGCTGCCGATGGCCCTCCGCAATGAAAGCCTGGGCCGCTTTGTGTCAGAGCACCCTGACTTTGATGCGAAGATCAAATCGGCCTACGTGGAGTGGAGTCGAAAGGCTCGCGAGAACCTCGCCCAGGTTGAGAGGCAACTCTCTACAGGCTACGGCATGCCCGAATTGGAAATGCTCCGCGTCGAAGCATGTTTTTGTATCATCCAGGGGCACTGGCAAGCCGCCGTGTGCCTGACCAACATCCTGCTGGAAGCCTTTCTCAAGCTGGCGCTCGTATATTCGAACACCGATGAGCCCGAGGAGCAGGCCCAGCCGTTGAGCCGTCTCCTGAACAGCCTTTCGGCCCCCGTTCAGAAATACATGCAGATGGACCTCAATGACACCATCAATGCCGCGCGCAAAGCGGGGCTCATTGATCGGCAGACTAAGAAAGACCTCCATTCATTCCGGGAGAGATTCCGCAACGCCTTCTTTCACGCCGACATGCAGTCCATGTTCGGCGACCAGAAAACGCCGGTAACCGGCGCTGATTTCGGCACACGCGAAATCGAGCACAATGAAATAGCCATTCGATCATTGCCTCTGCTTCTCGGCGAGACGCTTTGGCAAAACGCCCAAGCGAATGCGATCCCTTACTTTACGGAAGTGGATGCACTCATTCGTGAGACCCTACCAAAGGTCTTTCCGCACATGCGGGACGAACAATCAGAGGTGGAACAAGTGCTCGGCGAGCAAGGAAAACCCAATGGCGAACTTGGATAGAACACTTCGGCGTGGACTCGAAAACACGGTCAAGCAGGCGCGGCGGGTTGCAGAAGCCGGTGCGAGGAAGGCTGTCGAGCAATTGGCCGTCCATCATCATGAGCCGTGGCCGAGCATGTCCCCTGAGCAGCGCCAACTGCGCAACCGCCTACGTGCCCACGGTCGGCAACTCGGCGATCTGCGCGATGACAAGCGCGGCACGCAATCCATTGACCGGCTTGTCGGCGAGTGCGCCTATGAACACTGGCATCGGATGCTCTTCGCCCGGTTTCTGGCCGAAAACGAACTGCTCATCGAACCCGAACACGGCGTGGCGATCTCCCTGGAGGATTGTCGGGAACTGGCGCGCGCGCAGGGACAGGACTGGCTCGAACTCGCCAGCAGTTATGCTGTTCGCATGCTGCAACAGGTCTTCCGGCCTGATGATCCCGTGCTCGAGGTCGCCCTGTCGCCCGAGACGACCTCGGCTCTGGAGGACTTACTGAAGAAATTATCCCGTGATGTGTTCACCGCCAGCGACAGCCTCGGCTGGTGCTACCAGTTCTGGCAGGCCGAGCGGAAGGACGAGGTCAACGCCGCTGGCAACAAGATCGGCGCGGACGAGCTGCCGGCGGTCACGCAGTTGTTCACCGAAGACTACATGGTGGACTTCCTGCTCGATAACACGCTCGGCGCGTGGCACGCGGGCAAGGTTCTCGCCGCGAACTACAAGTTGGCCGACACCGCGCAGAGTGAGGAGGAACTCCGCAACGCTGTGGCGCTGCCGGGATGCCCGTGGAAATATCTCCGCTTCATCAAAGGCAAGGACGGCAAGTGGACCCCCGCCGCCGGCACGTTCGACCGCTGGCCGAAGACGGCGAAGGAACTCAAGTGTCTCGACCCGTGCATGGGCAGCGGGCACTTCGTGGTGGCGATGTTCGAGCGGTTGGTGGCCCTGCGCCTAGCCGAGGAAAAGCTGGACGAAGCGGCGGCGGTGGCGGCGGTCATCCGTGACAACCTGTCCGGTTTGGAGATTGACCCTCGCTGCACGCAGATTGGCGCGTTCAACCTGGCGCTGGCCGCGTGGCGGCGCGTCGGCTACTGCACTCTGCCGCCGATGAACCTCGCCTGCTCCGGCCTCGCGCCGAACACCCGCGAAGCCGACTGGCTGGCGATTGCCGGCGACAATGAGAAGCTCAAGAACGGCATGGCGCGGCTTTACCGATTGTTCAAAGACGCCCCCGTGCTGGGCAGCCTCATCAACCCGCGCGCTGGCGAGGGCGACCTGCTGGTGGCTGATTTCCATGAGCTCCAGCCGCTGCTGGAAAAGGCACTGGCCCAGGAGACCAAGGACGACACCGCGCACGAAATGGCAGTGACCGCCCGCGGTGTGGCCGAGGCGGCGGAGATTCTCGCCAGCCAGTTCACGCTCGTCGCGACAAACGTACCTTACCTCGGACGGGGAAAACAGGATGACGTGCTCAAGGGTTACTGCGAACGTGTCTACTCGGACGCTAAGGCCGATATTGCCACTTGCTTCGTTGAGCGGTGTCTCACCTTTTGCACCGCTGGAAATAGCATCGCTCTCGTCACACCACAAAATTGGCTCTTCAGCGGGACGTATAGAGGTTTTCGATCACGACTGCTCCAAGGCATGGAGTGGAATTATGCCGTAAGGCTTGGCGAACATGGATTTGAAAGCACACAGGCAGCCGGGGCGTTTACAGGATTGGTTTCCCTAACGTCTGTTCGGCCTGTTGTGCAGCACTCATTCTTGAGTATGGATCTAACACAACATGATACACCTTTCGGAAAAATGCTGGCATTGACGTCAAGCGTCGCGAGTCTAATCCTGCAGAGCAGCCAACTGAAGAACCCGGATTCAGTAATTACAGTGGAGGAAATGGCTAACATCGGGCGTCTGTCTGATCATGCCCAAAGTGTTGAAGGACTATCTACGGGTGACGCTGAACGGTTCCTGCATAACTTCTGGGAGCTTCCCGAAGAGGGAAATGGATGGGAGTCCTTTCACGCTTCACCCAACACTGGCAAGACATATGATGGCCTCAGTCTTTTTCTCCATTGGGAGGCCGGTCGCGGGACGTTAGTCGCTTCCGATGGAGCGCGGATCCAAGGCAATAGTGCCTGGGGAAAGCGGGGTGTCATAGTCGGTCAGATGCGGGTACTAAAAACCGCCCTTACTGTGGGCAGTAAACATGACAAAATCACGGCTGTTCTGGTTCCACAAAACCCGGAACTCTTGGGGGCAATCTGGGCTTTTTGCTCATCCGAGTGTTACAACAGCGAAGTGCGCAAGTTGTCGCCAAGAATTAATGCTGCTACTGGCATTCTCGCCAGAGTCCCTTTCGACCTACCGCACTGGCAAAGAGTAGCGGCGGAGAAGTATCCGCGCGGATTACCGAAGCCATTTTCCAGCGACCCGACGCAATGGCTGTTTAACGGCCACGCCAAAGGCGCAGATCAGCCGTTGCACGTGGCCGTAGCGCGTTTGCTCGGCTACAAGTGGCCGCGCCAAACCGGTTCCTGTTTTCCCGATTGCCCGGCGCTCGGCCCGGACGGTTTGGAAACGCTGGCGGATGACGACGGCATCGTGTGCCTTTCCGCCTCCAAGGGCGAAGCGCCCGCCGCCGTCCGACTTCGCGTCCTGCTCGCCACCGCTTTCGGCTCCGAGTGGAGCGCAGGCAAGGAGCGCGAACTACTGGCTGCCACCGGCTCGAAAAAGACCACGCTGGAGGACTGGCTGGTCGACGAGTTCTTCGAACAGCACAGTGCGTTGTTCCACCACCGTCCCTTCGTCTGGCACATTTGGGATGGTCTTCGTGACGGGTTCAACGCCCTGGTCAATTACCACTACCTGGCCGCGCCGAACGGCGAAGGTCGGCGCACCCTGGAGAAGTTTATTTACACCTACCTCGGCGACTGGATCACGCGCCAGCGTCAAGCGCAACAGCAAGGCGAGGAAGGGGCCGACGCCCGCCTCGCGGCGGCGCTGCACCTCCAGGCAGAACTGGAAAAGATCCTCGAAGGCGAGCCGCCGTATGACCTCTTCGTCCGTTGGAGGCCGTTGCATGAACAGGCCATCGGCTGGGACCCGGACATCAACGCTGGCGTCCGTCTGAATATCCGTCCCTTCATGACGGCGCGGCCGCTCTCTACAAAGGCGAGGAACGCCTGTATCCTCCGCGCGACGCCCAAGAGCATCAAATGGGACAAAGACCGCGGCAAAGAGCCTGAACGCGCGAAGGAAGACTACCCCTGGTTCTGGGGCTGGGACGAGAAGACACAGGACTTCGCCGGCGGCAAATCCTTCGACGGCAACCGCTGGAACGACCTGCACTACACCAACGCCTTCAAGCAGGGTGCACGGGACAAGAAAGGGGGAACGAAATGAGCGATATTGCGCACAACACCCCACTTGGAGACGCGGTTTGGACATTGATCGATCCCCGCCATGACACAACAGAAGTATTCTATGCCCTAGACGGCTGGAAGACAGTTGCTGATGGCTACAAACAGGCCGGTGATCTTCTCGCCGATGCAGTTATTGCGGCGCTGCCGAATGACAGCCCTTTGATTTTCCCAATGCTTTACTGCTATCGGCACTTCATCGAATTGAGTGTGAAAGACTTGATTCATGAAGCGGGGCCGTTTTCCGGAAAGCCGCTCGAAAGAAAAGACTTCATCCATTGGCTTGAACGGCTGATGAATCGCCTTAATACTGCGGTTCCACCGGAGCACGACGACCTTGCGTGGTTAGAGAACGCGGAAGAGGGTTCGCGAGCAGTCTCGCCTCGCTTCGGAGAACACCGCCAAGTCTTTCAGGTTTGGTGTGAACGATTTGCAGACGCAGATCCCGATTCCTTTCGATTTCGATATCCTTTTAAGAAGGAGTTCGAGATGTTGAAAGACTTGAGAATTCTAAAGACTCATCCCTTTCCGAACTTGCTGAAGGATCTGAGCGTCGATGATGTTGCCTCCCTGAAGTGTGGCATGGGTGAATTCGAAGTGGCTGCGAGGGGAATGGGTTCTTTCATTGCCGCACTGTCCGACATGGAACTTGCTTATGGAGGAGAGGCCGTTCAGGAAGAAAAGGATAGGTTATGACTACGACGTTGCCGTCAGGTCCAGGAACAATCATTGACGCCATGCGGACCTCGATGGACGCGGCGTTACGAGTTCCGGAGGGCGTGGATGCGCCCGTCGCCCTGCTTTGGACGGATGCCGATGCCCAGTGGCAGCCCCTGATTCCGTCCCTTCAGGTGGCCTTGCCGCAGCTTTTCGTGCTGGGGCCGTATGCCCCGGAACGACGCACCGGTCCTGTCATTTGGCTCCGCTGTATTGTTGACCGAGCGTTGCCCGACGTAACGCTGCCGGAAGGCATCATCCCCATCGTGTACCTGCCCAACGTGAGCAGGCAGCACCTTCGCGCCGGCGGGGACTGCCCGCGCGAACTCCAGCCGCTTATCGAATTGCAGTACCGGGGCGCGGTATGGCACCAGCGCAACGGCCGCGACTGGACCGTGGAAGCCTTTCTGACGTCAATGGACGCGCTGGACTTGGATCTCGCCACGGATCAACGCACTAAGGAGGCGATGATGCGGGCACTTCCCGTATTGGCGACCGAACCGGTCGCAAGCCTGCGTGGCCGTCGTTTGGAGGCCGAGGATTTCGACAAGCTCATGGTGGGCGACCCCGCGCGCGACTTGTTGTCATGGATGAGCGATGGGGCGGCATTCCAGAGCCGGTGCGACGGCGCCCGCTGGGAAACCTTCCGCAGCGTGTGCAAACGCGACTTCGGTTTCGATCCTGAGCAAGATGGCCTCCGCCGGGCGGGCGAACGACTGTTCGAAAGCCAGGGGGCATGGAATGACGTATGGGCGCGGTTTTGCGAAGCGCCGCAACTCTACCCCGGTGTGGCGGAGGTGCTGCGCGATACGACGCCCACGGACCTCCTTGCCGACCCGGCGCGCCAACCGGCCCGCAACACCGACGAAGAGGCAACGCTGCGAAGCTCACTTGGCGAAGTGGCAAACCTCCCCCATGCAAAGGCCTGCTCGCAGATACTCAAACTGGACGAAGCACACGCCTCGCGCCGCGCATGGGTATGGGCTCGACTCGGGGAAAGCCCGCTCGCACTACTGCTGGAACCGCTTGCGCGTCTGGCGCGGCTCGCGGACAAGCCCCTCGGCGGCAACAGTCTCGGTGCCCTTGTCGAGACGTATGCCACCGAAGGCTGGCGTTGTGACCGTGCGGCGATGGATGCCTTGGAGCAAGCAAAGGCAACGGCGGATGCAGCCCTGCTCAAGGGCGTGTTAGGAGCAGTGTACACGCCCTGGCTGGAACAGTCTGCGCGCCATTTCCAGGAATTGGCAGCCAAGACGCCTGGGGAGTTTCGTAAGGCGGCCGTCGGGGTGTTGCCCCACGCGGATACGTGCATCATTTTCGCGGACGGGCTGCGTTTTGATGTCGCAGGCCGTTTGCAGGAAATCCTCGAAACACGTGGCTTGCGCGTGCGGCTGACACACCGCTTGGCGCCGGTGCCGAGCGTAACGCCAACGGCCAAGCCGATAGCATCGCCGGCGCATATGGTTTGCGAGGAAACGGCGGAGTACGGCGACCTCACGCCTTCCCTGGGAACGGCGGGCAAACCTTCGAGCGCCCAAAGGCTCCGCGATGAAATGGCGCGGCAGGGCATCGAGGTGCTTGATGAATATGAAGTCAGCATTCCTTCCGGTTCTCAACAGGGCGGCTGGACGGAAATGGGTAAGTTGGACAGCCAGGGGCACGCGCTCGGAGCCGGACTGGCCAAACAGATCACGGCAGAGGTGGAAGGCCTCGCAGACCGCGTTGCCGCTTTGCTCGCCGGTGGATGGACTCGGGTCCGGGTGGTTACGGACCACGGCTGGCTACTGGTGCCTGGCGGATTGCCCAAGGTTGAATTGCCGACTTACCTGACGGAAACAAAATGGGCGCGGTGCGCAGTGGCGCAGGGAGAGATTCCGCAGGGATTCCCGGTTTTCCCATGGCACTGGAATTCCCAAGTACAGATTGTGTCCCCGCCGGGAATTGGGTCCTTCTACGCCGGGATGGAATACGCCCATGGCGGTGTAAGCCCACAGGAATGTGTGGTTCCTGATCTCTTGGTGGAGCGGGGTACGGAATCGGTAAAGGCGAAGATTGTAGCCGTACGCTGGCGCGGCATGCGGTGCCGGGTAACGGTGACTACGAACGCGCCGGGCGTAAAAGCAGATTTGCGGCTGCACGCGCGCAAACCCAATTCCAGCATTGTCGTATCGGCAAAGGACGTCGAAGAAAGTGGTGAGATTAGCCTGGCTGTGGAAGACGACCGCCACGAAGGCGCCGCCGCTATCGTGGTGCTGCTGGATGCGGCTGGGCAGGTGGTAGATCAGAAACCGACTCAGGTTGGAGAAGAATAATGGCAATCGAACTGGATCATCTAGACACCCTGGCGGCCTCGGCTTTCGACGGGTACCTCGTGCGCAAGGACTTGGTGCGAAAATATTCGCGGCAGTATCCCGTGCCGACCTACGTGGTCGAATTCCTCCTGGGCCGCTACTGTGCTTCGGTAAACGAAGCAGAGATACTCGAAGGGCTTGAGATTGTCGAGAAACAACTCAAGGACAGAACCGTGCGCACGGGCGAGGAGGAGCTCTTTAAGGCACGCGCCAAGGAACAGGGCCAGGTTCGAATCATCGACATCGTAAAGGCCAGGCTCGACGCGAAGAATGACTGCTACGTGGCCGAATTGCCGAGCCTTGCGCTGAAGGACGTCCGCATTTCTGACGAGATGGTGCGCGAAAACGAGCGTATGTTGACGGACGGTTTCTACGCCGAAGTGTCGATCAGCTATGACGCCATCATTGCGCAGCAGAATGCAGGCCGGCCATTCGGCATCGACGGGCTGCGTCCGATACAGCTTTCAAAAGCGGATGCTCTGGACATTTTCGCCAAGGGGCGTCGAAATTTCACCACGAAGGAATGGATTGACCTTCTGCTTCGCTCCATAGGCCTCGAACCAGGAGCCTTGGACGAGCGTGCAAAACGTGTGGCACTGCTCAGGATGGTTGCCTTTGTGGAGCCCAACTACAATCTGGTGGAATTGGGGCCGCGCGGTACAGGTAAAAGCCACCTCTTCCAGCAGATATCCCCTTACGCCCATCTCATTTCCGGCGGCAAAGCCACCGTCGCGAGGATGTTTGTGAACATGGCGAACGGCCAGCGCGGCTTGGTCTGTCAATATGACGTGGTTTGCTTTGATGAGGTAGCGGGCATTTCCTTCGACCAGAAGGACGGCGTCAACATCATGAAGGGGTACATGGCGTCGGGCCAATTCAGCCGCGGGAAGGATAATATCCGCGCAGACGGCGCCATCGTAATGGTGGGCAACTTTGAGGTAGACGTCGAGCAACAGCAGAAGATTGGGCACCTCCTAAGTCCAATGCCGCCCGAGATGCGGAATGACACTGCTTTTATGGACCGCATTCATGCCTTTGCTCCCGGCTGGGACTTTCCAAAGCTCAGCGCCAGGGAGCACTTCACCGATCACTTCGGACTCGTCAGCGACTTTCTCAGCGAATGTTGGAGCCGTCTGAGGCCGGGAAACAGACTGTCGGCGCTGCAAGGCCGGGTGCATCTCGGGGGCGCTCTCAGCGGGCGCGATATCGAAGCAGTTAACAAGACCGTGAGCGGCCTCCTCAAGCTCCTTTATCCCGATCCCGGCCAGTCCATTGCAGATGAAGACATCGAATGGATCATTCGCCTCGCTCTCGAAGCGCGCCGACGGGTTAAGGAACAGCAGAAGCGTGTGTTCAAGAGCGAGTTTCGTAACACCCATTTCAGCTACACCATGGGACCGGACGGCATGGAACAGTTCGTGTCAACCCCCGAGCTTCACAGCGATGAGGCCATTGAAAGCGATCCGTTGCCTCCTGGACAGGTTTGGGCGGTCAGCCCAGGGTCACCAGAAACGGGACCGGGCCTCTATAGACTTGAGGTGACATGCGGACCAGGCAGTGGGGTCAGAATCCTGAATCAGCCTACGCCGCCGGCTTTTCGCGAAAGCGTCAAAGTGGGCGAGCAGAACCTCTACATTCGCGCAAAAGAGCTCGTTGGCGACCGTAACCCGCGCGAAGAGGAGTTCTCTATCCAGATGCGCCCGATTGACGCGGACAAAACAGGAGTCGGTCTGGGGCTTCCGGTGGTTGTCGCGTTCTGCGGGGCTCTTCTGGGCCGCAACACACGCGGCGGTGCCATTATCGTGGGCGCCTTGAATCTGGGTGGTTCGGTCGAAATGTTGCCTGCTGCCGTCCGCATCGCCGAACTCGCCGTGGATAAACAGGCACAGACGCTCCTGATGCCCGTCTCCGCCCGCCGCCAACTCAATGACCTGCCAGATGACCTGTGGACCAAGGTCAACATCGAATTCTACAAAGACGCCCCCGACGCAGTCTTCAAGGCGCTGGAGGATTAAACCTTCGCACATGGAAACATACACCATCACGCCATTTGGAGAGATTTGCTCTGCTCAATTCCTGAATGCGAGAGAAGTGGAGGATCACACATGAGCGGCACGTTCCATATTCTTTCAATTGACGGTGGCGGATTCCGGGGGGTCTACGCCGCGCACATTCTGAGACGCATGGAAGAGGAGTTCCATACCGATTGGAGTAAGTCGTTCGATCTCATGGCCGGAACGAGTACGGGGGCGATCATAGCCGCGGGACTTGCTTGCGGCGTAACGGCAACTGACATCGCGAATCTTTACGAGAAGCATGGCAAGCAAATCTTCACACGACGTAGACTCTGTCGTTTGGGGCTCTTGGGAAGTCGTTATCGAGCGCAACATCTTGCCAAGCTCATCCAGGAAGTCATTGGCGAAAAAACGCTTGGAGAAATCGAAACCCCGCTTATTCTGCCAGCCACCGATATTGGAAATGGCTGCGTCCATGTATTCAAGTCTGCTTATGACAAGGAATTCCTACGGGACAAGAACGTCCTGGTGCGAGATGCTGTATTAGCGTCATGTGCTGCGCCAACGTATTTTGACCCGCAGACCGTCGATAACAAGTATCTCTTGGCAGACGGAGGCCTGTGGGCGAACAGTCCGGCTTTTGTCGCGGTGATCGATGCAAAGCGTCGTCTCGGACAGGATATCGAAGATCTCCGTGTCCTATCTCTCGGCACCGGCACGGCACGTCGGTTCTATACACAGAACGTGCGCGGTCTTTCCAAGTTGCAGGGATGGGGTTTTGCCTCCAGATGGGGGCGCGGCAGGTTCATCGACATGCTGCTTAACTTGCAGGCTCAGAACGCCAACAACATGCTTGGCCTTCTGCTTCGCCCGGAACAGATTCTGCGACTGAACTTCGAATCCGACAGCCACCTGCCGCTTGACGATCCCGATGAATACCTAAACTTGGTTTCGCGTGCTGACCGGGACTTTACACACAATGCCGAGACAATAAAAGCTTTCCTGAGTGGGATACCGATGGGGGGCTCATGCTAACTGAACATCAATACCAACTGAACGAAGTGCTTCGACTCGTAGCAGAGTCCCTGGACATTACTCCCAGTGATTATGAACGAGCAAAGCAGAGCTACGGCGCGGTCGGCAGGTGTCTTGAGAACGGCTACCAAGACGGGGCCTATCCGGGCAGTATTGCCAAACCCGAAATCTATCCTCAAGGTTCTATCCGCCTGGGTACCGTTGTAAAGCCCTTGCGCGATTGCGAAGGATCGGCTTATGACGTCGATCTTGTTTGTGCGCTGCAATATACAGAGAAGCAAAGCGTACAACTCGGTCCGCAAGCAATCAAACTTATGGTGGGAAGACGCCTTCAGTCGGATGGTGTGTATAGCCGTATGCTTGACGACGAAGGAAAGCGCTGCTGGACGGTGGAATACGCAAAGCAGGATGGCGTTGGTTTTCACATTGATGTCCTTCCGTGTGTTCCAGACCGGAGCCATGGTGCCGAGATTACTCGCGTGAACCCTGGCAACCCGGATACCCGTGACGAATTCACAAGGACAACTATCGCGCTTACTCACAGGGACGATAGGCGGCCCCCTCGGTATGAATGGCGTTCTGGAAATCCTCACGGCTACGCCCACTGGTTCTACGAGAGAAACACCACCTTCGCTCAGTTTGCGGCACGACAGAAGCAGATTATCCTTGAAACCGCCCGATCTCCGCGGGGTATGCAGCCGCTTTATGAAAGCGTTCAGAGTGTCCCAGACCAGTTAGTGCGCACTCCCCTTCAACGCGCCATTCAGATTCTCAAAAGGCATCGCGATATCCGCTTTGGCAACGATTCCCCGAGTGACCGGGTTTGGAGTCCAAGTGTCAGGCCTATCTCGATGATTATAACAACCTTGAGCGCACGCCTGTATGAAGGCGAAAACGATGTTTTGACAGCGGTGCAGAACATCGTGAACAAACTATCCCATTACGCCTCGCTTGTTGAGAATCGCTTTGCCGCGCTACATGAGTCGGTGGCGCAACGCGAGTTAATTCGACGCAAAGCCGACGGCACCTGGGAGATACAGAATCCCGTCAATCCAGCAGAGAACTTCGCTGAACGTTGGCATGAAGACGGGCATGCGCGGGCAAACGCCTTCTTTCGGTGGGTCCGCGCGGTCAAAGATGACCTGGATTCAGCCCTTCGAATGCCCGGTGTGGATGGTCTGAAGCAACTTCTTGGGGAGCGCCTCGGGGAGGGCGTTATCAACGAAGCTTGGGATAGACTCGAGAAAAGAACTCCAAAGACCGCCCCTGTCTGCTCGCTGGCGCCTTTCATCGCAGGTTTGCCTTCAGTATTCAATGTCGAACACAGAATGTCGCCCCAGTGGCCGGTACAGATTGTGAACGATGTGCGCGTAGTGGGGCACTACAAACAGAATGGCCGCTGGATAAGCTTCGAAAACAATGGAACCCCATTGCCAAAGCGTGCAGGCTTGCGTTTCAAGGCGATGACAAATACACCGCGCCCATACACGATGTACTGGCAAGTCGTCAATACTGGAAGAGAAGCTGAAAATGCAGGCTGCCTTCGAGGCGACTTCTATCCGGGTCTCCGTGAGGAAGAAGGACGTGTTCATGAAGAAAGCACTCTCTATTCAGGTATGCATTGGGTAGAGTGCTTTGTCGTTAAGAATGGTGCTTGTGTTGGCCGCAGCGGCGAATTCCTAGTCAACATCAGATGACTCTAACGCGGCGCCGAGACGTGCGGTTCTGCGGGCTCATGTATCGGACATTGCTTACGCGTCCAATGACGCGGAATCTACCACCTTCTGAAACTCCGCCACAATGTCCCCGTAGTGACCGGACAGGTAGCGCAGGACCCTGTTGTTGGACAGCAGCTTGGAAAGGTACCCACGGGCAAGTACCAGATTCAGCACGTTTGTGCCGTAGCTCTGTTCGATGAGCCGGAAGTCCCGCTCAAGGGCGGCCATCTCCTTTTCCATCTTGGCCAGGTCCTCCGGCCTCACGCCAAAGGAGGGCTTGCCGTCGCTACCGGGAACACATTGGTCCTTGGGGCTGGCGGCGACGAGCGCCTTGATGTACGGCGTCGTGTAATTGCCGACAGCGTTCACCAGTTCCGCGATTTCAATCTGTCGGATAGGTTTGACCTTCCTCAACGACCGCAACCCATTCGGCGTCACGGGTTTGTCTCGCAGCAGGTCGACCGCCTCGCCGCAGATTCCGTCCAAGAGCGTACGTTGCTTCCGTATGCGCGCCACATCCACATTCAGCGCTTTCGCGATCCGGTCCTCTGCGACGCCGCTGTCGATGGCCCTCATGATCATGAAGTGCTCTTGGATGGGCGGCAGACGGTTGACCTTGTGGTTATAGGTGAACGCTTCGTCATCGGTGGAAATCAGGCAGAACACCTCCGTGTGGCCCAATGCCTTGAGAACGTCAAGTCTGATGTGTCCATCAACAAGGATATAGCTCTCGGGCGAGCGCGCCCCCTTCTTGGAGCGGTAAACGATGGGCGGTTCGATCAATCCCACCTCCTGGACCGACGCCAGAATGGTTGCGTACTTGCGGCTCTTGCGGATTGCAGGGTTGACCTGCTTGGACGGCAGTATGTGCTCCAGCGGGAGCGTCACGCCCTCCAGTTCAAAGCCAAGACGGACTTTCTCGACGCTCAATGCGATTGCCTCCCCATCTGCTCGGACAAATACGCCGGCAGAGTGTCCAGACCTTCCGCGCGCAGAAGGTTCACGAAATTCTCATCCTCGAACAGCGACTTCAGGGCGTTGACGATGAAGAGCAGGCGGGTGTCGCAGAGTTCCGCCTTCTTGATTGTCACCTTCTGGCGCTTGGTTTCATTGTTGTAGGCTCGGACGATGGCATCCGAGGAGATGGGCTTAGGGGTCTCCTTCTTCGTCCCGTGGAAGGATTTGCCATAGGTCCGCCGCTGCTCCACTATCTGCCGGGCGCGCAGGATGGCCTTACCACGGAGTTGTTTGCTCTCGTAGGCTTCAGCCAACGCCTTCTGGACCTCCACATCACTGGACGTGGCGATCATCATGGCGACCGTCACGGGAATGCGGTCACATTCCACGGACTGCAACAGACGTTCTTCCCCCTGGTCCAAAAGAAGAATTACCCCGCTCACCATCGTCTCGTCGATGTCGATCTTCTTAGCAATCTCGACGTTCTTGTATCCCTTGTCGCGCAGGGCGCCGACTTGCCGGACCATCTCGATCATGCGCGGAGTGCGTCGAGCGCAGTTTTCGACCAGGCTGCCGATCAATCTCTCGTCGCGCGAGATGTCCATGATGATCGCCGGGATCATCGTCTGGCCGAGCCTCTGAAAGGCTTCCAGGCGGCCTTGCCCGCAGACCAAATCGTATTCGTCGTCACCCTCAAGCTCCCCCCTCCGACTCACGACGATTGGCCGCTTGAGCCCGAGATGAGAGATGTTGCTGACGATCTCGCCGAATTTTCGCTTGTCTCGATTCCGGGGATTCAAGATATGCACTTTGCTGATTGGAATCATCTGTATGTCTTGGTGATTGTTCATCAGGCCACCTCGACCCGCGCGCGGCGCGCCATTCCGTAAAGATAATCGAGCGTATCGAAGCGATACGCGTCGAAGTAAATGCCGTTTTGCTCGGCCAACCTGAGCTTGGGCAGGGCCATGTCCACGGTAGGCAGCAGGTAGTAGTCCATGGCGGACTCGTTGATCTCGTCCATCCTTACCGCGACGGTAATGTCCGGGCGTAGGACCCGGTCAAGACGAATGTTCCAACGATACGCCCCTGCGGGCGTACGCTGGCATCGTGCGATTATCACCGAGACCGTGAATTCCCCATTCACAGCGAACAGGTCCGTCTCGTTGTCCCGAACGACTGTCCCGCCCGTTTCCGCCATTCTGGCAACGACGTCCTCAACGACACGGGGATACATTTCCCGCAATCGCCGATTGGTTTCCAGGTACTCGAAATCGCGGTCAGGTTCATATCCCACAAGCTGGTAAGCACGGAGAAGGCTTCCGAACCGGTGCCTGTAGACCGAACTTGAGGGGAGTACATCACACTCATCGATGATCACGGATGACAGCCACCCCGTCTTTTCGAGCAGGCCCTTTAGACCCTGGATAAGTTCGTCATTGGAAAAGGTGCGCGCGCGCTCCAGGATGATCTCGCGCGCCGCCCAGAACAGCGCGGGCTCGACAATCGGGTCATAGACGCCATCCGCTCGAATCCACATCTCCTCGGGGTTCCGCACCCGTTTCTTCTTGAGTTTGAAGCTGACCCGGTTGTAGACGTTGTTCCCGATGTACTTTTCATTGGTGAGCACTTGGTTCACGGTGCTCTTGGTCCACAAGCGCCCCAGGTCGGTCTCGATTCCGCGGGCATTGAGCGCATCCGCAATCTCACTCTCCGGCTTCTGTTCGTGTACGAACTCCGTGAATATCCTTTCGACGACCGCTAACTCCTCCGGCGGTCCGGGCACCAGTATCACCCGGTCGGTTTGAATGCTTTTCATCTCGCCGAAATGAAGCTCACCCTTGGGGTTGCCCTGCTGATCAATCAGCATCCGCCGGAGACCGAACCCCGCATGGCCCCCTTGCCGGTATCCGAGCTGAATCAGCCTGCACTGCCCTTTGAACACCTTCGAGGAAAGCTCCCGGCTATATTCCCCGGCCATGGCCCGCTTGACACCCTTGACGATGGTGGACACGGGGCTGCCGTCGTTCTCGAATTGCTCGGCGCAGTAAATCACGGTGATGCCTGCGCGCCGACAGAGGTACTCATAGTAGGCGCTTTCGTCCGCGTCCTGGAAGCGCCCCCAGCGGCTGACGTCATAGACGAGAATCGCCTCGAAGTCCACGTGGCCGCTTTGGACGTCCTCGATCAGCCGTTTCAGGGAGTCGCGTCCGTCGAGCCGCAAGCCGCTTTTCCCCTCGTCGGCATACGTGCGGACGATTTCCATATTGTGCTTTGACGCGTATTCCCGGATAACGTCGGACTGGTTCTCCGTGGAATACTGTTGGTGTTCCGTTGACATCCGCGCGTAGATGACGGCGCGTGCCGGTGGGACGGATTCTTCTAATCGGTTATCTTCATGCATTCCAATTCGACTCCTTACCATGATGCCCGGAGGACCGGGAAACAACACCGAGCGTTCTGTGCGAGACTCGCGACCACTTGCGACATGCCGAGTTTGGCGTTTGGAACGCACTCTCGCTCCGGGCTTTCGGCTTTTCCAAATTTCGCAATGCGGAAATTCTAGCCGAGCTTCGCTCGATTCCTGTTGCCAACTCGGGGATGGATTTTGTCGACGCGGGGAGGTCCTCAAGGCGGCGGAATTTGGAGAAGTTCTGCGCACCGTTCGAGAACTTGCCGGCGCTCTTCACTACGAAACTTGTTTGGGGGGACCCGGCCTGGGGCACGCGCAGCCCCGGATGAGGGTTCATGCTGCATGTCCGGGAAGCCGGGGTTGGCGAGGGTTGTCAGCCAGCGGTAGAGCGCGGTGTGGGACAAGGCTGGCGCGCAGGTGTTAGGATCGACTTCATCGTCGTCGGCCTGCTTCCACCACGAAGGGTCAGGTTCTTTTTCCGGGTAGAACAACGGCATTCCGTTGTCGCAGACCGTGTCCCGGTAAGTCGTCCATTCTTGGGCCAGATACTTTTCGCACAGAGCGATGACGTCTGGCCGCGTGTATCGCTTGAAAGGCAGAGCGAAATCTGGGTAGACCGTAAAGGTCTTCTTGCAGAGAGGGCACTTCCATCGGGCGAGTCGTCCGGTAGTTCTGCATACGGTTCCATCGACGAGAACAAGAAAGACCCGTTCCCGCACGCCGTATTTTGCGAACCGTTTCGGGACACCTCGACAGCATGGGCAGGATTGACAAGGACAGGTATTTCCTCCTCGCGCCAGCGCGTTATCGTCATCGGCGATCGCTGCCTTGGTTCGATCATCTGACATGGGCACCTTTTGGGGATCGTCTTCACAGAAGTCATGCCTAAGCCCTTTGGCTGCTCAGTCTTGTGACAATTGTCCCGATACGTGATCTTTTCACCGCGCATTGATTCACGGATACGTTTGGTGAAACAATGGAGTAGATCAGTCTGAGATCCTTGCCGAATTGTTCCGGGGAGGCTCGGCGTCAGGCTTGTTTGAGCTGTCAGTCCCAGCAACTATTGTCCGGTCTCCCCGAATGTAGATTGAATGGAGCGCCCGAAGATGTGGTCTGACAACGAAACGAACCGCGACTTTCTGAATTTCAGGATTGTTGCCGACACGGCAGCCGAGATGATTGTCCAAGCTCAAGGACAACCCGTATCGCTTGGTGTGTGCGGTAGCTGGGGTGTCGGCAAGTCGAGCATGTTGGAGTTGATTAAGGCTGCTCTCTCTGAACGCGGGGACGGCTCTTTCCTGTTCGTCGATTTCGACGCGTGGCTCTACCAAGGTTATGACGACGCACGCGCGGCCCTCATGGATGTCATCGCTCAAAGCCTGCTCAAACACGCAGAAGACAATAAGACGCCAACACAGAAAGTGGTCGCCTTGCTTCGACGCGTGAACTGGTTACGAACGGCAGGTCTGATACTGAGGCCAGCCGCAGAGATGGCGCTTGGCCTTCCACCTACGGGGCTCATAGGCGCCGGTCTGAGTCTCGCACAGAAACTCACACAGGGGAACGTGGATTCCGATTCGGTGGATACCGCTGTCGAAAGCGGGAAGAAAGTGGCCGAGGAAGCCAAGGGGCTTATTGACTCTCCTGTCGAGACTTCCCCTCCGAAAGAGATTCACAACCTGCGGCGTCAATTCAAGGAAGTGCTCGAAGAACAGAAGGTGACGTTGGTGGTTTTCATTGACGACCTCGACCGGTGTCTGCCGAACACGGCAATCACTACGCTGGAAGCGATCAGGCTGTTCCTATTTCTCGACCATACGGCGTTCATCATTGCCGCTGACGACAGGATGATAAGAGAGGCAGTCCGGACGCACTTCAAAGACGTGTCGTTGAACGATGACCTCGTCACGAACTACTTCGACAAACTGATCCAGATTCCCATACGCATCCCCCCGCTTGGAACACAGGACGTCCGCGCGTACATGATGCTGTTGTTCATTGAGAACAGCGGCCTGTCTGCGGACAAGCGCGAGGACATAAGAAAGCAGATTTGCAAGCAGTTGGGCGAATCATGGCGAGGCAAACGCGTAGACGGAGCCTTCGTGATTCCCTTGATTGAGGGTTGCTCCACGGAATTGAGGACCAAGCTGGGCATCGCGGATCGCCTTGCGCCGATTATGGCCACCGCGACCAAGATCTCAGGCAATCCTCGCCTCATAAAACGTTTCCTCAACACGGTATTCATCAGAATGTCAATCGCCAAACTGCAGGGCGTGACCGTCGATGAAGAAGTCCTGGCGAAACTGCTCATCTTCGAGCGTTGCGCCGAGGAATCGGCCTACCGGGAACTTGTGAAAGCTGTGAATGAAGACGATGAAGGTAAGGCACGGTTCATAAAGAAGCTGGAAGAAGCTGTGGCGGCGGGAGAGGAATATGATAATCCGCCAACGGGCTGGAAGAGCGATTTCGTGCGCGATTGGCTGGCATTGGCGCCGTCTTTTGCGGATTTGGACCTGCGCCCTGCCATGTACGTCAGTCGAGAGCATTTGCCTCTGATAACCCCTGCCGACCAAATGTCGTCCGAATCTGCGGCCCTGCTTGCGGCCCTGCTGGACGCCAAACAAGTCCTGGACCCACTCGTTACGCAGGTTCGACAACTATCAAATGCACAGAGCCAGCAGATTATGGAACGTCTTCTTGCGCGCGCGCGTCAGGAGCAGCAGTGGGGGATTCCTCAAATCCTCCACGGATGTCTCACGGTCGCTGCTGCCCACCAGGAACAGGGACAGCGACTTGGTGATTTTCTGGCCGGAATACCAGGTCAACAGCTTACCCCCGCGATAGTGCCACTGATTGCGGACAAGCCATGGGGAACGGCAGTCCTGAAGAAATGGTCAGCGCAACCAGGTCTTTCAGGACCGGTCAAGAACGCGATAGACACTGCCGTGAAGGATAATCGCTGATGGGAACGTCTGCATCCAGCGGAGGTCCCGGAGGCGGTGTGCCGATGATTCCGCCTTGGGTATCACCCATTCCCGCTCAAGGGGATGCGCTTGATAGCGGCATGCAGACGCAGGGCTCGTTAAACCCTGCGATCCCTGACAGCAACATCCAACCAAGCACTCAGGGCCTTGCCCTGCCGGGCCGTTTCAGAGGGAGCCGCACAAGCCTGGGAAGATTCGCCCGGACTGGCTCTCAAGACGATATGCGGGCCGGCATCGCTCGCTACGTCCGCACTGGGCTTGGTGGTGCCCGTCGCGCCTCGCAAAGAATGTCGACGACGTCCAAGACGGTAGGGTCGCTCTATGGTGTGCTCGACACCCTGAGTCGCGGGCAAGCATTTGCACCAGGTCATGCCCTAGAGGCCGCAAGGCTTGTGGGACGATCGTCAGAAGAGATCAGGGATCTCATCATTGAGTTCATCCGCCCTGTTGATGGAACACAAGATGCAGAGGCGAGCAGGGATTCTATGGCAAGGGCCTTCAGTGAGCTTCTCGAGGTTGAGCCTGCCACAGACCTTACCGCGTTGTCGCATGAGCAGATTGATTCGGTGACTCAGGCGTATGTCGCTCATGACATTTGGCACAGAATACAGTTGGATGTCGGGAAGGCTGTAATGGGAAAAGCTCCCGACTACAGGGCCGCCGTGAATCGGCTTCAGGAAATGAGCGATTACGTCAGAGAAAAAGTAGCAGCGTCTTTCCGAAGACGAGCCGACTCGGGAACCAGATTGACGCGCGAAAATGCCGCCTCACTTACAAATGAGGTGATGCGAGATACCTTCGGCGTGTTCGAGGAGTATTTGTGATGCGGATAATATGCGCCCCCCAGAATGCTCTGCCGTCGCCGCCGCCCGCAGATACATTGTGCTTCGTCCTGTATGGCAACTCAGACCAGGCGCAAGTAGGGTCGGTGGGTGGCTCGCTCCTTGGAATGATCTCTCGGAGCGGACTATCTCCGAACACCCGAGCCTGGGATTTGTTGTCCATAGCACTTGGCGTTGTGGCCGCGGATTCCGCTGTAAGCCGTTCTCGAAGTTCCGATGGATGGACCAGAGTAATTGAATTGTCCGTTTCGCTGATTGACCCCGATTTCTGGGCTCCGCAGGCAACGGCTATCGCAAGTGCCTTGAGATTTCTCACCGGCGACATCTGGAGTCTGTCGTTTACGGCCGGCAATTCCACGCCGCCGCCACCGCGCAGACCCGTTCTTCCACAAGAGGATTCCATTTGCCTCTTGTCTGGTGGAATGGACAGCCTGGTCGGCGCCTTGGATTTGTCGGCTCAGAATCGCCATCCGATTCTCGTAAGCCAAGTATCGAGAGGTGACAAAAGCAGTCAGAGGAACTTCGCGCGTCAGATCGGAGGCGGTTTACGTCATTTGCAGCTCAACCATTGCGCATATCCGCCTGGCGACATCGAACATTCACAGAGGTCCCGTTCGCTGATATTCATTGCATACGGAGTGCTGGCTGCTGCATCACTCGACAAGCATATTCAAGGAGAACGCGTCGACCTGTTCATTCCTGAGAACGGTTTCATCAGCATGAACGTTCCCTTGACCCCGTTGCGCTTGGGAAGTCTCAGCACCCGAACCACGCATCCGTTCTTCCTGAAGTCATTGCAGGCGGTACTGGACGTGGCTGAGTGCCGCGTAAATCTGACCAATCCCTACCAATTCAAGACAAAGGGCGAGATGCTGTCCGGTTGTCAGAATCAACAGATGCTGCTACGGAACGCTTTCGATGCAACCAGTTGCGGGCGATTTTCCCGGATGGGATATGTTCATTGCGGCCGATGCGTGCCGTGCCTTGTGCGTCGCGCCGCCGTCCACCTTTGGGGCCAAGCCGATGGAACGATCTATCGATACAGCAACCTTTCGATTGCCGACTCGTCCCATAGAGACTTTGATGACGTGCGCGCGGCTGCTGTGGCCATGGAGCAGGTCAGGCGTTATGGATTGGGTAGTTGGATTGGAGGGGCGTTGAACTATGCCCAGATTGGGGACACGACGCCCTACAAGGCGGTCATTGAACGGGGTCTTGGCGAGATTGAAGGGTTCCTTCGCTTTTCGGGGGTCCTGTGATCGATTTCCACTGTCATCTTGACTTGTATCCCGACCCCGTATCGATTACGCGGAGAGTGGACGCCGAAGGCATGTATCTTCTCGCAGTCACCACAACGCCGAGGGCGTGGCAAGGAACCTGCAGTGTCGTTGCGGGTGTTCGCAGGATCAAGGTAGCACTTGGGCTTCACCCGGAGCTTGTTGCGGAACGGCACTCCGAGATATCGCTCTTTCGTGAACTTCTGGATGATGCCAGCTATGTCGGCGAAATCGGACTTGATGGGTCTGCGAAGCTGAAAAGCACGCTCCCACTGCAGCGCCGCGTTCTGGAAGATATTCTTGTGGCCTGCGCGCAGAAAGGCGGGCGTATCATGAGCGTTCACTCGAGAAACGCGGCCTCCGATGTACTGGATGTCCTCGGCGACAGTTTACGCGCAGGAACGCCGGTGCTGCATTGGTTTTCGGGAACACTCAAAGAACTTGAAAGAGCGGTCGAATGCGGATGTTGGTTCAGCGTTGGGATGGCAATGTTGACTGGTCAGAAGGGACAGAAATTCGTTGCCGCCATGCCCAGAGAACGAATTCTGACAGAGACTGACGGGCCTTTCGTTCGAGGGAAATCAGGCCCAATGATGCCGTGGGACGTTCCGGAGGCAGAGTCCGCACTTGGGCGTTTGTGGAATGAATCGCCGGAGGCCGTCAGGAGCATACTACTCGGCAATCTTCGACAACTTGTTTCGCGCCATTCACACAACGGAGCGGCATAGGCTGAAATGGAGATTTTCCGAGTCCAAGACGGAATCCTCCACCATTTTGTTTTCTCTCGAGATTCTCTACTCGTTTCACGAACGTTTCCGGTAACCGGCACCGGCTGGCATGTTCTCGAAGACCTTCAGGGCATCTGTGCGTGTGATGACTGTATCGTACAATCCGATATCTTCCCCTTCGTGCCGGTTGATGCCCGTGTAACTCAGGCTGGAATCCTCGTAGCGTTTGAATTTGTACACGGCGTCGTTCATCAATGCGCTATTGAAAACCCCCAGGCTGACCAGTAATTCGAAATCTTTCACGCCCAAACCCGTGACCTTCTTGAAAAGCCCCGGTTCCAACTGCGTGATCACATCCTTCAGGCAGCGCTCGCGGTAGTCGGTCAGGTACATGAAGATGGGAACGCGCGTAGCGAATTTGATGAGCTTCTCCTGAATCTGCTTCCGCTTGCTCTTGTATTCCTTCTCCTCCTGCGTAAGCTCTTTCCTTTCTTCGGGCGTCAGGTCTTCGTCATTCTTCTCCTTGCGCGTCTTCTTCACGGCCTCCGACTTGTTGATGATGGTTTCGATCTCCTGGTTCAGGCTTCGAAAACCCTCAATACTCATCAGCGCTTCCATGGCGGCCTCATCCGCCATGAGGCGTTTCAGGGTGTCATTGTCCACATTTACCAACAGGGCGCTTTCCCATCGCCGCGCCAGCAGCGTTGCCGTCGTCCCGCTCATCGCCATGTCGAGAATCCCGGAGGCGTCTATCTGCTTCATTGAGCTTCCGTCATAGGCCAGAACTGGCAGGAAGCTGATGAACTCCTCGACTTTCTTTTCCTGATTGGCCTCGTCCACATTCAACCGGCAACTGTAATCGGCGATCTGGCGCAACGCCCGATCCGGCGCGAAGTCGAAGACGTAGCATTCCTCCTTGACGATCTGCTCGCGGTTCGGCGCTTCGCCGTCGGCATTGCGCACCGTCCAAGGCGACTGCACACGAAACGCCGCCTGGAAGTACGTCTCCGGCGTAGATGCATTGCGTAGCATGAAGATTCCCGTCCAGGGCCGAACCGTTACGCCGGTCGTCAGTTTGCCGCAGGACAGGGTGATGGTCTTGGATTGCAGTGGATTGTCCATGGCGTCCAGAACCGGAGGGAGCGCCGCGACGCCGATCCCAGCGGCGCTACCCGCCGCCACGATGGTCCTATAGTTGTGATAGAAACGGTTCTGCTTCTGAGTCAACAGATTCCGCATCGCATGGCACGCCGCCACGCTGGGCAGGAACCAGAAAGTATGCGACAGGAGATTCAACAGCCGCGCATCGGAATACGGCATCGGAGGTTTCTTTGCCCCGAGCTTCAGGTTGTCCACCGTCGTCGCCTGGAACGCGCCCCGGATCAGGTCCAGCCACTTCTGCACTTCGTCCTCATATTTGAACTTGGCCTGTTTGCCGAGGCCCTCGGCGGAGAAAAACTCGTTGAGGTCGAATTCGTCGAACTGGCCCTGCATGGCGATCTCGCGTATTGCGTCCGGCAGTTGATACGTCATCAGCACCATGCGCGGCAGGCAGGCGTAGGGATTGTTCTCGCCCTGCCAAACCCGCTTGGCTCGCTGTTCGTCCGAATAGGTCCAGTTGAAAATCTGTTCCTCGATGAACTCGCCCGAGGTGATGGCGCGAAACGGCGTGCCCGAAAGATACAGGTAATGATCCGTCGTGATCGGCATGATCTCTTCGTCGAAGTCCTTGAGCCCCACGCCCTGGGCGAACTCGATCTCCTTCTCGTCCTCCGCATCGAAGAGTTCCTTGGCGTTCTCGCGCCAGGCGCCATAGTGGTACTCGTCGAGGATCACGCAATCCCAGTTTGTCGCGTGCACCCATTCATTCTTGGTCTTGATGCCGCCCGTGCTCTTGTTCTTACCCAGGTAGTCCTGAAACGAGCCAAAGCAGACGAAGGGCTTCTGCTTGTCGGCGTCTTCATAGGTCAGCCCACCGGGCTTGATGAACTGCCAGCCCGCGAAATCGGTGTGCTGTTTCAGGTCGTCTTCCCACGCGCTCTGCACCGCTGGCTTGAAGGTGAGCACCAGCACCTTGCGCCATTTCATTCTCTTCGCCAGTTGATACGCGGCGAAGGTCTTGCCAAAGCGCATCTTGGCATTCCAGAGGAAGTGCGGCGGCTTGTGATGGTTGTCCTTGCGCCAGGAGGCGAAGTAGGCCGCCGCCTTCTCGACCGCCACTTCCTGCTCGGGTCGCATCGCGAAATCCAGCGAACGGTTCTCCTCGTTCAATTGGCCGGTCCGCACGGCGATGATCGCCGCCTTGACCTGTTCGACCGTGCACCGAAACCATTCGCCTCCCTCATTCCTGACGCCGTTGATTCGCAGCATCCGGTGGACGTCGTGATCGGTGAAGGCCGTTCCGTCATTGCGCATGGCGGGTTCTTCGAGAACGATGCGGTACGGCCGCTTGCCGGGGCGCAAGGTGGGATATTGCTGGGCCACGCGGCTCTTGGCGTCAACGGTCGCATAACCGACCTTGAGCAAGCCTGCATACTGCGGGTTTGTGTCCTCGTAGGCGTAGATCGTCGGGCGCGATTTCAGGCGCGGGGGAAAAAACTCCTTGGCCACGAATGGACGCGAATGAACGCCAATGTTGTCCGTATGATCGGACGTTTTTCTGGATTCGCGCGTGTTCACGCTCCTTCGCGGCTTCTTACTCATTGCCCGCCTCCTCAATCTTCTTTCGTGTCTTGGGAGGGGGCAGGAAATTCTCGCCGGTCACCACGGGCTTGCCGGTTTTCTGTTCCAGTTCGAGACGCGCCCGCTTCGCGATCTTTCCCCCTTTCTTGCCGGCCGCGGCGTTCTCCGGCATGCCCGTCGCCTCGACGCTCTCGGCAATCTGACGGGTGGAGAGTTCCGCCAGCGCCGTGAAGATCAACTCCGCCTCGCTCATGTGGTCGCGCAGGTTATGGGTCTTGAGTCCCTTCAGATCCTTATGCTCCTTGACCGAAACCCCGCTCCATTCCTCGTGGATGATGTTGGTCAGGATGGCGAATTCGTCCTCGCCCTCGATGTCGTGGCCTTTCCAGTAGTCGGTCAGCTTGTTGCGCGTTTCCTGCCCCATCATCCGCTGCTGAATCCACTTCTCGCTGCGCCCGTGCTGCCGCCAGTATTCCCGGGCGCGGTCAAGTGAACGCGCCGGATCGCTGATGTCCTGAATCCGCTCGTAACCCACCTTGGCCAGCCACCGTTTGAACGGCTCCGCCTTGGGCGATGGAATCGATTGAATGATGCGCAGCAGCCCCTCGGCATTCGCGCAGTCCGTGGCGTACTTTTTGCCGTCGGCGGAAGCGAGTTTCAGTTGTCGACAAATTGTCGACAACTCAAGTCCATCCTCTGTTTTCACCCTGATCTTCATCTTAAACCAGTAGTCCCGCGGATTGACGCTGTCCGTCAACGCCGCCACCACGTCCACCACGGAGAAATACCAGGTCTCCTCGGTCTCGTCGAAGAAACGCCGGATGGCATGTTTCTCGAATGTTACCAGCGCCTCTTCCTTATCCATGAATCACCTCCAGTTTTCCTGCCCCCGTCCTCGGACGCCGTTTTCAACTGGTGACGATTTGTCACCGGTGGACAGCCCTCCGCTTTGAGGCAACCGCGAATGGACGCGAATGAACGCCCATATTTCCAGAGGATCCATTTGCCGAGATTGAGTCGCGCGCGTTCGCGTTCTTTCGCGGTTCCTTACTCACCGTTCGCCTCCTCGCCTGCCGCATCCTCCCCGTTCGCCTCCATTGGGCGGACTATCGATTCGATGACAGCGATTTCGTCCTTTGTTAGTCCGTAGCGTGCATAGAGTCTCTCGTCGGTCCAAACGCGGTTCAGCGGAACATCGGGAACGAAGGCGTAGACATGTTTCGCGGCATCTTGTGTTGATTTGCGTAGTGATACAAGGAAGCGGACAAAGCGCGTTCGTAAATAAGCCGCGTAACGCTGAGCGGCCTTCTCCGTGTCGAAGCAACCTGCGACGAGATATGTCTCAGTGCAAGCTTGCCCTGGCCCGGCTATGATTGGCTTGGCAAGGAACACTGTCTCGACAGCAGCGCTGGTGCCTTGGACGCGGGTCATCAAGACCTTCCATCTATCGATCCACTGTTGGTTTTGCTTAATGGTCGAACGCTCGATCCAAGAAACCCGCTGTGAGCCGTAGAGTGTGACTGGCTCCCTCAAGCCCTTGGGCGAACTCACGCCATGAAAGAAGGTCCGCAAGCCAAATGGCTTCATGGAGGACACCCGCTTGTCCAGCGTCGGCTCAGGCTGGCCCTTGACGCGGTAGGCACGGACTTTCTCAAGAATGGAAACGGCCTCGTTTCGGCGGACCAGAACGTCGTAGGTGTCCAGCCGCCGTTTCATTGGCGGTCCGAGCGGTTCGCCGTCCCACATGGTCTGGACGGAGCACGGACCGTTGTAGTCGCGGTCCCAAAGGAAATAGCAAACACCGCCGCGGATTTTCACACCGGGGAATCCGTCGTAGAGCTTCGGGTAGTCCACCAGGTGAGAAATGCGGTGATCTTTGAGCATGGCATCACGGAAACCGTCCAATCCCTTACCGCCCGCGAACCAACGGGAAGGAATAATCATCGTCAGATAGCGTGGATTGAGTTTCTTGGCCTGTTCGACGAACAGGTGATAGATCGGGCGAGCACTTTCGCCGAACCCCCCGTCGCTTAACTGGTACGGCGGGTTGCCGATGATGACGTCGAATTTCATGTTGAATATCTCCTCGGGATGCTCGGTGTGGATGAATTCATAGGCGTGGGTTTCGAGTTCCTTGCCGCGGTCGTAGGCGTCCTGGCTGGCCCCGCAGAAGGCGCAGCGGCCATTCTCCCAGGCATGCTCGACGCGCTCGAAGCGGATGTTGCCCTCGGGGGCGTCGAGAGTCTCGCAGACCGAATACTTGCCGTTGGCCGTCTTGGAGCAATAGACCGAGCGGCGCGAGAGCAGAGATGTGAGTTCCGTGATGGCCAAGCCGTAGAGCTGGTTCCCAAAGATATGGTTGATGCGCTGCTGGCGGTCGGGAATTCGCCGCTCGAGCCCCTTGTCGAGGCGCTTGGCGATCTCGCGCAGGAACACACCCGACTTGCAACCCGGATCGAGGAACGTGGCCTTCTTATCGCTCCAGAGCTTGGCCGGCAGCAGGTCGAGCATGCGGTTGACCAGTTGCGGCGGCGTGAACACCTCGTCGCTGCTCAGATTGGCGATGCACGAGAGCACATCGGGGTTGTAGCCGGATTCGCGTTCATTCGCGTTCATTCGCGGCCCCTTCCTTTGCTTCAACCGCGAATGGACGCGAATGAACGCCAATAGTTGAACGTGTGAAGGCCATGCGTTTCCACTCCAGCTTGGCGGTCCCAAAAT
>Ga0209097_10000169_pt1 | contig 76561 bp, 68 predicted proteins | sample AD_UKC052_MetaG_FD_184419 | JGI IMG/M metagenome (GOLD analysis project Ga0209097, IMG submission 184419) | Active sludge microbial communities of municipal wastewater-treating anaerobic digesters from USA - AD_UKC052_MetaG (SPAdes) (version 2) | ecosystem: Engineered > Bioreactor > Anaerobic >... | reverse complement strand
CATTCTTGATATGTCAAGCACAAAAATCAGCCCACCCGCCGAATGTAAAACGCAATGAAATCAGACCCTCGAGAACCGCTCCTCACCCTCACTCACGAAAAAGCTACTTCTTACCTGCGGATCGTGGGCGATCCACTCGACTTGATTCTCCGGCCACGACAGACAGCCGATGCGCTGCGCCCGAGTCCAATCCATCTGAAAAAGGCGCTCTGGGTGTTGCTGAGCATCCTCTTCCGAGTATCCGGCCTGACCAAAGGTGCGTAGCCAGAGGCGAACACCGTGTTTCTCGGCGGCGGCGTAGAGCCGGCGGCAGAATGGCTCGTCCTTACGGAAGAAGAAGTAGTCTTTCATGCCGATACCGGCCATTTTGCCCATCCGGGCGTCGATGTCCCCGCCGGGGAAGTCCTCCTCGGGATCCTGAGCCCAGTTGCCGTAGTCGAGCCGGGCCGGAATGAACCACGCGCCGACCGAGCGCCCGGGCCATTCCCCGAGGGAGGCGCTATCGGCCACTGCGGCACGCGATAGTATGAACGAGCAAAAGACCAGGAGTACGGTGCGTTTCATGGCTAATCCTCGATATCCGGACGTCGGTTTCGAACACGCCGCGTCATCTCCTCGAGTCAAGAAACGGGCTGCCCGGGGCGCGCAACAACGGAGCGCGGCGCCCGGTCCGCCGAGGCTAAGCCCGTAGCACACGTTCCAGATCGTAGGTTTCCCGGGCGTTGCCGCGCATGATGCGCTCGACCAATGCCGGGACATCCGATTCGGCCAGCCATCCCTCGCACACCAACTGCGTCAGGGCGAGCGCGATTCCTCGGCGCGCCACCCGGGCATGTCCCGGCGCGAGTTCCACAGGAATGAAGTCGCCGCCAAAGGTGAACAGCTTGCACGCGGGAGCGGCCATGATGAACTCCTTCAGAAACCGGGTTGCGGACGCGGGATCGATAATCCATGCCCAGCACATGTCGGCGTAGATCTGCGTATTCTGCTTGCACAGCGCGATCAACTCATGTTGACAAGGATAGGCGATGTGCATCAACACGAAGGTGGTATCGGGAAAATCGCGCACCAGCGCGGCCACGCCGGTCAGGTTATCGCGCACCCGGGCCAGGTTCATGCTGTTGTGGCCGGCGATGTAGCCCGTGTGCAACTTGACGGGCAGCTTGTACTCGGTGGCACGACGCAGGCAGTGGCGGAACAGGTTGTCCTGGAGAGCCTTCTTCTCCTCCGGCGCCAGGGATGACCCGTCTTTCACGAAGCGGTCGAAGAGGGGGGCCGCGTCGTTGTCGGGGACCTCGCCGAAGTCGAGGCCTCGCCAGTAGGCGCACTGATCTTTGACGGCGATGGCTCTCGGGCCGAACTTCTCAAAGACGTCGTCAATGGCTTTGTGGGCCTGTTTGAGGGTCGTGACCTCGGTCCCGGCACACTGGCACAAGGCGTTGCGATTCACGCCCGAGGCGATGTTCACCGTCCAGAAGTCGTAGCTCAAGAGATCGCTGGCTGATTCGCTCTCTCGGAAGACGGCGCTGTTCAGGCAGTTGACCTGCGCGTGCTCGATATTGGCCACCTCGCGGAGAATCCGGCGGTAGAAACCGGGCTTGACTTCCTCGCACAGGCGCTGGCTGATGGCCTCGCAGTTGTCCTCGCGGAGGTCATCTTCTGCGTAGAGGGCACGCACACTCTCCCGAACACATAGCTGATAGCCGGTATGCCGGCACCGCTCATAGTAGGGCGCCACCAGTCTCCACTTGTCCTTCGGCGCAAGCCCCCGGCCAATCAATCTCCGGTAATCCTCCACCGACATGCCGGCAACCTGGAGATCCGAATCCGTGTAGTGGCTCATGAGCATCCCGAAGTCCGGCGCGGGCGTGACGTTCTCTCTGCCCAGGTTGGCCACGCGGTCCGCCTCGGGCAGAAGGTGCTCGTGCGTGTCCATCAAGGGCGTCTCGTCCACCAGCGCCTGGATACTTGCCCGGAGGGAATCCGCCATCTCCGCCAGGGCCGCGCCGTGTGCCGCCCCGGCGCCGCCCGCCATGCCTAGGCCCAGCCCCAACGCCGATCCCGTAGAGCCCATGAAACGCCGCCGGTTCACTGGATTACCCATGATGTTGGTCCTTCCTCCTCCGTATTGGGCGACTTCGCCGGGGGGCAATGCCGCCGCAATCGCGGAACGCGTCATGCGCGCGTCGTTTGTCGATGGGCCAACGCCGTCTTCACGCAACGCTGGGAATCCGGCGTCACCGCCTCGGCGACATTTCACAGTCCTCCGTTGCATTGTACCGATTGTGCGCTCCCGTGGCACGCTCTGTTGGAGCGTCGACTACCCAATGACATGGACACCAAGAGCCCTCCCGATCGCTGGTTTGCGTTCCGGTCGTTCTGGCCGAACACGGAAACGGCCAGGCAGTTCGGCGCGATGGGCGTCAAGGTCCATTGGCTGTATCCGGCGAACCCTTTGTGCTCGCTGGCGTGCCGCACACATGGTATCCACCCGTCTGGCTCGGCCCGGATCGCTACGATCTCGACCGCCACGCGGCGCAAGTCCGCAACGCGCTTCCCGGCACACCGAGCGCGACCAATCCTTCGGCCCAGGCATGTGGTATGATGATTCCGTCGAGATCTTCCTCGCGCCGGGTCCGGCCGCGGCCGCGTAGGGCTACCCGTTCATTGTCAACGCGGAAGGTCTCGTGTGGGATGCCGCCCGAGGCTCCGGCGAAGGGGAGTCGATCGACGGATCATGGAACGCCTCCGTGGTGGCGGCGGCGCTCGAGGTGGCACGTTGGACGCGCGGCGTGAAGACTCCGTTGGACGACGTCCGCGTGAGCAAGCGAGGCGCCAGCGCGGCGAACGTGTTCCGGAACCGGTATTGCGGAGGGCCTCCGGTCTATCGCGGCGGGTCGCCGGCCATGGATACCGGCGACTTCACACCGCGCCGGTTCGGGACGATCGCTCTATCGAAGAGCGAGTCGCGTGGCGGAACGAGAGGGAGTAGAAAGGAGAGTCGATGTTCTTGTTGGACTTCTTCAAGACCGGGGTCGACAAACCCATTCTGAGCGACCAGGAGGCGATACGGCGCATCTACGAACGAAAGCGCCGGTCGGTCTTCTTCGGTCTCGTCTTCGGCTACAGCTTCTTTTACGTGTGCCGGCTCACGATCTCGGTGGTGAAGAAGCCCATGATCGACGAGGGGATCCTCAGTCCCGAGCAACTGGGCACCATCGGATTCGCCTTCTTCCTGGCCTACGCCTTCGGCAAACTCACCAACGGATTCCTCGCCGACCGCAGCCACATCGGGCGCTTCATGTCCACGGGCCTCCTGGTTTCCGCCATCATTCTGGTGATCTTCGGATTCACCAAGGCCTTTCTCGTCTTCGCCGTTCTCTGGGGCGTCAACGGCTGGTTCCAGGCCATGGGCTCGGCGCCGAGCGGCGCGTCCATCTCGCAATGGTTCAGCAATCGAGAGCGCGGCACGCGGTACAGCATCTGGAGCGCTGCCCACCCCATCGGCGAAGGCATCAGCATGGTCTTCACGGCGGCCATCGTCGCTCGGTTGACGTGGCAATGGGGATTTTGGATCGCGGGCGGGACTTCGATACTGGTTGCCTTGCTCATGTTCAAGATGCTCGCCGACCGGCCGAGAACCTACGGCCTGCCGACGGTCGCCGACTACAAGAACGATCACACCACCGACGTCCAAGACGAAGGCGATGTCAACCGCGCGCAGTTCGGCGTGCTCAAGAATCCCTACATCTGGATCCTGGGCCTCTCGTGTTCGGCTGTGTATGTCGCGCGCTACGGCATCAACAGTTGGGGCCCGATGTACCTCCAGGAAGCCAAGGACTACTCGCTGATCACGGCGGGGCTCGTACTCGGCTGGGCGAAGACCTTCGAGCTGGTGGGCGCGATCACGTCGGGCATCGTGTCCGACCGGCTCTTCAACTCACGCCGCAATATCACCACCTTGCTCTACGGGCTGATCATGATCGTCGGTCTCGTCCTGCTGAATCTGGGATCCTCGACGCACCTTGCCGATTTCGACTCCGCGATGAAGGCGCAACTCCAGGATGGGCCCGTCTCGGACGGCCTGCGCCAGGCCTTCGCGGTTCAAGGCATCACGTTGCCGGCCCTCGCCACCATCGAGGCCGTGCCGCAAAAGGGCACCGAGCGTCTCGTGTGGCTCGTCAAGAATGACCGCCGGTACCTCTTCTGGACAGGCTACAGCGTCGAAGAGATGCCCGCCCGCCTGAAGATCACGTCAAAGGTTCAGCTTTCCCATCTGGCCGGCGTGGCGCTCTTCGGTTTCGGGCTGGGCGGCTTGTTGGTGTTCGTCGGCGGGCTCATCGCCATCGACATTTCGTCGAAGCGGGCCAGCGGCGCGGCCATGGGCCTTGTCGGCATGTTCAGTTACCTCGGCGCCGCCGTCCAGGACTGGATCAGCGGCAAGCTCATTCAGGCCGGCGAGATGACCGTCGACGGCCAGCTCACCCACGACTTCACGAGTGCGTACTGGTTCTGGCTCGGCTCGGCCATCGTATCCGTCGCGCTCGCGCTCACGCTCTGGAACGTCAAGCCCAAAGACTGAGGCGCATGCGGCAAAAGTGAATCGGTCCGCTTACACCTTGCGCCGCCCAAGCCCTTCGGATTCGAGCCGCGTCCGTGTACACGCTGATTTCACAAGGCTGCTCCGTTTTGCAGTACTGACAAAACAATGCTTGGATCTGACCTCGCTCCGTTGGTATGAGATGGTGATAGGATATCGGGTCTCCTTTTGGTTGCTGATTTGCGGAAAAACCAGTCTACCGAAAGACCTACTCGATGTCCTCTTCCTTATTCAGCAAGACCCTACGCTTGGACCGGCCGAAGTGTTGCACTCAGTGTATGAACCCGGGCCCGTGATAGGTTGATGCGCGCGCGCCAAGTCGATAAGATCACCGGCGATATCGGAGCGTCAAGAGCAACAAGGAGCGAATATCATGGCGAGCACTATCAGCCGACGCAGGTTCTTGCAGGCGGGCACAGGCGGATCGCTGGCGCTGGCGGCGTCAGCCGTGGCGGAGACGCCAGTGCGGAAGTTCCAGGAAGGTGTGAGCCCGTGGCCGCTGTGTCTTAACACGAGCACGATCCGGCCCGCCACGCTCGAACAGAAGGTCGAGTGCGCCATTGCGGCCGGCTACGATGGTGTCGAGCCGTGGGTGAACGATCTCGAGGCGTACGAGCAGGAAGGCAAGAGCCTCGAGGACCTCGCCAAGCGGATCCGCGACGCCGGCTTGTTTGTGCCGAACATCATCGGCCTTTGGAACGCCATGCCGCCCACCGAGGAGGCGTTCGAGGCGTCGCTCGAAGGCACACGCAACCGTATGCGGCTGGCCGCGGCCATCGGCTCGCAGCACGCGGCGGCCATTCCGGCGCCGGATCGCGAGGACTTCGACCTCAAGTGGGGCGCCGAGATGTACCGGCGACTGCTCGAGATCGGTCGCAAGGAATTCGGAATTATCGTGGCGTTCGAGTTCGTCGGATTCATGAAGGGCGTGCATCGACTCGGCCAGGCGTCCGCCGTAGCGCTCGACGCGAACGATCCGGATGCCTGCCTGATTGCCGACACGTTTCACCTGTTCCGCGGTGACTCCGGCTTCGAGGGCGTTCGGCATCTCGATGGCGGTTTCATCGCAGACTTCCACTGGAACGATGTGCCGGCGGAACCGCCGCGCGAGGAGCAGGGCGATACGCATCGCATCTATCCGGGCGATGGCATTCTGCCGCTCGAGAAGCTGATGCGCGACTTGGTGGCCATCGACTATCGCGGCCCGCTATCCCTCGAGATGTTCAACGAGGAGCACTACAAGCAGGATCCGATGGTCGTGGCGAAGACCGGCCTGCAGAAGATGCGCGACCAAATCACCCGCGCCTTGGCGTAGATGCAGTGAGTCATAATCAAGGTTGCTTATCCGATCTTCTACACCGCACGAGATGATGATCGGAAAGCGGGGACAGACAGCCGCCCTCGAAGACTCGGTGGGAGTCGGTCCGCGTTCTCCGCTTCCGTCGTGCACCTCGACTCCGAAATCCGCAACAAAGCCGGGCGGAGTCAGTCCCCGTTTTCCGATCCGGACGCTGGTGGCGTGTCTAGCCATGGCGTGGTCTTTGTCGATCACCGCCGACACCATCCGCATCAACGGCGAAACACTCGAAGAGGTGCTCGTGGACGAAGGCACGTCCGAGTACCACGTTCGGTTCCCGGCCACGGGCGAGCGCAAGAGCGTTCGGAAGGATCTCGTGAATCCGGCCGACGTGATTCTCGCCGATGAGGCCGCTCGGGCGTCGCTCATCGAGCAGTACGAAGAGGCGCGGCGGAATGCCCGGGCGCGCTCGAGCGCGGCGCAAAAGGCGGCGCGCAAGAAGCAGATCGATGCAGTGGGCCGCGTTCTCGAGGAATCCGAGCGGATTTCCATCGAGGATCTCCGCTCCACGCCGGATGAAGCTCGGCCGAAAGAGACGCCGACGCCGGCCGAGCGTCCGAAGACCCTTCGCATACGCGAGACCTCGCGAAACGACGATAGCCCTCTCTTCGTGGATCACGAAGGTGCGGTAACCAACGTCCGGCCGCGCGAGAACGATAACCGCAAGGTCTTCGTTAATCGTGAAGGAATCGTTACCTTCACGAACAAACCGGAGCGCTACCGGAAGAAGTCCGAGTATATCGAGGTGGCCCTCGATTTCCAGCGCGTGGTCGTGCCGGAACGCTATCGAGGCCGAGCGGCCGCTGTGACGCCCGGCGCGCCGCCACCGCCGCCGGACGTCTCCGGCATTCACGAACTGGCCGAGCACTACGGCACATTCTACGGCGTCGACTCGAAACTGATCCTCGCCGTCATCCGCCAGGAGAGCAATTTCGAAGAGCGGGCGCGCTCGCGCGCCGGCGCGTGCGGCCTCATGCAGTTGATGCCGGGCACCGCAGCCGAGATGGGCGTGAGCGACATCTTCGATCCGGCGGAGAACATCGCCGGCGGCGCCCAGTACCTCGCGAAGATGTTCGAGTTATTCGGCGAGATGGATCTTGCCCTCGCCGCGTACAACGCCGGGCCGGGCAACGTGAAGCGGTACGATGGAATTCCACCCTTCGCGGAAACGAAGGATTACGTGCAGCGCGTGAACGGCTTCTACCGCCGATATCTCGCCGGCGAGCCGGCAGTGCCCTATGTCGGCGCAGCCGGCACTTCCGCGTCGGCGACGTTGGCGACGGACATGCCGTACGTGGTGCGGTTCAAGAATGGCTGGACGCAGCCTGCCGAGGAAGTGGGCGAATCCGACGACTACTACTTCGTCAAGATAGACGGCCGTGAGCACCAGATCCGCAAGGAGTACGTGGCTTCGGTGGTAGAGAATGGCTGACGGAACTAAGGAACCGGCGGTGGCGCCTACGCTCGAAGTCGTGATGATCGTCAAGAACGAGGCCGGATGCCTGGCCGATTGCCTCGAGGCCGTTCGAGGTGTGGCCGACGCTATCCTCGTAGCCGATACCGGCTCGACGGACGAGACGGTGTCTGTGGCACGGCGATTCGGCGCGCGCGTCATCGACGTCCCTTGGCGCGACGACTTCGCCGAAGCGCGCAACGCCTGCCTCGCCGAGGCGCGCGGCGATTGGCTACTCCATCTCGACGCGGACGAAGTCGTGGATCCGGCCGGCGCGGCGCGCATCCGCGAGCTGGTCGATCTCGACGGCGACGGCGCCGACGCCATCGAAGTCACGCTGGCCAACTACTGCGACGATCCGCGCGCCTGGCGGTGGCGGCCGGTAGCGCCGGGCGATCCTCACGCGCAGGGGCATGCCGGCTACATCGAGGCGCGACTGCTCCGCCTGTTCCGGAACCGACGCGGCTTCGAGTATCGCGAGGCCGTGCACGAGAACATCACGGAAAGTGTCGCCGAGCGCGGAGGCGTAGTCCGCGCCGAGCCGATCGTGATTCATCATTACGGTTACTCGAAGACAACCGAAGGCGATCGCGCCAAGTCCGACGTGTATCGCGCCATGGCGTTGCGGAAGGTCGACGAGCGGCCGCGCGATCCGAAGGCGTGGCACGACCTCGCCGAGCTCGAGTTCGCCGCAGGCAATGGTCAGGCTGCCGAAGCCGCGTGCCGCCGTGCACTCGAGATCGAGCCGCTCCATCTCGGCGCCGGCACCTCACTCGCCAATATCCTCTTGAACCGAGACGCCCTCGATGAGGCTGAGGCGTTGTTACGCCAGTTCGAGGATGCGGGCGTGGTGCCGCCGCACATCGCCACGGCGCTCGGCGCCATCGATACGCGTAAGGGGTGGCTCGATCAAGCACGGCAGCGGCTTGCCCAAGTCCTTTCGGAGCATCCGGAGGCGGTCATGGCGCGCCTGTGCCTCGCGCGCGCCCTCGATCGCCTCGGCGCGTTCGACGAGGCGGCGCGACACCTGGCCGAGGCGCAGCGCGTGGCGCCCTCGCTCGACGAGTTGGGCAATCGCGTTGAAGCACACCGATTGAGGCGTGACGGCGAAAACCTTTTCGCGCGCGGCGACGTGCCGGGGGCGCTACGTGCGATGGTGAAGGCGCTAAGCCTGGACGCCGAAGATCCGATCATCCACAACGACCTTGGCGTCGTGTTGAGCGCCATGGGCGAACGCCGCCGCGCCCGCGAGTCCTTCGAACGCGCCCTCCAACTCGCGCCGGGAATGCCCGAGGCCCTCGAGAACCTTGCCGCGCTCGAGCGAGGGTGACCTTCGGCCGTCTACCGCGCGTGCCCGGCGGGAAACCAGTGCGTCGTTCTCTTGCAGATTCCAACGAGCATGAGCATAACCGGCACTTCGATCAGCACGCCGACGACGGTCGCCAGTGCCGCGCCGGACGAGAGTCCGAAGAGCATGACGGCGGTGGCGATGGCGACCTCGAAGTGGTTGGACGCCCCGACCAAGGCCGACGGCGCGGCGTCCTGGTACGTCAACCCCAGTACGCGCGCCAGGCCGTAGCCGAGCCAGAAGATCAGATTGGTTTGGATGAACAGCGGAATGGCGATCCAGACGATGGTCAGCGGATTGGACAGGATGACCTCGCCTTTGAAAGAGAACAGGAGCACGAGCGTGGCCAGTAGGGCAAGGATCGTGATAGGCGTGAGCACGTGTAGGAACTTCTCGTCGAACCACGCTTTGCCTTTGGCGCGGATGATCCATTTGCGCGATACGAACCCGGCGGCCAGCGGTAGGGCCACGTAAATGGCGATGGACAGCAACAACGCCTGCCACGGAACGGGAAGACGGCCTACGCCCAGGAGGAAACCGCCGAGCGGGCCGTACAAGACCAGCATCGTCAGAGAGTTGATGGCGACCATGACCAAGGTGTGGCCGTCGTTGCCCTTGGCGAGATAGCCCCAGACGAGGACCATGGCCGTACACGGCGCGATGCCCAATAGAATGCAGCCGGCCAGGTAGCTGCGCCACAGGGGAACCTCGAGCATCTTCACGCCCTCGACCAGCACGACGGTGCCTACGCCATGCTTCGCCCCGACCGCCAGATCGAGCCCTAGGGGCATTTTCACGAGGTCCATTGCGTCAACACCGATCAGGCTACGGAACAACACGCCGAGAAAGAACAGCGAGATCGCGTACATGGTGAAGGGCTTGACGGCCCAGTTCACAAGCAGTGTCAGTCCGACGGGCTTCACGCTTCTCCCGGCCTTCAGCACCTCGGCAAAATCGATCTTGACCATGATGGGATACATCATGAAGAACAAGCAGATGGCGATGGGAATGGATACGACGGGTGCGCCGTTGACGGAAATGGCCAGCGCGTCCAGGCGGGTCGCCACCCCGGGGGCCAGTTTTCCCAGCACAATGCCGCCCACAATGCACAAGAGAACCCATAGGGTGAGGTAACGTTCGAAGATACTCAGGCCCTTGCCGCCCGAGGCCGGGACGCCCATATCCTGTGTGCCGCTCATGACGGATCCCTTTCCAACTCGCCTTGACTCGCCGATGCCGGACAACCGCGCTCAACCACAGCCGCAGCAACACCGCCCCGGCTTGACGGCGTTGACGGCAAGACTGACCACGTATTCGTTCAGCTTGCTTCCCCCGGGCAGCGCCTCGACGACGCACCGGAACAGCGGATCGTTCCACGAGGTCATCGCTTCAACGTAATCGGCCTTGGGGTCGAGAACGATGTCGGACAGGCCGGCGTCCACGGCCATGCGCTCCGTCTCACGCACGAGCACCGCGCCCGCGACGCAGCCGATGAGGGCCTCGACCGCCTCGACGACGTTCCCCGGCAGCGGCTGCAGCAGTGCCAGGTCCGACACGGCAACGCGTCCGCCGGGCTTGAGCACACGCGCCATCTCACGCCACACCTGCGGCTTATCCGGGGAGAGATTGATGACACAGTTCGAAATAACCACGTCTACGCTGCCGTCTGCAACGGGCAAGTGTTCGATCTCGCCCAGACGGAACTCGACATTGTCCAGGCCGGTTCTTTCGCGATAGGCCTCGACATTGCGACGCGCTTTGGCGATCATGTCGGGCGTCATGTCCACGCCAATCACCCGCCCGCCGGCCCCGACCTTCGCGCCGGCAATGAAGACGTCGAAACCGCCGCCGCTACCAAGGTCGAGGACGACCTCGCCTGGCTTCAGCGAGGCCATCGCTACGGGATTACCGCACGACAGGCCCATGTTGGCCCCTTCCGGCACGATCGCGAGATCGGCTTCGTCGTAGCCCACGTTCGCCGCCAAGGCGGCGGCGTCACTCGTGCCGCAGCACGATTTCGTGGGGCCGCAACACGCTCCGCCTTGCCGGGCAATAGCCGCGTAGCCCTCGCGCACTTTCTCTCGAATCGTTTCATCTAAGCTCATGGTTTCACCAACTCCTCCAAATTTCGCGGAAGTCCTTCCACAAAGGCGCGGATCTCGTTGCGTACGCGCCGATAGTGGCCGAGCGCTTCTTCCTCGCTTCGTGCGGTGGCGGAGAGTCTTGGCGGGTCGTCGAAGCCGATGTGAACCACCTTGGCTTGTCCGGGGAACCTGGGACAGGCTTCCCGCGCGTGGCCGCACACCGTAACCACGTAGTCGAAGGTAACGTCCGCCAGTTCGGCCACGCCCTTTGACCGATGCGCTGAGATGTCCACTCCCGCTTCGGCCATGACCTTTACGGCCCGCGGATCGAGGCCGTGCGGCTCGATGCCCGCCGAATAGGCCTCGATGACACCGCGTTTCAACGCCCTCGTCCATCCTTCCGCCATCTGGCTTCGGCATGAGTTGCCCGTGCATAGGAACAGGATTCGCTTGCGTTCAGGCATCCGAATCTCCCTTCTCATGGCGTGGTGTAGATCATCCAAAGCCCGCCTAACAGCACCAGGACGCCGCAAACCTTCTTCAGTATCGCTGTCCCGTGGGAACGTTCATTCCAATTGAGATAGCGCTGGACGACTTTGGTGAACGTACCGGCCAACACGATGACGGAACAGTGTCCCACTCCGTAGACGGCCAGCAACAAGACGCCGTAGGGAACATTTGTCGCAGCCAGTTTGAACGTGACACCGAGCATGGGCGCCATGTAGGCAAACGTGCACGGGCCGAGGGCGATGCCGAACACCAAGCCGAGGATGAAGGCCGCCAGTGCGCCTTTCCGCTTCATGCCTACCTGGCCCGGCCCGGACCACGGCATCGGAATCACGTCCAGCAAGTGTAGGCCGACGAGGAAGAAGATGACGGCCACGAAGTAGTTGCCGTAACGGCCGACGTCCCCCATCATCCGCCCGGCCGCTGCGGTGACCAAGCCGATGACGCCGATGGTGATCAGGATGCCTACCGCAAACAGCAGCGAGATGTAGAACGCTCGGCGGGTGCTGATGCGGCCTTGTTCGTCGATGAACCCGATGATGAGGGGAATGCTGGCCAGATGGCACGGACTGAGCACAATACTCAGCACGCCCCAGACAAAGGATGCGGCCAAGGCAATGACCACACTGCCTTCGACGGCATGGGTCAGGGCGGTGAACAGCTCCTGCATATCGCTACGCTCCGGTGGGGCCCGTGTGTATCATTCCTGCGCGCCGGCCGTGCGCGGATCGACATCACTTGGGGACGCATTCTCCGATCTTGCACGCCTTGCCGATCTGCTGCGGCGTCAAACTCATTTTCGCCGCCAACGCTTGTTCGATGGACACCTGATGCCCCGTGGCCGTGGGATGGTCTTCAGCCCATTTTCGAAGACTCGTTTCGCTTGTGAAGAACGCCTGTTTGAAGCAGCCGGTCGAGTGTATCTTGCCGTCGGCGTCCTTTTTGGCACCGGCCCAGGCCACGGCCGTTGGCGGAACCAACTCGCTCACGTGTCCCGCGACGGTTTTCACGCGGATGGGCTCGCCCGTGAGCGCGTCCTTCGTGGTGACTTCAATGTCCTTTTGCAGACGCGCGGCCACGCCCAGGGCGCACATGACGCAGCATCCCCACGTCTGCCCGCCGTCCACGCCCACGACCGACGCATCCTCGGGATACACGGGACGGTCACAGAACCCGCACCGTACCGCGGTCTCTTTTTCCTCGAACTGCGGCCACGACACGGTGTCGCCACCGGACTGGCCTTGTTCGCTTCTCGCCGCGGCTTCGTCCGAAAACGCCTTGATCATGGGCCGCCCGTTCGCGTCGACGCCGCACAGATAGACCGCAGCCGTTAGCGGCACAAGTTCGCCCGTGGACCAGTCGGTCACCCAGGCGTTTTCGTGTGTCTTGTTCGCCTCGGTCATGCTGGCAAAGGTGATGATGTAACAGTGAGGAGAGCAAAACGCCACATCGCCCGCCGAGGTCTTCATCACCGTCCGCGTCTTTGGATCGATACTTCCATCGCACAGGTAGCAGACGCCATCCTTGGGCCGGCTATCCGGCTGGACAGGTTGCCAGCGGCTGAATGTCGACTTTTCCTCGGGCGAGGAGCCCGGTTCGACGCCGAGCTCCTTCCACTTGGCCAGGATGTCCTCTTTGCCGAAGAAGCCGGTGTGACGGAAGCGCTCCGTGCCGGAGGCGTCGAAGAAGATCTGCGTCGGAATCATCTGGACACCGTATTCTTCTCCGGCGCTCGGATTCTTCCAGACGTCGATGAACTGCACCTCGAACTTCCCGGCGTATTCCTTCTTCAGCTCCTCGAGGATGGGCGCCATCATCTTGCAGGGGATGCACTTGTCCGCGCCGAGGTCCACCAGACGGGGCAACGCCTTGGTGGTTGGTTCAGCCTTCATTTCCTGCGCCGCCTCGGGGGCCGCCGAGGTCTCGGCCATAGACGGCGAAGCCGAGTCAATCTTGGCCGCGTCCTCCTCGGCATTGCGCGACTTCAACGTGACAACCGCTGCAACCGCCCCGGCAAGTAGAAGAACGATTAGGATCTTGGGAAGCATTCTCATAGACACATTCCTCGTTCGACTGAGCGACGCCACTGCTCGACGGCGCGCCCCGCCTCAAGTCCGATCTCCGGGCATGGGATCATTCGGCAACCATGGCCGCAACTTCTGCAGCACGCCGGCCCAGACTGGCGGCGAGGTCCTTGCCGAAATCGTCGTGTTCGATCGAATCATCCTGATTCCAAAGCGTCGCTCCGAACCGTCCGGAAGGTTTGCCGGTGCCGACCAAGATCACGTCTTGGCCCATGAGGGCTGCCTGGATCGACTGGACCGTGACCTCTTGCCCACCGTTGCGTGTGCCCCCGACCGCGACCACACCCGCGACTTTGTTGCGTAGCGTGAATCCGTCCTTCCGACACGCGATACAGCGATCCAGAAACGCTTTGCACAACGCGCTCATGCTGCTGAAATACACGGGCGATCCAACGATGATAGCCACTACGGCCGGATCGCCGATCTTCTCCGCGATCATCGGAAAGTCATCGGTCTCGCCGTCTCGCAGCGGTTGGCCTGCTGCCACCTGCGCAGGGATGCTAAGTTCGGCGAGTTCGACAAGTTCGGTTTCGATGCCCGGCGTCTGTTCTCGTGCCGCCTGCAGGCAGACATCAAGCGCGGCCGCCGTCGTCTTGCCTTTGCGCGGACTGCAACTGATTCCCAAGACCCTGCGCTTCGGCGTTCCCTCCTGTGCGGAGGCGCCCTTGGCCAGCACGCCGGCCAACACCGCTACGCCCGCGCTGCCCATCAACTCCCGACGCCCAATCTTTCCTTGCATGATGTGTCTCCCTTGTCGGCTGCTATTGCAACATCTTCCTCACATCCTCGACCGACGGCACCTTGCCGGTCACCTTCACCTCGCCGTCCACGACGAGCGCCGGCGTGATCATGACGCCGAACGCCATGATCTCGTCGATCTCTTTCACCTTCTCGATTTCGCACGTGATGCCGAGATCCTTGGCTGCGGCTTCCGCCGTCTCCGTAAGCTTCTGACACTTCGGACATCCCGTTCCCAGAATCTGAATCTTCATTTCGTTTCTTTCTCCACCTGGATTTAGTTGAACAGCGCGCCGAACAGGATTCCCGTGACGGTGGCCATCCCGATGACCAACGTGACGAATACCACGGTCTTCTTTCCGCCCAGGACGCTGCGAATCACGAGCATGTTGGGCAGGCTCAACGCCGGCCCGGCGAGCAACAGCGCCAATGCGGGGCCCTTGCCCATGCCGTTGCCGATGAGACCTTGCAGAATCGGCACCTCGGTCAGCGTGGCGAAATACATGAACGCGCCCGCAAACGAGGCCACGAAGTTCGCCCGGATCGAGTTGCCGCCCACGGCTGCTGCAACCCATTCCGAAGGGATAAGGCCTTCATGGCCGACGCGTCCCAGGAGCGCGCCGGCGATCAGCACACCGATGAGCAGCAGCGGCAGAATCTGTTTGGCGAAACCCCACGACGACGCGAACCACTCGGAGGTCTCGCCCCCGTCGGTGCTCATGAAAGCCGACAATCCGACAACACCGGCCGCAAACGCCACCATCGGCCGCTCAGGAAAGAGGATCGCGAGGATGGTCACAGGAACGGCCGTGGCCAGCACCTTCCACCATTTCAGAGCGAACCACCGAACCAGCATGAGGCCAAGCGCCGCCGCGAAGAACGCCGTAATCCCCCACTTCGCGGCGTAGATCGCCGCCCACGCGCCCGTCGGCTCGGCTGGCGCGCCCCAATTGGCGAACACGAGGATCCCGACCATCGACGCGAAGTAGAGCGCGTTCTGCCAGAGCGGGCGCTTCACGTCGGCCTCCGGCATGATCATCGCGGCCGCCTTCTCCGCCTCTTCCTTCCGGAAGATCGCCTGCATCATCGCGCCGATAACGACGCTAAACAGAATCGCGCCCACGGCCCGGGCGATGCCTAACTCGAGGCCCAGCACGCGGGCCGTCAGAACAATCGCCAGCACGTTGATCGCCGGACCCGAGTAGAGGAACGTCGTGGCCGGGCCTAGGCCGGCGCCCATGCGGTAGATCCCCGCGAATAACGGCAACACCGTGCACGAGCATACGGCCAGAATGCTTCCGGAAACCGAGACGACGCCGTAGGCGACCACCTTGTTGGCCTTCGGCCCGAGATACTTCATCACCGATGTCTGGTTCACAAACACCGCGATGGCGCCCGCGATGAAGAAAGCGGGAACCAGGCAAAGGAGCACGTGCTCTTGAGCGTACCACTTGACGAGGTGGAACGCCTCGATGACGGCATGGTCGAATCGCGCAGCCCCTACCGGAAGATAGAAGCAGGCGAGGAACACGCCTATGATGAGGGCGAGCTTCTTCCACTCCGTCTTCCAGTTCACTTGGCGGTCCTTCAATGGTTATTTGCGCCAATTCCCAAATGTACAGGCAAAAAAAGATCGCCGCGACACCGCTAGCGCAGCAACTCCGACTCCGCGGCTACGCGCGACGCGATCACCGCCTCGACGCAGTGCATGAAGCTTAGCACGCAAGGCACCTTCAACCGATAGAACACCTGTTTGCCGCGCTTCTCATCCTCAATAATCCCGGCGTGTTTCAAAACGGCGAGATGCTTGGACACGGTCGAGAAATCGGCGTCGATCACGTCGGCGAATTCGCACACGCAACGCTCGCCATCGGCCAGGCACTCGGCGATCCAGAGCCGCGTGGGATGGGCTAATGCTTTGAGCACGTTGGCCTTGGCTTCATAGAGGGCTTTATCTCGACTGTCCATTTCTCGCTCCATACGCGTGAATATTTGGCATAATAACCAAATGTTACCCTGATGTCAATAACGCCCGTAGGCTCAAGAAGATTCCCCGCCGTGCGCGGTGCGAGCTCCCGCTAGCGCTCGCCGTTCGCCTTCCTCCAACGCGACAGGATGCGGCGGAAGAGCGCTCGGATACCGCGAATCTCGGGCGTGGGCGGCTGTTCGAGTACCGGGGGCGCGGCGGGCGGCGTTGACGCCGTTTCGTGAGGAGGTTCAGCGGTGGTAGAGGGCACGTGCTCGCCCTGGCTGAGCCGATAGATCCGCATCAGTTCCTGGCGAAACTCGTGGGCGCTGGAGAATCGGTATTCGGGGAGGGCAGCCATGGCCTTCTCGACAAAGGCGTTGGCTTCCTCAGGCAGTTCCGGCACGAAATCCGTGAGCTTCTCGCCGGGATCGGGGTGTTTACCGGTCAGCATCTCGTAGAACATGACGCCCATGGAGTAGATGTCGGCACGGTGGTCGACATCGGCAGCGTTCACGCGTTGTTCGGGCGCATTGTACTGCATCTTGCCCAGACTGATGCCGATCTGGGTGAAGGCCCCTTGGTTGTCGGAGAGTTTGGCGAGGCCGAAATCCAGCAGTCGGATGGATCCGTCGGCAAGCACCATGATGTTCTCGGGCGAGAGGTCGCGGTGGATCGTGTGCTGATGTGCGTGTTCGAGCGCATCGGCCAGCAGCGCCATGATCCGGACGGTCGAGTTGAGGCCCAACCGGCCCCGGCGTTTGAGGAGGGAGCGCAGGCTCTTTCCCTCGATGTAGTCCATTGTGTAGAAGATGAGATTGCCCATGCGCTGGGCGTCGTGGATCCGCACGATGGCAGGATGACGCAGTTTCCGGACGGCATTCACCTCACGAACGAACCGGCGGATCGCGAACCCGTTCTTGGTGTATTGCGGCAGGAGGGTCTTCAGGGCGAGCTGATCGTTCGTGACCATATCCTCGACGAGATAGACCATCCCCATCCCGCCGCGACCGATCTCGCGCTGGACCTTATACCGGTCCGCGATGATATCGCCGGGACCGAATTCCGTCTTGACGGTGTCCATCCCTTCGCTCCACCCACGGTCGGCCGTTCCAACAATACGACCCACCGCCTTTCTCGCTTTGCGCTACGGCTCCGGTGCCCCAGGCGCAAGGCCGAACGCGGGAGATCCCACTCGCGCACAGACACCTCTTCCTCAATACTTTAGCACATTTTCGGAAACGGATGCAGTCACGGGAGTTGGAGAATACGGGGAACGACGCAGCGCCGCATGAACGCAGAACCTACAAACCAGACGCAGGCCCCGCCGTTGGGATACTGCCCGCGTCGTGCCCGGGTTGTTTCATCGTGCCAGCACGGCGCGGTGCTTCCGGTAATAGCCCCGGAACTGGTCGTAGGTGAGCCCGAGGAGATGAGCCGCCGTGCGTTGATTGAAACGCGCGCGCTCAAGGGCGCGACGCAGCAGCACGACCTCAACGTCACCGAGGATGTCCTTGAAGGGCCTTTCCAGCGCCGCCACTTGGTCGATGACCGAGGGTTGCGAGGCCTGGTCCGGCAGGGTCAGCGGATGCTTCTCCGGCTGGGTGGGCGGTGCCGAGAGCGGGCTGAATGGCCCCCGGAACGGGTCGAACGCCAGGTCGTGGATCACCGGGCCATCGGCCATGTATACGGCCCGTTCGACCACGTTCTTGAGTTCGCGGACATTACCGGGCCATGCGTACGCTTCAATAGCGCTTAGGGCCACCTCGCTGAACTCCGGCGGTGTGTCCCGCCCCAATTCGAGCGCAAGGCGGCCCGCGAAGTGCCCGGCCAGCAGTGGGATATCGTCGCGACGGGCGCGCAACGGCGGCACAAACAGCACGTCGAAGGACAGACGGTCGAGCAGGTCCTGTTTGAAACGTCCTTCCCGTGCCAGGGCTACAAGGTCGGCGTTCGTAGCGCCGACGATCCGGACGTCGACCCGCACCGGAAACGAGCTGCCTACCCGCTCGAAGGTGCCGTACTCGACTACGCGCAGGATCTTTTCCTGAACCTCCACGGGAATCGCGCCGATCTCGTCCAGGAAGAGCGTTCCGCCGTGGGCGGCCTCGAAGCGCCCCGTGCGCCGCCCGGCCGCACCGGTGAAGGCACCCGCTTCGTGTCCGAACAGCTCGGATTCGATGAGGCCGGGGGCCAGGGCCGCGCAGTTGAGCGCCACGAAGGGTTCCTGCCACCGGCTTGACAGGAAGTGCAAGCGGTAAGCCGCGAGTTCCTTGCCCGTGCCTCGCTCGCCCAGAATGAGCACGGGGCGGTCGATCCGTGCGGCCCGCGAGAGTCTCTCCTGAAAGGCGAGGAACGCTTCGGACTGCCCCAGGGCTTCATAGGGTTGTTCTCGAGCAGGTGGTGAATCGGTGGCCATGGTTCATCTCCGCCTGGGGTACTTCAAGCCACAGTATGGTATATTACACCATCATTTTGCAATATCAACCAATCATCGTTTTGGCAAGCCAGCACGACACGGTCACCGTACATCGGTCGGATCGGTCGGATCGGTCCGATTTCTCGCGTTTTCTGCCTACGAAGTGCCTCCCATCCTCCCTTGGCATACCGGTTGCTTTCTCCGGGCAACAGTTGAGTGGTTCGCGATGCCGAGCACGGCATCGCATGGCAAGGAGAGACATCATGGGTGTGTTTTCGAGGGTACGTGACATTATCAATTCGAACATCAACGCGATGTTGGATAAGGCGGAGGATCCGGAGAAGTTGGTTCGCCTAATGATCGGCGAGATGGAAGATACGCTGGTCGAGATCAAGGCGTCGTGCGCGCAGGCCATGGCCGGTCAGAAGCGTGTCCGGCGCGAGCATGCCGAGGCGGGAGCGCGCGCGGCCGATTGGCAGGCGAAGGCGCAGTTGGCGGTAGACAAGGGCCGCGAGGATCTGGCGCGCGAGGCGCTGGTCGAGAAACGGCGGTACGCGGACCGCGCGGACGTTTTGTTTGGCGAGGCGGCGCATTTTGACGAGATCATCGAGCGGTACCAAGATGATATCGTGCAGCTTGAGGAAAAGCTCGCAACGGCGCGGGAGAAACAGCGGGTACTGGTCCAGCGACATCGCCGGGCGCAAGGCAAGCGACGCGCGCAAGAGAATATCCGACGGGTCGAGACCTCGGACGCGCTGCTCCGGTTCGACAAGTTCGAGAGTCGGATTGATCGGATGGAGGCCGAGGCGGATCTGGTAAACTACGGGCGCAAGCGGAATCTGTTGGATGACTTCGCCGAACTCGAGACCGACGAGGACATCGAACGAGAGCTTGCCGAGCTGAAAGAGGCCCGGCGGAACGACGGGGCCAAGGCGCCCGCCAGCGAGTAAGGAGTAGAGAGCATGTCGGTTGCCATCATGGTCCTGGCTGTCCCCCTGGTGACGATTGTCTGCATCACGATTATCGTGGGAATCTCGACATGGCGGCGCGGCGGCGGGGCCCCTCACGACCGGCGTCGTGCGGCGGAAGAGGCCGCACTGATTCAAGACATCTATCGTGGTCTACAGCGTATGGAGGAGCGCGTCGAGGCGCTCGAGACGATCTTGATCGAACAAGATTCGGACGGAGTGAAGAAATGAGTTACGACTATGAAACCACCCGAGGCTCGTTGTACCGGTCGCGTCATGGCGCGATCCTGGGCGTGTGCCGAGGCCTTGCCGAATACGTGAACTTCTCGGTGTTCTGGACCCGCGTGATCGCGCTGGCGTGTCTGGTGTTCACCGGTTTCTGGCCGGTGTTGGGCTTGTACCTGCTTGCGGCGTTGCTGATGAAGCCCGAGCCTGTGCATCCCTTCCTGAGCGAAGAGGATCGCGAGTTCTACGATACGTATGCCGCATCGAGGAGTTCGGCACTCCAGCGGCTGAAGCGTACCTATGACCATCTGGACCGGCGCATCCGGCGCATGGAAAACGTAGTGACTTCGCGCGATTACGACTGGGAACGGCGCCTCAATAGCTGATTCATGAAAGCGCCTTGTGGGATTCCTTTTCCTTTCCATCAGCCCTCGGCTTCAGGCCGGGGGCTTCCTCGTTTCCACCATGGTGTCCTGGCCGTCCACCAGGCCGGGGTAGTCACTCGATGCGGATGGCGCCGAAGTAATCGGGCTGATGGAAATTCAGTGCCTCGCCAATGGGGGCCCAGGTGGCCCAGTGGGGATGGCTGGACTCGTCGGCGCACTTGTTGAAATTGGCGCGCCACGTCTGGCCGCTTACGGCGCCCAGCGGGCCGAGGTACGCCTCGAACAGGCGAATGGGAATGTGAAACTCGAGACGCCATTCCACGGGCTCGTGGATCTCCGGATCTACGACGCGTGGCATCGAATGGTAGATCCGGATGAGATCGCCGTGTTCCCGGGGCAGGCGGACGTATTTCTCGAAGGTCTGCTCCGGCCGGGCCGGGTTGTTCACGCGCGTCCAATCTTCGATGTACGAGGCGAGGAGCGTACCGCCGCAGTTCATCTCGAAGTTGAAGTAGCCGAGGTCCGGTCTGGGTCGGACGAAGAACTCGACGCAGGCGTCGCGGCACACGGCGCTCTGGTATTCGGTGTGCGTGCAGCGGACATAGCGGTCGGCCACGCGGTAAAGGCCGTAAAGGTCCATATCGTCGTGCACCATCTTGAGCCGGGTAAGGGGCCGGTGGTTGGTGCTGTGCGTGTGGAACGCGCCGACGGTGAGGGTCTCGGCCTCGGCCCAGGCCGGCCCGTCCCAATCGCCGTCCAAGATCGGCCGGGCGGAGACCTTATGCACAAGGTAGGTGGAACGAAGATCATCGTCCATGGCGGCTACAGGTCCTTCTCGCTGCGGACGGGTATCACTCAGCGGCGGATGAACAACGCGCCGATCTGCACCCATCCGATGTACACGCTCAACAGGATCGCGAACACGTCGGCGGCGATGATGACCGCGCCCTGCGCGGTTCGCGGCGACCATCGGAAATACCCCATGTCGGGTCGGGTGATTCGCCACAACATGACAAGGCCGATGACGGGAAACACCACCGCCAGGAAGGCCGAGAACAGGAGCATCTGGTACACGGGGTTGATGCGCAGCAGGAGCATCACTGTCGACGGAATGAAGAACAGAACAAGCGCAGCGCGCATGGGTCTTGAATTGAGCTTGATGGGGAGATTGAAGATGTCGAGCAAGGCATAGCAGCCGCACAGCCACCATCCGACGCCGGCCGTCCATGCCGCGAGAAACAGGCCGCCAAGGAACAGGTACGTGCTCCAGCGGCCGGCGAGCGGCTCGAGAAGGATCGAGAGGTCCATGTAGCTCCGGGGCAGGATACCAAAGGGCCGCGCAACGGCGGAGGCCGCCGCCATGAGCGGCAGTGCTACGACGCCCGCCGCCAAGATGCCCCAGCCGTAGTCGATTCTTGCCCGGTGGAGGATATTGACTTTGCCTTGAAGGCGATCCGAGAACCAGCGACGCTCGATCATGGTGTAGGGATAGATGAGGATGAGCCACGCGTTGATCATGCTGCCGGCGTTGGACATGAACAGCGGCCGCCAGCCCTTGCCGGGCCGGTTTGGGACGAGGCCGCGCGCGGCCTCGCCCCAATCGATCCCGATCATGAGCGCCGAGCCAAACAGGCAGAGAAGCAAGGCAATGAGACCGACCACGAACACGCGTTCGAGGCGTTTGTATGCGCCGGTGAGGAGGAATAGGAGCGCGCACAAGGACGCGAGCGCGCCGCCGAGCTCGATCGACACGTCGGGAACGTAGCCGGTGACGACCATCGCGCACGCCGCCCACTGGTTATACGAGCCGAAGGTGGCGCACACGATCACGGCGAGGAACATGTAGAGCGTGAACACCGGATGCACGTCTTTGAACATCGACATGGGCGTCTTGCCGAATTGCAGGAAGTAACGGACGGACATGTCGATGAGCGCCCAGCCAGCGATGCCGAGCACGAAATACGTCCACCAGAGGCGATAGCCGAACTGGGCGCCCATGTTCGTGCCGATGGAGATATCGCCCGTGCCGATGTAGAACGAGGCGATGACGGAACCAGTGCCGAGGAGCATCACCGTCCGCAGGCCCAGTCGGGCCGGACGGAGACTCCACGGGCGTGGCGCGCCTTGTTCTAGGCCGGTGTCTGGTCGATCCATGCTTCCCGATCCTCGGCACTCTTCACGGCTTCGCCCGGCCTGCGCCACGCGCCGCGTCCGGCCAGTCGCGGCAAGACGCACGCGAACACAAGGCTCCACACCAAGGCGATGGCCAGCGGCACATAGAGCGCCCATTGGCCGGAATTCACCGCCGCGCCGCGAATGGTACGCACCGCATAGGGCACTCGCGTTGTTACACCGCCGCACGAGAAGGTCAGGGCGAAGTCGTAGATCTGGCGCGGAACGCCGTCTCTGGCCTGGATGTTCGTGAAGGCGTAGCGAGTCGACTCGCCGGGCAGTGCTTGGATTACGGTTTCTGTGTCGCCACTATAGACAAAATGGTCCGCCTTGCGGGATGGGAACACCAGTCCGACATAAACGTCGGCGGTTCGCGGGCCGTGGTTGTCGAGCACGACGAGAACGTTGATATCGCGTTTCTGCCACGTCCAGTCCGGAGCATATACGGCATACGCGACCTCGCCAAGCGATCCGGTGGTGGTCAGTGCGGCAACACCGAACGCGGGGATCAGGAGGAGGACGCCGGCCAACGCACACACGGAGGGAATCCTGAGCGACTGGCGTGGCATAGGCACTTCCTTCCGTTGAGGTTCTGGGTGCTGTCAGTATCCGAGCTTGGGCGGGTGATTGTCAATCGGCCCCGGGCCGGGTGATCGGTTCCTCCGTGACTTAGATCTCGGTATAAGAAGACGCTCTTGCCGTCTCCCGGGCCCGTTGGGACCGGCCATAGCGGAGCAGCAACTTGACATGGTAGGGCACGGGGGGTATGACAGTGGCAGTGGCCGGATCGGGAGAGCAAAGATATGAGGTCGTTACCGATGAAGCGATGGCCGTGGGTGATGGCTGTTGTTGCGTTGGCTGTTGGTCCGGAGGCCATGGCCGGAGAGGCGGGATTGGTGCCGATCCTCTATACGACGGATCTGTATCATCCGCACCAGGATCCCGACGATCACTACGACCTGGCCACGTTGTTCGCATTACCGGAGTTCGACATCCGCGGTATCGTCATCGATATGGGCAAGGAGGGCGTGGGCCGTCCCGGGGTCGTGACGCTCCAGCAGATGATGTACCTGACGGGGCGCGAGGTACCGTATGCGACGGGCCTGCTCGCGAATCTTGCGACACCGGACGACACGGCGGAGGTTCAGTCGGCCGAGACGCAGGCGGGTGTGGCGCTTATTCTCAAGACGCTCGAAGACGCGCCCCAGCCGGTGACGGTGTTTGCGACCGGAAGTCTGCGCGATGTGGCGGCCGCGTTCAACCGTGCGCCGGATCTGTTCCGTGCCAAGGTGGCGCGCCTCTACGTGAATGCCGGCCATTCGTCCGGCGGCGAGGAGTGGAACGTCCAACTCGATCCGGCGGCGTACGTGTGCGTGCTGAGGAGCGGATTGCCGGTGTATTGGGTACCGTGTTTGGGTGAGGGGAATGTCCAGTCGCTATGGCGTTTTGACCAGGGCGAGATGCTGGATGCCGTACCGTTGCCGCTCCAGCGCTTCTTCCTCTACGCGTTGACGCAGGCTGACCCGGCGGAGGTCGATCCCATTGGCGCCCTCACTTTGCCCGCACTTCAGGAGAAGAAGAAGGGCTTCCAGAATACGCAGCGGAACATGTGGTGCACGGCGCCGTTGCTCGACGCGGCGGGCCGTGTCAACATGCCGTTTCGGTTCAACCTGTGTGCGGTGAGCGTGTCGGACGACGGCAAGACCCGCCTTGTGCCTCGCGGCGAGGGCGTGGAACTCCACGTGTTTGTGAGCGAAGCGCCGATGGCGTATTGGGCCTGTATGCGCGGCGCGCTACGAGCGGCCCTGCGCGCGATGCCGCTCAGCGATAGGGTCACGCAGGCCACGGAAGCTGATACACCGGATACGACTCCCGGCGACCCGGTTCAGAAGGGCGTTGGGTCGTCGTCAAAGGAATCGTAATCGTCCTCATCCCCCCACGAGGCAGCGTCCTCTTCCGTGGCGGCGGCGTTTGCCTCGGCCTGGCTAGAGAAGCCAAGGCGGATGTTGGTCAGGATCCGGGCGGTCGAGATCTCGCACAGTTTTGCCACGAACGGGATCGCATGGAACGGCAGCACGTTCTCGCGTATTCCGAGGTATATGCGCGAGGCAAACCGGACCTCTTGATCCGCACCATGTCCGGCGAGGGCTTCGATCTCGAGGTTAAGGGCGGTCCGCTGGAGCAGCGTTTCGCGCTCGAGGATCGCCACTTCTTTCGCGAATTTGACGCGCTTGGCTTTGGCGAGGTTGCGTCCTTTGGCCGGTGCGTGATCGGCGACAAAGGCGTAGGCCTCGTCGGACGAGAAAACCAGGTCGGTGAAGGGGGCGAACCCGACGACGTCATCCAGGTCGCCGTGGAACAAATCCGGGGTCAACGGCAGTCGATCAAGGGCGTAGGCGGACAGTTCGGGCTGGTGCCGTTCCGGCCGAATCGGTTCCTCGCCCAAGAGATAGCGGTTCAGGAAAAACCGGGCCGGCAGCGGCACGCCGGTTTCCTCGTGGATGGCCCACGCATCGGCCACGAGCTTTCGCGCAAACGAGAGAGGGCAGTACGCGAGGGTAACCTCCTCCGAGGCGTCGGTGTAGCGCATGTCCTCCTCCAGATCGGCGCCTTCCGTGAATAGGCACCAGAAGTCCTTCATGCCTACGCGGTCGTTGAGAAGGAACGTGAGGGCGTCCATACCGCCATCGCGCGTATGGAATAGCAGGCACAGGGATCTCGAGCCTGCTCCGTCGACGGAAGTGACGAGACCGTGAGAGAAAGAGGATCGCATGCCCAGTTTCGATGGAACCCCCGCCGCTTCGAGACGGTCGGCGCATTCACGGGCTTGGACGGCGAATTGGCCGAGGCCTGGCCAGCGGCCCAACTCATCGAGGCACCACCGTGCTTCGGGGGTCTGGTGACCGGACAGCGCGGTCATGACATCGAGGGCGGAGTCCGTCGCGTCCTGTTCCACGGCCGCGATCAGTACCGTTCCGAGGAGTAGCGGGGCCAGGGCCGGTTTCTCTTCGCGAAGGCGTTCGCACAGCGCGATCATGAACTCCACGGTGTCGTGGCTCATGCCCCGTGCTTCTGTTCCCTCGGCTCCGTCGGCGATGAAACCGGTGAGGGTCAAGAAGTGCTCCGTGTTCTGGCGGGAGGAGGCCACTTGTCGGAGGGTATCCTTCAGCAACTGCTCGTGGCCCTCCGGCGAATCAGCGAGGTCGGCCAAGACACTATCGAGCGCGGGATCGCCGCCGCACATGGTCACGAGAGTCCCCAGCTTAAGCTTCCGGTCTGTCGGCACGCGAGGACTCTCGATAGCCTTTCGCGCGATGGCCAGCACGGACTGGCAGCGATCCTCGGAGATCCCGCCCTCCTCTTCCATTTCGTAGTTCAGTCGCGCGTACCCCACGGCCGCGGCGACATCGGCTACTTCGGGATCCATATCGTAGGCGGCAAGCCATGCGAGATCCGTGTCCACCGAATCAGACACGCCCTCGACGGCGTCGAAGAGGTCGAAGAGGTCGCCGCATTGTCGGCCCTCCACCATGGTCTTCAGAATGGCGCGTACTGCATCGCGTCGCGTATCATCGGACGGCACAATGCTCTCCTTGCTGTGCTTGGGCATGGTTGATCCTTTCATCGCGTGTGGCACATCAGCCCCGTACAACCCGTGAGTACGGACTATACCACACCGGTGGCGGCCGACGCGCGGTGTGTTTGACACACGCTCGGAACGTCTGCTAGCCTTTACGCCCCACGGCGCAGAGAACCAGCGGGTTATACGGCTGCGGATGTTGTCTTCTTGGGCCGATTGCCTTGGCGGCTGTCAAGGCAGGCGTCGTTGGACTCGATGTCCAGTGCGCGGGCGAATCGTACGTTGAACCAATACGTGTTGACCCCAATCCGGCAGAAGGGATTCCACATCATGAGGAGAAAGCAGCGTTTGTTCACGCCCGGCCCGACGGCCGTGCCGCCTGAGGTCCTCTCAGTAATGGCGTCGCCCATGACCCACCACCGGCAAGCCGCCTTTGAAGCGGTATTCGGTCGCGTATCCGAGAGACTCAAGGCTGTTTTCCAGACGTCGAGCCCTGTGATTATCTTCGCCGGTTCAGGCACCAGCGCGCTCGAGGCCGCCATCGTCAATACGCTCTCTGCGGAGGATGAGGCCATCTTCGTGAACGCGGGCAAGTTCGGCCAACGCTGGGGGGCCATTGGGAAGGCCTTTGGCGTTCGGATGCACGAGATCACCGTGGAATGGGGCGAGGCCGTTGCCCCCCAGCAGGTAGACGATGCCCTCAAGGCCCATCCGAATGCGAAGGCCGTGTTCACTACGCTCAATGAGACCAGCACGACGGTATTGACGGACATCCGGTCTCTCGCGTCGGTCACGTCCCAGCGCGACGCCCTGCTCGTGGTCGATGCCGTGAGCGGGCTTGGCGCCGATGAACTGCGCATGGACGATTGGGGCGTCGACCTGGTGGTGTCGGGTTCGCAGAAGGCGCTCATGCTGCCGCCGGGTCTCGCTTTCTCGGCCATCGGCCCTCGGGTTCAGGAAGCCATGCAACGCTCGACGTTGCCGAAGTTCTACCTGTCGTATGCCAAGGCCCTCAAGAGCCTCGCCGATAATACAACGCCGTTCACGCCCGTCGTGCCGACGGTACTTGCCTTGGACAAGGCGCTGGATATGGTGCTCGAGGACGGCATGGAGGCGCTCTGGGATCACCATCGCCGTCTGGCCGAGGCGGTACGGGCTGGCGTCGTGGGCATGGGCATGAAGGTCTTCGCCCAGCGCCCCTCGAACGCGGCCACGGCGATTGCCTTACCGGAGGGTATCAACGGGAGCGCGCTGCACAAGAAGCTGCGTGACGAGTATCAAGTGACGTGTGCCGGCGGCCAGGATCACCTCAAAGGCCGGATCGAGCGCATCGCCCACATGGGCTACTATGATCAGTTCGACATGCTTGTCGTCCTTGGCGCCGTCGAGTTGGCTCTGAGCGAACTCGGCGCGCCTGTCCGCGTGGGGGAGGGCGTCGGAGCGGCCCAGCGGTATTTCGCGGGAGAATGAACCATGCCGAAGATTTTGGCTCTCGATCATCTCAGTGAAGAAGGACTGGCCATATTCCGTCAGGCCGAGGGGTTCGATCTCGACATCCGTCCCCCCCAAAGCCCGGAGGAGCTCGCGGCGATCATCGCCGACTACGACGGGCTCGTCGTCCGTAGCGCCACGAAAGTCACCGCCGAGGTCTTCAGGAACGCGAAGAGGCTGAAGGTCATCGGCCGGGCGGGCGTCGGCACCGACAATATCGACAAAGACGCCGCCACCAAACGTGGCATCGTCGTCATGAATACGCCCGGCGGCAACACGATCTCCACGTGCGAACACGCGTTTGCGCTGTTGTTTGCGCTGTGCCGAAACATTCCCTGCGCGCACCAGTCCATGGCGGAAGGGCGATGGGACCGCAAGAAGTTCATGGGCGCGGAGGTGTTCGGCAAGACGCTCGGCATCGTGGGGGTGGGTCGAATCGGTTCGGCGGTGGCCAAGCGGGCGCAGGCTTTCGAGATGAAGGTTATTGCCTTCGATCCGCTGTTGACGCGATTGAAGGCCGACGCGCTCGGCGTGGAACTGGTCACCTTCGAGGAACTGCTGGAACGGTCGGACATCATCACGATTCATGCACCCAAGTCCGAACGCACGCATGACATGATCCGTTCGGAGCACTTCCGCATGATGAAGCCAACCTGCCGGATCGTTAATTGCGCGCGCGGAGGAATCGTCAACGAGGGCGACCTCGCCGACGCGCTGCGCGAGAAGGTCATCGCCGGCGCCGCGCTCGATGTGTTCACGTCGGAGCCGTTCGCGAACAATCCTTTCATCGGCCTGCCGAACATCGTGATGACGCCCCATCTGGCCGCATCGACCGATGAGGCCCAGTTGACGGTGGCCATCGACGTGGCCAAGCAGATGGTCGATTTCCTGAGCACGGGCGCCATCGTGAACGCCGTCAACGTGCCCAGCATCGACGCGGAAACGCGGCGCGCGCTCGATCCGATCCTATACCTGGGTGAGCGACTGGGCCGGTTCCAGGCGTTGTATACGGAGGGGCGCCCGACCAACATCAAGATCGAGTATCGCGGCGATCTCGCCGTGACCGACACCTATCCTATCACCGCCGGCATATTGACGGGATACCTCGCGCCCATGGTCGAGATGGTCAACACGATCAGCGCGCCGTCCGTCCTCGAAGAACACGGCATCGAGTTCAGCGAAAAGCGCGGCGCCGCAGCCACCGACTACGCCTTTGAGATCTCGGTCACCGTAATCACGGATCGGGAGACACACCGTGTGTCCGGCACGTTGTTCAGTCGCAAGGATCCGCGCATCTGCAGCATCGATGGATTCCGAATGGACGCCCGGCCCGAAGGCCACATGCTGGTGTGCATGAACGAAGACAAGCCGCTGATCATCGGCCGCGTTGGCACGGTGATCGGCGAGGCCGGCGTGAACATCGCCAACATGGTCCTGGGTCGCGATAAGGCCGGCGGCCGCGCGGCCACCATTCTCAACCTCGACTCGCCGCTGAGCGATGCCTTGCTCGACCGGATCCGTTCGATGCCGCATATTCTCGAGGCTCGACTCGTGAGCTTCTAAATCCGACAACCATCCGTCCAATCCAGGGAGAACCCGTTCACGATGGCTTACCCGCACATCTCGGTTCCGGAAGGCGACAAGATCCGCGTGACGTCCGACGGCGTCATCGAAACGCCCGAGTGCCCCATTCTGGCGTTCATCGAGGGCGACGGCACCGGGCGCGATATCTGGCGTGCCTCGAAGCATGTCTTCGACGCGGCCGTCAAGCACTGCTACGGCGGGAAGCGCGCCGTGGCGTGGATGGAGGTGTTCGCCGGCGAGAAGGGCCATGCCGTCTGCGGCTCGTACCTGCCGGACGAGACAATGGACGCGATCCGCGAGTTTCACGTGGCCATCAAGGGGCCGCTAACGACGCCCGTCGGCGGCGGGTTCCGCAGCCTGAACGTGAGCTTGCGTCAGAACCTCGACTTGTTCGCGTGTGTGCGGCCAGTGCGCTGGTTCGAGGGGGTGCCCAGTCCGGTGCTCCATCCCGAGAAGGTCGACATGGTGATCTTCCGGGAGAACACCGAAGACGTTTACGCCGGCTTCGAGGTCGCGGCCGGTTCCGATGAGGCGAAGCGTTTCATCGACTTCGCGCATCAGGCCTATGGCTGGAACCTTCGTTCCGATTCCGGCATCGGTTTCAAGCCCATCAGCGTGCATGGATCAAAACGCCTCGTGCGCGCGGCCATCCGATACGCCCTGCGGCACGGCCGCAAGAGCGTTACGCTCGTTCACAAGGGCAACATCATGAAGTTCACCGAGGGCGCTTTCCGGAATTGGGGCTACGAACTCGTCCGAGAGGAGTTCTCCGACGTGGCCGTGAGTTGGGATGACTGCGGCGGCGAGCCGGGCGACCGATTGCTCGTCAAAGACACCATCGCCGACATTTTCCTGCAGCAGATTCTCACGCGCCCGCTCGAGTTCGACGTAATCGCCACGATGAACCTGAACGGGGACTACATGAGCGATGCGCTCGCGGCCCAAGTCGGTGGTATCGGTATTGCGCCGGGGGCCAACATCAATTTCGAGACCGGCGCCGCCATTTTCGAAGCCACCCACGGTACCGCGCCCAAGTACGCCCATCTCGACAAGGTAAACCCGAGCAGTCTCATCCTTTCCGGCGTGATGATGTTCGAGCATCTCGGCTGGAATGAGGTGAGCGATGCGCTCATGGGCGCCATGGTCAACGTGTTCAAAGCGAAGACCGTCACCTACGATTTCGCCCGACTCATGGAAGGCGCTACGCTGCTCAAGTGTAGCGAATTCGGCCAGGCTATCGTAGACGCGCTCTGAGGCGCGGGCACGCAGGGCTACGGCATCGCGGCCGAGAAGCTGTAGGTCACGCGGACACGCGCCGTGCAGGTCAGGCGTCCCAGATTGGGAAGGGGAAACCGAAGCTCGGGCGGATCATTCCAGGAACACTCCTGGATGACCACGCGCTCGACGGCCACGACGTGGGCACTCATGATCTCGGCAAGGCTCTGGGCCGCAGGCAACGCATCGCGCGTCGCCATGCCGATGGCCGTGCTCTCCGTGCCCTTGCGATCCTCGACATCGAGAAGGGGCCCTTCGAGAGCACACCCGAGACCTTCGGCCAGGGCTACCATGTCATCGCACAATCCTGCGAAAAGGCCCGGCCCGGTCTCGCGGTTGCTGAACCGGGCCATGCTCACCCGGACCCGGGCGCTCACACGCACACACGGACACGTCGCGTCCTCGATGGCCGGCGCCGAGTAGCTCACGTCGGAAGCTCCCAGTTCACGTTCGGCCAGGGCCTTGCCCAACGCACCGCCAAAACGCAGGGCCTCGGCCATGGAGGCCACCAGCGTCTCCCCGTCATTCTGCTTGTGCAACCAGAAGACGACATACTCCGGCACCACGTCCACGGTGGCAACGCCCATGCTCTCGATCGTGGGCGGCAACGTCGCCGCCACATCGGCCTCGGCCGACAACACGGCCACCAAACAACATGCAAGGAACTGCGTCATTCCACCCTCCTCCCGTCACTCACGAACCGGCCCTCGGAAAGGTGATTCGCCTGCCTTCCCGGCTCGATTGGTACGCGCCCAGAACCATCTCGACGGCGACACGGCCATCCTCTCCGGTCGCGGCCGGCGGGGTTTCGTGAATCAGGCTGTCCACCCAGGGGCGCGGCACGGCGCGGATCCGGGCACCGTGGTCCGGCGGAATGGAAATATCGGCCACCTCCCAATCCGGCTGACCGTAGATGAAACGCTTGAGCGCGGGGCCGTCCGGATGCCGTGGCACACCGCACGACGGACCGTCGCCGTAGTTTTGGATGGCGCATCCCTTCTCCCCGTAGATCTCGGTGGTATTCTCGGCGGCGAGCACAGTCGAGCTGTTGAACAGGATACCCATTTCGCCCTGTTGGAAGCGGTACAGGGCAACGCCGTTATCATCCGGCGCAACGTTGGTGATCACATTGTCGACCTCGGCCATAACACTGACCGGCCGCCCCAACATCCAGTGGAACCAATCCGCCGGATGCGTGGCGTCGTCCATGAACATGCCCATGTTCTTGTCGGCCTCGATGTGCCAGTGGGTTGGGCCATGGATGAAGCTCTCCATGAACAGCACGCCGATGCAGTGGCGCCGACGGACAACGGCGATCCGGCCCAACTCGCCGGACTGCACCCATTCGCGCATCCGAATGTTCGCGGGATCGTGACGCATCTGGAAGGCCAACGCCAGCACAACGCCCGCCCTGGATGCCGCCGCGATCATGGCGTCGCAATCCCCGAGCGACAGGGCCATCGGCTTCTGGCAGAGAATGTGCTTGCCCGCCTGGGCGGCGGCGACGCACAGCTCGGCGTGCCGGCTGGTCTCGCTGCCGACCATAACGGCCTGAATATTCGGATCGTCGAGCACGTCCTCGACGTGCGGCGTATACCGCATGCCACAGGCCGCGCACGTCGACGTGCCGCGCGATTCATTGTCGTCGTAGGCCGCCACGAGCCGCACGTCGTCGAAATGCTTCATGACGTCGACGTACGCACCGACGTGGCCATGGGCGAAACTGAGTACTCCGATTCCGACGGGCGCCTTCATGGCTCCTCCTTCCGCTATCCGGTCCCCGCAGCGAGGCCAACTACGCAGATTGACCCCCGAGGCGGTATCGGCTATAGTCAGCACGCTCTCGGGGGTTGTGCGAGGCGATCATATGTCCAAGGTCCGTGTCATTGTCAATCCGATTTCCGGCGGCGGAAAGGGACGCGCCCGCGCGGAAGCGCTCAGCCGCGATCTCGATAAACGCGGCTATGACGTCGAGACGCTGGTGACCGGGCGTCCCGGCGACGCACGCGTCTTCGCCCAGGAGTCCAAGGCGGACGTCCTCGTGGCCGCCGGCGGCGACGGCACCGTGAACGAGGTGGTCAACGGTCTCTCTTCGCTGGACACGCCCGTGGGCATACTTCCGGTGGGGGCGGTGAACGTGACGGCCAACGAACTCGGCATTTCACGTAATCCCGTGCACTTGGCCAACCTCATCGCCTCCGGCTCGACCCGGCGCATGGATATTGGCCTCGCCAACGATCGTCGGTTCCTCTTCTGCACCGGCGCCGGCCTCGACGCGGCTATCGTCGACATCGTTCACGCCAACCGGCCCGGCAAGAAGATGAGCGTGGCTTTCTATGTACTCCCCGCCGCACGCACCATCCTCTGTAAGCGTTTGCCCAAGATCCGCGTCGTCATCGACGGCAAGGTCGTCAACGAGAATGGCGAGTACGTCATGGTGGCCAACTGCCGGAAAGCCACCGGCGCCTTCGCGGCCGCCGCCGAAGCCCGGATCGACGACGGACTATTCGATGTTTGTATCCTGCGCAACTTCTCCGTACGCCATACCTTGTCCATGCTGGTGGGGACACTCCGGCCCGGTTTTGCCCAGCGGCCCGATATCGGCTACCACCAAACCACCCAGGTGGAGTTGATGCCCGCGGGCGAGGAGCCCGTGTCCTACCAGATCGACGGGGATCCCGGCGGCCGGTTGCCCGTATCCATTCGCGTCCTGCCCAAGGCCCTGCGCGTCTTCGCCCCCACCACCGCGCCCTGCGCGCCGCATGGATGCGACAGCCCGAGGCACACCACACCCTAGGGAAGGCCTTCCACGCCCCTTGCTTTCGACGTGGGTTTCCAGGTAGCCTACGGAACCGTTGCCCATTAACTCGAAGGAGAGAGAATCATGCTCAGGCGTGTATTCATGTGTGTCTTGGCCCTGGTTGCGGTAGCCGCGGTCTGCCCGGCCGACGCGATCAAGATCGGCCGCAAGGTCTACCGCGATGTCAAGATCATCGAGAGCCCCACACGGTACTACTTCAAGGTTCCCGGCGAGGACAAGACCATCAGCATCTCAAAGGAGCAGGTGCCTCGCGAGAACGTCCAGATCGGCGACGGAGCTGAGGCACCCGGTCTGGCGGAGAAGGCGGAGTCGGGTGACGCCATCAGTGCAGGCGCGGCGATGGTCGTTATCTCGCCGGAGAGTCAGGATCCGAACGCGGAACGTCTGGAGGCGAACGCCGTTGTGATCAAGGCCGCCGACAGGGCCGTCGCGCTGTGTTCGGTGGACGCAACGGCGGTGGATCGTCTGTTGCTCGAGGCGGTTGGAAAGGCCCTGCAGGACGCGGGGTCGATCATCGGCCGCGATAACCTCATGCTCTGCGCCACCGAAACGCAGACCGGCACATTCCGGGGCGTGATGCAAGGCCTGATGAAGGAAGCGGCCTTCGGCGAGTTCAACCAGGGAGAGTTCGATCGGGCCGTAGGGCTGATCGTCCAGGTCGTGCAGCAGGCCGAGGAAGGCCTGCGCCCGGCGTCGCTCCAAGTCGCCCAAGGCACCGCTGAACTCAACGTCAACCGCAGCCACAAGGACGGAGCGAAGGACTCGACGCTGGAGGCCATGCTGATCCAGGATGACGACGAGAAGCCCATCGCCTACGTGGTCAACTACGCCGCCCATGCCACCCTCATGTCCAAAGAGACACTCGCCGCCATTCAGACGGCCCCGCCTGTCCCGGCACGCGACTATCCGGGCGCGCTCGCGACCCGGCTGCGCCAAGGCAGCGAATCGCCGGTGCCGGTAGTCTTTATCAACGGCGCGTTCGGCAATCTCGAGCCCAATCCTGCGGGGGGCGCGGGCCCGGCCGGCCGGGCCTACGACATGGGCAAAGCCCTGGGCGAGGCCACGCTGGCAGCCCTTGCCGAGGCCAAGCCTCACAGTGCGGCCACCATTCAGTATCGGGCGCGCGATGTTGTGCTTCCGCCCTCCATGTTGGGCGATCTCACACCGCAATCCGTCCTCGTTCAGGATTTCTGGATCGGTGACATCGTCTTTGCGTCGTTGCCGGGCGAGGTAGGGTGCCAGATCGGCGCGGCCCTCCGTCAGAAAGCCCAGGCCGAAGGCGCAGGCGCCGTGTTCCTATGCGGTCAGGCCGGCGACTACGCCGGGTTCCACGTGGACGTGTCCGAGTACTTCACCGAGGCGTTCGAGGCCCAGATGTCGTTCTACGGCCCGCTCATGATTCGGTGGTATGTGACCAACCTCATCCCGCCGCCCGTGCCCGCCGAGGCCCCCGCCGAGGCCCCCGCCGAGGCAACCCCCGAGGCGGCTCCTGCCGAGGCCCCTCTCGAGCCAACGGCCCAGCCGGCCCAGGAGATGGAAGTGGCCGACTACTGCCCCTTCCTGGCCGATAACATGGACATCTATCGCGACGGACTCGAGAAGGGTCAGGCTAACAAGGACAGCATCAAGCAGACCTGGGATAGCCTGATGGGCAAGCTGGTTAACCTTCTGCCAACGATCAGGGCGAAGGCCGATTCCCTTCCCGAGGAGGCCAGAGTCCTGCTGAACAAGGTGCCCCAAGACAAGCTACCGGCGCTGGGATTCCAGTTCGCCGCGGCGTTCGCTCGGGGCCAGTTCACCGACACGACGCCGGCCCAGTTTGCGAAACTCATCGGTATCGCCGAAGGCGCCGAGATGACCTTTGACGAGATCATCCTCCTGCAATGGGTGGCCACGCCGAAAGGCCTTCCCAAGGACGCCCAGCAGTACCTGGCGCTGCTTCCGGCCCTGCAGATCGTCGGCCTCGACTTGCTCAGCGATCAGTTCGTTCCGCCGCCGCCGGCGTTCCCGACGCCCGCCGCGCCGGGCGCGCCGGGTGCGCCGGGCGCCCCCGGCTTGCCGGCTGCCGGGGCGCAACCCGCAGTGCAACCACCGGCGGAAGCCAAGCCGTAAGTGCCCTGAAAAGCGGGGATTGACTACCGCTCTCGATGATTCGGAGGGGGTGAGTCCCTGTCTTCCGCTCCTTTATGCACGTTGACCAACCGATGCCCTCGGCGTCACTCGCTCCGGGGTGTTCGGCGTGGCATCCCGCGCGCCGCGCCACTTACGACAACGCCGCATTCACGGTGCTATACTCGACCGCAGCCAACGGGGCAACACGGCGCCTCGGTGAGAACGGCATGAACTGGGAGAGAGCGATGGTACGCGTCGCGCTGCGGTTGGGGATGGTGCTCTTCGCCGCGGTCGCCATCACGCCATTGGTGGTGCACGCGCAGGAGGCGCTATCCTGCGGCGCCCCACCGCCCGCCGAGCCTGAGCGCATCAAGGGCGGCGAATCGTTCCCACCGCTGCCACTGCCGGCCACGCCACTGCGTCGGACCGAGCGGAAGCGCCCCCCCGCCGCGCCCCTCCTCATCGCCAAGCTCAAGTACGGCGAGAAGCGCCAGGCCGTGGCGCCCGACGGAAGGCTCTACACCTATCTCGACTGGAGATCGGATCCCGGCGACGCCCAACAACTGCTCCGCTTTGCCGGGCCGAAGCTGGATATCAACTACCGCGTTGACGTTGTCGACGAGCATCAGTTCGAACCCGATCCAAGCAAGACGCCCATCCTGTACATCACCGGCCACCAAGGCTTCTCCTTCCGGCCGGAACTCGCGGATATCATCCGCCAATATGTGATCGCGGGCGGCACGCTCCTTGGCGACGCTTGTTGCGGTAGCGGCCCGTTCATCGATGCGTTCACCGATCTCGCCAAGAAGCTGTTTCCGAACCGTCGACTGGCGCCCTTGCCCTCGGACCATCCCCTTTTCCACGCCTTCTTCGACATCGACACCGTCGCATTCCAGGATGGCGTCAAGGTCGTGAAGAACGACACGCCCGAGATCCTGGCCGTCGAGCTTGGCTGCCGGGCGGCCGTCCTCTTCTGGCGCTACGACATGAGCTGCGGCTGGGACGGGCACGTCCACGACGCCGGCCACCGCATCGAGCCGTCCGACGCCGTGCGCCTTGGCACGAATATCCTCGCCTACTGTCTGGCCAATCACGAGCTGGGCCGCGCGTTCAGCGCCCAGAAAGACTACTACGAGGAAGACGCCGTCTCGGCGACCGACGCCTTTGTGTTCGGCCAGCTCATACACGAAGGCGATTGGGATCCGGATCCCTCCGCCGTGGCCAACCTCCTCAAGGCCATCAACCGAAACTCGGCCATCCACGTGAGGTTCGTTCGGAAGAACGTCGACGCCATGTCGACAGACTTGTTCAACGTGCCATTTCTGTACATGACGGGCCACCATGAATTCCGCTTCTCGGAGCAGGAAGTCCAGAACCTGCGCGCCTATCTGCTCGACGGGGGATTCCTCCTCGCCGATGCCTGTTGCGGCCGGACCGCTTTCGACACGGCCTTCCGACGCGAAATGGCCCGCGTGCTCCCAGATCGCGCGCTCGAGGCGATTCCTGCGGAGGATGCGCTATACTCGGCGCTGTATCCCGTGAAGCGTGTAACGTTGACACGGACCGGCGACAGCGCGCCGAGGCTCGAAGGCGTTCGCGTCGAGGGCCTGTATGCCGTGGTGTACAGCCGCGACGACCTCGGCAATGGTTGGGAAGGTATCGAGCATCCGTATGTCAACGACATCTGCCAAGAAGACAGTCTGCGGCTGGCCATGAATGTCGTGATGTACGCGCTGACGCACTAACGCAGTATCAAGGAATCATCCATGACCGAAACGCCCTCCAAGACGCCACCCCAGGACCTCGATGCGGCGCGATTCATGCGCGAGTCCTATCAGCGGATCATGGGCCAACTCGAGAAGGAGATCATCGGCCAGAAGTCCGTGATCACCGAGATGCTCATCGCCATCCTGGCCGGCGGCCATTGCCTCGTTGTCGGCGTGCCGGGCCTCGCGAAAACGCTCATCGTCAAGACGCTCGCCCGGATCTTCGACCTCGAGTTCAGTCGAATCCAGTTCACGCCCGACCTCATGCCGTCGGATATCATCGGTACCGACGTGGTGGAGGAAGACCCGGACACGGGCCGCCGCCACTTCCAGTTCTTCAAAGGCCCGGTGTTCGCCAATCTGGTTCTGGCCGACGAGATCAACCGCACGCCGCCCAAAACCCAGGCCGCTCTGCTCGAGGCCATGCAGGAATACCACGTCACCGCCGGCGGCTCGACCTATCCGCTGCCGCTGCCCTTCTTCGTGCTCGCCACGCAGAATCCCATCGAACAGGAAGGGACCTATCCCCTGCCCGAAGCCCAGCAAGACCGGTTCATGTTCAACATCTTCATCGACTACCCGACCCGGGACGAGGAAATCGCCGTGGTGCAGGCCACGACCTCGGATCGCGATACCGAGATCAAGAGCGTCATGGGCGGGGCCGAACTCCTGGCCCTCCAGCGCACCGTGCGCCGCGTGCCGGTCACCACGCACGTCGTTCGGTATGCCGCCGACCTCGTCCGTGCCACCCGTCCGAAACTGCCCGAGGCGCCGGACTTCATCAACGACTATCTGACGTGGGGCGCCGGCCCCCGTGCCACGCAATACCTCATTCTCGGCGCCAAAGCCCGGGCGCTCCTCACGGGCAAGTACGCGGTGTCCTGTCAAGACGTCCGCAACGTAGCGCTGCCGGTGCTGCGCCATCGCCTGTTCACCAACTTCAACGCGGATGCCGAAGGCATCACGCCGGACGCCATCATCCGCCGACTCGTCAAGACCGTGGCCGAGCCCTCCGAGAAGGACTACCGGTAGCGGGATATCCGGCGCCGACCGCCGTAGAGGATGTCTCCGCGTGAGCCAGACATACCAGTACTTCGATCCGAAAGCCGCCGCGCGACTCGGCAGCCTTCGCCTCATCGCGCGGAGCGTCGTCGAGGGCTTCATTGCCGGCCTGCACCGGAGTCCGTATCATGGATCGAGTCTTGTCTTTTCCGAGCATCGCAACTACGTCAAAGGCGACGATCCGAGGCATATCGACTGGCGCGCCTACTGCCGATCCGAACGGCTCTACGTGAAGCAGTACGAAGAGGAAACCAACCTGCGCGCCTACATCCTCCTGGACGCAAGCGCCTCGATGGGCTACGGCTCCGGCGAAATCACCAAACTCCAGTACGGATGCTACCTCGCCGCCTCGCTCGCCTACCTCATGATCCGCCAACAGGACTCCGTAGGTCTCGTCGTCTTCGATCAGGACATCCGGACCTTTCTGCCGCCAAGAAGCACGCCCTCACATTTCAAACGATTACTCGGCCACATGGAACAGATCGAACCGGGCCGCGAGACCGACGTCTCAACCACGTTTCACAACCTGGCCAACCACCTCAAGCGCCGAGGCCTCATCATCATCATCTCCGACCTCTTCGACGATCCCCGGCTCGTTTTGCGCGCCGTCCGACACTTCCGCCACCGACAGCACGAGGTCATCCTCTTCCACCTCTTCGACCACGACGAGCTCACGCTCCCCTTTGCGCAGATGACGGAGTTCAAAGACATGGAAACCGGCGCGCGAATCCAGATCGAGCCGCCAGCCATCCGCAGCGAGTACCTCCGACTGGTCGAGGAATTCATTGACACCTATCGCCGCGATTGCGCAGAAAGCCGTGTCGATTACCTCGAGATCGACACCCAGACGCCCTACGACCGCCTGTTGCAGGCCTACCTCGTCAAGCGCGCCCGCCTCGGATAGATCAACCAATAGGTCCTATATGCTGGCCCGGCGCCGAACCGCTGCGCCAAAGACGGTCACGAGCGCCAAAACCACGGCCCACCACGCCACGGCATCCCGTGCTCGACCGTGACGGCCTCGCCGGCGCCTGTCGCGGGCTTGCCTTGTCCAATGCGCCCGGCTGGACGACCGTAAGCCGCTCCGTTGACGCGGGTCAATCCTGCGTCAACGGGAGCGGCCTGGGCAATCGCACCCTCTGAGGCTTCAACGACTTGGGAAACGGATGCCCGACTACTTTACGGGCTTCCCGCACACATCACAGATCCTGGTTCTGCCCAGAATCTCGAAGAGCCATATGGGGAACCAGAGGCCGAGCGTGAAGAGCGTGAGCCACAGGTGCTGAAGATGATTGACGCGCGCATAGTGGAACGGGACTGTCTTCTCACAGTGGGTGCAGGGACACGTGCGTTCTTGGGTACTCATGGAATGATCCTTTCTGGAAATCGGACGATCGGCGCCTTCGTGGCCCGGGCTCGACGCAGAGCGCCTGAGACCCCGTGGAGGGCCGCATCAATGACGGCGTGGGAGGATCGTCGCGGAATGGTGCTAGGATGAGGACAAGACTGGCGAGAAGAGGAGGGGGATCATACCTGAAGCTGGCGTTTGAAAAGGATCCGAGCACGCGAACTGGCCGCGCAGAAGGCGCCCGGTTCGCCCAGCGCCCCACGCGCGAAACGGCACGGTACGTCGGACGCCACACGGCTACCGGAGAACGTGAAGAGGTCCGCGTGCGGCAACCCGCGCCGCGCTGAACCTGCCGGCGCCGGAAACGTGGCGGGCGCTTCGCTCAGCCCCACCGCATCCGAGGCTGCCCCAGGCCGCCCTGCCCAAGACTGCGGATCGCTGAGCAGACGCACAGGCCCCACAACAAGGATTGCTACGGACACGGCGACAATGGCTCGCCGGATCGCGGAATGTGCGATCCATTGTCGGCATTTCAGGATGGCAACCATGGCAATCAGTATAGCCGAGACGACCGAAGCCCGGCAATGATCCACACCGCAAAACTCCTCTTCGCCGCAGTGTCGTGATCATGTTCATCGAACGGATAGCGCCGACTCGGTCATGGAGGCCCCGTTGCGGCTACGGCGTACCCACGGAATCGACGCGCGACACACCAGGCTCGGGCGTTGAGGGTCTTTCCGGTTTCTCTGGAGTTGCCGGCCTGATCGGCATTGCCGGCATCGCGGGACGCGGCACCGATGGCCGATCGGGCCGCTTCGGCATCAGGTCTGCGGCCTGTGGCCGCGAAATGGCTTCGCCGGACGCAGCCAACGGTTCGAGGGCCGGCGGCTTGGATTCGGGCGGCCACACCCTCGTCGCGACATCGTCGGGCGCGCTGTCGCCATGCAGACATTGGCAGACGCCGCGATCGAGCATCGGATTGTCCAGGAGGGTCTTCCGGTAGCGGTAGTATCGGTCGGCGAGTTCCGGGGCGCGGCGCAGGCGGCGATGCCAGTATCGAATCCAATCCCGCGCGTGTGGCTGCATCGCGAGCGCCACCTCGCGGCGATGCCATGTCCAGAATCGCGTGCCGTGTCTGAGCAGGTCATTGAGCAGCAGGGCGTAGCGCTGGCCCACGGCGTCGTCCCCGTCGGCCACTTGCCACCAGGGGAACACATGCGTATGGGCAAGGGGGTTCTCATGGAGCGTGAACAGGTGGTCGCTGAGCGCGCGCCGTCGATCCGGATCGAGCCGGAGCGCCGCAGCCAGCGGGCCGAGGCCATCAGGCGCTTGACGGTTCGACGACGGTGAGCCAAGCCACTCGATGGCCGTGTCGACGTGGCCGAGCATGTACCGGATGGACTCGGCGGTAGCGGCGTTCTCGACCACGGCGATGACGTCGCGGAACACGGCGTCGACGGCTCGGAGCAGCGCCGTATCGCGGCTCAGTGCCTCGGCGTAGCGGTTGAGAAGGGCTTCTGCGCTCGGTTCGTTCGCCAGGGCCTCGTCGAATGCGGCCTCGCGCTCGCGGAAGGAAGTGATGACGGCGAGCGAAACGAAGGCGTCTTCCGCCGAGGCCATTGGCGGATTCGCATCAAGAAGCGCGCGGTAACCACAGTGATGATCGAGGAGCTCAGGATTGGCCCGCAAGGCGTCCTCGACCGCGCGCAGGACGGCTGCGTCGGAGGGGCTGAGAGACAAATCGGATGCGCCGCCGGCGCCTGCGGCCACAAGGACAGCAAACGCCAGGAGCGCATTCATACCACGCCCAACTCGGCCGCCAGATCCAGAATCGTGAACCGATTGCGCAGGTATCGCGCGAACCGCTCCGCCTTCCGGTACTCCTCAATGGGTACCGTGAGGCCTTCCGCCGTGATCGCGCCGCCGGCGTCCTGAATGAGCTGGGCCACTTGCGCCGAGGGCAGCAAGTCCCGGCTGAGGAGTTCGCGCATCTCCCACTGCTTCTCGATGAATCGCTCGATCTCGGCCTTCAGCGCTTGGCGATCGAGGGACTTCTCGCGCCATTGGACCAGAACCTCGGGCGCGACGGGCCCCCAGTCCTCCTCGATCCAGACGCGGATCGCGTCTTCGGAAGGATGGCTCGAGGCGAGCGCCTCGGGATCGAGCGACTCGGGATCGAGCGCGAGCACCTTCTCCCAGAGCCCCAGGGCGTAGATGGTGCCGACACCGACCTGGGCGCCGTGGAGATCGTTTTCGGTGTGGTACAGGGCATGTTTCATGTCGAGGTAGTGCGAGATGAGGTGTTCACCGCCGGAGGCCGGGGCCGACGAACCGGCCACCACCATGCCGAAGCCGGTCAGGAGCAGTCCGTCGAGGACCAAGCTGATGGCCTCGGGCTCGTTGGCGCGGATGCGCGGCCCGGCCGCCAGGATCTTCTTCTGGATATCCTCGCTGAATTCCGTGGGACGCGGGCAGTAATAGCAGCCGCGCAGGATGTTCGAGGCGCGCCAGTCCGCCGAGGAGGAGGCCTTGGACAGGAAGTCCCCCACGCCGGCCGCCGTCATGCGCTGCGGCGCCGTGGCCACCACTTCGGGATCGGAGAAGACACCGAGAGCCGGCTTGCACGGTTGGGTACGCTTCAGGCCGCGTACCTTGAGCGCGACGATGGCCGATGTGTAGCCGTTCATTGACGCCGCTGTCGGGTAGAGCAAAACCGGCCGCCCGAGCTTGTCGCCGGCATACTTGGCAAGGTCGCAGAGCGTCCCCGTGCCAATCGCCACGAAGAAGTCGACGCCGGCGCCGAGTTCGGCGACGGTCTTTGCCAGTTCCTCGGTGGCCTCGAAGGGTTCGCCGGGATACACTTTCTCCGAGACATGCTTGCCAACGTTCGTCAACGCGGCCACGGGCCGATCGCCGGCCGCCGCGCGCGTGTTCTCATCCGAAATCACGAGACACGTCGTGCCGCACCGCGCGCGGGCGAAATCCGCCATGCGATCCGCCGCGTCCGTTCCGGTGTGACACGCCTCGATGGGGAGCTTATGGGTCACGCCGCAAGCGCACTCAAAGGTCGTTCCTAAACTATGCCATCCCAGCTTCTCACTCATAATGACTACTCGCGTCTCCTTGCCTGTTGTTCGGTCTCGTTGAGCTTACGCCATAACGTGTTCCGGCCAATCCCGAGTCGACGGGCGGCCTCGGCACGATTGCCTTTGCACTGGCGCAGCGTCCGCCCAATGTGTTCGAGCTCGACCTCGGCGAGGGTCCTGAGCTCATCATTGGACGTCGGCGCGCCGGCCCTCGCGCGCCACCACTCGATGGCACGCACAACGGCCATCCCGGCCTCACGCGGTTGCAGCGGCAACAGGATGTAGCCGAATGCGCCGGCCCGCATCGCGTCCAGGGCATCGCGCACTGCAGCCACGGACGTCAAGACGACCACCGGCACCCGCGCCGCCTGCGCGACGGCCATGGCCGGATCGTCTACGATCACAGCCTCGGGGTCGGCATCGACAAGACAGTGCCCTTCTGCCTCAAGCATGGTTCTGAGCGTCAGCCGTTGCGCAGGGTCGCCTATGGCTAGCCGGACACGCGCCATTCCCAAAGCGTAGCGCGTCGAGGCCAAGGATTTCCAGTTTTCCGAGGGCGACGCGATTGTTATTCCCGGGCCACGGTTTGGTAAGCTATGGCCCGGAATCACCCTGTCTTGAACGAGAGCGAGGAAATCCATGACGGAAAAGCGGAGATTCGCGCGCACGTTGGTGACCAGTGCGTTGCCATACGCCAACGGACACATCCACTTGGGCCATATCGCCGGTGCTTACCTGCCGGCGGATATCTTCGTCCGCTACAAGCGCGTGCGCGGCGAGAAGGTGCTGTTCATCGGGGGCTCGGATGAGTACGGTGTGCCCATCACGCTGACGGCCCTCAAGGAAGGCGTCACGCCAAAGGACGTCATCGACAAATACCACGCCGCCAACGCGGAAGCCTTTGCGTCGCTCGGCATTTCGTACGATCTGTATGGCCGCACCTCGTGGCCGCTGCACACCGAGACGGTGCAGGCTTTCTTCAGGAACCTCTATGGCCGCGGTTACGTCGATAAGCACGAAATGGAACTCTGGTACTCGGCGCAGTCGGATCGTTTTCTACCGGATCGCTACGTCAAGGGCACGTGCCCAAAATGCGGCTATGAGGAAGCTACGGGCGACGAGTGCGAGAACTGCGGCGCCCAGTACTCGGCGCACGATCTCATCAACCCGCGCGCCAATATCCCCGGCGACACGTCGACGCCGGTCTTGCGCAACTCGGCGCACTGGTTTCTCCGCCTCGATCTTTTCATCGAGCCGTTGAGGGTTTGGCTCGATTCGCATCCCGAGTGGCGGACGAACGTCAAGGGCATCGCCTACAGTTGGCTGAACGAGCTCCGGCCGCGGTGCATCACGCGCGACACGGACTGGGGCGTGCCGATCCCCCTCGACGATCCGGATACGGCCGGCAAGCGCTTCTACGTCTGGTTCGACAACGCGATCGGCTATGTGACCAACACGCGGCAGTGGGGCATCGATACCTATGGCGACGCGGACGCGTGGGATCCCTGGTGGCGTTCGCCGGACACGCGGCTACTCCATTTCATCGGCAAGGACAATGTGCCGTTCCACGCGATCATGTTTCCGTGCTATCTCATGGCGCAAGACGGCTACGTCCTCGCCGACAACGTCCTCGGCAACGAGTACCTCAACGTCCTCAACCGGGAAACCGGCAAGGCCGAGAAGGGCTCGAAGTCCAAAGGCAACATGATCAGCGTCCGTTGGTTCGTGTCGAGATTCCGGCCGGATGTGATTCGCTATTACCTGTGCGCGATCATGCCGGAGACGCGCGACGCCGCCTTCGATTGGGATGAGTTCGTGAACCGGTATAACGGTGAACTGTGCGACGTCGTCGGCAACTTCGTTCATCGCACGCTCTCGATGGCCTGCAAGAACTTCGACGACAAGGTGCCGACGCCCGGCGCGCTCGATGACGAGGACAAGGCCCTGCTCGCGTTCTTGCCGGAGCAGATCGACGCCATCGGCGAGGCCCTCGACGGATTCCGGTTCCGGCTTGCCCTCGAACGGTTCATCGAAATGGGCCGCCGCGCGAATCAGTATTTCGACGCCAAGCAGCCGTGGGCCACGCGGAAGACCGACCTCGAGCGTACGGCCACGACGCTCTACGTCTCGTGCCAAGTGGTGCGCGCGCTGTGCACGACCATGGCCCCGTTCATGCCGGACGGTGCCAAGCAGCTCGCGGCGATCCTGGGCGTGACGATCCCGGCGGGCGGCCCCGAGGGCGGCGAGGACGGCTGGGAGGGCGCCAAGCAACGACTCGCGGCCGGCAGTCCCCTCGAAAAACCCACCGTGCTATTCCCGAAACTCGACAAGGACGAGATCGCCGCGCTCGCCGAGCAACACGCCCGAGGCGAGGCGTTCTGACACCGGGCACGGCGCGGTCGGAGTGCGTCTGATTGGTTGGCCGTCGTTGACACGGCCACGGCCCGTCGTCCTTCTCTTCCATATGTCCTATCGGTCTCGCAGGATGCTTTCCTGCTGACTTCCCGGTTGTGGTGAAAACACTAAGCAAAACTCGCTGGAATCGCCTCGCTGTCAGTCCCCATTAACAATAGTCTGATTCCGCAACCACTTGTACCCGATTATTTTAGGACGTTTCCGGGGGCGAAAGAACGCGATTTCCTTTCTTCGTATTCACACCACAAGACCCGCAGGATTGAACACAAGAGCCGTCTTGACAGCTTTGTTGCCTGTCTGTCAAGGGTTTAGCTATCCTCAGCTCAAAAGCAGTCCGCAAAAAGGGCGCACAATTTGTGCATAAAAGACTTGACAACTACCATATGTTGTGTTAGACTGCGCCCGGTGTTTGGAACCACAAGGTGTAAGACATGAACACAACTTCATGCCCCATGGAGTTCGTACCGCAGCCCAAGCCCAAATGCCTTACACGCGTTGAGTCCCACGGAACCAGTATCCGCAGCCCAAAAGACGGTTTCGACAAAAGGGCTCAATCGACCGTGACCCTCTTGCGCCAAGAAACACGGAAATAGGTTTCAAGCACTCCCCGCAATGTGAGCGGCGGGTTCCCCACGCCCGCCGCTCCCTCCTTCTTTTAGGGAGCGGCGTCGTTTCGGTCGGTGCCAGTTCCCGTCTTGCGACCGCAGGCTCACGCGGGGGCGATGCGGACGTGGCGGCCGTCGAGCCGTAGGCGGCCCTCGGCATAGAGCTGGATGGCGCGGGGGTATAGCTCGCGTTCTTTGGCCTGGACGCGGTCGGCCAAGGTGTCGGGCGTGTCGTCTTCGAGGACGGGCACGGCTTCCTGGAGAATCACAGGGCCGTGGTCGTACTCGGGGTCGACGAAGTGCACGGTGGCCCCGGAGACCTTCGCGCCGTACTCGAGCACGGCCTCGTGGACGTGGTGGCCGTACATGCCTTTGCCGCAGAAGGCCGGAATCAACGCCGGATGCACGTTCATGATGCGGCCGTCGAACTCGGCGGGGACATCGAGCAGGCACATGAAGCCGGCAAGGACGACGAGGTCGGCCGTGTGTGCGCGGACCTCTGTCCAGATGGCCTCGCTGAACGCAGCGGTATCGACGAATTCCTTGCGGACGATGGTGGCGGTGGCGATGCCGTGTTTCCGGGCGCGCTCGAGGCCGTAGGCGTCGTGGCGCGATGCGATGACGCAACACACGCGCGCATCGAGTTCGTCGGCGTCGATCCGGTCGATGATGTTTTGCAGGGTGGTTCCGCTGCCCGACAGCAACACGGCAAGCCTCACAGCCATGGGCGCCTCCCTATTCTCCCTGGCGTTCCGTTTGCCAGGTTCCGCTGAAGACCTCGGTGGCGGGGCCTTCTTGGTACACGAACCCGTCCTCGGCCCACTCGATATCGAGGATGCCATAGACGAGATGGACGCGGACGCGCCGGCCGACGCGCTCCGTAATCATTGAGGCGAGCGCGGCGCCGCATGATCCGCTACCGCTGGCCATGGTGATGCCACTACCGCGCTCCCAGATCCGCATCACGATGTTCTCGCGGTCGACGACGTTAACAAACTCGACGTTGGTGCGTTGGGGAAACCGGGGATGGTTCTCGATCTTCGGGCCGATTTCGGCCAACGGCACGGCGGTGGCGTCGTCCACGAATACCACGGCGTGCGGATTGCCGATGTTGGCGCACGTGACGGCGTAGGTCTCGCCGTCAACGTCGAGGGGCTCCTCGATTGCGCGGCCGGGCGCACCGATCATGGGGATCTCGCTGCGCTCGAAGCGCGGCTGGCCCATGTTCGACCGCACGCGGAGGACGTGCCGGCCCTCGGTGGTAAGCCGAACGCCGTTCGGCCCGGCCAACGTGTCGATGACGAAATCGGTCTTGTCGGTCATCTCGCGCTCGTACACGTATTTCGCGAAACATCGGATGCCGTTACCGCAGGTTTCCGCTTCGCTGCCGTCGGCATTGAAGATGCGCATCGCGAAGTCGGCGTCCTTCGATGGCAAGACTAGGATGATCCCGTCGGCGCCCACGCCAAGGTGCCGGTGGCTCATGCGGCGCGACAGTTCGGCCGGATCGTCGATGGCCTGCCATTCACCCTGGATGAACAGGTAGTCATTGCCTAGACCGTGCATTTTTGTGAATCGTATAGCCATGGCGCTCCTCACTTTAGAGACAGTATACCGCACTCTGCGCCGGGACAGACAGCGTTTTCCGCTCCGCTTCGCTGCGCGCAGAACGTGTCAGTCCCCTTGAGACTCAGCCGAAGGCTATCGCCGCTTCGATAAACCGCTCCATGAGTTCCGCGTACGAGATACCCGCCGCGGCCGCGGCCTGAGGATAGAGCGACGTCTGGGTCATACCGGGGACGGTGTTGATCTCGATCCAGACGGGATCGCTCCCGGCGACCAAGAAATCGTGCCGGCTCCAGATGCGACCCCCGACGGCCTGGTGGACACGCACGGCGATCCCCTGGACGGCCGCGGCGAGTTCGTCCGGAATCTCGGCCGGCGTGATCTCCCGGCTGGCGCCCGGCGTGTACTTGGCCTCGTAGTCGAAGAATTTCGACGTGACGGGGATGATCTGGGTGACGGGCAATCCGATGGGTGGCGACCCGGGATCGAGATCGAGCACGCCGCAGGTCAACTCGATGCCGTTGACGAATTCCTCGATCATGACCTCGTCGCCGAACGCGAACACCGCTTCGATATCGGCCGCAAAATCGGCGGCTTCGCGCGTGATGGCCATGCCGAGACTCGAACCTTGACACGGACTCTTGATCACACACGGGAATCCGAGCTTCGAGGCGACTTTGTCCATGACCCGGTCTCGGTCAGTGTTCCATACGGTGCGGTGTACGACGACGTGGTTGGCCACGCGGACGCCCAATTGCCGGACCACCGCTTTCGAGCGAATCTTGTCCATAGCGAGGGCGCTGGCGGCACAGCCCGAGCACGTGTACGGGATACCGAGAAGGTCGAGCATGCCCTGGAGCCGGCCGTCTTCGCCGAAGGGGCCGTGGAGCGCGATGAAGGCGCAGTCCAGTCCGAGCGCTTCGAGGCGCGGCACCGCGTCGAAGATGCTCATGGGCGCCTCATCGCCGAAGGCCCATGTCCCATCGCGGGAAATGCGAACCGGCACCGCGTCGAGCTTGTCCGGATCGAGGCTGGCGAGCACCATCTCGCCCGAGTGCATCGAGACTTCGTGTTCGGAACTCATGCCGCCCATCAGGACGGCCACCTTCTTTCGTTTCGTATTCATAGGGTTTCCTTCGGTGCAAAGCGGGGACGGACCGGACTCCGTCTCGCTTGAGTCAGTCCTTGATCGTCCCCTCTCGCGGGATTCGACGCGACACGGCCTACCTCATACAATGGCACTTCTGGCCGGCGAGGTTCCCGGACGGCGACAGCAGCGGTCATTCATCGCGCTAGATCAGACTCGTCGAGAAATACCGCTCGGCGCGATCCGCCAGAATCGTTGCGATCCGGGCCTCCGGCCCGACTTCCTTCGCGATCTCGATCGATGCCCAGGCGTTGGCTCCGGACGACACGCCCACGAGCAATCCCGCCTCACGCGCCAGCCGCCGCGCCGTGTCGATGGCGTCCTCGTCCGTGACCTCGAACACGCGATCCACAATCGACGGATCGAGTACCGCCGGAACGAAACCGTCGCCGATGCCCTGGATCTTGTGGAGTCCGGGCTCGTGGCCGAGCAAGGCCGACACGTTCTTGGGTTCGACGGCAACGACCAGCGTCTTGGGATTGCATTCCTTGAGGAACGAGCCGACGCCCTGGAGCGTGCCGCCCGACCCGAGACCCGACACGAACACGTCCACGTGATGACGGAGTTGACGCCAGATCTCGGGCCCGGTCGTGAGGGTGTGGATCTTGGGGTTAGCCGGGTTCTCGAACTGCTGCGGCACGAAGACCTGCGGATCGGTCTCTTTCATCCGCCGGGCCTCGCGCACGGCGCCTTCGAGGCTCTCCTCAGGCGGTGTCAGGACGAGGTCCGCGCCGAGTGCCTTGATGATCTTCTTGCGCTCCTCGCTCATGTTCGCCGGCATCACGATGGTGACCTTGTAGCCCATCCGCCGGCCGACCAGGGCCAGGCCGATGCCCGTGTTGCCCGATGTCGGCTCGACAATGGTCATCCCCGGCCGGAGATTGCCCTTCCGCTCCGCCTCCTCGAGCATGAACCGCGCCACGCGATCCTTGATGCTCCCCCCCGGATTCAGGTGCTCCGCCTTGGCGAAGATATTGGCGCCCGTCATCTCCTTGAGGCAGACGATCGGCGTGTTGCCGATCTGGTCCAGAACATTCGCTGAATACACGGCTTCTACTCCTCAATGGATGGGAAAAATAAGGGCCGCAGACTAGCGTCTCAGCGTCCTGGAAGTCAATTCTTCTCCGAGCTAGATAACGAGATATCAGACACCAGAGCACGAGGCGCTGGAGCGGCAGGGACTCTTGTTTTCGTCGGCGATGCTGTGCTAGACCTCCTGGCGCAAGGCGGACAGACGTGTGACTGCCGCCGGCTGGCGTGCGGATATCGAGGAGTTTCCGTCTGTGAAGGTGGTGCTGTTTGCCAATAATGTGACCAAGAACGCGGCGATTCGCAACCGGGTGCTCCGGTTTGCGGAGATGCTCCGCGCGGATGGATACACGTGTATCGTGTGTCTGCCGAATGGGTCGGGACTCTACCGCCGCTGTATCGAAAAGGGTGGCAAAGGGGCCAAGGTCTTCTACCATCTCGTGACGTTCCTGCGCCGGTGCACGCAGGTGCCGCGCGTCCTCGACGCGGACGCGGTGTTCATCCATCGCGACCTGTTTCCGTACGGCCCGCCCTTCTTCGAGCGCATCGTGCACCGGCTGAATCCGCGCGTGGCGTTCGACATCGATGATGCGGTGTGGGAGCGGCCAGCGTACGTGGAAAGTCCGTTTCTCTCGTTCCAGGATTTCGATTGGGTCTGGAAGATGTGTCGGATGTGCGTGCAGGCCGTGGTCGGCAACAACTACCTCAGGGAACACGTTGCGCCACACATCGGCACCGTAACCGTCATTCCGACGTGCATCGACATGAGCATCCACACGGCCAAGACCTATCCGGAGCCTTCGCCGGACCGCCCCGTCGTGCTTGGCTGGACGGGCCTATGGACGAACCTCGGCTACTTCGAGGTTATCGAGGACGTCCTCAAGGCGCTGGCACAGAAGCACCGGATCGTGTTGAAGGTGGCCTCGAACGGTACGTATCGACTGGACGGCGTCGAGGTGGTGAACGAGGAGTGGGAAATGGCGCGCGAGGTGGATTACCTCAGGGAAGCCGACATCGGCCTCATGCCGTTGACGTACTCGAAGCGCGCCATGGGCAAGTGCGCATACAAGGCCTTGGCGCACATGGCCGTCGGCACCCCGTGCGTCATCTCGCCCGTGGGCATGAATGCCGAGGTCATCGAGGATGGCGTCACCGGGTTCCTGGCCGATTCGCCCGAGGAGTGGCACGATAAGCTCGAGCGGCTTATCGTCGATCCCGCGTTGCGCGAACGCATGGGCCGAGCGGCCCGGCAGGCCGTCATCGACCGGTACTCGCACGAAGCGAACTATCCGAAATTCAAGCAGGTTATCGAATCGACAGCCGCTTGGCGAATGCCATGACGCCGGTTCGCGGGCCTACCCGCGCGGCCCATGCCGCTCGACAAACGCGCCAAGTTCCGGATGCATCGTGTAGTACTGGAGCCCCTCCTCCCAGGGATTCGGCTGCGGACTCACCTGCCGCTCGGATAGGAACCGAATCGTCTCAGCGAACCACTGATCCGTGCGCGCTGTGATGACTCGCTTGAGTTCGTCCAGCGTCGAGCCGGCGAACTCGGGAACCTCGTGCGCGAACACACGGACGATCTCGCCGGTGTCCACTCCCTCGTCCACAAAATGAACGGTGGCCCCCACCGGGAATCCGTGGATCATGGAGAACTCGACGCTCGACCGGCCTCGGATGAAGGGCAGCACGGCCATATGCCCGTTGAACAGGCCCATGCGGAACGGCTCGATGATGTGGTTCTTCACGATGAAGCCGATGCGCTGGATGCCGACGTCCAGGCCCTCCGCCGCGAGGTCGTCGCCAATGCTCTTATCGCGATAGTCCTTGGCGATGGTCGTATACGGCAGCCGGCATCCCTTGATCATGAAGGCGGCGCGGGCCAACGCCGGCGTGCTCTTCACGAACCGTTTCCAGGCCTTCGGTTCATAGGTGAAGAAGTAGATGCGCGGGTGGTGACCCGCTTCGGCCAAGGTGCGGTGGAGTCTCGTGAAGGCGCTGGGCGTGCCGAGCAGACCGATGCGGAAGGTGCAAGGGACTTCGCGTTTCGGCGCGCTGTCCACTTCGGCGTTGATTGCTACGATGCGTTGGCGCACGGCCTCCGGCGTGGCCAGGGGGAAGACGTGAATGCCTGCCGCGTCCACGTTCTCAGCGAAGAGCGTATAGGCCAAGGCATCGAGGTCCGTCGCACCGTTCCCGCGAAACCACAGGTATTCGTTGAGATAGCGCACATCGCGACTGTTGGCGTACGCCATCACGAGGAAGTGTTGGACGCGGCGGCGCTGTTCCGGATCGACGATGCGCTCGCGGCGGTAGTGTAGCTTCAGTAAGAGGGGATCGAGGCGTCGCCAGTCCATCTGGAACGTCAACCGCAGGGCGTCCCACGTAAGCGTGTCGGCGGCCGGCAGCTCGTCTGCGTTCGAGATCGAGGCGCACGCGCCCGCCCGCGAAGGCGCGACGAATGCCTCGCGCAACGCGTTGACGTTCATGTCCGACGGAGGTGTCTGGCCCAGGATGTTGCTCATCGAGCGGGACGTTTCCTTATGGTGATGGCCCCGGCGTCGATGCGGTTGAGGAGGCCTGACATGGTCTCGGTTTCGATGCGCTCGTCGTACGCCGTGAACAGATAGTCCCAGAATCGCCGCACCTGCTCCTCATTCCCTGGGATGTTCTTCGAGTGGCACTCGATAGTGAATGGCACCGGGGCCTCGAACGCGTCGGCCAAACGCGCCATAATTCGATCCAGTGCCCATTTCCACTCCGTGAAGCGTTGGCCCGATCCCAAATCCAGGCGGGCGTAGGATCGGCCAAGGAGTTGCTGCGTCACGCGTTGGCGGAAGGAAGGGACAAGGGGACTCGGAGCGCGCGTGGCGCCGGACGCTGCGCCGGCTGGTTCCTTCGCGGGACGTGCCGCTTGCACGAGACGTCGTACGACGCGGGCCGCCTTGCTTCTGATGTCCACGACGTAATGTGTCATGGGCACGACCGTGAGGTCCGCGTCGCCGTCGCCCACGCGGCAGATATCGTCGATAACCGGGCAATACGGCAACGTATCCTCTTCCAGGTTCATGCAATCCGCCTGGAAATCCGGATGATCGATACGCAATCCTTTCTGCACGCCCAGCACAAGACGGAAGCCCGCTTCGCGGAGATCGCGTAGCAGTCCGGCCGAGGGCTGCGTGCCGTAGGAGCCCGCCTTGAAGACCTCGACCTCGACGCCCGGCGCATGTTTGGCGACGAGTTGACGGAGATACGTCGTGCTCTTGGCCAGAATGGCCCGGCGCTCGTCTGGAGGATACGTAGCCAGGTTCCAGTTCCTATCCAGAGCGAAGCCGTTGACGTCTCGTTTAGCGCGGAACCAATGAGGATGCACATGCATCTGCACGTCGAAACCGCGCGCGAGCATAAGACCGATCGCTTCCTCCCAGAGCCGGGCCTGCCGCGTGAGCTCGCTATCGGTGCCGGCCTGTTCGAGAAAGGCCAACTGCTGGCCCACCTCGGCGAAGAAGGTCATCTTCAGGCCGTGGGATTCGGCAAGATTCATGAGAAATAGGGCGGGCGAGTACTGGAGGCTCGACACATCGCCTGTGCCGTCGCCTCGGAGCTCCCAGTCATCGTGAAACAAGAGGAGTATGGGCTTATCCATGCCTCGCCATTCCCAGGTCGTCCAATGTCGATACAAACCAGCGTTTGCCAGTATATGCCAAAGAACCTGCCGGCGGGAAAACGGCCGCCATCTTTGACGCGCATCGCGCCGGCTCTGCTATCATGGCGCGTCACTCCCGGCGCGTCGGGAATCCCCATGCGCCTCGAGTTGGTTGGTATTAGGGAGTAGAAACCGCATTTCCGTTTGGGCTCCGACGCCCTCGGTTGCACGGCAGAGCCAGCAGGTGTGTGATGCGTCGATTCGGTTCGTGTAGCAAATGTCCCTTGTTTCCGCGCACCGCACTGACACTTGGTGTGGCGTGCGGCGTGTTGCTCGGTGCGTCCGCGCAGGCCGCCGACGATTCGGCCGGCGCGCTGGCAAAGAAGCCGAACATCATCTGGCTCCTCCTCGACGCGTGCCGGGCTGAGAACCTCTCGTGTTACGGTTACGAACGCGCCACTTCGCCGAACATCGACCAACTGGCCGAGCGCGGGGTGCTGTTTGAGCGGAATTTCGCCCAGTCGCACTGCACCAACTGGTCGGTGTCCTCGTATCTGACGGGCCGCTATTTCCCGGTGTTTGCGCTGGCCTTCGGCAGTTGGCGCGAGCTGTGGCGGACGCCGCCCGAGGACGAGAAGTTCCTGCCCCAGATCCTCGAACAACACGGTTATCGGACGGCCCTGTTCTCGACGTCGCCATGGATCACGCCGGATAGCCGGCTCTGGCGGTTCTTTCAGGAGCCGCATTTCGTCGGCGATCCGCGCAAATCCGTCGAGGCCGTGAACGAGGAGTTCTTTCCGTGGCTCGATGCGCACCGTGACGAGACGTTTTTCGCGTACCTGCACCTGTGCGAGACGCATTTCCCGCACTGGCTCGATCACATCAAGCCGCCGCACGACCAGTGGCTGAACAAGGCCCATCCAAGGGCGCTGGAACTCTCGCGGATTACGGATACCAACCGAGGCATGTTCTCGAAAGAAGATCAGGAGTACCTGCGCGGACTCCACGATGGGAGCATCCATTACGAAGACGCGCACATCGGCCGGCTCGTGGCCAAGCTCGAGTCGCTCGGGATCGAGGACGACACGATCATCATCATCAGTGCGGATCACGGCGATGCCTTGGCCGAGGACGGCAAGAGCCTCGGCCATTGGCAAGGCTTCACTTTCGAACAAGTCCTCCGCGTGCCGCTGATCATCGCCGGGCCGGGATTCTCGCCGGGCCGCCGCGTTGCCGTGACCACGGAGAGTGTGGATATTGTGCCGACGCTGGTCGATCTCCTCGGCATCGAGACCTCTGCCAAGACGGACGGCGTAAGCCTTGCGTCGGTGATACACAATCCGGATGCGCCGAGTCCGCACGAATACGTCTTCGCGAAGTACCAGTCGCGCAACGTCGACGATATTCCCATCTTGTTGCTCCAAAGCGACGCGTACAAGTACGAATGGAATCCGCTGACGAACGATGAGCATCTCTGGGCTATGCCGGACCGGCTGCCGGATCGCGTCGACAAGATCGCCGAGGCGCGCGACACGGCGCACGCCATGCAAGCCGTGCTGAAGCAACGGTATCTGCCGATGTGGGAGGCCTATGCGTCCTTGGCGCGGACATCGCCCGCGGTGTTCATCGAAGAGTTCTCGCCCAACGCCAAGCCGGAGGACGCGTGGGTTTTTGCCCGCCGAGGCGAGGAAGTCTGGACGGATAACAAGTGGTCGGTTCGCGGCAACTACGTGGGGAGCTGCGGTTGGCAGGAAGATGCGCCGCCGATCACCTTCGATTTTGAAGTGCCCAACGCCACGTACAAGGTCGAGATGGCCGTGTTGAACAGCGTCCGGGTAGCCCCGGAAGGCAAACCGGCCTCGTGTTTCCGGTACGCGGTCGAAGATGGCGCGTTCAAGGAACTCAAGGTTGCCTCGCACCAGCCCATGCCGTTTGAATGGTGGACGTACACGGACATCGGCCAATTCACGATATCGGATGGATCCTTTACGCTGACGCTCGATGAAGGCGATGCCGAGCATTGGGCCGTGGCGCAACGGCTCCGATTCGTGCCCGTCGAGGCCAAGGCGACGGATTCTGCGCAGGACGCATCCCAGATCCAAGATCAGTTGCGGGCGCTCGGCTACCTCGAATAGGAGCGAGGCCGGCCTACAGGTAGCCCAAAGCCTTCAGCCGCGCCGCATCTTCTTCGCTGAGCGGCTCCTCCCCCGCATCTTCCGTGAAGGCGAACTGCTTCGTGCTCACTTGCCGCGTTTTCCACGCGAGGCCTTGCGCCAGCAGATAGTCGGCGAACACCGGCCGCATTTCGGCGAGGTTGAGCCGCTCGCCGGGATCCAGGAGGCGGTCATAGACCTCGATCGTATCGTTGATCTCCGAGCGAATCAGCTTGTACCGAAGCCAGAGGTAGGCCTCGAGCGGATTGCGCGGATACTCGGCCAACGCATAGTGGAGCACCTGGTCGTGCGCGCGGTTGCTGCGCTGCCGCAACAGGCTCGACCCGACGCAAGTCTCCGGAACGGCCACGCTCAGCAAGTCGCAGATAGTGGGAAACAGATCGATGTTGCGCACGATGCCGTCAAACGTGTAGGGCAGCAACGCCTTGATGGGTTCGCCCCCAAGGATCAGCGGAATCCGGATGAACTCATCGTAGACGCGCCATGTGTGGCCGAGCCGGCCGTGTTCCATGAACGCCTCGCCATGGTCCGACGCCACGATGATCACCGTCTTCGCGGCCAAACCGAGATCGCCTATGGTTTGGCGAATCCGCCCGATCTCCGCATCCGCCTCGAGGATGCTCTCGTCGTAGCGGGCGCGAATCTGATACAGATCGTTCGGGGGCAGTGGTCGTTCATGCCAGTTGACCGGCATCAGGAAACTCGACGAGGTGTCGACCGGCTTAACCGGCTCGATGGAGAACGAGTGCGCGTACGGCGGATTGGGGAAATAGGGGTCGTGAGGCACCATGTAATGCGCGTACAGGAAGAAGCGCTGGTCTTTGCGGCGCGTGAGAAAGTCGACGACGTGTTCGGTCAGCGCGCCGGGCGCGCGCGGCGCTTGCCGTTTGAGCATATCGAGGGTATCGTAGGCTTCGAAATACTCATCGAACCCTTCGCCGATGCGTGCGGCCCGTTTGGGATCGAGGTGGAAGTTCGCTGAGGCGAGTCCGGTGGCGATGCCGGCTTGTTTGAGCAAAGCGTGGAGCCTCGGCACCGCCTCGTTGACGCGGCGGCCGCCGGTGGTTGCGCCGTGCTGGCACGGGTACAGCGAGGTCAGCAGCGACCAGGTCGAACTCGTCGTGTACGGCGCCGCCGAATAGACGCGATCAAAACGGATTCCTTCGGCGGCCAGCGCGTCGATGTTCGGCGACGTGGGCCGCAGGTAGCCGTAGCAGCCCAGCGCGTCCGCGCGTAGCGCGTCGAGAATAACGAGCACGACGTTGAGATCGTTCGGGAGCGGAACGGCGGGCGCATCCGGTGGGGCGGCGGCCGCGGCATCGATCGCGCCGTCAAGGATCACCCGGGGACACTTCCACAGGGCGGCGCTACTCGGATCCACCATCGACGCGTCGAGGATAATCTCGATGATGTCGCCGGCGTGGGCACTGAGGTCCGCCTCGACCTTTGTCGAAACGCCAGGCGGCACCAGCGTCTCTTCGCGCAAGCCGTCCGGCGTGTCATATTGAAGCAGGACCTGCGCCCCCCCGGGAAGCGGCGTTTCCGGCGGGACATCGAAGGTGAACACGGCACGTTCCGCCTCGGGCAGATCGAGCGGCACGCGCAGCCGCGTCCTCCCCGGCTGCGAGATACGGCCATCCGCCCAGATCGATTTCGGGCGTTGGTGGTCGGGTGTCAGCGTGGTCGAGTCTTCGACCGGCGCGTACGGCGGATCATCGAGGCGCAACGAGGCCAGCGCAAAGGCCAAGGGACGGCCGCGCTTCTCGTCGCGTCGGACATCGCTCCGCGCAACCACATAGCGGCTCACAAACCGGACCGTGTTCTTGCCCACCTGCTGAACGCCTTGCGGCACATCGAAGGGAAAAGGCAGCGTGTCCCAGCCGTTGTCATTGGTGAAAGCGCACGCGCCCAACAGATGGCCGTTCCAAAGGATATCCACTTTCTGGCCGTTGAGCCGGGGGAAGAAGTTCTGGCGCATCTCGATCGTCAACACGAGATCGCGCGGTTTGAGCACCGTCACGTGCAATTCGGCCATGAGCGAGCCCGCGCAGAGGTAGTATTCGTAGTGCGGCTTGTCCGGACGATCCTGAAGCCACAAGTTCTCGCGATGGTCAAGCCAGCCATCGCCCAAGCAGGCATAGCTTTCCCACTGGTCGAAACGGAGGAAGTGGGTCTCCTGCTCCTCGAGGTGCGGCGTCGGAAGTGCAACGAAGTCCACCGAGGCCGCGCCCGCCGCTGACGCGACGCTGATCGGCGCAGATCCACTGATCAGGGCCGCAATGATGATCGCGGTATGACCCAACCGCCGTACATGTTCCATGATGAGATCCCTTGCGCCGACACGCGCGCCCGCCGCTGATTTCAGGGCGAATCCTACCACTCGTGAGTATAGAAACGCCACGACGCGAACGCAAACGCAAACGCAAACGCAAACGCAAACGCGCGTCACGCTGCCCCCGCGCCAACCTTCGGAGCGCCGCCACAATGCCAAGGATCAGAAGGACCGAGACGGCCCAAAGGGCTTCCGTTCACGGGTGATGGCGGGCAGATTTCCCGCCGGATTCCGTGGGTGCTGGGTTGTGTCCCGATGCCTTCCGCCGCCGCCCAACTGTCCTTTTGTCCTTTGGGTTCCTGAGGTCCCCGGAATGACGTGGCGCGAGGCGGTGCCGCCGCGCCGGAACGCGCGAAGAGGCCATTTGCTTTCACACCAGGGCGTGATTATGATGCCTCCGCCATCGGCAAGGAGGGCTAGTTTATGGCGGCAGACGCGCCCCGGGCATTGATCACAGGCATCACGGGCCAGGACGGTTCTTACTTGGCCGAGTTCTTGCTTGATAAGGGATACGAAGTCTTCGGTATCGTCCGCCGGGCGAGCACGGAGAGTTTCGAGCGGATCAACCACATCAAGAAGCGCCTACATCTGATCCAGGCGGACCTCACGGATCAGGTGTCGGTGATCAAGGCGCTCCGCGAAGCGGAACCGCGCGAGGTCTATAACCTCGCGGCGCAATCGTTCGTGCCGACGTCATGGGATCAGCCCATCCTGACCGGCGATGTGACCGCGCTCGGCGTGACGCGCGCCCTCGAGGCAATCCGCGTGGTGGATCGCTCGATCCGATTCTACCAGGCGTCCTCGAGCGAGATGTTCGGCTTGGTGCAGGAAACGCCACAGACGGAGCGCACGCCGTTCCATCCCCGGAGCCCCTACGGCGTCGCGAAGGTGTACGGCCACTGGATTACCGTGAATTACCGGGAGAGCTATGATCTGTTCGCGGTATCCGGCATTCTCTTCAACCATGAATCGCCTCGGCGCGGCCTCGAGTTCGTCACGCGGAAGATCACGAATGCGGTGGCGCGGATCAAGCATGGCCTCGACGATGAACTGCGGCTGGGCAATCTCGATGCGAAGCGCGACTGGGGCTACGCGAAGGATTACGTGCGGGCCATGTGGCTCATGCTTCAGCAGGACGCGCCGGACGACTACGTGGTTTCGAGTGGCGCGACGCACACGGTGCGACAGTGCTGTGAGGTGGCGTTCACCCACGCCGGGCTGGACTGGGAACAGCACGTGAAAGTGGATCCGGAGTTCTACCGGCCGGCGGAGGTCCACCTGCTCCTGGGCGATTCGAGCAAGGCGCGCAAGGCGCTCGGATGGGCGCCGGACTATACATTCGAGGATTTGATTAAGGCGATGGTGGACGCGGACCTGCGCCGTGTCGCGCGGGCCGTCCAGCATGGCGAGGAGCCTGTGGCAACATGACGGGTCGGGCGTTGGTGACCGGTTCTCAGGGATTCGTAGGCCGGGTTCTGTGCGAGCACTTGACGGCGTCTGGTTGGGAAGTGGTGGGCTGCGACGTGCAGCCGCCCCCGGAATGCGATACGCGGATGGCCTGCGATATCGTCGATCCAACCCAAGTCGATCGGCTGATCGCATGGGCCGGGCCGTTGACGCATGTTTTCCATCTTGCGGCGGTCACGTTTGTGCCGCAGGCGATGCGCGATCCGGCCCGGGCCTTTGAGATCAATGTCGTCGGCACGGTACGGTTGATCACGGCCGTGCGCCATGCGTGGCCCAACGCACGGATTGTGCACGTGAGTAGCGCCGAAGTCTACGGCCGGCCCCACCGGCTTCCCATGCGCGAGGGTCATGCGCTCAATCCGGTCAATCCCTACGCGGTATCGAAGATGGCGGCCGATTTGTACACCTCCTACTTGTGCCGTGCCGAAGACGCGGATATCGTGTGCATGCGTCCCTTCAACCACTCGGGTCCGGGCCAGTCGCCGCGCTTCGTGCTCTCGGATTTCGCGCGCCAGGTCGCCGAGATCGAGGCCGGCCACATTCCGCCCACATTGCGCGTGGGCAATCTGAATGCCGCTCGGGATTTCAGCCACGTGCGCGACGTGGTGCGGGCGTACACGTTGGCGGCGCTTCAGGGCGGCGGAGGCGAGGTATACAATGTCTGTTCGGGCCAGGCACGGACGGTTCAGAGTGCCCTGGACGGCCTTCTCTCACTGTCGTCAGCGTCCGTTACCGTCGAGGTCGACGAAGCACGCCTGCGGCCGGTGGATGTTCCCGAGATCTATGGGTCGTACGAACGCTTGAACGCCGACACCGGCTGGGAGCCGGCCATTCCCTTCGAGTCGCTACTGAAGGACCTGCTCGAGTACTGGCGAGTCGAGGTAGCCACGAAGGGCGGTAGCGGTGGCATCTAGGAACCGAGTCATCGGATGAACGTCCTGATCTCCGGATACGTGCCCGCCGAGGGGCGGTTCAGTATGGTGCGTGCGGCCCGCGCGATTCAGGCCAACCTAACGCCGCTACTCGATGCGGGCGATGCCGTTCGGCTGGATGAATCCGGCGTCGAGCCCGTGGCCGACGCGCTCGACTACCGAAGTCTCTCCGTCAAGCTCCGCAAACGCCTCCTCATGCCGCTCGGCCTCCGCTGGAAGCCGTACGATGTCTTGCACGTCATCGACAACGATTACGCGGCCGGTGTTCCGGCACGGTGCGCGGCACGCACTGTCGTGACATGCCACGACATGATGCCGTTTCTGCTCCATGATCGCATCGAAGACGCCTTTCCGCGCCGCGCAGGGCGCACGTTCTACCTTCGCGGCCTCGAGCGCATGAGTGCCTGCGGCCGTGTCGTGTGCGATTCGCAATTCACGCGCCGGTGCGTGCTCGAGCACACGGCGTGTCTGCCGGAACGCGTCGAGGTGATTCCGCTGGGCGTCGAGCCGTCGTTCCGGCCTCTCGGCGCGACGCGCGTTGGAGTCTTCCGCGAGCGCCACAGCCTGACCGGCAAACGCGTCGTGTTGCATGTCGGATCGGCGGATCCCTACAAGAACCTCGAGGCCGTGTTCCGTGTCGTGTCGAGTCTCCGACGGGCGCTTGGTGATTCGGTGATGCTGCTCAAGGTCGGTGGCCGGTTCTCTGCAGCGCAGGAGACACTCATGAGCCAACTCGGCCTTCGCGACGCGATAGTCCATGCGACGGGATTGTCTGAAGAGGAGCTTGTGACGGCGTACAACGCAGCGGACGTGTTGCTGTGGCCGTCGCGGTTCGAGGGATTTGGTTTGCCGGTGCTCGAGGCGATGGCGTGCGGAACGCCGGTGGTGTGTTCGAACGGTGGATCGCTGGCTGAAGTCGCCGGCGACGCGGCGTGTGTCCATGATGCCGAGGACGAGGACCGTCTCCGCGCATCGTGCGCGCGCGTCCTCGAGGATATCGCTTTCGCCGACAAGCTTCGCGAGGCCGGCGCGGCGCAGGTGGCGGCGTATTCGTGGGAGCGCACGGCAGCGGCGTACTACGTGGTGTACAGGCGCGTCCACGGGGAAAGCGGCCACGGACGCGTCTAGGCGGAGTGGGGCGTCGCGCGTGATACGCCGGCACTCGGATTCGAGGAAGGAGGAATCGGATGTACATATGGCTTGTTTGCGCCGCGTTGAGCGCGACCACGATCGATGTCGATGTGTCCAAGCGCGAGTCGACGCCCGTACCGCGCGAATTCTTCGGCCAGTTCGGCGAACACCTCGGCTACAACCTCTACGGCGGCCAGTGGGCCCAACTCCTGCGCAATCCAAGCTTCGAAGGCTACGACCTCTACGCGTGCGAGGTCGATGGGGCCAAGGCCAAGCTCGGCCTTCCGGAAATCGATGCCGGACGCGAACTCGGCTTGGCGTGCTACTGGTTGCCGGAGGGAGACGCCGCCTACGCGCTCGACCCGGAGAACCCATTCAACTCGAACGTCTCACAACGCATCAAGGTCACGTTGCGCGGTGGCGTGCGCACGCCATTGATGCTGCCACTCCACCGCGTCCGAACCTATGACCTCAGCTTCTACGCGCGCACGACGGCGGCGACGCCGGCCTACGTCGAGATGCGCGATGCCGCCGGAAAGGCGTTGGCCAACGCCTCGCTGCGCGTCGACGGCGAGGCATGGACGCGGTGTGCCGTGCGACTTGACGTGGCCGAGGGGCCCGGGCCGGGCGATCTATGCTGGCTCGCAATCAAGTTCGTCGATCCGGTGACCGTCTGGCTGGATCACGCCGAGCTGTTTCCGGTAGACCATGTCAACGGTCAGGATCCGGACGTGGTCCGCCTCATGAAAGAACTCCATGTCTCGCTGTTGCGATTTCCGGGTGGGAACTTCGTGTCCGGCTATCATTGGCGCGACGGCGTCGGCCCGCGCGAGAAGCGTGTGACGATGCCGAACCTGGCGTGGCCCATTGTCGAGACGAACCACTACGGCACGCACGAGTGGGTGGATTTCGCGCGCGCCATCGGCGCCGAACCGCTCATCTGCGTCAATTGCGGCAACGGCTCGCCCGAGGAGGCCGCCGACTGGATCCGCTACTGCAACGAGCCGGCCGAGGGCGAGTTTGGCAGACTCCGCGCGGCCAACGGTCATCCGGAACCCTTCAACGTGCGCTACTGGGAAGTCGGCAACGAGCTGTGGGGCGACTGGCAAGTGGGCCACTGCCCGGCGAAGGAATACGCGGCGCGCTACGACGCCTTCGCGCGGGCCATGCGCGCAGCCGACTCGAGCATTCTGCTCATCGCCAATGGCGGACCCGGCGAATGGAACCGGATCTTCCTCGAAAACGTGACCGAGCCGGCGCGAAGCTTGTCGATGCACTGGCTCGTGGGCGGCGCGATGCCCACGGACGCCACCGCCGAAGACGCCGCCATGGCCCTCGCCGCGTACGGCCTCGACCTCGAACGCCAACTCGAGCATATCCAGGCACTGGGTGCTCGCCTCGGCCATCCAGACGTGAAGGTGGCAATCACGGAGCTCATGAGCGTTGCGCGGCGCGCGTCACCCCCGGTATCTTGCCACCGCCACGCCGAAGTTCTTTATTTCGCCGGCGTGATGAACGCCTGCATCCGTCACCGTGACCTCGTCGAACTGATCACGCGCACCGCCGTCATCAACCACGGCGGCGGCCGATCCAAGATCCATGAGATAGCCTTCGCCGAGCCCGTCCACTACCTGAGCCTGTTGTACGGCACCATGTCCGGGCGTTGGCCTGTCGGCGTGACCGTCGACGCGCCCACGTACGATGTCGACATCCCCGGCATGGCTAAGCAGAGCGGCGTGCCGGAGATCGAGTGTCTCGCGCTGCTCGACGAGTCCGGCCGCGAACTCACGCTTGTGGTGACCAACCGCGACGCGCGAAACGACCACCCGGCGACGATCCGGCTGCATGGCTTCGAGCCGAAACCCACGGCAGGCACCCGAACCATCGCCGGCGAGCCCGACCGCTACAATGGCTGGAACGCACCGCCGGCCGTGGCGCTCGTGCCGGGCGAAACCGCTACCGGACCCGAGTGCACGTACACGTTCCCGAAGTGCTCCGTAACGGAGGTCGTGCTGATCAAGAAGTAGGTGTTGGGGAGTCCCTGGGCGTGCACGGCCACCGATCAGAAGAGATCGATCGGAGCCGGTAGTGCGTTGGGCTTGGCGGCGTGCGTTCGGCCGCGTTGGAGGAATGGACTATGAGAACGAAACTCGCGACCATAGTGGCAATCGCCATGACGGTCGGAACCGCCTGCGTGGCAACGGCACAGCAACCGGATGGAGCGAAGCATATGGAATTCCCGAAGATTTCCGAGGAAGCGCGTCTGGCGCGACTCGAACCGCCTCGGGGCAAGGTGCGCATGGTGCTGGATACGGACACCTACAACGAGATCGACGACCAGTTTGCCGTGGTCTATGCCTTGCTCTCGCCCGAGCAGCTCGACGTCGAGGCGCTCTATGCGGCGCCGTTCCACAACAAGCGTTCCTCCGGGCCGGGCGACGGTATGGAGAAGAGCTACGAAGAGATCCTGCGCCTCCTCGGGCATCTGGGTGTGTCGCCCGAGGGCTTCGTCCATCGCGGCTCGACGGGCTTCCTCGAAGACGGGGAACATCCCTACCGCAGCGAGGCCGCCCTGGACCTCATCGAGCGCGCCATGGCGCCCGACAAGGGCCTGCTCTACGTGGCGGCCGTCGGCGCTATCACGAACGTCGCCTCGGCCATCCTCATCGAGCCGGCCATCGTGGATCGGATCGTCGTCGTCTGGCTGGGTGGCCAGCCGCAGTACTGGCCGGACAGCCGCGAGTTCAATCTTGCCCAAGATCCGCAGGCGTCGCGCGTGATCTTCGATTCCGGCGTGCCGCTCGTCCGGATTCCGTGCAGCACCGTGGCCTCGCATCTCATCACGACCGTGCCCGAGATGGAGTGTTATGTGCAAGGGCGCGGCGCCATCGGCGACTACCTGGTGCAGATCTTCAAGGAGTACCACGAAGACCACTACGCCTGGAGCAAGGTTATCTGGGATATCTCGGCCATCGCGTGGCTCATCGAGAGCCAATGGATTCCCACCAAGGTGCTGCCAAGCCCCATCCTCACCGACGAAATCACCTGGAAGACCGACCCCACACGCCACGTCGTTCGCGAGGCCACCTTCGTGTCGCGCGATCCCGTGTTCAAAGACCTCTTCACCAAGCTCGAACGCGCCGGAGAGAAGGCCAAGCCATAGCCGCCGCCAATCATCGCGCGCTGTGGACTGTATGGACATGATGGACGGATAGAACGCCGATATATCAGCCTGTCTCCTCCCGTCCCATTCGTCGCATAGGTCTCATTCCTGCCATCGGCCCTCGCCGCGCGTACGTTGGCGCAGGATGATCCTGCGCTTCCTGGGATCGCCACGCTCAAGCACGGCGTCTCAAGCGTGGCCCCTCGCTACGGGGGCGTACGGTAGGGGAAGGCGAAGCGGTTGATTCGGGCACGGGAAATGCACCATAATATAGCTAATTATGGAGGAGACAGCATGTCAAAGGATTTCTTCGAGTTCAGCTATCAGCAGTACAAACTCGAGCTTTCCGAAGCGGACAAGTTCTACTCCAAAGCCGGTATCCTCGTCTCAGCACTGGCTATCTTGGGTGGGCTCGCATATCGCCTTTCAGAGCCCGCCACTCTCTTGACGTGGCGGCTGGATCTGTCTACGTGTCGAAACCTCGTTGAGATTCTGTCCGTGTGTGCATTGCTGAAGACGCTCTGGCACACTTGCCAGATGGTCCGTCCCCGGAAAGGGTACGAGGCCCTTGCGCCTGTGAGAGTATGGCACGATTGGCTGAAGAAGCGCGCGGAGCGTGTGGAGAAGATGCCTCCCTGCAAGATCGACGAAGTGAAGTCCGAAGAAGACGCGATCATAGCCTTCATGTCCGAGATCATACCGAGACTGGCCGAGGCTCAAGAGAAGAATGCACAGCTAAACGAGCAAAGGAGAGAGTCCTTTCGGAAGGCCGTTGACTGGTTGTTTCGTTTTGCGTTTTTCCTCTTGATTCAGGCCGTCTTTCATTTGGCGATCTACCTATGGGGTTTGCATTTACAAGGAGTGGCAGCATGACGGACGACAAAGACCAGGGAAAAGTGACCGATAGCGTTCCGGCCCCGCCAAAGAACAGTGGAGACACTCCACCGCAGAATGTTCAAGTTACTCACACCAGGCCTTCCGGAGACAGCACCCGCAACTCCTAGTCCGTTTCCTGCGAGCATAGGCGGGGGCTCCGGCAGCGGCAAGTCGCTAGCCCAGGCCGCAGGGCACCATTCTCCGAGAGGAATCGGTCGTAATGTCTTTCGAGCCTGAGGGTTGCCAGGACGAACAGAAGAGGCGTGTGCGGTATCGACTCTATGTTGATGAGTCAGGTGACCATGTGTTCAGGTGCACGGATACGCCTGGGCATCGCTACTTGTGTCTTTTGGGCTGCTTCCTAGAGGAAGACTCTTACCGGACCTTTCATCAGAGGCTGGAGCAGTTCAAGCAGCGACATATTCCCCACAATCCTGATGATCCGGTGATCCTCCATCGAGAAGACATCGTGAATTGCCGCAAATGCTTCTGGCGATTGCGCGAACCCGCCAAGCAGAGCGCGTTCGATGCGGATCTGCTTGGTCTTGTTGCACACACGGATTTCCGGATGGTCGCAGTGGTAATCGACAAGCAGGCGCACAGGGAGCGCTATGCGAACCCAGCGCACCCTTACCACTTGGCCCTGGGCTATATGCTCCAGCGGTACTGCGGCTACCTGAATCATGTCCAGTGTCAAGGAGACGTGATGGCAGAAAGCCGGGGCGGCAAAGAAGATCGCCTACTCAAGGATTCGTATCAGTGGGTCTACGAGCGGGGTGTGTTTATGCAAAGAGCCCCATTCTTCCAGAAGGCTCTGACAAGTCGGGAACTGAAGGTCAAATCCAAGAAGGCCAACACTGCGGGCCTGCAACTGGCGGATCTCTTGGTACATCCTGTTCGGCAGGCGATCCTCCGAGAAAAGGGCCGAATCGCAGACGCGCCCTCGCCGTTCGTGCGGGATTTGCTGACGATCCTTGATGGCAAATTCAATCGCCATCTGTACGATGGACGGATCTGGGGATATGGCAAAGTCTTCTCGCCTGAGAAATGAAAAGGGGCGGCCCTCAAGAGCCGCCCTACGCTCACCCTACACGGGCGATCCACCTCCAATTTCTTGGATTGGTGCAATTATACCGCGTTTTCGCCGCCACGGCAAGCGCCTTGTTTGGATGCCATGCGCACGTTGGCGCAGGATCATCCTTCGACTCCCTGGGATCGCCACGCTCCAGCGTGGCGTCGTCATCCGTCCACTGTAACGTAGCGGGAGTTGCGGCAGCTATTTGGCGCAAGCCATGGACTGTATGGACACGATGGACGGATAGAACGCCAATCTATCAGCCTGTCCCTTCCCGTCCCATTCGTCCCATAGGTCTCATTGGCCCCGTTCTTCCCATCGGCGCTCGGCTCAAGGTTTATCGCTCGGGCGCGATGCACTATACTCACGGCTCGATGAGTTGTCAGGAGGAATGGCGCTATGCCGGTGGTGGATTTTGAGGCGTATTGCGCGTTGCTGGATCGGGCGGCGCGCGATCGTTACGCGTTGCCGGCGATCAATGTCCTGCAATCGGACACGTTGAACGCGGCCATCGAGGGCCTGGCCGAGGCGCGGAGCGACGGGATTATCCAAATCACGCCGTCAGCCGGCCTGTGCACGTCGGGCAACCTTGCCGACGCGGCGCTCGGCGCCATCAGCCTGGCCGAGCACGCCCACCGCATCGCCGAGCGCTACGACATCCTCATCGCGCTGCACACGGATCATTGCCCAACGGATCGCGTCGACACGTTCTTGCGGCCACTCATCGCCGAGACGGCGCGTCGCCGTGCCGACGGCCGGCCGAACCTGTTCAACAGCCACATGTACGATGGCAGCGACCGGCCGTTGTCCGAGAACATGGCGCTGTCGGTCGAGCTGCTCGAGATCTGCCGCGAGAACGACATCGTGCTCGAGGTCGAAGTCGGCGTGTTCGGCGGCGAGGAGGACGGGCATCGCGGCCCGGATGGCGCGCCGGCCAAGCTGTACACGACGCCGGAGGACATGCTGCGCGTGCACGACGCCCTGAGCGCCATCGAGGGCGGGCGCTACCTTCTGGCGGCGGCCTTCGGTAACGTGCACGGCGTGTACAAGCCGGGCAACGTGGTGCTGAAACCGGAGATCCTGCGCGACGGCCAGGCGGCGCTCGCCGCGCGCTACGGCGAGGACGCGCGGTTCCAGTTCGTGTTTCACGGCGGCTCCGGCTCGGAACTCGAGGACATCCACGCCGCCATCGACTACGGCGTCGTCAAGATGAACATCCACACCGACACGCAGTACGCCTTCACGCGCGCCGTGGCGGATCACATGTTCCGGCGGTACGACGAGGTGATGTACGTGGACGGCGAGGTCGGTGTCAAGCGATCGTACTTGGCAAGCACGTGGCTTGAGGCGGGCCGAAATGGCATGGCGCGGCGCGTGGTGCGCGCCTGCGAGGATCTTCGCTCGGCGGGCAAGACGCTGGCAGGTTAAACACACGGAGAGGCGACAGATGCAGTACACATCCGAAAACGTCTTGATACGGCCGGTAAGCGATCCGCGCGATCCGGACGTCATCCTTTCCATCACGCCCGAGTCGGCCGGATGGCAATACATCTCGTTTCAAGCGCGACGGCTCGCGCAAGGCGCGCGGTGGCCCTTTGCCTCCGGCGATAACGAGTTGGCCTTCGTCAACCTGTCCGGCGTCTACACTGTCGAGTCGAACCGAGGCACGTGGACGGGTATCGGCGGCCGCGAGAACGTATTCACGGGCGCAGCGCACGCGCTGTACTTGCCGCGCGGCACCGAGTTCACGGTGACGGCGGAGCGCGCCGGCGAGTTCGCGGTGACCTGGGCGCCGACGGACGAGGACCACGAGCCGTGGCTGATCCGGCCGGAGGACGTGGCGGTGTCGATCCGTGGCGGCGACAACGCGTGCCGACAGATCAACGATCTTCTACCGCCTGGTTCGCCGGTGCATCGGTTGGTGCTGGTCGAAGTCTACACGCCTGGCGGAAATTGGAGCAGCTATCCGCCGCACAAGCACGACGTCGACGTCGTCGGCGAGGATGGTGCGCTTGTCGAGGCGGACCTCGAAGAGGTCTACTTCTTCAAGATCGACCGTCCGGAAGGCTACGCCTACATGCGTGTGTATACGGACGAGAACTCGCCGTCGCACCGCGCCGGCCGACCCATCGACGCGCTCGTTAGACCGGAGGACAACTGTGCCGTCCTCGTGCCTGAAGGCTACCATCCGGTGTGCAGTCCGCCCGGCTATACGACGTACTACCTCAACGTCCTGGCCGGCAGCACGCAAGTCCTCACCGCCCAGGACGATCCACGCTACACCTGGGTCAAGCACAGCTATTCGCGCCAGGACGATCGTCTGCCGCTCTACGGACCATTTCGAGTTCCGTGAGGAGCCTTTGCTCCCTGGACATCCGAACAGGGCCTTTGTCAGCCGTTCTTTGGCGCCGACATCGGAATGACCGCCGTGATCGCACCTTCTTTGGTGAACATCGCCTTGCGGTTGAGCCAGGCTATCACAATCGCGATGCCGACGAAGAGGTACGTGTCATACGGTTCAGCGTCGGGAGAAATCGGGTTCATGAGCATGAAATGGAACAGCGCCGACAGAAGGATGCTTCCCCTCGATGCATTGAACAGTGCCGTCACGATCACGCTCAACGCAATGCAACCAAGAAAGAAGGGCGCAAAGGCCCATTCGCTTTGCTGCGTTCCGCTCAGCAGGAAGGCGGGTAGATGCCAGAATCCCCAGACCACACCCAGTATCAGCCCGGCCCCGATCGGCGTCAGCCTTCGCTGCAGCACAGGGAGCATCAGCCCTCGCCAACCGAACTCCTCGATGGGGCCCTTGACCGAGGCAAGCACAAGCGCCAAGCACAACGAGCGAAATGAGGGGAAGGGACAAGGTTCGGCGAATAGGTTCCCTTTCAACGCTGAGCCGGCATAGAAGACCAGCGGGATGCCAAGCATCAGGAAGGCATACCAGAGCGGCGAGCATCGCCAAAGCAGCAGGCGGGAGAGAAAACGCCTCAAATCCCCACGTTGACCGTGGTGTGCGACAACCATGAAGGCCGCGATGGCCGGTGCGTACACGCACAGAAAGAAGAGCGGATGCTGACCGGTCAGTTGGCCAAACACCCGCGTCATCCCGTCCGGGAAGAAGATGAACAAGCCCAGGATACCCCACGCCAGGCCGAACGAGATGAGGAGAAACGGGATCAGCGAACGAAGCGGAATCCTGTATGCATCCGCCGTTGAACTACTTGCGGTCACGGGCGTCTTCACTCCGGGGTTTCCGAACATTCATCGTGAACGATACTGCGTTCCCGAAAGTCTGCTCCGGGAGGAAACCGGCCTCGGCAGTCAGGCGAGAGACCGTGCCCCGACGCTGGAAATGGGGATCGAAGACGACCTCGGTAATGGAGAGCATGCCTCCCGGCTTCAGGGCGTCGAAGACCTCCTTCACCGCGCCGGCCATGTCCGGGATCTCGCCCAGAACCGTCACCAGCAGCGCCCGGTCAAAGCGATTGCCTACCAGGGCTCCCCGCCCCAGTCCTGCCTCCAGAAACTCGATGTTCGACAGGTTTTCCGCGCGGGCCTTCTCTCTGACCCGCGCGAGCATTCCGTCTTGGATGTCCATGGCAACGACCAGGCCTTGACCGCCAACTCGCTTGGCCACAGGGATGGTCAGCCGGCCCGGGCCGCACCCCGCGTCCAAAATGGTCATTCCCGACTCAAGCCTCAAGCGTTCAATGATGGTCTGTGCCCGATTGGTCTTGGTGAAGGGATTGTCCATTTCAACCATCCAGCTTAGCCAGACGGGACAGGGCAATTCGCGGCGACGCGAACCCACTCGAAACAGCATCAGGATGATGATCCCAAGCCCGATTGCGATCAGGATGATGTAGCCAAAGAGTCCCATACGTTTCCGTTCGCTCGTCTACTTCGCCGCAACAAACACCGATCGTGACCCTTGTTTCGCACCGCGCGGAACGGGGCGAAACGAGCGAGCTGCGACCGGGGCACGAATCCGGCGCTACTGAAGAACTCGCCAGAGAATGAGCACAAGTGCCACGCCATACATCGTTCCGCAAACCGGAAAGATCCGATCGGCCAGGCATTTCGGGAGAAAGAGGTCGCTCACAGATCCCTGCAACGCCCCCTGACGCTCAGCGAATGCAGTCAGTGGGCACGTCCAGCCAGATACGGCTAAGGCAACGCTCTCCAGGAGCAACAGGACAACGGCCACCCAGGTCCACGCCGTCACGCGATCGGCGATACCACTATACAGCGCGTAGATCGTGCATAGGCTCAAGACCCAGAATATGACCGTATGGACCAGCTTGATCTGGAGTATCGTGACCTTCACCAGGAGCACCTCGCCGCCGGGTCTCGCCAGAACAACCGGATGCCCCCGTCTACGGCGCGGGGCATCGCGCAGGCCACCGCCCACGACGCCTAGGGACGCGTTACGCGGGGTGCACAGATCCCCGGGGGTATTCCGTTTGGGATTAGCATATCACCCGGGAGGCCGCCGGACAAACGCCAACGGACCTTTTCTCGACACGTTCGCGCCTGGGGCGCGAAGCGAGGCGGTTCGGCCATCTGATGAAACGGGCGCTCGATCCGATGGGCGGTGGCGTGACAAGCGTGGTACAATGGCTCCGGAGGGGACGCTGATGAAGGAACCCGCTGAAGAGGCGGATCGCCCGTCGTCTCTCGGAGCGTATGTCGTGAAAGCGCTTCGCGAGCGCAAGGAATGGCGGCCGTCGAGCTTCTATTTCCTCTTGTGCGTACCGATCGTGATGATCGCGGCCGTTCCGGCCTTCTACATGCACGAAGACCCGAGGAAGTTCGCGCTCCACTTGAGCTTGGTCTTCGTGTTCCTGTTGGTGATTGTGTGGCGGGCCGTGATGGACCTCTTCGAGATCAGCCGTCGCCATCGAAAGGAACGTCGTGAGGCCTTCGAACAGACGCTTGGCGGCGGCCTCCTGAAACAAGCGGCCCCGCGAGACGACCGCCCGACGAACGGCGAGGAGTAACCCTCCAAAACGCCGCACCCAAGACCCGTTATGCAAGAGCCTGAGAGAATTCTAGCCCTGTTGCCGAATTGGCTCGGCGACGCCGCGATGTGCACGCCGGCCTTGCGGGCGCTGCACACGCGCTTTCCCGAGGCGCGAATCACCGTGTCGGGTCGCTCGGTTGCCTGCGAATTGCTGCGCGGACTGCCCTGGCTGGCCGAGTCCGTCGACTTGCCGCCGCAGCCATCCCTTCCCGAGATGCTCCGGATCGGGCGCAATCTGAAGCCGCATGCGCGCGATCTGGCCGTCATCTTCCCCCACTCGTTCCGGGCGGCGCTGTTGGCCCGGATGACGGGCGCCCGGCGACGCATAGGCTACGCGCGCGACCGCCGGGCGTGGCTCTTGACGGACCGCGTGATGCCGCGCATCGAGAACGGCGCGATTGTGCCGGTGTACATGGCCAAGGAATACCTTGACCTGGTCGCGATCCTCGGATGCATCGACGACGGCCTCGGCCTCGAACTGCACGCCGACCTGGCTACCATCAGGGCGATAGACCAACGCCTGGCGCCCGGCATCCCGAAGGTGGGCATCGCGCCCGGCGGGGCCTTCGGCCCGAGCAAGCGGTGGCCGCCCGAGCGGTTTGCGCGCGTCGCCGACCTCATGGCCGAAAAGGGGCGTGCGCAATGCGTGCTCATCACCGGCCCCGGCGAGGAAGACCTGCGCGCGGCGGTTCAGCGGGAGGCCGGCATTCCCCTCGTGGAAGGCGACGGTGGCAAGCCCACGGTGCGCAATCTAAAGGCGACGATTGCGCAGCTCAACCTCCTGATCTGCAATGACTCCGGCCCGCGTCACGTCGCCGTGGCGTTCGGCGTGCCGACGGTCTGCGTGATGGGCTCGACCTCCCCGCGCTACACCGAGGGGCCCTACGAGAGGGGAGAGGTCGTCCGCGTCGACGTCGACTGCGGCCCGTGCCAGAAGCCGGTATGCGAAACCGATCATCGCTGCATGCTCCAGATCACGCCCGAGATGGTCTTCGCCGCTTCCGTGAGGGCGCTGAATCCCAAGGCCTAGGGATGGCCTCTTCTTGCGGCGCGTCAGCGTTGCACGCAGGCCCGCGAACGGCTATCGTATAGGCTCTGTAGGTTTGGACAAACGGCGCGGGCTTTCGATGGAAGACGCGCGATGCGGGAGGATGGATGATGGAGCTATTCGGGAAGAACTATACGGTGCAAGAGTTGCGCAAGCGCGTGGGCGCTATGGCCCAAGTCGCCGGCGTTCGCACGGTGCAATTCGACGACGGCAACGAGCGCCCCACGCGGGCCGCGCTGATCCACACCGGATCGGGCCTTGATGTGACGGTGCTCTTGGACCGCTGCCTGGACATTGCCTCGGCGACGTACCAAGGCAAGGCCATGGGCTGGCAGTCGAAGACCGGCGAGGTGGCACCGCAGTACTTCGAGGCGGAAGGTCTGCGTTGGCTCCGTAGCTATTTCGGCGGCCTGGTCACGACATGCGGCCTCACGCATGTGGGCGCGCCGAGGCCGGAGAGCGCCCTGCTCGGCAATGGCCTTCACGGCCGTATCGGCCACACGCCCGCGAAGAACGTCTGCGTCCGCCAGGAATGGCAAGGCCAGGACTATGTCCTCAGCGTAACCGGCACGATGCGCGAGGCGGTGGTCTTCGGTGAGAATCTGACGCTGACACGGACGGTTTCGACGAAACTCGGCGCCAAGTGGTTTCGAATCCACGATGTGGTCACCAACGAAGGCTTCGACCCGACGAAGTACATGCTGCTGTACCACTGCAATATCGGCTGGCCGGCCGTCGACGAAGGCTCCGAGATCGTGTCGCCGAGCCGGTACGTGGCGCCGCGCGACGCCGAGGCCGAGGACGGCAAAGAGAACTGGTACAAGATGGACGGGCCGATTCACAAGTACGCCGAGAAGTGCTACTACCATGACATGGCCCCCGGCCGCGACGGTTCGGTGACGATCTCTATGCTCAACGCCGGCTTCAAGCGCCGTGCCGGCGAAGGTTTCGGCGTCTACCTCACGTATGACAAGAACCAGCTTCCCAGGTTTGTCGAGTGGAAGCAAATGGGCGAGCAGGACTACACCCTTGGTTTCGAGCCGTGCAACTGCGGCGTCGAAGGCCGCGATATCGACGAGAAGCTCGGGCTCCTGCACACGCTCAAGGCGGGTGAGAGCAAGACCTTCGATCTCGAGTTCGGTGCCGTCACGACGAAGGCCGAAGCCGAGGCGCTCCGGGCGGCTGCGGCCAAGGTCAAGACCGAGATGGTAGGCAGCTACAAGGACTTTGTGAAGAAGTCCTAACGCCCGCCTGTTGCCAGGCCGGGCGTTGGAGGTAGTGGTGGGCACGACCGTACGCGAGCAGCTCGAGAGGCGCGAGCGGGAGACGCTGAGCCCCTATGCCGCCCGGGCGGCGGAGACTCGAGGGCGGGCGCGTCCGGAGGTGGAACACGACTACCGGACGGCGTACCAGCGTGACCGCGACCGGATCCTCCACACCAAGGCGTTCCGGCGTCTCAAGCGCAAGACCCAGGTGTTTCTGGCGCCCGAGGACGATCACTACCGCACGCGACTGACGCACACCCTCGAGGCGGCCCAGATCGCGCGCACGGTGGCGCGGGCGCTTTTTCTTAACGAGGATCTGACCGAGGCGATCGCCCTTGGCCACGACCTGGGCCACACGCCTTTCGGTCATGCCGGTGAAGCGGTCCTCGACAAGGTGTTCGAGGAAGGCTTCACGCACGCGGAGCAGAGCCTACGGGTCGTGGACAGGCTCGAGTCGACGCGGAACGGCCCGGGGCTCAACCTCACCTTCGAGGTGCGCGACGGCATCCGCCATCACTCGAAGGGCCGGGCGATGCTCGACAACGCCGAAGGCACCCCGCCCTGCACGTTGGAGGGCCAGGTGCTGAGCATCTGCGACGCCATCGCCTACATCAACCACGACATCGATGATGCGTGCCGGGCCCACGTGATCACCCTCAACGACCTTCCGAAAGACGCCCTTGCCGTCCTTGGCAAGACGACCTCGCAGCGGATCAACTCGATGGCCGTGGCGCTCATCGAGGGCAGCCGAGACGGCACGATCGGCATGACCCGCGAGGTGCTTGATGCCACCAATGTGCTTCGAGACTTCCTGTATGCCAATCTGTATCCCTGCCCGGCGCTCAACCACGAGATCCGGAAGGCCAAGCGGCTGTTCCGCGAGATGTACAACTACCTTGTGGCGCATCCCTCCGACGAGATCCTGGCCGGCGACCCCGAGGTCTCGGTGACACGACGCACCGTCGATTTCATGGCCGGCATGACCGATCAGTACGCCCTGAACCTGTATGCACGCCTGTTCTTCCCGGCAGGCTGGCAGCCGTGAACGCCCCCGGCGCCATTGGGCTGGTATCGGGTTCGGGACTGGACCTCTCGGGCATTCTGGACGAGGTGGAAAGCCGGTTGGCCTTCGAGAACGTGCCCGGACTCGGCACAGGGTTCGTGCCGGGGCACGGATACGACTACCTCCGGGGACAATGCGGCGACAGGCAGGTTGTGCTGCAACGCGGCCGACGGCATCTCTATGAAGGTCTCCCTTTCGAGGACACGGTTCGAACCGTCGACGCGCTCGCCGAGCAGGGCGTTCGGACGGTCATCTTCACCAACGTAGTCGGAGGACTGCGACCCGAGATGGAGCCAGGCGTACTCGTGGCGGTCGACGGAATCCGGCTGTGGCACTTCCGCCACTGGCCCAACCAGCCGAGCCGATTGGAGCCGGACTTCGCCGTGCCGGGATGCCCCCATCGGGGAGAGTACGTCTGGATGCACGGTCCATGCTACGAGACGCGGGCCGAAATCCGTGCCCTGCAGCATCTGGGCGGCGCGGTCGTCGGGATGAGTACCGCGCCGGAGCTGGCCCGGTGCAAGGCGCTCGGGGTTCGAGCCGCCGTGGTATCCTGTGTAACCAACAACTGTTGCAGGCCTCAAGTCCTTACGCATGAGCATGTTGTGACAAATGCTCGACGAGCCTCGGAAACGCTGGTGGCCCTGTTGCGGCGCGCCCTGCCGGGGCTCCCAACGGTGTAAAATCGGATAGGCCAGAAAGAATGTTGGCCGTTTGAGCATCTGCGTCGACCTTAGTATGGAACGGTGGATGGGATTGCCCCGGGTGGTCGGATATGTCGCCATCGGATGCAGCGCTATTCGAGCGGTGGGCCTCCTCCCGCGATGCGGAGGCCTTCGCTGAGATTGTATCCCGTTATTCCTCAATGGTTTACGGGACGTGTAAGCGCACGCTGGGTAACCCGGCCGACGCCGAAGAAGTGACTCAGGATTGCTTCATCGAACTCGCCCGGCCCGACACCGTCGTGCGTCGGTCGTTGGGGGGGTGGCTGCACACGGTGGCGACACGGCGATCGCTGGACCGGATCAAGGCCGATCACCGTCGACGCGTTCGCGAGACCCGATTTGCGGAAGAAGTGGGCGCCACGACCGAACCGAACTGGAGCGATGTCCAGGGCTACATTGACGAAGCCATCGCCTCGCTTCCGGAACGGTATCGCGATCCCATCGTGATGCGTTTCATCGAGAACATGACCCAAGAGGCCATTGCGGAAGAGCTGAAGATTCCCCGCTCGACGGTGCAATACCGGATTCAGCGAGGATTGAAGCATATACGTGGTTCCATGAAGCGGCGCGGCGTGGTCGTGGGGTTGGCTACGTTGAGTGTCTTGTTCATTGGCAATGTGGCTGAGGCCGCGCCGGTTGCGCTCACGGCTTCGCTCGGACGGCTGGCCATAGCGGCGAGCATGAATCTGGCACCTGCCGGCACGGTAACGATGGGTACCGGTTCGCTGGCCGCGAAGGTTGCCACCTTGGGCACCGTGACCCTTACAGCCAAGCAGGCCGTGGGCATTGCGGGGAGTGTAGCGATTTTGGCCGGGGCGACCTATACCGCCGCGACGGGCGGACTCACCCGAGAGGTCGACCGAGACGGAGACCGGCCACATGTCACAATATTCGAGCGCGCGTCGGCCATGCAGGGCAACCGGTCAACGGAGAACCTCGGCCCGTCGTGGTCCGGGGCCGTTGAGGGGCAGGTTGTGAACGCCAAAGGCCATCCATTGCCAGGGGCCTCGGTGCTTTTGGTTCAGACCGTACCCGTGGGATTCCTCGGGGCCAAAGCCGACATAGACGGCCGGTTCCGATTCGAGGGTCTGCTCGTTGGCGGCACGTGCATCCTGGTCGCCCGCGACGAGCATGTCGGCGTATCGCAACGTCTGCCGATTTCCGTGCCGGATGCCGGCAAGCCGGTAGAGGTCACGGTCCGGATGCCTCACGGTTCGGGCCCGCCATGAACGCGGGTCGATCCACATAGATTTTGTCCGCAGCTTCGTTAGGACACCCCAGCGGAAAGGGCCGCGCTCCCAGGCGCGGCCCTTTCCATGGTGCGCCCGGCAGGGCGCGTTTACTTGGGGGTGCAAGTCCCCTGCAGGCCTGATAGGAGGAACTGCTAGCCGGACGGCAAGGGTGTCCACCGCGAGGTGGAATCTGAAGGAAGCCGCAGGCAAAT
>Ga0209097_10000164_pt1 | contig 77613 bp, 70 predicted proteins | sample AD_UKC052_MetaG_FD_184419 | JGI IMG/M metagenome (GOLD analysis project Ga0209097, IMG submission 184419) | Active sludge microbial communities of municipal wastewater-treating anaerobic digesters from USA - AD_UKC052_MetaG (SPAdes) (version 2) | ecosystem: Engineered > Bioreactor > Anaerobic >... | reverse complement strand
CGACGGGCCGGCGATCAGCTTCTTGACCTCGTGCTGGCTCTTGCCGCAGAAGGAGCAGTACAGAACCTTCTCGGTCGGGGAGCCCTTTTTGTCGGCCATGGGTTGGGTGCCTGGGAGGGTGGCGCTGGTTCAATGATAGTTGAAAAGGCAACCTGCCCTTCCCTGTGGATAAGGCCGGGAAACGGCCCTTATCCGCGCCTGGACGCCCGGCGTGCGTTCAGGGCCGCTTGGCGATGACCTGGTCGATCAGACCGTAGGCCTTGGCTTCTTCCGCGTCCAGGAAAAAGTCACGCTCCATGTCGGACTGGATCTTCTCCAAGGGCTGTCCGGTGCGCTCGGCGTAGATCTTGTTGAGCTGCTCGCGGGTCTTGAGGATTTCCCGGGCGTGGATTTCGATGTCGGTGGCCTGGCCCTGGGCGCCGCCGGACGGCTGATGGATCATCACGCGCGAGTTGGGCAGCGCCACGCGCTTGCCCTTGGCGCCGGCCATCAGCAGGAACGAGCCCATGCTGGCGGCCATACCCAGGCACATCGTCGAGACGTCCGGCTTGACGAACTGCATGGTGTCGTAGATCGACATGCCCGCCGTCACCGAGCCGCCCGGCGAGTTGATGTACAGGTAGATGTCCTTGTCCGGGTTCTCGCTCTCCAGGAACAGCATCTGCGCCACCACGAGGTTGGCCGACTGGTCGGTCACCGGGCCGACCAGGAAGATGATGCGCTCGCGCAGCAGCCGGCTGTAGATGTCATAGGCGCGCTCGCCGCGGCCCGAGGTTTCGATGACGATGGGCACCATGCCCAGGCTGGTGGTGTCGAGCGCGCTCATGGCATTCCTTGGGGAGATGGGAACTTCAGGGATATCGGGGTCGATTATGTGGCCACAAGAGCGGCCCTGCAGAAGCGGCGCGGGGCGCCGGCTTCTCAGCTCGGCGCCCCGCGTGACGGGTTGCTCGGTCGCTCGACCGACGCGACTCAGCCGACCATCAGCTCGTCGAACGGCACCACCTTGTCGGTGACCTTGGCCTTGCCCAGCACGAACTCGGCGACGTTGTTCTCGATCACCACGGCCTCGACCTCGGCCATGCGCTGGCGGTCGCCCAGGTACCAGCGCACCACTTCGGCCGGGCGCTCGTAGCTTTGCGCCATTTCCTCGATGTGCGCCTGCAGTTGGTCGGGCTTGGCCTGCAGGTTGTTGGCACGCACCAGTTCACCCACCACGAGGCCCAGGCGCACGCGGCGCTCGGCCTGCGGCTGGAAGATCTCGGCCGGAATCGGTGCGCTGTCGGCGTCCTTGATGCCGCGCTTCTTGAGGTCGGCACGCGCCGACTCGGTCATGCGCTCCACCTCGCCGGAGACCAGCGCATTGGGCACGTCGAGCTCGGCGACCTTGATCAGCGCGTCCATCACGCTGGCCTTGTTGCGCGCCAGCACGCGGAACTTCACTTCGCGCTCGAGATTTCGCTTGATGTCGGCGCGCAGCGCCTCGACCGTGCCGTCCTTGATGCCCAGCGACTTGGCCAGCGCTTCGTTGACTTCGGGCAAATGCTGCGCCTCGATCTTCTTCAGCGTGACCAGGAAATCGGCTTCCTTGCCGGCCACGTCCTTGCCGTGGTAGTCGGCCGGGAACTGCAGCGGGAAGGTCTTGCTCTCGCCGGCCTTCATTCCACGCACGGCGGCGTCGAACTGCTCGAGCATCTGGCCTTCGCCGATGATGAACTGGAAGGCCTCGGCCTTGCCGCCCTCGAAGGGCACGCCGTCGATCTTGCCTTCGAAGTCGATCGTCACGCGGTCGCCTTCGGCCGCGCCCTCGGCGGCAGCGCGCTGCTGGAAGGTGCGGCGCTGCTTGCGCAGGATGTCCAGCGTCTTGTCGATCGCCGCTTCGGTCACCTCGGTGGACACGCGCTCGACCTCGGCCGTGCCGATGTCGCCGAGCTTGACCTCCGGATACACCTCGAAAGTGGCGTCGAAGGCGACCTGGCCCTCGGGCGCGCCTTCCTTCTCGGTGATCTTCGGCGAGCCGGCCACGCGCAGCTTGGCCTCGTTGACGGCCTCGTTGAACACCTGGCCGACCTTGTCGTTCATGACCTCGTAGTGCACGGAATAACCGTAGCGCTGGGCGACCACGCTCATCGGCACCTTGCCGGGGCGGAATCCGTCGGCCTTGACGGTGCGGGCCAGGCGCTTCAGTCGAGACTCCACCTCCGACTGGATGGTGGTGGCAGCCAGCGTCAGCGTGATGCGGCGCTCGAGCTTTTCGAGGGTTTCGACTTGAACGGACATGATGATCTCGAACTTGAGGGTTGAATGGCTGGTGCGCGGGGGGGGACTCGAACCCCCACACCATCGCTGGCGTCAGGACCTAAACCTGGTGCGTCTACCAATTTCGCCACCCGCGCAAGGGGGACGGCCTCGACGGCAAACCCGGCATTTTAGCGGGATGCCGCGAGCCGCTCCTCGCGGGCCGGTTTGACGCGGAACCAGGCCGCGTACATCGCAGGCAATGCCAGCAATGTCAGCGCCGTCGCCACGATCAGTCCACCCATGATGGCCACCGCCATCGGCCCCCAGAAAACGCTGCGTGACAGCGGGATCATCGCCAGCACCGCCGCCGCGGCGGTCAGGACGATCGGCCGGCAGCGCCGCACCGCCGCCTCGACGATGGCGTCCCAGGTGGCCACGCCGCGCTCACGGTCGTGTTCGATCTGGTCGATCAGGATCACCGAGTTGCGCATGATCATGCCCATCAGCGCGATCACGCCGAGCAGCGCGACGAAGCCGAACGGCCGGTTCAGCAGCAGCAGCGCCGCCGCCACGCCGGCGATGCCCATCGGGCCGGTGAGGAACACCAGCACCGAGCGGCTGAAGCTGTGCAGCTGCAGCATCAGCAGCGTGAACATGATGAACAGCATCAGCGGCGCGCCCGCAGCAATCGAGCCCTGGCCCTTGCTGCTTTCCTCGACGGCGCCGGCCACCTCGATGCGGTAGCCCGGCAGCATCTTCTCTCGGATGGGCTTGAACAGCGGGTCGAGTTGCGCCGTCACGGTGGCCCCCTGCAGACCCTCGACGATGTCGCCCTGCACGGTGGCCGCGTAGTCGCGCCCTTCGCGCCAGAGCACGCCAGGCTCCCAGGTGAACGAGGCCTTGGCGATCTGCGCCAGCGGGATGCTGCGCCCCGTCGTCGTCGGCACGTAGCCGCTGGCCAGGTCGGTGATGGCGTCACGCTCTTCCAGCGGCTGGCGCAGCACGATGTCGATCAGCTTGTCGCCGTCGCGGTACTGGCCGATGTTGGTGCCGCTGTTGATGGTGCGCGAGGCCTGGGCGATGGCCTGGCTGCTCACGCCCAGCGCGCGCGCCTTGTCCTGGTCGACGTCCAGGCGCAGCACCTTCACAGACTCGTTCCAGTTGTCGTTGATGCCGCGCAGGTTCGGATTGCCGCGCATGATCGCCTTCACCTCGTCGGCGTAGGCGCGCACCTTGGCCGGATCGGGCCCGACGACGCGGAACTGCACCGGGTACGGCACCGGCGGCCCGTTGGGCAGCAGCTTGGCGCGGCCGCGCGCTTCCGGGAACTCGGTGGCCAGCAGTTCGGGCAGCAGCTTGCGCAGGCGCTCGCGCGCCGCCAGGTCCTTGGGCAGCACGATCATCTGCGACACGTTGGTCTGCGGGAAGATCTGGTCGAGCACCAGCGCGAAACGTTCCGCACCGCTGCCCACCCAGGTGGTGACGTGGTCCACGCCTTCCAGCTTGATGATGCGCGACTCGACCCGCTTGGTGATCGCCTCGTTCGCGGCGTAGGACGTGCCCTCCGGGTACCACAGGTCGACCAGCAGCTCGAGCCGGCTCGAGTCAGGGAAGAACTGGTTCTGCACCTTGCCCATGCCCATGAGCCCGAGCACCAGCGTGCCGATGGTCAGGCCGATGGTGATCCAGCGGTGCTTGACGCACCAGTTCACCAGCGCGCGAAAGCGTGTGTAGAACGGCGTGTCGAACAGCTCGTGCGGCTCGCCGGCCACGTTTCCGTTGTCCTTGTGCTTGAGGATCAGCGTGCCGAGGTAGGGCACGAAGTACACCGACACCAGCCACGAGATCAGCAACGCCGCCGCCGTGACGGCGAAGATCGCGAAGGTGTACTCGCCCACCGTCGACTTGGCCATGCCGATCGGCAGGAAGCCGACCGCGGTGATCAGCGTGCCGGTGAGCATGGGCATCGCCGTGGCCTCGTAGGCGAAGGTGGCCGCGCGCACCTTGTCGTAGCCCTCCTCCAGCTTGCGCACCATCATCTCGACGGCAATGATGGCGTCGTCCACCAGCAGGCCCAGCGCGATGATCAGCGAGCCTAGCGAGATCTTGTGCAAGCCCACGCCCCAGTAGTACATGACCACGAAGGTGATGGCCAGCACCAGCGGGATGGTGATGCCCACCACCAGACCCGGACGCCAGTCGATGCGGAAAGGCTTGAAGTGCAGCCCCAGGCTGATGAAGCTCACGGCCAGCACGATCACCACCGCCTCGATCAACACCCGGACGAATTCGCCGACCGAGCGCGAGACCACGGTGGACTGGTCCTGGAACTGGTGCAGTTCGATGCCCGCCGGCAGGTCGGCGCGGATGGTCCGGGCCGCAGCGTGCAGCGCCTGGCCGAGCTCGATGATGTCGCCGCCCTTGGCCATCGAGATGCCCAGCGCGATGACCTCGCGGCCCTGGTGGCGCACCTTCACCTGCGGCGGGTCGACGTAGGCACGTCGGATCTGCGCAATGTCGCCGAGCTTGAAGCTCGCGCCGTTGGCGCGGATCGGGAACACCTTCAGTTCGTCGAGGGTGTTGAACTGACCGCCCACACGAACCTGCAGGTAGTCCGTGGGCGAGTTGATCGTCCCGGCCGACTCCACCGCGTTCTGCTGGCCGATCTGCGCGAGCACCAGGTTGAAATCCAGGCCGAGCTGCGCCAGGCGCTTCTGCGAGATCTCGATGAAGACCTTCTCGTCCTGCGCGCCGAACACCTGGACCTTGTTGACGTCTTTCACCTTCAGCAGCCGCTGGCGCACGCGGTCGGCTTGCTCCTTCAGCTCCTGGTAGGTGAAGCCGTCGGCCGACAGCGCGTAGATGGAACCGTAGACGTCGCCGAACTCGTCGTTGAAGAAGGGGCCGATCACGCCGGCCGGCAGCGTGGCGCGCATGTCGCCGACCTTCTTGCGCACCGTGTACCAGATCTGCTGCATCTCGCGCGGCGGCGAGTTGTCCTTCACCTGGAAGATGATCAGCGCCTCGCCGGGCTTGGAGTAGCTGCGGATCTTGTCGGCGTAGGGCACCTCCTGCAGCGTCTTCTCGAGCTTGTCGGTCACCTGGTCGGCCACTTGCTGCGCGGTGGCGCCGGGCCAGAACACGCGCATCGCCATGGCGCGGAAGGTGAACGGCGGGTCTTCGTCCTGGCCGAGCTGGAAGTAGGCGGCGAAGCCGAGCGCCAGCAGAACGAGCAGCAGGTAGCGGGTCAGCGCCGGGTGGTCGAGCGCCCAGCGCGAGATGTTGAAACGCGACGTCGTCGCGGCGGAAGTCGGCAGGCTGTCCACGTGCGCCCCGCTCACTTCACCGTCACCGCGGCGGCGGGCACGGCGGCGGCAGCCGAGGCCGAGGGCACGCCAGGTTCGACGTAGAACTTCACCTTCTGGCCGGGGTTCAGCACATGCACGCCAGCGGTGACGACCACCTGCCCGGCCTGAAGCCCGGCCGCGATCACGGCCTCGTTGCCATCGGCGCCCGCCACCTGCACGGGCTGCGCGCGCACCGTCATGCTCGAGCGATCGACCAGCCACACGATGCTCTTGCCCTGCTCTTCCTTCAGCGCGGACAGCGGCAGCTTCACGATGCCCGCCGTCTGCGGCATTTCGACCAGCACGGTGGCCGTCTGCCCGAGCCGCACCGCGGCATTGCCGATGTCGGCCTTGACGAGAAAGGTGCGCGTCACCGGGTCGGCCGCCGCCGAGATCTCGCGGATGGTGGCAGCGAGCGGGGCTGCATCGGCGCCCCACAAGCGCACCTTGAAACGGCCCGGCGCGCCGGCCAGTTGCTTGATCAGGCCGACCCGATCTTCCGGCACCGAGAAGATCACGTCGCGCGCTCCGTCGTGGGCCAGGCGCACCACCGGCGACCCTGCCGCCACGACCATGCCAGGCTCGGCGTCGACCCCTGTGATCACGCCTTTCGCATCGGCCACCAGCGACGCATAGGCCGCCTGGTTCCCCTGCACGCTGTTCTGGGCGCGGGCTTGCGCCAGCTGGGCCTGCGCGGACTTCAGCGTCGTCTCGCGTCGCTCCAGTTCCGCCGAGCTGATGAAACCCTGGTCACGCAAGTCCTTGAAGCGCCTGAAGTCGGCCGCGGCCTGGTCGAGGTTCACCTGTGCCGCCGAGAGCGCCGCGCGCGCCGACTCCTGACCCAGTTGCAGGTCCTGCGGGTCGAGTTGCGCCAGCACCTGCCCGGCCTTCACCACGTCGCCCAGGTCCGCCGCACGCCGAACGATCTTCCCGCCGACGCGGAAACCCAGCCTCGATTCGGTCCGTGCGCGCACCTCGCCCGCGTATTCGTGCGTGCCGCCGGCCGTCTGCGGCGCGATGGTCAGCGTGCGCACCGCGCGGATGGGGTCGGGAGCGGGCTCCTGCCTGGAGCAGGCTGCCAGCACGACGAGGCTGGCAAGCACGAGGACGATCGGCGGCTTCATGCGGATCCTTGCGGTGGGATGTCTGCAGAGTAAATGACTGACCGGTCAGTAATGTATTGGGGCAACTGTCCGATGTCAAACACGATCGAGCAAGCAGGCGGCAAGCCAGACCGGCACGCTCGCGTGGACAATCATGGCCGTGAGCGTCGACCACTACGAGAACTTTCCCGTGGCCTCCTGGCTGTGCCCGCCCGCACTGCGGCCGGCGGTGGCGGCCATCTACTGGTTCGCACGCACAGCGGACGACCTGGCCGACGAAGGTGATGAGCCGGCCGGCATGCGGCTGGCCGATCTCGACGCCTACCGGGCAGACCTGCTGGCCATCGCCGGTGGCAGGGCCGCATCGGCGCGCTGGCCGCAGGTCTTCGGGCCGCTGGCAAACGCCATGCGGCGTCACGCGCTCCCCACCGAACTGCTGAACGATCTGCTCGACGCTTTCGCGCAGGATGTCGTGAAGACCCGCTACGCCGACCGAGCCGAACTGCTCGACTACTGCCGCCGCTCGGCCAACCCGGTCGGCAGGTTGCTGCTGCATCTGTACGGCGTGCACGACGAGCACTCGAAGCGCTGCTCGGATGCCATCTGCAGCGCGCTGCAGTTGATCAACTTCTGGCAGGACGTGGCGGTCGACGCGCGCAAGGGGCGCCTGTACCTGCCACTGGCCGACTGCGCGCAGCACGGCGTGGACCCGGTCGGCGTGCTCGCGCAGAACGATTCGCCCGCCACCCGCGGGCTGATCCGCGCTGAATGCGACTGGGCACGCGCCTTGATGCAGTCTGGCGCCCCGCTGGTGTACCGCGTGCCCGGCCGCGCCGGATGGGAGTTGCGTCTGGTGGTGCAAGGCGGCCTGCGCATCCTCGACAAGATCGCGGCGCTGGACTTTGGCACGCTGGTGACGCGGCCTCGCTTGCGCAGGACGGATGCCCCGGTGCTGGTCTGGCGCGCGCTGCAGATGCGCTCGTTGCCTGCAGCCCTGGCCGGCAGAACCGCATGACGCCGCAGCAGTACGTGCAAGACAAGGCTGCGCGCAGCGGCTCGAGCTTCTACTACGCCTTTCTCTTCCTGCCGCCGCCGCGGCGGGCCGCGATCACCGCCTTCTATGCCTTCTGCCGCGAGGTGGACGACGTGGTCGACGAGGTCAGCGACCCCGCCATCGCCGCCACGAAGCTGGCATGGTGGCGCCGCGAGGTGGCCACGTCCTTCGAAGGTCGCCCCAGCCATCCGGTGATGCAGGCGCTGCAGCCGATCGCCGCCGAGTTCGGCATTCGTGCCGACCACCTGCTCAGCGTGATCGATGGCTGCCAGATGGACCTGGACCAATCGCGCTACCTGGACTTCGCCGGGCTCGCGCGCTACTGCCATCTCGTGGCCGGCGTGGTCGGCGAGGTCGCGGCCGGCATCTTCGGTCGCACACAGGAGCAGACCGTGGCTTACGCCCACCGCCTGGGGCTGGCGATGCAACTGACCAACATCATTCGCGACGTCGGCGACGACGCGCGCCGCGGCCGCATCTACCTGCCGGCGTCCGATCTGAAGCAGTTCGACGTGAAGGCGCAGGAGATTCTCAACCGCGGCTACAGCGAGCGCTTCACGGCGCTGATGAGATTCCAGGCGGAGCGTGCGCACCGCTGCTATGACGAAGCCCTCGCCCTCTTGCCCGAGACCGACCGCAACGCGCAGAAGCCCGGGCTGATGATGGCCAACATCTACCGCTCCCTGCTTCGCGAGATCGAGGCCGACAACTTCCAGGTTCTGCACCAGCGCATCTCGCTGACACCGATGCGCAAGCTCTGGATCGCGATGCAGACCCATTGGCGAGGCCGCTAGTGCCGCGCAGCGTGGCGGTAGTCGGCGCCGGCTGGGCCGGTCTGGCGGCAGCTGTCGAGGCCACACGCGCCGGCCACAGGGTGACCTTGTTCGAGATGGCCCCGCACGCCGGCGGCAGAGCGCGCGAGGTGCGGCACGACGGGCTCGTGCTCGACAACGGGCAGCACATCCTGATCGGCGCCTACACGCAGACTCTGCGCCTGATGCGCGAAGTCGGGGTCGACACCGAAGCCGCCTTGCTGCGCACCCCACTGCGCCTGACCGAGCCCGACGGCCGCGGCCTGCACCTGCCTCCCGGCCCGCCGGTGATCGCATTTGCCCGCGGGGTCTGGGGCCGTGCCGGCTGGTCGTTGCGTGAGCGCCTTTCCCTGCTGGCTGCGGCCACGGGATGGGCCGCGCGGGGCTTTCGTTGCGACCCGGCCGCCACGGTCGAATCCTTGAGCCTCGGCCTGGGTGAGACGATCGCGCGTGACCTGATCGACCCGCTGTGCGTCGCGGCGTTGAACACGCCCGCCAACGAAGCAAGCGCCGCCGTGTTCCTGCGCGTGCTGCGCGATGCGCTCTTCAGCGGGCCGGGTTCGGCCGATCTGCTGCTGCCGCGGGTCAGTCTCGGCGACCTGTTTCCCGTGCCCGCCACATCCTGGCTGCAACGGCATGGCGCCGTGGTGCAAACCGCCACGCGAGTCCGAGAGCTGGCGCGCGATGGGGCCGGCTGGCGTGTCGACGGCGCGGCCTTCGACCGTGTGGTCCTCGCCACGCCGCCTGCCGAGGCGGCGCGGCTGGTGGAGCCGATCAACGCGACATGGTCGGCAAGCGCCGCGGCTTTCGGGTACGAGCCCATCGTCACGGTCTACCTGCAATGCGAGAGCACCTCCCTGCCCGAGCCCATGCTGGCGCTGCGGGCGGGCGACGATGCGCCAGCGCAGTTCGTCCTCGATCGGGGCCAGCTCGGTGGCCCGAAGGGTCTGCTCGCCTTCGTGATCAGTGGCGCGCGGCTCTGGGTCGAAGCAGGGCGCGACGCGACGCTCGCGGCGACGCTGCGGCAGGCCCGTCACTCCCTCGGCACTTTGCTGCGCGGCACGCCCGAGGCGCGACTCTTGATCACCGAGAAGCGCGCCACGTTCCGCTGCGTGCCCGGGCTGGAACGCCCGCCGATGGCGATCGCACCAGGGCTGCTGGCCGCGGGTGATCACGTCGAGGGCCCCTACCCGGCGACGCTCGAAGGTGCCGTGCGGAGCGCCGTCGGTGCCGTCGATGCCCTGGCTTGAGGCATCGAGGTTCCAGATGGCCCGAGCCGCTTTCGCCATATAAAACTCGCTGCGTTTGAGCGAGAATCCCACGCATGTCCAAGACCGAAGAGAAGAAGCCGACGATCCAGGTGCTCGAGCGGGCCTTCGACCTGCTGGAAGTACTGGCCTCGTTCCCCGACCCCGTCTCGTTGAAAGTGATTGCAGAACGTTCAGGGCTGCACCCCTCAACCGCTCACCGCATCCTCAACGACCTGACGATCGGCCGCTTCGTCGATCGCCCCGAGGCCGGCAGCTATCGCCTGGGCATGCGCCTGCTGGAACTCGGCAACCTGGTCAAGGCGCGCCTGGACGTACGCGACGCGGCGCTCGGCCCGATGCGCGAACTGCACAAGCTCACGCACCAGCCAGTGAACCTGTCGATGCGCCAGGGCGACGAGATCGTCTACATCGAGCGTGCCTACAGCGAACGCTCGGGCATGCAGGTCGTGCGGGCCATCGGCGGTCGTGCGCCCTTGCACCTGACCTCCGTCGGCAAGCTGTTCCTGGCCAACGACGATCCGCAGCGCGTTCGCGCCTACGCCATGCGCACGGGCCTGGCGGGGCACACCCGCAACAGCATCACCGACCTGCCGGCGCTGGAGCGCGAGCTCACCCGTGTGACCCAGCAGGGCACGGCCCGCGACGACGAAGAACTGGAACTGGGGGTTCGCTGCATGGCCGCCGGCATCCGTGACGACCAGGGCAACCTGATCGCGGGCCTGTCGATCTCGGCCCCGGCCGATCGCCTCGAAGAGTCCTGGCTGGAGCGTCTCAAGGCCACTGCAGGGCAGATCTCTGCCGCGCTGGGCCATCGCGCCTGAAGCGCGTTCAGATCGCGAGTTTGACTGCGGCGGAAGCTGAAGGCGAAAGATCTGCGGGCGCCGGCACCGGAACCGGCGCATGCGCCGGAGCGAATTCCGTGACCCAGCGGCGCACACGCTCTGCGTCTCCCAGTCGCGAGTACTTCCCGGTCGAGTCGAGGAACACCATGATCAGTTGCCGACCGGCCAGCGTGGCCTGCATGACGAGACAACGCCCCGCCTCGGTGATGTAGCCGGTCTTCTGCAGTCCGATCTCCCAGATCGGGCTGCGCACCAGCGAGTTGGTCGTGCGGAACTGCATCTCGCGCCGGCCGACCGCGACCCGGAACTCGGGTGAGGTCGACAGTTCGCGGATCAGCTGGTGTTCATGCGCGGCCTTCACCAGCGTGGCGAGGTCCTTCGCGCTCGACTGGTTCTGGCTCGACAGCCCCGTCGGCTCGACGTAATGGGTGTCGCTCATGCCCAGCAGCGCGGCCCTCGCGTTCATGGCCTTCACGAAGGCCGACAGTCCGCCGGGGAAGGCTCGACCCAGCGCATGGGCAGCACGGTTCTCGGAAGACATCAGCGCGAGATGCAGCATCTCCTCACGCGTGAGCTGGGTGCCCACGCGCAGGCGCGAGCGGCTGCCCTTCTCGGTATCGACGTCTTCCTGCGAGATGGTCAAGGTCTCGTCGAGCGGCAGGTTCGCCTCGGTCACGACCAAGGCAGTCATCAGCTTCGTGATGGACGCGATCGGCAGAACCGCGTTCGAGTTCTTGCTGAGCAGCACCTCGTTGGTGTCCTGGTCCATCACCAGCGCCACGCTGGATTTCAGGTCGAGCGCGTCATCCGTCGCGCGCAGCCCGGCCAGTTGACCGAACGAGGGGCGCGCAGGCACCACGCGGGCGACGCGTTTGGCGCGCTTCGCCTTGTGCGCCGGGCTCTTGGCCGTTGCGGTGGCTTTCTTCTTGGCCTGCTTCTGGGCGGCCTCGACCGGCGTGGACAGCGTGAGCGCGACCGCCGCCACCAGGGCGGCGATCGCCGTTGTCACGAACTTGCTGATCATTCCCACGACAGTCCTTTTGACGCTCGTTATGCACGAGTCTATGCGAATAGAAAAAAGCGCGCAAGATCATGACCTTACGCGTTTTTCCTAAAGTCAGTCCTCGGACTGTCAGGAATGTGACCAACTTGGCATCTCAGCCCTGCGCGGCCACGCGCTCCGTCTTGCTGTGCAACTTGTTCAACGCTGAGAGGTAGGCCTTCGCCGAAGCGACGACGATGTCCGGGTCAGCCCCGACGCCGTTGACGACGCGGCCCCCGTGCTGCAGCCGAACCGTCACCTCGCCTTGTGATTCTGTGCTGCCGGAGGTGATGGCATTGACCGAATAGAGCAGCATCTCGGCCCCAGTCTTGAGCTTCGATTCGATGGCCTTTAGGCTCGCATCCACGGGCCCGTTGCCGTCGCTCTCGGCATGCATCTCGACCGCGCCGGCCGCGAAGGCGACGCTGGCATGCGGACGCTCGCCGGTCTCGGAGCGCTGCGACAACGCCAGCAGCCGATAGTGCTCGTGCTCGGCGGTGACCGACTCGTCCATCACGAGCGCGAGGATGTCCTCATCGAAGATGTCGCTCTTGCGGTCCGCCAGTTCCTTGAACCGCGCGAAGGCAGCATTGATCTCCGACTCTGACTCCATCGAGATACCCAGGTCCTGCAGGCGCTGCTTGAAGGCGTTACGCCCGGACAGCTTGCCCAGCACGATCTTGTTGGCGGCCCAGCCCACGTCTTCGGCGCGCATGATCTCGTAGGTGTCGCGCGCCTTCAGCACGCCATCCTGGTGAATACCCGAGGCATGCGCGAAGGCGTTCGCGCCCACCACGGCCTTGTTCGGCTGCACGACGAAGCCGGTGGTCTGGGCCACGAGTCGAGAAGCCGGCACGATCTGCGTGGCGTCGATGCCCAGTTCCAGGCCGAAGTAGTCGCGACGGGTCTTCACCGCCATCACGATCTCCTCGAGCGAGCAGTTGCCGGCGCGTTCGCCCAGCCCGTTGATCGTGCACTCCACCTGGCGCGCGCCGCCGAGCTTCACGCCGGCCAGCGAGTTGGCCACCGCCATGCCCAGGTCGTTGTGGCAGTGCACCGACCAGATCGCCTTGTCGGAGTTCGGCACACGCTCGCGCAGCGTGCGGATGAAGCTGCCGTACAGCTCGGGCACCGCGTAGCCGACGGTGTCGGGGATGTTGATCGTGGTCGCTCCTTCGGCGATCACCGCCTCGAGCACGCGACACAGGAAGTCGGGGTCGGACCGATAGCCGTCTTCCGGCGAGAACTCGACGTCGGCCGTCAGGTTTCGCGCGAAGCGAACCGCGAGCTTGGCCTGCTCTTGCACCTGATCGGGCGTCATGCGCAGCTTCTTCTCCATGTGCAACGCACTCGTGGCGATGAAGGTGTGGATGCGCGACGAGGCGGCGCCCTTGAGCGCCTCTGCGGCGCGAGAGATGTCTCGGTCATTGGCCCGCGCGAGGGAGCAGATGGTCGATTCGCGGACTTGATCTGCAATCGCCTTCACCGCCTCGAAGTCTCCATTGGACGACGCAGCGAAGCCCGCTTCGATCACGTCCACGCGCAGACGCTCGAGTTGCCGCGCGATGCGCAGCTTCTCGTCCTTGGTCATGGAGGCGCCCGGCGATTGCTCGCCGTCGCGCAAGGTGGTGTCGAAGATGATGAGCTTGTCGGCCATGGTGATGCTCCTGGGCGGAAGAGGTGGAAGCCTCGTAGGGTGTTGGAAGGGGCAACCCGCGTATCCGGAAAAGCAAACGGCCCGCTGCGGGTTGCATACGGGCCGTGAGATCGGAAGACGAACAGACGTGAGCGATCAGCGAGCCCGTGAAACTCCTAGAAGAAGCGCTAGCGTGATCGTGGTCGCAAACATCGTGGATGCAGTCTAGCACGGCCGCATCAGCGGTGAAGGCCCTGCTCGTCGGGTTCATCCGTCGAGGTGGCGATGACGCTGACCGGCTTCCCCTTGACCTTGCGGTACACGTACATCGCGTAGCCTGACAGGCCGTAGACGACGAACAACCCGAACAGCACGGTCGGCGGGTGGTAGGCGATCAACGCAAACGCGAGCGCGATGGCCACGATCACGACGAAGGGAACGGATCGCTTCAAGCTCACATCCTTGAAGCTGTAGAACGGCACGTTGGTGACCATCGTCAGCCCGGCGAACAGTGTGAAGCCCAATGCCACCCAGCCGAGCCACGGCCCTTCGCGGAAGCCCTTGTAGCCGTTGTCATCCATCAGCCAGATGAAGCCGATGACCACCGCCGCTGCGGCAGGGCTCGGCAGCCCTTGAAAGAAGCGCTTGTCGACAACGCCGGTGTTGACGTTGAAGCGTGCAAGCCGCAATGCCGCCGCTGCGCAATAGACGAAGGCGGCGATCCAGCCGAGCTTGCCCATGCCCTTGAGCGCCCATTCGTAGACGATGAGAGCCGGTGCCGCACCGAAGGACACCATGTCCGACAGGCTGTCCATCTGCTCGCCGAAGGCACTCTGCGTGTTCGTCATGCGCGCCACGCGGCCGTCGAGGCTGTCGAGCACCATCGCGCAGAAGATGCCGATGGCGGCGTTCTCGAATCGCTGGTTCATCGCCATCACGATGGCGTAGAAGCCGCCGAAGAGCGCCGCCAGCGTGAACAGGTTCGGCAGGATGTAGATGCCCTTGCGGCGCGGACGAGGCGGCGGGTCCGCGTCGTCGGAGCCCAGGTCGGGTGCGTCGTTCATGGTCCGGAGGATACCGCAGCGCCAAGCAGAAGGGCCGCGCGGTTGCCCGTGCGGCCCTCGGATGGCTGGCTGAAGATCAGTTGCGCGACTGGTCGACCAGCCGGTTCTTCTTGATCCACGGCATCATTGCGCGCAGCTTCTCGCCGACGATCTCGATCGAGTGCTCCGAGTTCAGGCGGCGGCGCGACTGCAGCGTCGGCGCACCGGCCCGGTTCTCGAGGATGAAGCTCTTGGCGTACTCGCCGGTCTGGATGTCCTTGAGGACCTGCTTCATGACCTTCTTGGTCTCTTCAGTGACGATGCGCGGGCCCGTCACGTACTCGCCGTACTCGGCGTTGTTCGAGATCGAATAGTTCATGTTCGCGATGCCGCCCTCGTAGATGAGGTCGACGATCAGCTTCAGTTCGTGCAGGCACTCGAAGTAGGCCATCTCGGGCGCGTAGCCGGCCTCCACCAGCGTCTCGTAGCCGGCCTTGATCAGCTCGACCGTGCCACCGCACAGCACCGCCTGCTCGCCGAACAGGTCGGTCTCGGTCTCTTCGCGGAAGTTGGTCTCGATGATGCCGGCCTTGCCGCCACCGTTGGCCACGGCATAGCTCAGCGCCAGGTCACGCGCCTTGCCGGACTTGTCGGCGTAGACGGCGATCAGGTGCGGCACGCCGCCGCCTTGCGTGTAGGTGGAGCGCACGGTGTGGCCCGGCGCCTTCGGAGCGACCATCCACACGTCCAGGTCAGCGCGCGGCACGACCTGGCCGTAGTGCACGTTGAAGCCGTGCGCGAAGGCGAGCGATGCGCCCTGCTTGATGAACGGCTCGACATCGTTCTTGTACACCGCGGCGATCTGCTCGTCGGGCAGCAGGATCATCACCACGTCGGCGGTCTTCACCGCGTCCGACACCTCGGCCACCTTCAGGCCGGCCTTCTCGGCCTTGGACCAGCTCGCGCCGCCCTTGCGCAGGCCGACGGTGACCTTCACGCCGCTGTCGTTCAGGTTCTGCGCGTGCGCATGGCCCTGCGAGCCGTAGCCGATGATGGTGACGTTCTTGCCCTTCACCAGGCTCAGATCGGCGTCCTTGTCGTAGTAGACCTTCATGCTTCTTCTCCTTCAGTCAATCGCTGTTCAATGAGGGCGGGATTCAGACGCGCAGGATGCGCTCGCCGCGACCGATCCCGCTGGTGCCGGTGCGCACGGTTTCGAGAATGGCGGCGCGGTCGATGGCTTCGATGAAGGCATCGAGCTTGCTCGCGTCCCCGGTCAGTTCGATGGTGTAGCTCTTCTCGGTGACGTCGATGATGCGGCCGCGGAAGATGTCGGCCATGCGCTTCATCTCCTCGCGTTCCTTGCCGACGGCGCGCACCTTGATGAGCATGAGCTCACGTTCGGTGTAAGCGCCTTCGGTGAGGTCGACGACCTTCACGACCTCGATCAGCCGGTTCAGGTGCTTGGTGATCTGCTCGATCACCTCGTCCGAGCCGGTGGTGACGATGGTCATGCGCGACAGCGAGGCGTCCTCGGTGGGCGCGACGGTCAGGCTCTCGATGTTGTAGCCGCGGGCGGAGAACAGCGCGACGACGCGCGACAGCGCGCCGGGCTCGTTCTCGAGCAGCAGGGCAATGATGTGTTTCATGGTGGTCTGGCGCGCTCTTCAGGCCGGCGGTGGTAACCGACGGCCCTTGGCCACGCTGAATGTATGAGAGAGAAATCGTTTCCGAGGGGCTCGGCGTGTCCCGCCGGCTCCTGGCGCGCGCCCGGTCAGGCGCGCGCCCTCGCCGGCGTTTCGCGCGTCACAGATCCTCGGAGCCCAGCAGCATCTCCGAGATGCCCTTGCCCGCCTTGACCATCGGCCAGACGTTCTCGGTCGGATCGGTGCGCACGTCGAGGAACACAGTGCGGTCCTTCAGCTTGATGGCCTCGCGCAGCGCCGGCTCGACGTCGCCCGGCTTCTCGATCTTCAGGCCGACGTGGCCGTAGGCCTCGGCGAGCTTGACGAAGTCGGGCAGCGCATCCATGTAGCTGTGCGAGTAGCGGCCCTGGTAATCCAGTTCCTGCCACTGCCGCACCATGCCGAGGTAGCGGTTGTTCAGCGAGATGATCTTCACCGGCGTCTTGTACTGCAGGCAGGTCGAGAGCTCCTGGATGCACATCTGGATCGAGCCCTCGCCGGTGATGCAGAAGACGTCCGAATCCGGCTTGGCGAGCTTGATGCCCATCGCGTAGGGCAGACCCACGCCCATGGTGCCGAGGCCGCCCGAGTTGATCCAGCGGCGCGGCTCGTCGAAGCGGTAGTACTGCGCCGCCCACATCTGATGCTGGCCGACGTCCGAGGTGATGTAGCAGTCGCTGTCCTTGGTCAATTCCCAGAGCTTGTCGACCACGTACTGCGGCTTGATCACCTCGGTGCTGTTCTTGTACTTCAGGCACTCGCGCTTGCGCCACTCGTTGATCTGGCCCCACCACGCCGACAGCGACTGCACGTCGGGCTTGGCCTGGGCTTCCTTGATCTGCGCGATCAGTTCCTGCAGGACGTCCTTCACGTCGCCGACGATCGGGATGTCGACCTTCACGCGCTTGGAGATCGATGACGGGTCGATGTCGATGTGCACGATCTTGCGCTGCACGGAGGCGAAGTGCGCCGGGTTGCCGATCACGCGGTCGTCGAAGCGCGCACCGACAGCCAGCAGGACGTCGCAGTTCTGCATCGTCATGTTGGCTTCGTAGGTGCCGTGCATGCCCAGCATGCCGAGGAACTTGGGGTCGCTGGACGGGAAGGCGCCCAGACCCATCAGCGTGTTCGTGCACGGGTAACCGAGCAGGTTGACCAGCTCGCGCAATTCAGCCGAGGCGTTGCCCAGGATCACGCCGCCGCCCGTGTAGATGTAGGGACGCTTGGCCGCCAGAAGCAACTGAACCGCCTTGCGGATCTGCCCGCCGTGGCCCTTGCGCACCGGGTTGTAGGAGCGCATCTCGACCGTGGCGGGATAGTGGAAGGGCGTGGTCTTCAGCGACACGTCCTTCGGGATGTCCACCACGACCGGGCCGGGTCGGCCGGTGCGAGCGATGTGGAAAGCCTTCTTGAGCGTCATCGCCAGGTCGCGCACGTCCTTGACCAGGAAGTTGTGCTTGACGATCGGACGCGTGATGCCGACGGTGTCGCATTCCTGGAAGGCATCGAGGCCAATGGCCGGCGTCGGCACTTGCCCGGTGATGATGACCATCGGGATCGAGTCCATGTAGGCCGTCGCGATGCCGGTCACGGCATTGGTGACGCCTGGGCCTGACGTGACCAGGGCAACACCGACGTCACCCGTGGCGCGCGCATAGCCGTCGGCAGCGTGGATGGCGGCCTGCTCATGGCGCACCAGAACGTGCTCGATGGTGTTCTGCTTGTACAGCGCGTCGTAGATGTACAGCACGGCTCCGCCGGGGTAGCCCCAGAGGAACTTGACGTTCTCGGCCTGCAGGCAGCGGACCAGGATTTCCGATCCGTTCGGATCGGCGTGGGGAGGAGTTTGCGGTTGTGCCGAAGCGGCACGTTTGACTTCCGCGGCAGACATATCCATGTTGAACCTTTGTGATTTTCTCTAACGAAAAACCATCGGTGCACCTCTCCGCGTCCTCATGAGACGGGTGTGGTGCCTGCGCGATCAAAAAACGAGGCGTCCGGGTCGGACGTCCAGCCTCTGACCCAGCTGTTGTGCAAAGCAGCATTATGACACCTGTTTGCACATTGATCGTTCACGAGGCCGTCCCAATGCGGTGCGATGACATAATCCGCGCCGTCTCCCCGGGCCTCATTCCGAGGCGCTCCTGCCTTGGCTTCCGACAAAGAACTCTCCGACTTCCTCAAGAGCGTCGAGAAGCGCGCCTTCAAGCGCGTGGCCTATGCCGTTCGAGACGACGATGCGGCCCTCGACATCGTTCAGGACTCGATGATCCGCCTGGCCGAGAAGTACGTCGACCGCCCCCCGGCCGAACTGCCGCTGCTGTTCCAGCGCATCCTGTCCAACGCGACGATGGACTGGTTTCGCCGCTTGAAGGTGCGCAATGCCCATGTGCGGAATTTCTCGGATTTCGAATCCTCCGACGAGGACGGAGACTTCAATATCCTGGAGACGCTGGAGGCCCTGGACAGTTCCGCCGGTACCGAGAGCGCGGCAGATTCGGTGTCACGGGCCCAGATCCTGCTCGTCATCGAGTCGGAGGTTTCGCAGTTGCCGGGCCGTCAACGGGAAGCGTTCACACTGCGTTACTGGGAGGAACTCGATGTCGCCGAAACCGCTCAGGTGATGGGTTGTTCGGAGGGAAGCGTCAAGACACACTGCTCCAGAGCCGTGCACGCCTTGGCCAAAGCCCTGAAGGCAAAGGGAATAGCACCGTGAAGAACTCGAAAGCCACCATCTACAAGTCAGGTCAGGACGCCCTCGAAGCTCGCATCGCCTACCGGATCGCCGCCCGGCTGAACGAGCGTGCCGAAACCGTCGACACCGACATCTCCGAGCGCCTGCGCTTTGCGCGCGAGAAGGCGATCGAGAAGGCACAGGCCGCGCGCAACGCCGAAGCGGCGCACGTGATTTCGGGCGGGAATGTCGCTGCGGCGTTGCTGGGCGGCGGCAACGGGTGGTGGGTGAAGCTCGGCTCCGCACTGCCGTTGGTGGCGCTGGCCGCTGGCCTGATGGTGATCCAGCACCTCCACACTCAGGCACAGATCTCCGTGGCCGCCGAGATCGATGCCGAACTGCTGGCCGACGACCTGCCCCCGGCTGCCTACAGCGACGAGGGCTTCGTCGAGTTCCTCAAGACCCCGCGCGACTGAAGGAGTGCCATGAGCTTTGGCATCCCCTTGAGCGCGCTGCGCCGCATTGCCGCCGTCGCGTTGTGCGCTTTGGTGCTGGCGCCCGCCGTGCGTGCCCAGGCGAACCCGGCGAGCAAGCCCTTGCTGGTCGGCGGCGCGGCGGAAAGCGGCCCTCGCTGGCAAGAATTGACAGCGCCCCAGCGCACGTCTCTCAGGCCCCTGGAACGCGACTGGTCGACCATTGACGGCCAGAGCAAGCAGAAGTGGCTGGAGATTGCCGCGCGGTACCCGGCCATGCCACCCGCGGAACAGCAGCGCGTGGCGGCCCGCATGTCCGAGTGGGTCAAGTTGTCCCCGGCGCAACGTGGCCAGGCGCGCATGAATTACCAGGAAGCCCGCCAGGTCACCAAGGAAGAACGCCAGGCACGCTGGCAAGCCTATCAGGCGCTCACGCCGGAGCAGCGCGGCAAACTGGCCGCACGCGCCGCTCGGCCAACGTCGGCGAACGCTGCGCGCAACGGCGATGCTGCCCGCAAGTCAGCCTTGGCCCAGCGCGACGGCGTGCAGGCCAAGTCCAATCTGGTGCCCAACACATCCTACGCGGCGCCGCCCAGGGCGGTCGGTCCGACTGTGGTCCAGGCCCAGCCCGGGGCAACGACATCGCTGATCTCCAAGCGGCCTGCGCCGCCGCCGCATCAGCAGCCTGGCCTGCCGAAGATCGCGGCCACTCCGGGATTCGTCGACAAGGCAACCCTGCTGCCGCAGCGCGGCCCGCAAGGTGCCGCAGCAACCGCGACGATCGCGCCAGCGACGACACCGTCACCGAAGCGGTGAGTTCCTTACCGGTGACGGACGGCTTGCCGCACCTCCAGGCGCCCGGCCTGTGGCGGCGAATGGCCTGCTTCCTCTACGAAGGCGTGCTGCTGTTCGGGGTCCTGATGATCTCGGGCTACCTCTTCTCCAGCCTCACCCAGCAGCGGCACGCCCTCGTCGGGCGACATGCGCTGCAAGCCTTCCTCTTCGTCGTGCTGGGCATCTACTTCGTGTGGTTCTGGTCGCACGGCGGGCAGACCGTGGCCATGAAGGCCTGGCACATCAGGCTGGTCGACCAACACGGCCGACCCGTCACGCAGTTGCGTGCTCTGGGCCGCTACCTGCTCAGTTGGCTGTGGTTCGTGCCCGCGTTGTTGGCGCTGTGGCTGGGCGAACTCCACGGCGGCGCTGCAATCGGCAGTGTGCTGATCACCGGCGTGATCGGCTACGCGTTGCTGGCATTGCTGCATCCGCAGCGGCAGTTCTGGCACGACGCTGCCTGCGGAACCCGCCTGATGCACTGGAAAGCGGCGGACCGACGCTGATCACGAGGCAGAATCCGCCTCCATGACCAATCCGCACAAGGGCCGCACGGGCGTCGAGCGCATCGTTCGAGCCACCGGCTACTCGATCGAGGGCCTGGCAACGGCCTACCGCGGCGAAAGCGCCTTTCGACAGGAAACCTGGCTGGCAGTGATGCTGATTCCGCTGTCGTTCTGGCTTGGCCGCAACTGGGTCGAGGTGGCCCTGCTGGCCGGCTCGGTCATGCTGGTGCTCGTCGTCGAACTGCTGAACTCGGGCATCGAATCGGCGATCGACCGCGTCTCCTACGAGATGCACGACCTCTCCAAGCGCGCCAAGGACCTGGCCAGTGCGGCCGTGTTCCTGTCGCTGCTGCTGTGCGCGGGCATCTGGCTGGCCGCGTTGTGGCAGCGCTTCGGGGCCGCGGCATGAGCGGCCGCGTCTCGCTGTGCGTCTATTGCGGCTCGCGCGCGGGTGACAACGCGGCCTACGAGGCGGCAGCGAGAGCCGTCGGCACGGCCATCGGCCGACGCGGCTGGCGGCTGGTCTACGGCGGCGGCCGCGCCGGGCTGATGGGCCGCGTGGCCGACGCAGCGCTGGCTGCCGGCGCACCGGTGCTCGGTGTGATCCCCCGCTCGCTGATGGAGCGCGAAGTCGGCCACCGGGGCCTGACGGAACTGCACGTGGTCGAAACGATGCACGAGCGCAAGCTGATGATGGCGCAGCACAGCGATGCATTCATCGCCTTGCCCGGCGGCATCGGCACCTTCGAAGAACTGTTCGAGGTATGGACCTGGCGCCAGCTCGGCTACCACGACAAGCCGGTCGGCCTGCTCAACGTCGACGGCTACTACGACTCCCTGCTCGACTTCATGAGGCAGACGGTCGCACGCGGCTTCGTCTCTGACGCGCAGAATGCACTTCTGCAGGTGCACACGCAGGCGGACGACCTGCTCGATTCGATCGCGCGGCTCACGCCGCTGGCCGCCGCACCCGACGACTACCGGCGCATCTGAGCGCCGATACCGGCCTCAGACGGCGTCTTCGTTCGTCTCGCCGGTGCGAATGCGCACCACCTGCTCGACGGCGGTGACGAAGATCTTGCCGTCGCCGATCTTGCCGGTCTTGGCGGCCTTCACGATCGCCTCGATGCAGCGGTCGACGTCGGCGTCCTTGACGACGACCTCGACCTTCACCTTGGGCAGGAAGTCGACCACGTACTCGGCGCCGCGGTACAGCTCGGTGTGGCCCTTCTGGCGGCCGAAACCCTTCACCTCGGTCACGGTCAGGCCGGTCACGCCGACCTCGGCCAGCGCCTCGCGCACCTCTTCGAGCTTGAACGGTTTGACGACGGCGGTGATCTGCTTCATGGCCAGCTCCGAAAACGTTGCACTCGCCGTAGTTTAAGCGCGGAACTTCGACGTGATGGGGTATCTCCAGTCGCGCCCGAAAGCACGGTGCGTGATGCGGATGCCCACCGGCGCCTGCCGGCGCTTGTACTCGTTGATCTTGATGAGGCGCGTGACCCGCTCCACATCGGCCGGGTCGAAGCCGGCCGCGACGATCTGCTCGATCGACTGATCGTCTTCCATGTAGCGCTCGAGGATGGCGTCGAGCACCTCGTAGGGCGGCAGGCTGTCCTGGTCTTTCTGGTCAGGCCGCAGCTCAGCCGAGGGTGGCCGCGTGATGATGCGCTCGGGGATCACCTCGCGACCCTGCGCGTTCTTCCAGACCGCCAGTCGGTAGACCAGCGTCTTGGCCACGTCCTTGATGACCGCGAAGCCGCCGGCCATGTCGCCGTACAGCGTGCAGTAGCCCGTCGCCATCTCGCTCTTGTTGCCGGTGGTCAGCACGATCGCGCCGAACTTGTTCGACAAGGCCATCAGCAGCGTGCCCCGGATGCGCGCCTGGATGTTCTCTTCGGTGGCATCTTCCGGCATACCGGCGAACTCCGGCGCCAGGCTGGTGCGGAAGGCATCGAACATCGGCACGATGGAGATCTCGTCGTAGCGAACGCCCAGGCGCTGCGCCATGTCGCGCGCGTCGATCCACGAGATGTCGGCCGTGTACGGCGACGGCATCATGACGGCCCGCACCTTGTCGGCGCCCAGCGCATCCACCGCGATGGCCAGCACCAGCGCCGAGTCGACACCGCCCGACAGGCCGATGATCGCGCCGGGGAAGCCGTTCTTGCCAAGGTAGTCGCGCACGCCGGTGACCAGCGCTGCCCAGGCCTGTGCCTCGACGCAGGGCACCGGTGCGATCGGGCCCGAGACGCTATCGCCCTGGATCTCGACGAGCGTCAGCGCCTCTTCGAACATCGGCGCGCGGGCCGCGACGCGGCCCTTCACATCGAGCGCGAACGAGGCACCGTCGAACACGACCTCGTCCTGCGCACCTGTCAGGTGCGAGTAGAGCAGCGGCATTGCCACGCTGCGCGCACGATCGGCCATGCGCGCTTCGCGCTCGGCCAGCTTGCCCAGGTGGAAGGGCGACGCGTTGAGCACGCACAGCACCTGTGCGCCGGCGGCCTTGGCGCTGGCCGCCGGCTCGTCGAACCAGGCGTCCTCGCAGATCAGCACAGCGAAACGCGTGCCGCCGACATCGAACACCACAGGCGACTGCGCTGCGTCGCGGCCGGAGGCGAAATAGCGCCGCTCGTCGAACACCTGGTAGTTCGGCAGTTCGCGCTTGCAGTAGGTGGCGACGATGCGTCCCCCTGCGAGCACCGAGGCCGCGTTGTAGCGCTGCTGCACCGCCACCGACTTGGACCTAACATCCCCTCGCTCACCGAACTGATGCGGATGCCCCACCACCACGTGCAAGCCCTCGAGATCGCCCAGCGCACGCGCGCAGCCGGCCAAGGCGTCGGCGCAGGCCTGCATGAAGGCCGGGCGCAGCAGCAGGTCTTCGGGCGGGTAGCCGCACAGGCTCAGTTCGGGGAAAAGCACCAGCCGCGCGCCCTGCGCGTGTGCACGCTGGGCCGATTCGACGATTCGCTGCGCGTTGCCGGCGATGTCGCCCACCGTCACGTTGATCTGCGCGAGGGCCACCTTCACCGTGGGCTGGGCTGACATATGAGCAAGTTTTCGCAGGTGGATTCAGGCCTCGACGAGGGCTCGAAAGATTATGTCATCCAGGTGCACGATGACCCGGCTCAGATCGACGCGGCAGCCTGGAACGCCTTGCTCTCGGACCAGGACGCTGCCACGCCCTTCATGCGACACGAATACCTCGCTGCCTTGCACGAGTCGGGAAGCGCGAACGCGGCCGCAGGCTGGCAACCTCGCTTCATCGCGGTGCGGCATGGCAAGCAGCTCGTGGCCGCCTGCCCGCTCTACCTGAAGGCACACTCCTATGGCGAGTATGTGTTCGACTGGGCCTGGGCCGATGCCTATCAGCGTCACGGCCTCGCCTACTACCCGAAGCTGCTCGACGCCGTGCCCTTCACACCGGTGCCGGGCAGCCGGCTGCTGGCGCGCAGCCTGTCCGACCGCCGCCTGCTGTTGCGCGCGATGCGCCAACTCGCCGTTCAGGACGGCCTGTCGTCGGCGCACCTGCTCTTCATCGACGACGTCGACCGCGAGGCCGCACTGGCCGAGGGCTGGATGCTGCGCAGCAACGTGCAGTTCCACTGGACCAACCTGGCCGACGCCCCCTACCCCGACTTCGCATCGTTCCTGTCGCGGCTGCAGCGCGAGAAGCGCAAGAAGATCCAGCAGGAGCGGCGCCGCGTCGGCGAGGCCGGCATCCGCTTCGAAACGCTCGAGGGCGACGCGATCTCTGCGTCGGACTGGGACTTCTTCCACCGCTGCTACACGCTCACCTACCGTGCGCACCACTCCACGCCCTACCTGACGCGCGACTTCTTCGCCCGCATGGCCGCGACCATGGCGCGCCACTGGGTGATGTTCGTGGCGCGGCGAGGCGACGAAGCCATCGCCGCCTCGCTGATTGCCGTCGATCCCGAGCGCGGCGTCGCGTTCGGCCGCTACTGGGGCTGCACCGAGCAGGTGCCATGCCTTCACTTCGAGGCCTGCTACTACCAGCCGCTGCAGTGGTGCATCGCCCAGCGCTATGTGCGCTTCGAAGGCGGTGCGCAGGGCGAGCACAAGATGGCGCGCGGCCTGCTGCCAGTGCAGACGCATTCCGCGCACTGGCTCGCCCATCCGCAGTTCGCGCAGGCAGTGGCCGACTTCCTGGCGCGCGAAGGCGCCGGCGTCGAGGACTACCTCGACGAGCTGAACGAGCGCCGCCCGTTCAAGGCTTGAAGTCGCCGGCGAGAACGAAGACCAGACTCTGCGGCTTCAGGTACTTGCGCAATGCAGCGTTGACCTGCGCCAGCGTCAGCCGGCTCAGTTCGGCATCGATGCGGGCGGAATAGGCGAAGCTGCGATCGAGGTTCAGGTTGTTGGCCAGCGTGGCGGCGATACCGCCGTCCTGCGCGCGCGACAGCCGCCTGAAGTTCAAGAGGCCACGCTGGCCCTCGGCCAGTTCCTGCGCACTGAAGCCTTCGCGCAGAACACGTTCGAGTTCCTCGCGGAACGCCTTCTCGACCTTCGGCCCATTCTGCGGCGCGAAGATCGCGCTGGCCGTCCAGATCGAATGGGCTTCGTGCGAGTTCCACGACACCCGACTGTTCACGTCATAGGACAGGCCCTCGGTCTCGCGGATGCGCTTCCACAGGCGCGAGTTGCCGCCCAGGCCGAGCAGGTAGTTCGCCATCGTCAGCGCCGGGTAGTCGGCATCGCGATCCGACAGCGGTACCGGCAGTTGCACCAGCATCGTCGCGTTCTGCTTGTCCGGTGTGCTCAGCACCAGGCGCTGCGGCACCGGCGCCACGAAAGGCTGCGGTACGCGCGTGTAGGGGGCCGCGCCGCGCCAGTCGCCCAGGGCCGCCTGCAGCGCCGTGCGCACCTGGGCCGCATCCATGTCGCCTGCCGCAGCGAACTCGCCGCGCGCTGCGCCATAGAAGCGCGCGTGGAATTCGCGCACCTGCTCGAGGGTGACGGCGTTCACGTCGGCCACCATTTCGTCGAAGGTCCGCTCGTAGCGCACGTCGCCGCGAGGGTACGGATTGCCGAGCCGGCCGAGCGCGTTGTCGGCGACGGAGCCCGGTTCCTTGCGCTGCTGCTCGATGCCGGTGAGCGCCTGGCGGCGGATCTCGTCGAAGGCGTCTGCCGGAAAGGCCGGCTTGCGCAGGAGTTCGCCGACCAGCGCGATGGCGGCCGGCAGGTGCTCGCGGCGCGAGGCGATCGACACGCTCAATTGCCCCGTTGAGGCGCGGAACGACAGCTCGGTCTTCAGCTGGTCCAGCCGGTCCTGCACCTGCTCGCGCGTCATCGTCGCCGTGCCCTTGTCGAGCAGCGCCGCGGTGAAGTCCGGCACGTCACCCAGGCCGGCCAGGCTGTCCACATTGCCGAAGCGCAGTGTCAGCACAGCACGCACCGCCTGTCCGCGCGTGCCCTTGGGCACCAGCGCTGCACGGATGCCGCTCACCTCGAAACGCTGGGTGCGCGCGTCGATGTTGGCCGGCGTCGCCTCGAAGGCCTCGACCCGCCCGGCCGCCTGCGCGGGCTTGAACTCGCGCATGGCCTGCGCCATGTCCATGCGCTGTGGCGCCGGCGCACGCAACGGCTTTTCCGTCGGGATGTAGGTGGCCAGCGTGCGGTTGTCGGCCACGAGGCGCTGCGAAGCGACACGCTGCACATCCGCCAGCTTGACCTCGCGGACGCGGTCTCGAGCAAGGAAGAACATGCGCCAGTCGCCCTGCGCGACCGACTCCGACAGCGTCATCCCGATGGCTTCGGGGTTGTTGAAGGTCTGCTCCCAACCCTTGAGCCACTTCGCACGGGCCCGCTCCAGTTCCTCCTCGCTGATCGGCTCGCTGGCGAAGGTCTCCGCAGCGGACAGCATGGCGGTCTTCGCCGCATCGGCATTCTGTCCCGGCGAAAGTTGCGCGCCGAGCAGCAGTACCGAAGGCTCGGCCAGCCCGAAGGATTCGCCGAAGGTCCCCGCGGCAAGCTGCTTCTCGGTCAGGCGTTTGTGCAGGCGGCCCGACGGCGAGTCGCCGAGCACCAGCGCCAGCAAGTCAGACGCAGCCGAATCCGGATGGCCGGCGGGCGGCATGTGGTACCCGACGAAGATCAGCGGCGCGCCGCCAACGCGGCGCAGGGTGACACTGCGTTCGCCGTCCTGTGCTGCGTCGAGCGTGTACTGCACGGGCAGGCTGCGCTTCGGGCGCGGCAGCTTTCCGAAGGTCGCCGCCACCTGGCGCAGCACTTGCGCCGCATCGATGCGGCCGGAGACGATCAGCGTAGCGTTGTCGGGCTGGTAATACGTGCGATAGAAAGCCTGCAGCCGGCCGATGTCGACGTTCTCGACGTCGCTTCGCGCACCGATCACGTCCTTGCCGTAGTTGTGCCAGTCGTACATCAGGGCCATCGTGCGCTGGTAGAGGATGCGCTGCGGGCTGTTCTCGCCCATCTCCATCTCGTTGCGAACCACCGTCATCTCGGTGTCCAGGTCCTTTCGCGCAATGAAGCTGTTGACCATGGAATCGGCCAACCAACCTATGTACCAGTTGAGATTGCCCTCGTCGGCGGAGAAGCTGGCGGTGTAGTTGGTGCGATCGAAGTTCGTCGAACCGTTGGCTGCCAGCCCGCGCTTCTGAAACTCGGCCCAGACCTTGGGATGCTTCGGCGACCCCTTGAAGATCAGATGCTCGAGCAGGTGCGCCATGCCCGTCTCGCCGTAGTTCTCGTGACGCGAACCGACGTGGTAGGTCAAATTGACCGTCGTCGTCGGCTTGGAGTCGTCGGGCACCAGCAGCAGCTGCAGACCATTGGCGAGACGGTACTCGTCGATGCCTTCGACCGAGGTCACGGCGCGCACGCCGGCGGGCAGGCGCTGCGCCTGCGCTGCGCCGAGCAGCAGCACGAAAGAGAAGAAGACGAACCCGCGGAGGAATCGGAGCATGGTCGGCACGGTGGCTTCGAGGAGACGGCAGTGTAGGAGCCTGCCGCACCCGAAAAGATCCGCGACCGCGCCGGCCGCCGCGACTCGGGCTTCGCTGTCAGGCCTTCTTCTTGGCGTTCTGGTAGGCCGCGACGCCGTTCACGACTTCAGTCTTGGCGGCTTCCGGGCCTTCCCAGCCCTGCACCTTGACCCACTTGCCGGCCTCGAGATCCTTGTAGTGCTCGAAGAAGTGCTGGATCGCCTTCAAGCGCATCTGGTTGATGTCTTCGGGCTTGTTCCAGTGGCTGTAGATCGGGCAGACCTTGTCGATCGGCACCGCCAGCAGTTTGGCATCACCCCCGGCCTCGTCGTCCATCTTCAGCACGCCCAGCGGCCGGCAGGTCACCACCACGCCCGGCGTCAGTGCGTAGGGCGTGATCACCAGCACGTCGACCGGGTCGCCGTCATCGGCCAGCGTCATCGGGATGTAGCCGTAGTTGCACGGATAGTGCATCGCAGTGGTCATGAAGCGGTCGACGAACATCGCGCCCGTTTCCTTGTCCACCTCGTACTTGATGGGATCCGCATTCATCGGGATCTCGATGATCACGTTGAACTGGTCGGGTGCCTTCGGGCCGGGGGTGACGTTGTGCAGGCTCATGCGCTTCTCGCAGACATTATTCGGACAAACCCGAATTCTACGCAGAGCACTGTCGGCGAACTGACACATTGATCCGGGGCACAAAAGGCTGGAAAACACCGTGACGGTGTCGTTGCCTTGCCTGAAGTCATCCCGTAGCATCCCGCGAGCCCCGGAACGGGCCGTCGCCTGCGCGTGCGCGAACGTTCCGAGAAGCGTTTCCCAGAAGTATTCCAATCAGATCCGAGCAATGAGGAAGGAGATCCCCTGATGTCCACCAACGTGGCGCTTTACATCGCGCTGGCCTGCGGTCTGGCCGCCGTCGTCTACGGCTTCGTTCAGCGAAGCTGGATTCTCAGCCAGAGTGCCGGCAACGCCCGCATGCAGGAAATCGCCGGAGCGATCCAGCAAGGTGCGGCCGCCTACCTGGCCCGGCAGTACAAGACCATCGCGATCGTCGGCGTGGTGCTGGCCATCCTGATCGGCATCTTCCTCGACGGCACGACCGCCATCGGCTTCGTCGTCGGCGCGGTGCTGTCGGGCGCCTGCGGCTTCATCGGCATGAACGTGTCGGTGCGCGCCAATGTGCGCACCGCGCAGGCTGCGACCAAGGGCATCGGCCCGGCGCTCGACGTCGCCTTCAAGGGCGGCGCGATCACCGGCATGCTGGTGGTCGGCCTGGGCCTGCTGGGTGTGACGATCTTCTTCATGTTCATCACCGGCAACGGAAACCTCACGCCGGACAAGAGCCTGTCGGGCGTTCTCAAGCCGCTGCTCGGCCTGGCCTTCGGCTCGTCACTGATCTCGATCTTCGCTCGACTGGGCGGCGGCATCTTCACCAAAGGTGCCGACGTCGGCGCGGACCTGGTGGGCAAGGTGGAAGCCGGCATCCCGGAAGACGATCCGCGCAATCCCGCGGTGATCGCCGACAACGTGGGTGACAACGTCGGCGACTGCGCCGGCATGGCCGCCGACCTGTTCGAGACGTATGCCGTCACGCTGATCGCCACCATGGCGCTGGGCGCCCTGATGGTCGCCTCCGCGCCGATGCAGGCCGTGGTCTACCCGCTGCTGCTCGGCGGCGTGTCGATCATCGCGTCGATCATCGGCTGCTCGTTCGTCAAGGCCTCGCCCGGCATGAAGAACGTCATGCCCGCGTTGTACAAGGGCCTGGCCGTCGCCGGCGTCCTGTCGTTCATCGCCTTCATCGGCGTGACGATGCTGGTGATGCCTGACACCGCGCTCGGTGCCGGCACGCAGTGGAAGCTGATCGGCTCCTGCGCCGTCGGCCTGGTGCTGACCGCCGCGCTGGTGTGGATCACCGAGTTCTACACCGGCACTCAGTACTCGCCGGTGCAGCACATCGCGCAGGCTTCGACGACGGGCCACGGCACCAACATCATTGCCGGCCTGGGCGTGTCGATGCGCTCGACGGCCTGGCCGGTGCTGTTCGTCTGTGCCGCCATCATGGCCGCCTATGGGCTGGCCGGCCTGTACGGCATCGCCATCGCCGCCACCGCCATGCTGAGCATGGCCGGCATCGTCGTCGCCCTCGACGCCTACGGCCCGATCACCGACAACGCCGGCGGCATCGCCGAGATGTCGGAACTGCCGGCCAGCGTGCGCGACGTCACCGACCCGCTGGACGCGGTGGGCAACACCACCAAGGCGGTGACCAAGGGCTACGCGATCGGCTCGGCAGGTCTGGCTGCGCTGGTGCTGTTTGCCGACTACACGCACTCGCTCGAAGGCCGCGGCATGAGCGTGAGCTTCGACCTGAGCGACCCGAAGGTGATCGTCGGCCTGTTCATCGGCGGCCTGATCCCCTACCTGTTCGGCGCGATGGCGATGGAAGCCGTCGGCCGCGCGGCAGGCTCGGTGGTGGTGGAAGTGCGCCGCCAGTTCAAGGAGATCAAGGGCATCATGGAAGGCACGGCCAAGCCCGAGTACGGCAAGGCGGTTGACATGCTGACCACGGCGGCGATCAAGGAGATGATCGTCCCGTCGCTGCTGCCTGTGATCGTGCCGGTGGTCGTGGGCCTGACGCTCGGCGCCGCAGCGCTCGGGGGCCTGCTGATGGGCACGATCGTGACCGGCCTGTTCGTGGCGATCTCGATGTGCACCGGCGGCGGTGCCTGGGACAACGCGAAGAAGTACATCGAAGACGGACACCACGGCGGCAAGGGCAGCGAGGCCCACAAGGCCGCGGTGACCGGCGACACGGTGGGCGATCCCTACAAGGACACTGCCGGCCCCGCCGTGAACCCGCTGATCAAGATCATCAACATCGTCGCGCTGTTGATCGTGCCGCTGCTGCCCATGCCGCCCAAGGCGACAGCCGCCGCGCATGCCTCGCCTCCCGCCGCCACGGCGCCTGCTGCCGCAGCCACCACGGCGAAGTTCTACTTCGACAGCGGCAAGGCCGAACTCCCGGCCAATGGCGCCGAGAGCATCGCCAAGCTGGCAGCGGCCGGAAAGGCCGGCGGCAAGGCGGTGATCAGCGGTTACCACGATGCCACCGGTGACCCGGCCCAGAACGCCGAACTGGCCAAACAGCGCGCGATCACCGTGCGCGATGCGCTCAAGGCCGCTGGCGTGTCGGAAGACAAGATCGAGCTGAAGAAACCCGAGCAGATCAATGCCGGCGATGCCGCGGAGGCACGGCGCGTCGAAGTGACAGTTCAGTGACGCGCATGGGCGGACGGCTCGCCCGTCCGCTCAGCGTGACAGCCAGGCCCGGGAAAATTCCGCCAGGTTCTGGTGGATGCTGCCGACGCTGGCCAGTTCCGGCCCCGTGTTCGGGCTGCCGTTCGGCGCGCGCAGCACCAAGGCCTTGTGCACCGAGTCGGGAATGCCGCGGAAGTAGGGCAGGTAGTCGTCGACGAAAGCCGCGGGACGCAGGTTCTCGACCACGTCGGCCTTCGGGCTGCGTTCGGTTTCGCGATTGCCAGTGGCAATCACCCGCTCGATCGGGAAGTCGAGGCTGCGCAGGTTGTGCAACCGGGCCGCCTCGAACCTCGCATCGAGCGCTGAAACGCAGACCAGATCGAAACCCGCGTCCCTCAATCGATGACAGGCCTGCACTGCGCCCTCCACGGGCGGCACGCTTGACCAGAAGAACTCGCCGAACTCCGACTTGAATCGCTGCCGCCTGAACATGCCCAGCCGCGGCACCTTCCACCGGTCCATCGGCCAATAGGCCTGGGGATCGCGCTCGTCCGGAAAGTGGCCGAACGCGCGCTGCCACGCAGCCGCATATGCGAGATGGAAATCCAGCAACACACCATCGGCATCAAGGGCGATCACGGGTCTGCGCATGCAGCCACTCTAGCGTTTCGCCACGCTGCTGCATCGACCTTGGTGGTCGGCCTGTGCAACCGTTTACGCGGGTGTTGCGGAATGCTGGGACAATAGCGAGTTGACAGGGGCGCCCAGCGCCCCCATCTCTGCGACTTGCACTTCGGATTGACCGCGCCATGACCACACGCCGCCCCTCGCCCCCCGCCACTCCGGATTCGTCGATGAAGCTTCGACAGACCCAGGCAGAGTACACGGCAGCCCGGCCCAGTTCCGAGCCGGGCATCCGGCCTCTGATGTCGAGTTCGAAGATGTACGTCTGCCGGCGCTGCCAGGCGAACTTCAAGACTGGTGACGGCAAGCCAGATCCGCGGCTGCCCGGCCTCGGCAAATGCAACGCCTGCTTGGCCACTGCGGCGACCACCGCCGCCTAGCGCGGCCCGAAAACCAGAAAGCCCGGGGCCTTTCGGTCCCGGGCTTTCGGCCGTCTGGAGTCAGAGCCAAGTCCAGAGGCGGCGCAACCATCTCGGTGCGCGGTCGGGCTTGGGTCGATAGAGCTCGCGAAACGTGGATTGCATGGTCGAGTCCTCCTGAGGACATTACTGTATGCAAACGCAGTACTGTTTGCAAGTACAGCACCCCCTTGCCGTGCAAGCTACACATCGATGATTGGCTTCGCAAAAGCAAAAAGCCCGGTACCTACTAGGTACCGGGCTCTTACTGTCTTTGGTCGGGGTGGCGGGATTCGAACTCGCGACCCCTTGCACCCCATGCAAGTGCGCTACCAGGCTGCGCTACACCCCGACGAAGCCTCGCATTATAGAGTGAAATCCGCCGCCCTCCCGGGATTCACAGGACGAGCAGCGCTCGGATCGCGAGCAGCTCACCTCTGATCTCGCCAGGGTCGAGCACGGCCTTCGGCTCACTTGCGGCCTGGCCACCTGCCGGAGGCGCCGGATCCTCCAGCGCCGCGGCCATGTCGATCACCTCGTCGGGTTCATCGATCGCAGGCCCCGCATCGGCATCTCTCGGAATGGCCGCGTCCGAAAGTCGGTTGCGCGCCCCGCTGATCGTGAAGCCCTGTTCGTACAGGAGCTCACGAATGCGCCGGATCAACAGCACCTCATGGTGCTGGTAGTAGCGCCGGTTGCCCCGGCGCTTCATCGGCTTGAGCTGGGTGAACTCCTGCTCCCAGTACCGAAGCACATACGGCTTCACCCCGCACAAGTCGCTCACCTCACCGATGGTGAAGTACCGCTTTGCGGGGATGGCTGGGAGCGCTTTCTCCATCAAAATCAATAAGATCCCAAGAGAAAGCTAGACTTTACTCGAACTCTTCCCCTGCCGGTATGTCACCTTGCACGACTCCCTTGAGTTTGTGGCTGGCGTGGAAGGTGACAACGTTGCGCGCCTTGATCGGGATGGCCTCCCCGGTGCGGGGATTTCGCCCGGGTCGAGGAGCCTTGCGGCGGATGTTGAAGTTGCCGAAGCTGGAAAGCTTGACATCCTCGCCAGTCACGAGCGTGCCGTGGATGATCTCGAAGAAGGCTTCGACCATGTCCTTGGATTCGCGCTTGTTCAGCCCGAGCCGTTCGAACAACAAGTCGGCCAGTTCCGCCTTGGTGAGCGTGGGTGTCTCGATGGTCGGCAGGACGACCCGGCTCCGCGGCGTCTCGTTGTCGCTCATGGTCTGTTTTGCCCTCAGCCCCGCAGGCGCACACCCAGGCGAGCCTGGAGCGTGGCGAGCACCTCGGCCACGGTGGCCTCGATGCGTTCATCGGTCAGTGTGTTCTCGTTGTCCAGCAACTCCAGTCGTACAGCCAGACTGCGCTCGCCGGGCTTCATGTCGGCCGTTTCCGACGCCGGTTTGTAGATGTCGAACAAGCGCGCCGAGCGCACGAGCCCGCCACGGCCTGCGCCAATGGCATCCATGAGCGCGCCATGCGTGACCCGCTCGGCCGCAACCAGAGCGATGTCGCGAACCGCCACTTGCTGGCGCGGGACCGGCATGAACGCGGGCAGATCGCGCTCCTGCAGCGCGTCCAGGTCGAGTTCGAACAGCAGCGGCGCCGACGGCAACTCGTAGCCCTGACGCCAACGCGGATGCAACTCGCCGACATGACCGATCGAGCGACCGGCCAGTTCGATGCGCGCACAGCGCCCCGGATGCATCGCCGGGTGCTCTGCCATCACGAAGACCGCACTGCGTGGAGCAAGCAACGCCTCGATGTCGCCCTTGACGTCGAAGAAGTCGACAGCGCGTTCCTTGCTGCCCCATTGCAGCACGTCGCTGCGGCCCCATGCCAGACCGGCCAGTCGCCGCGGCTGAACCAGACCCGCAACGGCCGTCTCGCTGTCGACTGCGGACGCATCGCGGCGGAACACCCGCCCCGTCTCGAACACGCGCACGCGGCTCGCCTTGCGGGCCAGGTTCGACTGCAACACCGCCACCAGGCTGCCCAGCAGGCTGGAGCGCATCACCGACAAGGGGCTGGCGATGGGGTTGAGTACGCGGATCGGGTCGGCATTGCCGGCGAGTTCATGCTCCCAGCGCTCTTCGACGAAGCTGAAGTTGATCGTCTCCTGGTAGCCCAGGCCTGCCAATAGATGCCGCAACGCACCCGTGCTGCGCTGCGACTCGGTCCGAAGGCGTGCCGTCACCGGCGCCAGCGGCGGGGTGTCCGGCAGCGATTGGTAGCCCAGCACGCGAATCACTTCCTCGATCAGATCTTCCTCGATCTTCAGATCGAAGCGCCACGAGGGGGGCGTGATCGTCAACGCGCCCGGCTCGGCGGTGAACCTCAGTCCCAACCGCTGCATCACGCCTTCGCATTGCAGCTGCGAGACCGGCATGCCGATCACTTTGGCGGCGCGGGCCACTCGCAGACGCACGGGTTCGGCCGCGGGCAGGCGCAGCACCTGGTCGTCCATCGGGCCGGCCTCACCGCCGCAGATGTCGAGGATCAGCCGCGTGATGCGCTCGATGTGCTCGACGGTCAGCGCCGGATCCACGCCGCGCTCGAAGCGGTGCCCGGCGTCGGTGGAGAAGTTGAAACGCCGCGACCGCCCGGCCACTGCCTCGGGCCACCAGAAGGCTGCCTCGACATACACGTTGCGTGTCGCGTCGGACACCGCGGTGGCTTCCCCGCCCATGATGCCGGCCAGAGATTCGACGGCCTCGTCGTCGGCGATCACTCCGACCTGGGCATCGACCTCGATGGTGTTCCCGTTCAGCAGTTCCAGCTTCTCGCCCGCTCGGCCCCAGCGAACCGTCAGGCCGCCGTGGATCTTGTCCAGATCGAAGATGTGCGACGGGCGGCCGAACTCGAACATCACGTAGTTGGAGATGTCCACCAGCGCCGTCACTGAGCGCTGGCCGCAACGTGCCAGCCGGTCGACCATCCAGGCCGGCGTGCGTGCCTGGGGGTTCACGCCGCGCACGACTCGACCGGAGAAGCGGCCGCACAGATCGCTGGCCTCGACCTTCACCTTCAGCACCGCATCGTGCGACACGGGAACCTGCGGGAAGGCGGGCACCTTCAGCGGCGAACCGGTCAAGGCCGCCAGCTCGCGCGCGATGCCGTAGACGCTCAGGCAGTGCGCCAGATTGGGCGTGAGCTTGAGCGTGAAGATGGTGTCGTCGAGCGCCAGCTGACGTCGAATGTCAACGCCGACGGCCGCCGATTCGTCCAGCACCAGCAAGCCGCCATGATCTTCCGATAGCTTGAGCTCTCGCGCCGAGCACAGCATGCCCTGGCTTTCGACGCCGCGCAGCTTGCCGAGCTTGATCACGAAGGACTTGCCGTCTTCGCCAGGCGGCAGTTGCGCTCCGACGAGCGCGCAGGGCACGTGGATGCCCGCGCGCACGTTCGGTGCGCCGCAGACGATCTGCAGCGTCGTGCCGGTTCCGGCGTCGACTTCGCAGACGTTCAGGCGGTCCGCGTTCGGATGCTGCGTCACCGACAGCACCTTGGCGACGACCACGCCGCTGAACGGTGGTGCGGCCGGACGGGTCTCTTCGACTTCCATGCCGGCCATCGTCAGCAGTTCGGACAACTCGGCGGTGGAGATCGGCGGATCGCAGTACTCGCGCAGCCAGGATTCAGGAAACTGCATGGCTCGGGAATCAGTTGAATTGCGACAGGAAGCGCAGGTCGTTCTCGAAGAACAGCCGCAGGTCGTTCACGCCGTAGCGAAGCATCGTCAGACGGTCCGGGCCCATGCCGAACGCGAAGCCGATGTGGCGCTCGGGATCGAGGCCGAAATTGCGCACCACGTTCGGATGCACCTGGCCGGAGCCCGCCACTTCGAGCCATTGGCCCTTGAGCGGCCCGCTCGAGAAGGCGATGTCGATCTCGGCGGAGGGCTCGGTGAAAGGAAAGAACGAGGGCCGGAAGCGCAGCGTCAGCTCATCGGTCTCGAAGAATCGACGACAGAAGTCGGTGAACACGACCTTCAGGTCCTTGAAGCTCACGTTCTCGCCGATCCACAGGCCTTCGCATTGGTGGAACATGGGCGAGTGCGTGGCGTCACTGTCCACTCGGTAGGTGCGGCCCGGCGCAATGACGCGGATCTCGGGCATGTGCTCCTTGCCGGCGTGCTTCTTGGCATGCGAGCGCGCATAGCGGACCTGCATCGGCGAGGTGTGCGTGCGCAGGTTCAGCCAGCGGCCTTCGGTGTCCTTCAGGTCGACGTAGAAGGTGTCCTGCATCGAGCGCGCGGGGTGGTTCTCCGGGCTGTTCAGCGCGGTGAAGTTGTACCAGTCGGTCTCGATTTCCGGGCCATCGGCAACGTCGAAGCCCATCGAGCCGAAGATCGCCTCGATGCGCTCGATGGTGCGGGTCACCGGGTGCAGGCCACCGATGCCGCGCTGGCGGCCGGGGAGCGTGACATCGAGCGACTCGGACTTCAGCTGAGCCTCTAGTTCGGCTTGGCCGAGCGCATCGCGGCGCGCCTGCAGCAAGGCCTCGACCTGCTGCTTGGCCGCATTGATCAGCGCGCCTCGCGCCTTCTTCTCATCGACCGGCAAGGCAGCCAGCGCCTTCAGCTGCTCGGTGACACGGCCTGACTTCCCGAGGTATCGCGCCTTGGCGTTCTCGAGTTCGGCCGGCGTCGTCGCCATCTCGAAGTCGGCCTTCGCGTCGTCGACGAGGGGAGCGAGATCGTTCATCGCATCGGAGCCTGAGAGACTTTCAACACAAGAAAAAAGGCCGCACACGAGGTCGGCCTTGGAAAGCTGAGCCGGCGCCGCTTTCGCGGGCCGGCGCTGCAGCGGCCGAGGCGCGTTGGCGCCCGGGCCGCGCAGGGGTTCAAGCGAGCTGGGCCTTCACCTTGTCGACGATGCTGCCGAAGCCGGCAGGATCGTTCACGGCCATGTCGGCAAGGACCTTGCGGTCGATGTCGATCTGGGCCTTCTTCAGGCCGGCCATGAACTTGCTGTAGGTGAGCCCGAGGCCCCGGCTCGCCGCGTTGATACGGGCGATCCAGAGCTGGCGGAAAACACGCTTCTTGGTACGGCGGTCACGGTAGGCATATTGCCCAGCCCGCATCACCGCTTCCTTGGCGATGCGGAACACGTTCTTGCGGCGGCCGCGGAAGCCCTTGGCCAGTACCAGAATCTTCTTGTGACGTGCGCGGGCGGTGACACCACGTTTGACGCGAGGCATTTCTTACTCCTTCAACAATGGGTCAGAGAATCACAGGCCGGCGAATGGCAGCATTTGCGCCATGTGGCCCATGTTGGTCTCGTGCACGGTCACGGCACCACGCAGGTGGCGCTTGTTCTTCGTGGACTTCTTGGTGAGGATGTGGCGCTTGAACGCCTGGCCCCGCTTGACGGTGCCCCCCGGACGCACGCGGAACCGCTTGGCCGCGCTCTTCTTGGTCTTCATCTTGGGCATGACTGCTCCTTCTTTGTTGCTGCTGCAGGCGCCGGTGAAAGGTCCACCGTCTTGTTGGCCTGCAGTCGCTTCTGACAACACCCCGGCGACCAGACCGAGGCATTGAACTCTTCGAACTTCTACTTCCTCTTCGGCGCTAGCACCATGATCATCTGGCGGCCTTCCAACTTGGGCATGTGCTCGACGACCGAGACATCCGCCAGTTCGTCGCGGATGCGCTCGAGCAGGCGCATGCCGATGTCCTGGTGGGTGATCTCGCGGCCGCGGTAGCGCAGCGTGACCTTGCCCTTGTCGCCGTCTTCCTCGATGAAGCGGCGCAGGTTTCGCATCTTGATCTGGTAATCGCCCTCGTCCGTGCCCGGACGGAACTTCACTTCCTTGACTTCGACGATCTTCTGCTTGGACTTGGCTTCCGCTGCGCGCTTTTGCTCTTGGTACTTGAACTTGCCGTAGTCCATCAGACGGCACACCGGGGGGTCTGCCTGGGCCACGATCTCCACCAGATCAACGTCCATCTCGCCCGCCATGCGCAGGGCTTCCTGGGTCGATACGATGCCCAGAGGTTCGTTCTCGGGGCCGTTCAGGCGGACTTCGGGGGCCATGATCTCGCGGTTGAGCCGGTGCTTGCGCTCGGCGTTCGGAGTACGGCGGTCAGCAAAAGTAGCGATGGTTGGTACCTTTCAGCGGACTCCAAGGCAAGAGAAGCCCAAAAAAACGATTTGCGCGCCGGCCTCCCAGGGCGTGACCACCGTCGTGGTCACACTTTCCGGGCAACGTCGTCGGCGAGCTTCGCTTGGAAGTCGACCAGCGGCATCACCCCGAGATCCTGGTTGCCCCGGGCGCGCACGGCAACAGCCCCGTTTGCCTTCTCCTTGTCACCCACGACGAGGATGTACGGGACCTTCTGCATCGAATGCTCGCGGATTTTATAGGTAATTTTCTCGTTGCGCAAATCGATCGCTACTCTAAGTCCTTGTTTTTGCAGCGATTTGGCCACGTCCGCGGCGTATTCGGCCTGGGCGTCGGTGATGTTGAGCACGCTGACCTGCACTGGTGCCAGCCACGCCGGGAGCGCGCCGGCGTGCTGTTCGACCAGGATGCCGATGAAACGCTCGAAGCTACCGATGATCGCCCGGTGCAGCATGACGGGGTGGGCGCGGCCGCTGTTCTCGGTCACGTACTCGCCGCCCAGGCGCTCGGCCGTGTTGAAGTCGACCTGCATCGTGCCGCACTGCCACTGGCGGCCGATCGCGTCCTTGAGCGTGTACTCGATCTTCGGGCCGTAGAAGGCACCGTCGCCGGGCGACACGACGAACTCGACACCCGAGCGCCGCAGAGATTCCATCACGGCATGCTCGGCCTTGTCCCACAGTTCGTCGGAACCGACCCGGTTCTGCGGACGCGTCGCGACCTTGTAGATGATGTCGGTGAAGCCGAAGTCGGCATAGACCTTCTGCAGCAGCGTCGTGTAGGCGACGCACTCGTCGAGGATGTGGTCCTCGGTGCAGAAGATGTGGCCATCGTCCTGCGTGAAGCCGCGCACGCGCATGATGCCGTGCATCGAGCCGCTGGGTTCGTTGCGGTGGCACTGCCCGAACTCGCCATAGCGGATCGGCAGGTCTCGGTAGCTGCGCATGTGCGAGCTGAAGATCAGCACGTGGCCGGGGCAGTTCATCGGCTTGAGCGCGTATTCGCGCTTCTCCGATTCCGTCGTGAACATGTTCTCGCGGTAGTTGTCCCAGTGGCCGGTCTTCTCCCACAGGCCCTTGTCGAGAAGCTGCGGGCCCTTGACCTCGAGGTAGCCGTTGTCGCGGTAGACCTGCCGCATGTACTGCTCGACGCTCTGCCACAGTGCCCAGCCCTTGGGGTGCCAGAACACCAGGCCCGGCGCGTGCTCGTCGATGTGGAACAGGTCGAGTTCGCGACCGAGCTTGCGGTGGTCGCGCTTCTCGGCCTCCTCGAGCATGTGCAGGTACTTCTGCAGGTCGTCCTTGCTCGCCCAGGCCGTACCGTAGATGCGCTGCAACATCTCGTTGCGGTGGTCGCCGCGCCAGTAGGCGCCGGCCACCTTCATCAGCTTGAAGTGCTTGAGCCGCCCGGTGGACGGCACGTGCGGGCCGCGGCACAGATCCTCGAACTGTCCTTCGCGATACAGGGAGACGTCTTCGCCGGCGGGAATGCTCGAGATGATCTCCGCCTTGTAGTGCTCGCCCAGGCCCTTGAAGTAGGCCACGGCCTCGTCGCGAGGCAGCACGCGGCGCTCGACCTTCTCGTCCTTGCGGGCCAGCTCGGTCATCTTCGCCTCGATGGCGACCAGGTCCTCCGGCGTGAACGGCCGCTTGTAGGAGAAGTCGTAGAAGAAGCCGTTCTCGATGACTGGGCCGATGGTCACCTGCGCCTCGGGAAAGAGCTCCTTCACCGCGTACGCGAGCAAATGCGCCGTCGAGTGTCGGATCACCTCCAGCCCGCCGGCATCCTTGTCGGTCAGGATGGCCAGCGACGCATCGGCCTCGATGCGATGGCTGGTGTCCACCACGAGGGCAGCGTCGCCCTGCCCCACGCGGCCGGCGATCGCCGCCTTGGCCAGGCCAGGGCCGATGGAGGCGGCCACCTCGGCCACCGTCACCGGGCCGGGAAACTCACGCCGGGAACCGTCGGGCAATTGGATCGAAACCATCACGAACTCCGAAAAGCAAAAAGGCGCGGACCATGCCGCGCCTCGAAGAACAAAGGATGCTGAAAGAAGGTCGACGCGCGCAGCGGGGCTAGACCTTGTCGGCCCAGCTCGTAGTCCGCGGTGTCATAACCGTCATGCCTTTCTCGCCCTTGTTGGTTGAGCCCATATTGTATTTCAGTAGCGGTAGACCTGATTGTTCTCGATGCGCACGCGGTCGCCGACGCGCAGTTCCGACAGCTGCTGGTAGTCGAAGGTGCGCACCTGGCCCTGCTGCGTGACGATGGCCACGCGATAGAAATCCTGCGCGCCGCGGTTGTTCTTCTCGATCTGGTTGCCCACGACGGCACCGCCCATCGCACCGACGATGGTCCCGGCGGTGCGGCCCGAGCCGCTGCCGATCTGGCGTCCGACCACCGCCCCGACCGCGGCGCCGAGCAGCGCCCCGCCGCCGGTGGTCTGGCTTTCGGCACGCACCAGGTCGATGCTCTGCACCTGGCCGTATTCGACGCGGTAGGCGGACGGCGTCGGTGCGCTGGGCTGGGTGGCCGGGTGCGTGGCACAACCGGCGGCGATCAGGGTGGCGAGCACGGCGGCCGACAGGCGAATGGTTCGTTGCATGGTGCTTCTCCTCAGGTTGGGGCCCGCACAGCGTTCGGCGTGCGGGCCGGTTCCCATTCAACGCGCCACGCCGCGCATGGAAGCACCTCCGAAGCGCAAAGAACTGTTGCTGATGCTCGCCAATCGATACAGCGTCACTTCAGCGTTTCCGCTTCGGTGTCGTCGGGCTGCGGCGGCGTGAACGCCGCGACGTCGAGCGGCTCCCGATCGTCGGGCGCCGTGGCGCCCAGCTGGGCGAGCCAGTTCACCATGCCGGACGCGCTGGCACTGGCCTCGGGCGGCACCGAGTCGGTGACTGGCGTCAGAGGGTCGCCCCCGCCGCCACCGCATGCCGCGAGCAGCACCGCCGCCACGCCGATCGAAACAAGGGTCTGGGTCTTCATGGGGATCTCCTTCATTGCGCGCCCGCACCCGGGATCGGCGTGTTCAGGTAGGGGAAGCCCGGAAGCAGCGGCACCACGGCCTGATCTACCGCGTCGTGCAGCCTGAAGGCCGTCTCCTTCAGCGGCACGGCGGACGGCTTGCAGGCCACGCCGAAGCCGAAGGCATTGGTATCGCCGTTGGCCATGCACAGCCCGCCCATCACCGCCACCAGCGAGATGTCGACCACGTCGTCCTTCGGTCGGCGGCCATTCGGGAAGCCCGCGAAGTCGCTGCCACCGGAGAGCACGCTGCCCACGATTCCCAGCCGATTCTGCTGCGCGAACGGCACCGCGGCGATGCCGGTGTTCAGCCGCAATTCTTCCGAGGCCACCACGTTGGCCGGCTGGTTCACACCGGGGATGCCAGTGAGGAAAGTCGTGACCAGGTCGGTGCGCGGGAAGTTGGTCGGCGCTGTGATTGGCAGGCCGAGCGCGATCTCCAGCAGCGCCGGCAGCGTCGGGTTCGTCACGTAGTCGGCGAACTGGCCGTCGTCCTTCGGCTTGGAGCCATTGAAGCGGTCCTTGTCGGGCAGGCCGATCACCACCTCGTTGACCAGCGGCATGCCCAGGCGCGAGACCTGCGTCCAGGCACCACCACTCACTGCTGTGGTCTGGTGGCCCTTCTTGGGCGTCGGGTCGAGCAGCGAGCCCTGGCGCAGGCTGGCCGTCGTCCAGGCGCCGATCACCGGCTCGCTGCCCTGCGTCAGGCAGCTCTTGTGCACCTCGAGCGCGAGCGAGGTGACGTTCGCGTCGTCGATGGTGTTCGGTGCCGCGTTGATCAACGCCGGATCGGTGATCACCGCCACCGGCGCGTTCACCAGGTCGAAGATGGTGCCGAGATTGACCGCGAAGGCCTCCTTGCGCTGGCCGACGAACATCTTCGCCGGCATGTTGCAGCCGGGCACGTTGACGCTGTAGACATGCTTGGCCGCGTAGCCGGCGTAGTCGGGGATGGTCTTGGTGCCGATGTTGTCCACCGGCTTGTCGAACACCTTGCTGCCGCCTGCGGCGTTGGTCACCGACGCACGCGCACCACTGCGCCGGTCGCCGCGCACCACGTCGACGCTGTAGGTCTCGGTGACGTTCAGCGCCGGCGAGCGCAGGTCGGTGACCTGCCCGGCCTGTGTCAGCGGAATGGCGACGTTCTTGCCGCCCACCGGCAGCGCCACCGAGTTCAGCCTGTTCTGGAAGCGGAACTGGAAGCTGATGTCCTCCTTCGCGTCGCCGTTGTTGTCGACGTGGATCTCGTACAGCGCGTTCGGATCCATCTTGAAGTAGTTGGGGCCGCCGTACGGTGCCTGCAGCGGTTGGTAGTTGGCGATCAGCGTGACGTAGCCGTCGCGGCCGGCCTCGTAGCTCATGAACATGTACAGGTCGGTGCCGTCCACCTTGGGGGCGGTGGTGATGAAAGGCGCCTCGCGGTGGCTCGAGGCGAGCGCCGCCGCCGAGCCGGCAGCAGCGACGATCGCGGCAGCCAGAGGCAGCCAGCGCGGACGGGAATGCTTTGCAGGGGTCATGGTCTCTTCCTTCGGTGGTCAGTGCAGCGGCCCATGGACGCGGGGCCGTTCTTCGCAACACCGCGGCGAGAAGTTCGCGGTGTCCGGCTGCCTTACGCAGCTCCCGAAGGAATGGATGCAGCCTGCTCAGGCGAGCGGCTGCGGCACGATTGCGCCCGGCGACTCCAGCCAGTGCGCGAACTCCTCGGCCAGGCGCTCGCTCTCGCGCACCGCGGTCGACCAAGCCCTCACGCGTGCCGCGAGGTCGTCGCCGTAGCGCTGGAAGTCACTGCGGTCAGGCAGCTTCGCGTTCGGCAGGCTGGCGATCCAGGCCGGGCTCGGCGACAGCACGACGACGTTGTCCAGGTGCTGCGTCGCGCGGTGACGGTGGCGCAGCGCCTTGTCCAGCCAGCCGGGAATCACCGTCTTCTGGAAGTGCGGGTACAGCACCAGGCCGGCATCCATCGACGCGTAGTTCAGATGCAGGTGGTAGTCGGTGATGCCGCCGTCCCAGTAAGCGCCACGCGGTGCGCCGGGGATGTCGTGCACCGCCTGCAGCCAGAACGGGATCGAGCAACTGGCCAGCAGGCTGGGCTGCAGGTTGTCGGCGCGCAGCGGCACGACGTGCGTGCGGAAGTCGTGCAGGTGCAGCGGCAGCGGCTCGCGCGCATCGGAGAAGACCACGCGCTCCAGCCAGCCGCCCATCGCCTTGCGGCTGAGCGCATTGGTGGCGAACGCGCCGAGGTAACCCAGCGGCGTGCGGAAGCGGCCTTCGCGGCCGAGCAGGTGGCGGCCGCGGCTGGTGAACACGTGCAGGCGGTAGCGCGGATGCTCCAGCACCTTCGCTTCGCGGCCGCCGAATCGCTCGGCCAGCTTGGCGCCGAACACCTCGCTGACGTGCGAGGCCTTCGGTGCCTTGCCCGGCGCATGGTCGTAGTGCTGGTGGATGTAGTCGTCGGCCATCTGCGCGAAGGCCGCGGCCGGGTCGTCCAGGCAGGCGGTGGCCATGCGCCACGCGCCGATCGATGCGCCAAGCAGATGCACCGGCTGCGTGCTGCCGGCCAGCCAGTTGCCGAATATCAGACGATCGAGCGGGTTGAGCACCAGCCCCTTCGGCCCACCGGCCGCGGCGGGGATGGCGCGCACATCGGCCGGCCGCAACCCCTGCTCGCGCAAGTGGCGCAAGGCGCGGGGGCCGGCATGGATCTGCAGAGCTTGCATGGGCCGCCACTGTAGCGAAGCGCGCGTTAGGATTCGCGCCATGGCACACGACCACGACCACGACCACGAGCACGACCACGATCACGATCACGATCACGAGCACAGCGAACTCGGCGAGATGGACCTGCGCGTGCGCGCACTCGAGACGGTGCTCGGGCAGAAGGGCTACATCGACCCGGCCGCGCTCGACGTGCTGATCGACACCTACCAGACGAAGATCGGCCCGCGCAACGGCGCCCGCGTGGTGGCCAAGGCCTGGTCGGACCCGGCCTTCGCCGACTGGCTGCGCCGCGACGCCACAGCGGCCATCGCCTCGCTCGGCTACACCGGCCGCCAGGGCGAGCACATGGTGGCGGTGCAGAACTCCCCGACCGAACACCACATGGTCGTATGCACGCTGTGCAGTTGTTATCCCTGGCCGGTGCTGGGCCTGCCGCCCACCTGGTACAAGAGCGCGCCCTATCGCTCGCGCGCCGTGAAGGATCCGCGCGGCGTGCTGGCCGACTTCGGCGTCACGCTGCCCGCGTCCACCGCCATCCGCGTGTGGGACTCGACCGCCGAGGTGCGCTACCTCGTCATCCCGCAGCGCCCCGCCGGCACCGAGGGCCTGAGCGAAGAGCAGCTCGCCGCGCTGGTGACACGCGACTCGATGATCGGCACCGGCCTGGCCCGTTCACCCGCAGAGGCCGCATGAGCTACGTGACGCATGCCGACCTGGGCGGCCGCGAAGGCTACGGCCCCGTCGTGCCCGAGGCCGAGGGCGATCTCTTTCATGCCGACTGGGAGCCGCGCGTCCTCGCGCTCACGCTGGCCATGGGCGCCACCGGCTCCTGGAACATCGACGCCAGCCGCAGCATGCGCGAGACCCTGCCCGACTACGCGCAGCTCAGCTACTACCAGATCTGGCTGGCCGCGCTGCAGCGCCTGATGCAGCAACGCGCGATGCTGTACGACGACGAGCTGGTGGCCGCGCAAAGCCTGCATCCGCCGGCCCCCGTGGCTCGAGTGCTGAAGGCCGAAGCCGTGCCGGCCGTGCTGGCCAAGGGTTCACCGACCGAGCGCCCTGCCAGCACGGCAGCGCGCTTCACCGTCGGCCAGCATGTGCGCACGCGTCGCGATCGTGTCGATCACCACACCCGCCTGCCCGGCTATGCGCATGGCCGCCTCGGCACCATCGAACGTGTGCACGGCGCGCATGTGTTCGCCGACACCCACGCGCAAGGCTTGGGCGAACAAGCGCAGTGGCTGTACACGGTCGTTTTCGACGGGCAGGAGCTCTGGGGCGCCGAAGCATCGGCGGGGCTGCGTGTCTCGGTCGACGCCTGGGAACCCTATCTGGAGGCCGCGTGACCATCGCCGCCCTGCCCCACCAGCCCATGGCCGGCGACGAGCCGGTGTTCCGCGAACCCTGGGAGGCCCATGCCTTCGCGCTGGCCGTGAGCCTGCATCAGAAGGGCCTGTTCAGCTGGACCGAATGGGCCGCCGCGCTGGCCGCACAGATCACCCGCGCGCAGGCGCAGGGCGATGCCGACCTCGGCGACACCTACTACCGGCATTGGCTCGCCGCGCTCGAGTCGCTGGTCGCCGCCAAGGGCGCGAGCTCCGCGCAGGAGCTCGGCCACTACCGCGACGCCTGGGACCGCGCCGCCGACCGCACGCCGCACGGCCAGCCGATCGAGCTGCAGCCGCGCGACTTCGATCCGGCCTGAACCCGCGCGACCCCGGCGCCGCCTACTTGCGCGGCTGCAGCTTCGCGAACGCCGCCGCCATCGCCGACGCGCCTTGCGGCTGCGCCACGGAGCCGCGCGGTGAGCCTGGCCGCTCACCTCGCGCCGCCGGCCGGAAGCTGTTGTCGCTGCGCTCGCCCTTGGCCACCGGCTTGGCATCGAGCTTCATCGTCAGCGAGATGCGCTTGCGTGCCAGGTCGACCTCGAGCACCTTCACCTTGACGATGTCGCCGGTCTTCACGACCTCGCGCGCATCGTTGACGAACTTGTTCGACAGCTGGCTCACGTGCACCAGGCCGTCCTGGTGGACGCCGAGGTCGATGAAGGCGCCGAACTGCGCCACGTTGCTGACCGTGCCCTCGAGCGTCATGCCGGGCTGCAGGTCCTTGATGTCTTCAACGCCGTCGTTGAAGCGCGCCACCTTGAAGTCGGGGCGCGGGTCGCGGCCGGGCTTCTCCAGCTCGGCGAGGATGTCCTTCACCGTGATGATGCCGAACCTGTCGTCGGCGAAGGCCTCCGGCTTGAGCGTGCGGATCACGTCGCTGCGGCCCATCACCTCGGCCGCCGGCCGCTTTACGGCCGCCAGCAGTCGCTCCACCACCGGGTAGGTCTCGGGGTGAACGCCCGACTGGTCCAGCGGGTTGTCGCCGTCGCGGATGCGCAGGAAGCCGGCGCATTGCTCGAAGGTCTTCGCGCCCAGGCCGCTCACGTCGAGCAGTTGCTGGCGGTTGCGGAAGGCGCCGTTCGCATCGCGCCAGCGCACGATGCTCGATGCCACCGCCCCCGACAACCCCGACACGCGCGACAGCAGCGGCGCCGAGGCGGTGTTCAGGTCCACGCCCACCGAGTTCACGCAGTCCTCGATCACCGCGTCGAGGCTCTTCGCCAGCTCGCTCTGGTTCACGTCGTGCTGGTACTGGCCCACGCCGATGCTCTTCGGCTCGATCTTCACCAGCTCGGCCAGCGGGTCCTGCAGGCGCCGCGCGATGCTCACCGCGCCGCGCAGGCTGACGTCGAGCTCGGGCAGTTCCTTGCTCGCGTACTCGCTGGCCGAGTACACGGAGGCGCCGGCCTCGCTGACCACCACCTTCTCGATCTTCGCGTCGGGGGCGAGCTGCTGGATGCGCTTGATCAGGTCGGCGGCCAGCTTGTCGGTCTCGCGGCTCGCCGTGCCGTTGCCGATGGCGATCAGGTTCACGCCATGCGTGGCCACCAGCCGGCCCAGCGTGTGCAGCGAGCCTTCCCAGTCGCAGCGCGGCTCGTGCGGGTAGACGGTCGAGGTGTCGAGCACCTTGCCGGTGGCGTCGACGATCGCCACCTTGCAGCCGGTGCGGATGCCCGGGTCCAGGCCCATCACCACGCGAGGGCCGGCCGGTGCGGCGAGCAGCAGGTCGCGCAGGTTCTCGGCGAACACCTTGATGGCGATCTTCTCGGCCTCCTCGCGCAGGCGCGAGAACAAGTCGCGTTCGAGGCTCAGGCTGAGCTTGACCTTCCAGGTCCAGGCGATGGTCTTGCGGATGAGTTCATCGCCCGGGCGCTTCGCATGGCGCCAGCCCAGGTGCACGGCGATGCGGCCCTCGGCGAGCGTCGGCTGGCCGGGCACGAGCTCTTCGTCGAGCACCAGCTTGGCATCGAGGAACTCCTGCGTGCGCCCGCGCAGCACCGCCAGCGCGCGGTGCGAGGGCACGGTGCGGATCGGCTCGGCATAGTCGAAGTAGTCGCGGAACTTGGCCGCATCCGGGTGCGTGCCGTCCTTGCCGTCGAGCAGCTTGCTGCGGAACAGGCCCTCCGCCCACAACCACTCGCGCAGCTTGCCGATCAGCGCGGCGTCTTCCGCCCAGCGCTCGGAGAGCAGGTCGCGCACGCCGTCGAGCACCGCGTGCGCATCGGCGAAGCCGCCTTCGGCATTGACGAAGGCCGGCGCCTCGGCCAGCGGGTCGAGCGAGGGGTCGGCGAACAGCTTGTCGGCCAGCGGCTCCAGGCCCGCCTCGCGGGCGATCATGCCCTTGGTGCGGCGCCGCGGCTTGTAGGGCAGGTAGATGTCTTCCAGCTCCTGCTTGGTCGGCGCGGCTTCCACCGCGGCGCGCAGTTCCGGCGTCAGCTTGCCCTGCTCCTCGATGCTCTTGAGCACCGCAGCGCGGCGTTCTTCGAGTTCGCGCAGGTACGACAGGCGCGCCTCGAGCTCGCGCAGCTGGATGTCGTCGAGGTTGTCGGTGGCCTCCTTGCGGTAGCGGGCGATGAAGGGCACCGTGGCGCCCCCGTCGAGCAGCTCGACGGCTGCATTCACTTGGGCCGGCCGAACCTTCAGCTCGGCCGCAATCTGCAGAAGAATCTTGTTCAAAACCCTGGGGCCCGCGAGGGGCAGATTCACGAAGCGGCGCAGTGTGCCACAGGGGTGTTTGCGACTCGTTACCCGGCGCGTGTGCTAGGCGGCCGCGCCAGCAAGGCCGCCGCGCCCTGCCCCGCCACCCGGCCGCTGGCCAGGCTGGCGGTGAGCAGGTAGCCGCCGGTGGGCGCCTCCCAGTCGAGCATTTCGCCGGCGCAGAACACGCCGGGCAACGAGCGCAGCATCAGCGCCTCGTCGAGCGCGTCGAAGCGCACGCCGCCGGCGCTGCTGATCGCTTCGTCGATCGGCCGCGCGGCGACCAGCGTGATGGGCAGGGCCTTGATCGCCGCGGCCAGTGCGGCCGGGTCGGCGAACACGCCACGCGGCAGCAACTCGTGCAGCAGCGCCGCCTTCACGCCATCCAGGCCAAGTCGGCTTTTCAGATGCGTGGACAAGGAACGCGAACCGCGCGGGCGCGCCACCTCATCGCGCACGAACTCGGCACTGCGCTCGGGCAGGAGGTCGATCTCGGCGACGGCCCGGCCGTTGGCGGCGATGGCGTCGCGCAGCAGCGCCGAGGCGGCATAGACGAGGCTGCCTTCGATGCCCGTCTGAGTGACGACGAACTCGCCGCGCTGATCGAACTGCCGGCCGTCGGGCGCGGTGCAGCGCAGCGCGACGTTCTTCATCGGCGCACCGGCAAAGCGACTCTTCAGGTGCTCGCTCCAGCCGGCCACGTCGAAGCCGCAGTTCGATGGCTGCAGGGCCGCGACATCCACGCCGCTCTCGGCCAGCAGCGGCACCCAGGCACCGTCGGAGCCCAGCCGGGCCCAGCTCGCACCGCCGAGTGCCAGCACCACGACGCGGGCCTGCACGACGAGTTCGCCCTGCGGCGCGGTGAAGCGCAGCGCATGCGCGCCTTCACTGGCCGGCGCCCAGCCCCGCCAGCGGTGGCGCATGTGGAACGTCACGCCGGAGCCGCGCAGACGGTGCAGCCAGGCGCGCAGCAGCGGCGCGGCCTTCAGGTCGATCGGAAAGACGCGCCCCGAGCTGCCGACGAAGGTGTCGACGCCCAGGCCCTTCGCCCATTCGCCCAGCGCGTCCGGCCCGAACTCGCGCAGCCAGGGTGCGATGTGCTCGCGCGCCGCGCCATAGCGGCCGAGAAAGGGCTCGATCGGCTCGCTGTGCGTCAGGTTGAGCCCGCCCTTGCCGGCGAGCAGGAACTTGCGGCCCACCGAAGGCATGCCGTCGAAGAGGTCGACGGCGATACCCGCCTCGGCCAGCGCCTGCGCCGCCATCAGGCCCGCCGGCCCGCCGCCGACGACCACGGCCTGCAGCATGTTCGAGGTCTCGGAAGGCATGGGATCGTGTCGGCGGGCGAGAGGGCGGCGCAGTGTGACACAGCGCCGGCTGTCAGACTCTCGGCGCCAGCGCGACCAAGCGGCAGACTCACGAGGAGCCTCCACATGCCCGTTCGAACCACCGCCTGTCTGGCCGCCGCGGCCCTTCTCGCCCACTTACCGCTCGCGCTGGCGAACGGCGGCAGCTGCAGCGCGCGCAGCGGCGACGCCGTCACGCCCGTGATCGAGCTCTACACCTCGGAAGGCTGCAGCTCCTGCCCGCCGGCCGACCGCTGGCTGTCGCGCCTGAACGCCGACACGCCCGTCGTCGCGCTGGCCTTCCACGTCAACTACTGGGATCGCCTGGGCTGGCCCGACCGCTTCGCATCGAGCGAGTTCACGCGGCGCCAGACCGAGCAGCAGGCCGTCAACGGCGCGCGCGTCAGCTACACGCCGCAGGTGGTGGTGCAGGGCCGCGACCGGCCCGACTGGCCGGGCATCGTGCTGCCGATGGCGCTGTCGGCCACGCCGATGGTGGATGTGGCGATCAACGGCGACGGCCGCAGCTTCGACGCCACCGTGCAGGCGCGCCCCGGCGCACCGACGCGCCTGGCCGCCTTCTGGGCCGTCACCGAGAACGGCCACCGCAGCGCGGTGACGGCGGGCGAGAACGCCGGCGAGAAGCTGCAGCACGACCACGTGGTGCGCGAGCTGCACCGCGTGCCGCCGTGGACCTCACCCAGCATCCGCCTGAGCTTCAGCCCGACGGCCGCGCCACATGCCGCGCACCCGCGCGCGCTCAGCCTGGTGGTGATCGATGCGGCGACCGGCCGGCCGTTGCAGGCGCTACGCCTGCCCTGCTGAGGGCGCCGGCTGCGGCCAGACGAGATCGAAGTACTCGAGCACCAGTTCGGTGGTTTCGCCGATCTCGAAACCCTCGCGCTCGGCCTGCTCCGACCAGTCCTGCCGGTGCGCGACCAGCCACCATTGCAGTGTGAGGTCGCCCTCGCCCGCCGTGAATGCGAACTCGTCGTCGATCTGATTGAAGTGGCGCAGCTCCACGTGCGTGTTGCGCACGATCGCGCGCGGGTGGCCGGCGCCGTCGAGCACGACGAGGTGCTCGCCCGGCGCGGGCAGCGGATCGAGATCCTTCTCGAATTCGCGCTTGAGCGTCGCGTGGGCGCGCTTGACCCCGTTGCCCACCAGCAGCGCGAGCTCGTCGGCCAGCGCCCGCGTGCTGCCGAACGAGGCGGCGGCGAAGCCCTCGACCTGTACGCCGCAGGTGCGTTGGTAGTCGAGCCAGAAGGGCTCGATCTCCTCCCTGCGGCCGGGCGCCGGCGGGTCGTCGGGGCGCGCCATCAGTCCGTCGCGCGCAGCGCCGCGCGCAGCCCTTCGCCGATCTCCGGCCTGAGCGAGAACGGGTCGGTCGGGTTGCGGCCCTGCATGATGTCTTCCAGCCGCGTCTGCACGCTGGCCAGCGACTTCGGGTGGCTGTAGATGTAGAAGCGGCCCTCGCGCACCGCGTCCATCACGAACTGCCCCACCTGCGCCGCGGTGACCTTGCCGCTGGTCACGGCCTTGTCGCTCATCGCCTGCGCGATCAGCTGGCTCTTCGTCGGCCGCACGTCCGACTCCTGCATCTCGGCCGGCCGGTTTCGCTGGCTCTGGTGGATGCCGGTGGGCACGAAGAAGGGGCACAGCACCGAGGCGCCGATCTGGTCGGTGACCAGGCGCAGGTCCTGGTAGAGCGTCTCGCTCATCGCCACCACGGCGTGTTTGGTGACGTTGTAGACGCCCATGTTCGGCGCGTTCAGCAGCCCGGCCATCGAGGCGGTGTTGACGATGTGGCCCTCGTAGGACGGGTCGGTCTTCGCGGCCTCGACCATCATCGGCGTGAACACGCGCACGCCGTGCGCCACGCCCATCAGGTTGACACCAACGACCCACTCCCAGTCCTTTAGCGAGTGTTCCCAGATCAAGCCGCCGGCGCCCACGCCGGCGTTGTTGAAGACCAGGTGCGGCGCGCCGAAACGCGCGCGCGTCGCTTCGCCCATCGACTCGACCTCGGCGGCCTTGGCCACGTCGAGGCGAAAGCCCATCACCTGCGCGCCCAGGCCGCGGATCTCCTCGACGGCGCGGTCCAGCGCGTCCTGCTGCACGTCGGCCATGACGAGGTTCATGCCCTCGCGCGCGGCGATGCGCGACACCTCCAGGCCGAAGCCCGAACCCGCACCGGTGATGACCGCGGTGCGGCCCTTGAATGTCTTCATGCTTTCGCTTCCTTCCTGATCTGGAACCCGATGCGCGGGAAGTGAACGTGCAGGATGCCCGCGCGTTCGTCGTGCCGCTCGATGACCACTTCCTCGTTCGTGAGGCCCACCAGCACGCCGGCGACCGGGTCGCGGCCGTAGTCGGTGGGTGTGACGGTGACCGCTTCGCCCGCCTCGAAGCCGAGCCCCGGCTCGACCTGCACCGGTTCGTGCGAGGTGGCCGCGGCCGCGAGCGCGACCGCCTCGGCGCTCTTCATGACCGTGGGTTCGCCATGCCCGAACGTGGCCACACGGGCATACCAGGAGCGCAGCCTCGCGAACGGTTCGAGGATGGGCAGCATCGGCGGCGCCAGGTGGATGAACCACAGGCAATGCGCCACCGAGAAGTCGGCGATGCTGGCCTGGCTGCCGCACAGGAAGGCGCGGCCGTCGGCGAGTTGCTCTTCGAGCCGCGCCAGGTAGGCCTTCAGCGCCACGGTGGCATCGGCAGGCGTTTGCCGCGTCAGACCGGCAGTGAACGGCGCGCGATCGGCCGCGAAGGCCTTCAGGCCCTCGGGCGGCACGCCGGCCATCACGTGGGCGATGCCCTGCGGCTGCAGCGTGTACGGGATGACGGACCAGAACAACGTGGAGTCGGCCCATTGCGCCAGCGTCTGCGCGGCACCGGACAGGCCGGCCGGGTACAGCGGCGGCGCGGGCTGGGCGCGGTCGATCACGCGCGCCATCAGCGCGGTGTCACACCAGATGTCGGCGCCGCGCTGCAGGAAGGGCGTGCGCCGGTAGCCACCGGTGAGCGCCACCACGTCGGGCTTGGGCAGCATGCTCGGCACGTGCACCGAGTGCCAGGCCATGGCCTTGAAGCCGAACACGAGTCGGATCTTCTCGGAGAACGGCGAGTTCGGATAGTGGTGGAGGATGAACGAGGGCATGGGGCCTTTCACGTCAGGTGGGCATGGCGCGCGAAATGATCGCGTCGAAGGCGGTCGCTGCGCCGAGCGTGCCGAAAGCCTGGCCCCAGTCGCCACCCAGGCGCGAGCGGCAGAAGGCCTCGAAGACGAAGTCAGGCGCGTGCTGGCGCAGCAGCGCGGCCTGCACCGCCAGCGCCACGTCCTGCGCGAGGCGGCGCGCCTCGACCTCGTCGGTGGCGCCGTCGAAACGTGCCGGCAGCGCGTCGGTGAAGCGGTCGAAGGCGGCGTGCGTGCCGCGCGCCGGCGCGAGTTCGGTGGCCAGCGCCTCGGCGACCGAACCGCCCTTGCCGCCCTGGCGCAGCGCGCGCAGCAGGTCCAGCGCCATGATGTTGCCGGCACCCTCCCAGATCGAGTTCAGCGGCATCTCGCGGTAGACGCGCGCCATCACGCCCTCGCCCGCCTCCTCGACATAACCGTTGCCGCCCAGGCACTCCATCGCCTCCTGGGCCAGCGCGCTGCCGCGTTTGCAGATCCAGAACTTCGACACCGGCGTGAGCACGCGCCGCATCAGCGACTCGAAGGGATCGTCCTGCCGGTCGATGGCACGCGCCAGGCGCAGCGCCAGCGCGGTGGCGGCCTCGGACTCGAGCGCCATGTCGGCGAGCACGTTCTTCATCAGCGGCTGCTCGACGAGGCGCTTGCCGAAGGCCTCGCGCTGTGCGGTGTGGTTGAGCGCCAGGCTCAGCGCCTGGCGCATCAGGCCGGCGGTGCCGAGCGCGCAATCGAGCCGCGTCAGCGTGCCCATCTCGAGGATCTGCGCCACGCCGCGGCCGGGCTCGCCGACACGCCAGGCGCTCGCGCCGAGGAACTCCACTTCCGAGCTGGCGTTGGCGTGGTTGCCCAGCTTGTCCTTCAGGCGCTGCACGTGGATGGCGTTGAGCGTGCCGTCGGGTAGCACGCGCGGCAGGAAGAAGCAGCTCAGGCCGCCCGGCTCCTGCGCGAGCACGAGGAAGGCGTCGCACATCGGTGCCGAGAAGAACCACTTGTGGCCGACCAGCGTGAAGCGCGCGCCCCAGGGCGTGTCTTCGGCGAAGCTGGCGCGCGTGGTGTTGGCGCGCACGTCCGAGCCGCCCTGCTTCTCGGTCATGCCCATGCCCATGGTCACGCCGGGCTTGTCGGTGAAGGGCACGAGGCGCGCGTCGTAGGCGGTGCTGGACAAGCGGGCGAACCAGGCATCGAACACGGCGCCGTTGGCACGCAGTGCCGGCGTGACGGCGTAGGTCATCGAGATCGGGCAGAGGATCGACGGCTCGAGCTCGGTGAACTGCATGAAGGCCGCGGCGCGTTCGACATGCGCGCCGGGGCCGAGCGACCAGGGCGTGCCGTGCAGGCCGGCGGCGACCGCCTCGCCCATCAGCGCGTGGTAGCTGGGGTGGAACTCGACCTGGTCGATTCGGCGGCCGAAGCGGTCGTGGCTGAGCAGGCGCGGCGGGTGCGTGTTGGCCAGCCGTGCGTGGGTCTGCCATTCGCTGCTGCCCCAGCGCGCGCCTTGGGCGAGGCGGGGTGCTTCGTCACTGCCCGGGAGATGAAACGCCAGCGCATCGCGCAGCGGGCGGTTCGTGGCGTAGAGGTTGTAGTCGACCAGCGGTGTGGGCTGGTTGAAGACTTCGTGGGTTGTGGCCATATCGGTCGCTCCGTCAATCGGCAATGCGGTGCCTTGCGCGGCAGCCCGCCGGTCTCGCCCGGCCGGCGAGATCCTTTCTTCTGCTGGCCCAGAAGAAAGGACCCAAAGAAGAGGGCCTGAACACGATTTGGCTGCTGCCGCTGGCTAGAACATTCGGTTGTTGAAGGCCAAGCCACTTCGATCCGAAATGTCGTCCAACACGCGCTCGGTGCTTCGGGCCAGCACGGCGCATCAACAGCCGCCTCGGGTCTGCTGCCACCTCAACCAACCGAATCGTGTTGAGGCCCTTTGCTTTGGTGACTTTCATTTGGGCCAGCAAATGAAAGTTACCGCCGGCCGGGCGCGACCGGCGGGCTCTCCCGCAAACCGCAAGCGATCAAGACAACCTCACCAACTGCTTCCCGAAGTTCTTCCCCTTCAACAACCCGATAAAAGCTTCAGGCGCCTCCTCGATCCGCGGCGCGATCGACTCCCGGTACTTCAGCTTCTTCGTCGCCACCAGCGTGCCCAGCTCCGTCAAAGCCTCCGGCCACACCTCCATGTGCTCGCTGACGATGAACCCCTCCACCCGCAGCCGCATCTTCAGGATCAACGACGGATCCGACAAGGGAATGGGCACCCCGTCGTAGCCACTGATCATCCCGCACAGCGCGATCCGCCCGAACGGATTCATGTGCCGCAGGATCGCATCGAGGATCACCCCGCCGACGTTCTCGAAGTTGCCGTCGATGCCCTTCGGCGCCGCCTCGGCCAGCGCCGCGTCGAGCGACTTCGCGTCGCGGTGCGCCTTGTAGTCGATGCAGGCATCGAAGCCGAGTTCGTCGACCACATACGCGCACTTGTCGGCACCGCCGGCGACGCCCACGACGCGGCAGCCGCGCAGCTTCGCGAGCTGGCCCACCGCGCTGCCCACCGCGCCGCTCGCCGCACTCACCACGATCGTCTCGCCGGCCTTCGGCATGCACAGCTTCACCAGCCCGTACCAGGCCGTCACGCCCGGCATGCCCACCGCGCCGAGGTAGGCCGACAGCGGCACGTGCGTGGTGTCGACCTTGCGCATCATGCCGATCTGATTGCCGTCGACCACGCTGTACTGCTGCCAGCCGCCCATGCCGACCACCTTGTCGCCGGCGGCGTACTTCGGGTGGCGCGACTCGACCACCTCGCCAGCCGTGCCGCCGCCCATCACCGCGTCCAGCGGCTGCGGCTGCGCATAACTCTTGGCATCGCTCATGCGCCCGCGCATGTAGGGGTCGAGCGAGAGGAAATGGTGGCGCACCAGCACCTGCCCGTCCTGCAGCGCCGGCAGCGCCGTCTCCACGAGGCGGAAGTTGCCGGCGCTGGCCTCGCCGCTCGGCCGCGAGGCCAGCAGCCATTGTTTGTTCATCGTTGCCATGGGGACTCCTTCAGTCGGAGGCGTTGAGCCTCTGGATGCGGCGGCCGCCGGCGGGCAGCCCCTTCATGTACTTGAACGTGCCGGTGGCATGCGCCACCCGCTCGCCCTTCTCGTCGAACACCGTGCCTTCGGTGAAGGCCAGCGACGCGGTGCGGTGCAGCAGCGTGCCGCGCGCCGTCAGCCGCCCCAGACCGGCGCGCAGGAAGCTGGTCTTCATCTCGATCGTCACCACGCCGGGCGACTCGGGGTGGCCGGGCTGGTTGGGGCTGCGCGCGGCATGGGCCATGGCCACGTCGAGCAGCGTCATCGTCACGCCGCCGTGGGCCACGCTCCAGGAGTTGGTCAGCTCCTCGCGCAGCGTCAGCGCGAGTTCGGCCTGGCCTGCCTCGCAGACGAGCAGCTCCATGCCGACGAGGTCGACGAAGGGGATCTGCGCGAGAAACTTCATGCGCCGTGGTGCACCGCGCTCACCCCGCCGTCGACCGCGAGGATCTGCCCGGTGATGTGCTTGCCGGCGGCCGAGGCGAACAGCAGCGCCGCGCCCTTCAGGTCGTCGTCGTCGCCGATGCGGCGCAGCGGCGCGGCACGCGACAGCGTGTCCACGCCGATGCGCTCCAGCGTGCCCTTGGTCATCTTGCTCGGGAAGAAGCCCGGCGCCAATGCATTGACGGTGATGCCATGCTCGCCCCACTCGCCGGCCAGCGTGCGCGTGAAGTTGACCACCGCGCCCTTGCTGGTGCCGTAGGCGATGAACTCCACGTCGCCCGAGCCCGACAGGCCGGCGATCGATGCCACGTTGATGATGCGTCCGTGCTTGCGCGGGATCATGCTGCGCTTGCCGATCTGCTGGCTCATCAGGAAGATGCTGCGGATGTTCAGGTTCATCACCTTGTCCCAGGCTTCCAGCGGGTAGTCCTCGGCCGGCGCGCCCCAGGTGGCGCCGGCGTTGTTGACGAGGATGTCGATGTCGCCCAGGCGCTGCAGCGCTTCGGTGGCCACGCGCTCCACCTCGGCGGGCTGGCTCATGTCGGCGGCCACCCAGCGCGCGTCGATGCCGCGGGCCTGCAGGTGCGCCATCGCCTCCTCCAGGTCGCCGGCCTTGCGCGCGGTGAGGAAGACCTTCGCGCCGGCCTCGCCCAGCGCCTCGGCGATCTGCAGTCCCAGGCCGCGCGAGCCGCCGGTGACGAGGGCGTTCTGGCCGGACAGGTCGAACAGTTTCTGGATGGGGGTGCTCATGGTCGGTCTCCTGGGTCGATACGGTTCACTGCTGGTTCAGGCTCTTGTAGAAGGCGTCGCGATTGCCCGCGCGCCCGAGAAATCGCTGCACCAGGTCCTCCGGCAGCACCTGGCCGCCATTGGCCAGCACGGTGTCGCGGTAGCGGCGGCCCACGGCCGGGTCGAGCCGATCGGCGGCGAACGCGGTGCGCAGGTCCTCAGCCACCACGAGGCTCCACATGTAGGCGTAATAGCCGGCCGAGTAGCCGCTGGCCACGTGGCTGAAATTGGCCGGGAACATGCTGCCCTTCACGTGGCCGACCGGCGTGGCCGACTCCATGCGCGCCCACAGGCGCATCGGGTCTTCCGGCCGGCGGCCGTAGAGGGCCAGGTCGTAGCGCGCGAAGATCAGCTGCCGCGAGGTGGCAATGCCCTTGGCGAAATGCCGCGCGCGGCCGGCGCGCTCGATCATTTCGGGCGGCACCGGCGTGCATTCGGCACAGACCTGCTGGAACAGCGCCAGCACCTTCGGGTCGTAGACCCAGTCTTCCAGCATCTGCGACGGCGCCTCGACGAAGTCGAGCTTCGTGTTGGTGCCGCCCTGCAGCGTGTAGCGCGTCTTCGACAGCAGCGAATGCAGCGCGTGGCCGAACTCGTGCAGCAGCGTCTCCAGCTCCGACAGCGTCAGGCCCTTGTCGTTGAAGTTGACCACCAGCGCCGCGGCCGGCAGCCGGCCGGCGCGTGTGGCGACATTGCGGAACGACCAGACCGCCGCGTGGTTGTACTTGTCGGCGCGCGGATAGAGGTCGACGAACAGCGTGCCGAGCAAGGCACCGGATTCGTCGCGTGCCGCATAGGCCTGCGCCTTCGGGTGCCACAAGGCCTGCTGCACCGGCTCGAAGCGCACGCCGAACAGCCGCTGCGCGAGCGCAAACACGAAGTCCAGGCTGCGCTGCGGCGGGAAGTAGGCGCGGAAAGCCTCCTGGTCCACCGCATAGGTCTGCTCGCGCGCCTTCTCGGTGAAGTAGCGCAAGTCCCAGCGCTTGAGCGTCGTGGCCTGCAGCGCCGTGTTCGTCTCGCGCGACTTCGCTTCGCGCAGCAGGCCGAGGTCGGCCTGTTCGCGCTGCGTGACTGCATCCTGCACCTCGGCCAGGAAGCGCGAGGCTTCGGCCTCGCTGCGCGCCATGCGCCGGCGCAGCACGAAATCGGCGTAGGAGCTGAAGCCGAACAGCTTCGCGTATTCGCGGCGCAGCTGGGCGAGCTGCGCGAGCGTCTTCAGGTTGGCGGCACCGCCCTGAGCCATCGTGGCCCGCCACATGCGCTCGCGGGTCTGGGCGCGCACCGCCTTGTCGAGCACCGGCTCGGCGCTCGGGTAGTCCAGGCCGAGCAGGACACGGCCGCGCGCGTCGCGCGGCGCGCTCTTCCACACGTCGGCGGGCACGCCTTCGAGCTCGGCCTCGGTGTAGGCCACCCGTTCGCGGCTTTCGCGGATGCGGCGGTCGAACAGTTGCGAAAGACGTGTCAGCTCGCTGTTGATCTGGCGCGCACGCTGCTGCGCCTTTCGCGGCAGGCCGACGCCGGAGTCCTCGAAGGCGTCGAGCTGTTCGCGCTGCAGGCGGCTGTCGACCTCGTCGGCCGGCCGGGCCTGCTTGAGCCGGGCGTAGACCCTGGCGTTCTGCAGGAAGCCGGTGCTGAAGCCCTGGTAGGCCAGGTCGCAGGCGTCGGCTGCGTCGCGCACGTCCTTGGCCGGGTGCACGGCGGGCAGCAGCCACAGCGGGCCGAGTGAGTCTTCGGTGCGGCGCATCATCGCGTCGAGCGCGTCGAACACGTCGCCGGCTTCCGGCAGGGTCTCGATGGCACTCGCCTGCTGCTTCAGGTCGGCCAGCAATCGATCGCACTCGGCGCGCACCTGCGCCGCGCTGTCGTAGCGCGGGAACTCGTAGACCTGCGCCGCCGAGCTTTGCGCCGCGGCCAACATCAGCAACGCGACCAGACCACTCCTGCGAAACCTCATTCGTCCTTCTCCGGATCCATGCGGGAGCGCACCCAGACGAGCGCGCCGCCGATCAACGCCAACAACGACCCGAGCCCCGCCAGAACGCGGCCGAGCCCCCGGCCCTCCCCTTCAACCGCCAGACCCAGGCCGACCAGCAGCAGACCGCCGAAGATGAAGGCCCAGATCAGCTTGTCGATCGTGGCGGCGCGCACGGTCAGAACCAGGCTTCGTCCATGGTGCGGCAGGTGTCGTCGCGGCGGGTCACCACCTGCAACCAGGCGCCCACGCGCGGCAACTCATGCCGGAAGAAGAAGCGGCAGGCGGCCAACTTGCCCTGCAGCAGCGCATGATCGAGTGTCGCGGCACGGGCCTGGGCGCACAGTGCCACGTCGAGCCAGATCCAGCCGAGCACCAGGTGGCCGAAGGCCTGCAAGTACGGCGTGGCGTTGGCCAGTGCCTCCTCGGGGTTGCCGGTCGCCCAGGCGGCCTTGGTGGCCGCGCCCACCTGCGCGAGCGTGGCCGCCAGCGTGTTGCCCTGTTCGGCGAAGTCGGGCAAGGCGAGCGCGCGCTCGATGGTCGCGTTGATGCGCGAGGCCAGCAGCTGCAGGCCCTTGCCGCCGTCCATCACCACCTTGCGGCCGAGCAGATCGAGCGCCTGGATGCCGTGCGTGCCCTCGTGGATCATGTTCAGGCGGTTGTCGCGCCAGTACTGCTCGACCGGGAAGTCGCGCGTGTAGCCGTAGCCGCCGTGCACCTGGATGGCCAGGCTGTTCGCCTCCAGGCACCACTCGCTCGGCCAGCTCTTCGCGATGGGCGTGAGCATCTCCAGCAGCAGCGCGGCCTGCGCGGCGTCGTCGGGCGCGCCGGTGTGTGCCTCGTCGACGAGGCGCGCGCAGTACAGCTCCAGCGCCAGGGCGCCCTCGCAGTAGCTCTTCTGCGCGAGCAGCATGCGCTTGACGTCGGCGTGGCGGATGATGGGGATCTGCGGCAACGTCGCATCCTTGCCCGAGGGACCCATCGGGCGGCCCTGCGGCCGGTCCTTCGCGTAGGCCAGGCTCGCCTCGTAGCCTGCGTAGCCGAGCATGGTCGCGCCCAGGCCGACGGCGATGCGTGCCTCGTTCATCATGTGGAACATGCAGCGCAGGCCCTCGCCCGACTTGCCGACCAGGTACCCAATGGCGCCGGCCGAACCGCGCACCGGGAACTTGCCCTCGCCGAAGTTCAGCAGCGTGTTCGGGATGCCTCGGTAGCCGAGCTTGTGGTTCAGGCCCGCCAGCGCCACGTCGTTGCGCTCGCCGGTGAGCTGCCCGTCGGTGCCGACCAGCTTCTTCGGCACGATGAACAGCGAGATGCCGCGCGTGCCCGGGACGAGCTTGCCGTCCGGCCCGGGGATCTTCGCCAGCACCAGGTGGATGATGTTCTCGGTCAGCTCGTGCTCGCCGTTGCTGATCCACATCTTGTTGCCGCGCAGCCGGTAGCGTGGGCCCAGTGGCTCGGCCTCGAAGTCGGCACCATCGGGCACGGCACGGGTGACCACGTCCGACAGGCTGGAGCCGGCCTGCGGCTCCGACAGGCACATGGTGCCGCTGAAGCGCCCGCCGAACTCGTTGGCGGCGAACACCTGCTGCTGCAGCGGCGTGCCGTGCGCCATCAGCAGGTTGGCATTGCCGCTGGTCAGCATGCCGCCGCCGCCGATGCCGATGCCGGCCTTCGAGAAGAAGCTGTTGGCCGCCATCTCCACCACGCAGGGCAGCTGCATGCCGCCGAGTTCGTAGTCCTGCGCCGCGGCGAGCATGCCCGACTCGGCATAGGCCTTGGCCGCGGCGTGGCTGGCCGCAGGCAGATGCACCTTCTCGCCGTCGAACCAGGGCTCCTCGGTGTCGGCCAGGCGGTTGAAGGGCGCGAACTTCTCGGCGGCCAGCTTCTCGCACATGTCGAGCACCGCGTCGAAGGTTTCGCGGTTGTGATCGGCGAAACGCGCGCGCGATTGCAGCGAGGACACCTCGAGCCAGTCGTGCAGCAAGAAGTCGGTGGTGCGGCGGTAGCTCATGGGATGTCGGGTCTCGCGGCTTCGGGCAGCGGGACGATGGTGCCCTGCGCCATCGCGCAGAGCTTCTCGCCATGGATCGTGACGGCATAGACCTCGCAGCGGCACACCGCCTGCGACTTGCCGACGTACTCGGCGCGGGCGCGCGCGACGAGCCGGTCACCGACCGCCGGGCGCACGTAATTGATCTTGTACTCGCTGGTGACCACCGGCACGCTCAGCGCGGTGCCGCCGGCGTAGGTCAAGGCGTTGTCGGCCAGGTAGCTGACCACGCCGCCGTGCAGGAAACCGTTCTGCTGCTTCAGATGCTCGGCGATGGTCAGCTGCAGTTCGCAGCGGCCGGGCTCGAGCGCGTTGAGCTGCGCGCCCATCAGGATGCTGAAGGGCTGCTTCGCCAGCACCTCGCGGCCCATGGCGAGGAAAGCCTCCGGCGACACCGTCACCGGCCCGGCCTTTCCCATCTCGCTCACAGCACCTCGAACACGCCCGCCGCGCCCATGCCGCCGCCGATGCACATCGTCACGACGACACGCTTGGCGCCGCGGCGCTTGCCTTCGATCAGCGCATGGCCGGTCAGGCGCTGGCCGCTCACGCCGTAGGGGTGGCCGACGGCGATCGCACCGCCGTTGACGTTGAGCCGGTCCATCGGGATGCCCAGCGTGTCGGCGCAGTAGAGCACCTGCACGGCGAAGGCCTCGTTGAGCTCCCACAGGTCGATGTCGGCCACCGTCAGGCCCAGGCGCTTGAGCACCTTGGGCACGGCGAACACCGGGCCGATGCCCATCTCGTCGGGCTCGCAGCCGGCAACCGCGAAACCGAGGAAGCGGCCCAGCGGCTTGAGGCCCTTGCGCTCGGCCACGCGCTCGTCCATCACGATGCAGGCGCCGGCGCCATCGCTGAACTGGCTGGCATTGCCCGCGGCGATCACGCCGCCGGGCAGCGCCGGCTTGATGCCGGCCACGGCTTCATAGGTGGTGCCGGCGCGCAGGCCTTCGTCGGCGCTGCAGGTCACTTCCTTGGTGCGCAGGCCGAGTTGCGCATCGGCCACGCCGGCCATCACGGTGATCGGCGCGATCTCGTCCTTGAACTTGCCGGCTTCCTGCGCCGCGCAAGCCTTCTGCTGGCTGGCGGCGCCGTACTGGTCCATGCGCTCCCGCGCGATGTTGTAGCGCTTGGCCACCTGCTCGGCGGTCTGCAACATGCTCCAGTAGATCTCGGGCTTGTGCTCGGCGAGCCAGGGGTCGGCCAGCATGTGCTTGTTCATCTCGTTCTGCACGCAGGAGATGCTCTCCACGCCGCCGGCGGCGAAGACCTCGCCCTCGCCGGCGATGATGCGCTGCGCGGCCATCGCGATGGTCTGCAGGCCGCTGGAGCAGAAGCGGTTCACCGTCATGCCGCTGGTGGTGATCGGCAGGCCGGCGCGCAGCGCGATCTGGCGCGCGATGTTGGCGCCGGTGGCGCCCTCGGGATTGGCGCAGCCCATGATGACGTCGTCGACCTCGGCCGCTGCGATGCCGGCGCGCTCGACGGCAGCCTTGAGCGCATGGCCGCCCAGCGTGGCGCCATGGGTCATGTTGAAGGCACCCTTCCAGCTCTTGGCGAGCGGGGTGCGGGCGGTCGAGACGATCACGGCTTGGGTCATCGGGTTCTCCTGTGTGGATCAGGCGGCCGGCATCGCCGCCTTGTAGATGCTGTTGCGGGGTTGCGCGAAGACACGCCGGAGCATGGGCTCGAATTCGCCGATCGGCAGCGTCTCGGCCTTCGCATCGAAGGCCGGGTTGTCGTAGAGCGCGCAGAACTCGGCGGTGCGCTCGTAGTGCGGGTGGCCGGCGAACTGGTCGCGCAGGTTCCGGTCCAGCCCCAGGTGGTGGAAGAAGTAGTAGCCCTGGAAGATGCCGTGGTTCTGCACCATCCAGAGGTTCGCTTCGCTGACCACCGGCTTGAGGATCGCCGCGGCCACGTCGAAGTGGCTGAACGGCGCCAGCGTGTCGCCGATGTCGTGCAGCAGCGCGCAGACCACGTACTCCTCGTCGCGGCCGTCGCGCAGCGCGCGCGTGGCGGTCTGCAACGAGTGCGTGTAGCGGTCGACCGGGAAGCCGCCGTAGTCGCCCTCGAGCAGCTTCAGGTGCGCGATCAGCCGGTCGGGCAGCGCCTTCACGAACGGCGCGTACTCGCCGGCGATCTTGCGCCAGTCGTCCGCGGTGCTCTCTTCCATGCGGGTGAAGGTGGCGCGATCGTTCATGGCCTGGCCTCGGTGGGTTTCAGCTGAAGGTCTTGCCTTCGGCCGCCAGCTTGGCCAGCAGCGGCGCCGGCTCCCAGAACCTGGCGTCGTCGTTCGGGTTCTTCGCGAAGCGCTTCATCGCCTGCACGACGTTGAACAGGCCCACCGTGTCGGCGTAGCACATCGGGCCGCCGCGGTGCAGCGGGAAGCCGTAGCCGGTGAGGTAGACCATGTCGATGTCGGAGGCGCGCAGCGCGATGCCTTCTTCAACGATGCGCGCACCTTCGTTGACCAGCGCAAAGACCAGCCGCTGCACGATTTCCTCGTCGGAGATCTTGCGCGGCGTGAGGCCCATGGTCTTGCGGTGCTCGGCGATCATGTCCTCGACCAGCTTGGACGGGATCGCGTCGCGCTTGCCGGGCACGTAGTCGTACCAGCCGGCGTTGGTCTTCTGGCCGAAACGGCCGAGCTCGCACAGCAGATCGGCCGTCTTGCTGTAGCGCAGGTTCGGCTTCTCGAGGTAGCGGCGCTTGCGGATGTACCAGCCCACGTCGTTGCCGGCCAGGTCGCCCATGCGGAACGGGCCCATCGCGAAGCCGAACTTCTCGACCGCCCTGTCCACCTGCGCGGGCGTGCAGCCTTCTTCGAGCAGGAAGCCGGCCTGGCGCGAGTACTGCTCGATCATGCGATTGCCGATGAAACCGTCGCAGACGCCCGAGACCACGCAGGTCTTCTTGATCTTCTTGCCCAGCTGCATCACGGTGGCGAGTACGTCCTTGGCGGTCTTCTCGCCGCGCACCACCTCGAGCAACTTCATCACGTTGGCCGGGCTGAAGAAGTGCGTGCCGATCACGTCCTGCGGACGCTTGGTGAACGAGGCGATCTTGTTCACGTCCAGCGTCGAGGTGTTGGAGGCGAGGATGGCGCCGGGCTTCATCACCTCGTCCAGCGTCTTGAACACTTGCTCCTTCACGCCCATGTCCTCGAACACGGCCTCGATGACCATGTCGGCGTCCTTCAGGTCGTCGTACTTGAGCGTGGTGCTCAGCAGCGCCATCCGCTGGTCGTACTTGTCTGCCTTCAGCTTGCCCTTCTTGACCTGGGCCTCGTAGTTCTTGCGGATGGTGGCGACGCCGCGGTCCAGCGCTTCCTGCTTCATCTCGAGCATGACCACCGGAATGCCGGCGTTGAGGAAGTTCATCGCGATGCCGCCGCCCATGGTACCGGCGCCGATGACGGCGAGCTTCTTCACGGCGCGCACCGGGGTGTCGGCCGGCACGTCGGGGATCTTCGTCGTCGCGCGTTCGGCCATGAAGGCATGGCGCAGCGCCTTGCACTCCGGCGTGATCATCAGGCCCATGAAGAGCTCGCGCTCGAACTTCATGCCCTCGTCGAACTTCATCGTCGTCGACGCGGCCACGGCCTCCACGCACTTCAGCGGCGCCGGGAAGTTGCGCGCCATCGCGCCCACGGTGTTACGCGCGAACTGCAGGTAGGCCGAGGCGTTCGGGTGCGTGACCTTCAGGTTGCGCACCAGCGGCAGGGGCCGTTTGTCGAGGACCTCGTGCGCGAAGGCGATCGCACCCTCCATCAGATCGCCTTCGACGATGCGGTCGAACAGCTTCTGCCCCGGCGCCTTGGCGAGCAGTTCACTGGCCACCGGCTCGCCGCTGACGATCATGTTCAGGGCATTCTCGAGACCGAGCACGCGCGGCAGGCGCTGCGTGCCACCGGCGCCCGGGATCAGGCCGATCTTCACTTCCGGCAGCGCGATCTGCGCGCCAGGCGACGCGACGCGGTAGTGGCAACCGAGCGCCAGCTCCAGCCCGCCGCCCATGGCGACGCTGTGCACGGCCGCGACGATGGGCTTGCTCGACGCTTCCAGTGCCACGATCACGCTGAGCAGGTTGGGCTCGGCGATGGCCTTGGGCGAGCCGAACTCGCGGATGTCGGCGCCGCCCGAGAAGGCCTTGCCGGCGCCGGTGATCACGATGGCCTTGACGGCGGCGTCGGCCAGCGCTTTCTCGAGGCCGTTGACGATGCCCAGGCGGGTCTCGTAGCCCAGGCCGTTGACCGGCGGGTTGTCGAGCGTGATGACGGCGACGTCGCCGCGGGTCTGGTAGGTGGCGGTCATGCGGGGGTCCTCTCGATCGGGACGGTGGGGACGGAACGGAAAGGGAGCAGAAAAGAACGGTCGTTCGATTCTAGGATGCCGGCGCTCGGCCGCCCTGTCGCTGCAGCGACAGCGTGCGGATCAGACCTCCAGCCACTCCTTGCGAATATAGGCGTTGCCGCGCAGCTCCGCCGGAGTGCCCTCGAAGACGATGCTGCCATGGCCCATCACGTAGCAGCGCTGCGAGATCTCCAGCGCGATGGTGAGCTTCTGCTCGACCAGCAGCACCGAGATGCCGCGGTTCTTCAGCTCCTTCAGGTACTCGGCGACCAGCTCCACGATCATCGGCGCCAGCCCTTCGGTCGGCTCGTCGATCATGATCAGGTCGGGGTCGCCCATCAGCGTGCGGCACAGCGTGAGCATCTGCTGCTCGCCGCCCGACATCACGCCGGCCTGCGTGTGCTGCCGCTCCTTCAGGCGCGGGAACAATCGGTACATGTCGTCGAAGCTCCAGCGCGGCTTGGCTGCGCCGCGCTTCTCGCCGAGCATGAGGTTCTGGTGCACCGTGAGCTTGGGGAAGATGTCGCGGTTCTCCGGCACGTAGCCCAGCCCCAGGTGGGCGATCTCGAAGGGCTTGCGGCCGAGCACCTGCTGGTCGCGGAACTTCACCGAGCCGGTGCCGTCGACCAGGCCCATGATGGCCTTCACCGTGGTCGAGCGGCCCGAGCCGTTGCGCCCGAGCAGCGCGACGATCTCGCCGGGCTGCACGTTCATCTGCACGCCGTGCAGCACATGGCTCTTGCCGTAGTAGGCGTGCAGGTTCGCGACGTCGAGCAGGCTCATACGTGGGCCCCCGACGCCTGCGCTTCGGCCAGCACCGAACCGAGGTAGGCCTCCTGCACGCGCGGGTTGGCGCGCACCGCCTCGGGCGTGTCGAACGCGATCACCTCGCCGTAGACCAGCACCGCGATGCGATCGGCCAGGCCGAACACCACACCCATGTCGTGCTCCACCGTCAGCAGCGTCTTGCCGACGGTGACCTCGCGGATCAATTGCACGAAGCGCGTCGTCTCGCTGCGGCTCATGCCGGCGGTGGGCTCGTCGAGCAGGATCACGTCGGCGCCGCCGGCGATGGTGATGCCGATCTCCAGCGCGCGCTGCTCGGCGTAGGTGAGGTTCATGGCCAGCACGTCACGCCGCTTGTCGAGCTTGATCATCTTCAGCACCTCGTCGGTGCGCTCGTTGGCGTCCTTCGCGTCGGCGAGGAAGCGCCAGAACGAATAGCGGTAGCCCTTCGACCACAACACCGCGCAGCGGATGTTCTCGAACACCGACAGCCGCGTGAACAGGTTGCTGACCTGGAAACTGCGGGCCAGGCCCATGCGGTTGATCTCGAACGGCTTGCGGCCGAGGATGGACTTGCCGTTGACGAGGATGTCGCCGGTGCTGGCGTGGAAGCGCCCGCTGATCAGGTTGAACAGCGTCGACTTGCCGGCGCCGTTCGGGCCGATGATGGCCACGCGCTCGCCCTGCTTCACCGACAGGCTGGCGCCGCGGATGATCTCGGTCTTGCCGAAGCTCTTGCGCACGTCTTTCAACTCAACGGCGAAGCTCACAGCGCTTCCCTCCGCTTGATTTCCTTCTCGATCTCGCCCTGCACTTCGCCCCATTCGTGCGCGAAGCTGCGCCGCGCGAGCTCGAACATGCCGGCGCCCGTGGCCAGCACGAAGACCGCACCGAACCAGGTGTTGGCGCTGGCGGTGTTCAGCGGTGCACCGAGGAAGTTCATCACCGGGCCCAGCGCCGGGTTCAGCTGCACGTGGTAGACCATCTCGATCATCGCCGCCGCGCCGAGCAGCAGCGTGGCCCCGGCGCCGCCGAGCGCGAGGTAGGCGGTCCACAGCCGCCGCAGCTTGCCGAAGGCGGCCACGCGCAGGTTCATCATGATCAGGCTGGCCACGCCGCCGGGCGCGTACATCACCATGAACAGGAAGATCAGGCCGAGGTAGAACAGCCAGGCCTTGGTCCACTCCGACAGCAGCACGATGCCGATGACCATCAGCACCGCACCGATGATCGGGCCGAAGAAGAAGGTCGCGCCACCGAGGAACACGAACAGCAGGTAGGCGCCCGAGCGAGACGCCCCCACGACCTCGGCGGTGACGATCTCGAAGTTCAGCGCCGCCAGGCCGCCGGAGATGCCGGCGAAGAAGCCCGCGATCATGAACGCGCGCCAGCGCACCTGCTGGGTGTCGTAGCCGATGAACTCGACGCGCTCCGGGTTGTCGCGCACGGCGTTGAGCATGCGGCCCATGGGCGTGCGCGTCAGCGCGAACATCGCTGCCGTGGCCACGAAGCAGTACAGCGCGATCAGGTAGTACACCTGCACCTGCGGGCCGAAGCTGATGCCCAGCACCGGCTTGCCGATCACGCGGTTGCTGGAGATGCCGCCTTCGCCGCCGAAGAACTCCGGCAGCATCAGCGACATCGACCAGACCAGTTCGCCCACGCCCAGCGTGATCATCGCGAAGGTGGTGCCCGACTTCTTGGTCGTCACGTAGCCGAGCAGCGCGGCGAACGCGAAGCCGGCCAGGCCGCCGACCAGCGGGATCAGGCCGACCGGGATGCCGAACTTGCCGGCGGCGGCGAAGTTCAGCGTGTGGATGGCCAGGAAGGAGCCCAGGCCCGTGTACACCGCATGGCCGAAGCTGAGCATGCCGCCCTGCCCCAGCAGCACGTTGTAGGACAGGCAGGCGATGATGGCGATGCCGATCTGCGACAGCATGGTCAGGCCCAGGCTGCTGGTCCAGACCATCGGCGCGAGCACCAGCATCAGCGCGAACACGCCCCAGATCAGCCAGCGGCCGACGTTCCAGGGTTTGAATCGGTAGACGTTCGAGGCCATCGGTTCGGGCTTCAGTCTTCGCGCGAGCCGAGCAGGCCGCGCGGGCGCAGGATCAGGATCAGCACCAGCAGCAGGTACGGCAGGATCGGCGCCGTCTGCGCCAGGGTGATCTTGGCCAGCGGGTAGATCGGGCTGTCGGGGCCGATGCTCCAGCCGATGCCGCGGCCGATGTCGATGAAGGACTTGTCCACCGTCAACGGCAGCGTCTGCAGCAGCCCGATGAGCAGCGAACCGACGAAGGCGCCGGGCAGCGAGCCCATGCCGCCGACCACGATCACAGCGAAGATGATCGGCCCGATGTTCGACATGTTGGGCTCGGTGACGAAGGTGATGCCGCCCGTCACGCCGGCCAGGCCCGCCATCGCGCAGCCGGCGCCGAACACCAGCATGAACACGCGCGGCACGTTGTGGCCGAGCGATTCGGCCATCTCCGGGTGCGTGAGTGCGGCCTGGATCACCAGGCCGATGCGGGTACGCGTGAGCAGCAGCCACAGGCCGAGCAGCATGAACAGGGCCACGCCGGCCAGGAAGGCACGGTTCAGCGGGAAGCGCGAGCACTGCACCACCACGTCGGCCGCGCCCTTGCACATCGCCTCGGGCGCCACGCCGAGCACGAAGCGCATGGCCTCGGCCGACGACTGCACCAGCGTGAAGGCCGTGCCTTGCAGCGCCGGCGGCGGCGAGAACGGCACCGAGGTGCGGCCCCAGATCAGTTGCACCAGCTCGTACAGCACGTACGACAGGCCGAAGGTGACCAGCAGTTCGGCGACATGGCCGAACTTGTGCACCTTGCGCAGCACCAGGCGCTCGAACAGCGCGCCGGCGCCGCCCACCAGCAGCGGCGCCAGCACCAGTGCGGCCCAGAAGCCGACCACGCCCGACAGCGTGTAGGCGAAGTAGGCACCGAGCATGTAGAAGCTCGCGTGCGCGAAGTTCAGCACGCCCATCATGCTGAAGATCAGCGTCAGGCCGGAGCTGAGCATGAACAGCAGCAGGCCGGAGCTGATGCCGTTGAGCAGGTTGATGAGGAACTGGTCCAAGGACGACCCGGAAACGCTAGCCAGGAAAGAGAAGGCCCGCGGGAGGTGGCTCCGGCGGGCCCGTGGGTGGTCAGGCGATCAGGCGCCCGGACGCTTCATCTGGCACGAGGTCGGCGTGCTCGACACATAGGGCTCGAACACCTTGTTCTGCACCCAGGTGTAGCCGGTGCCTTCGGCGTTCCACTGCTTCTTCGGGTCGGTGATCTTCGACCAGGTGGCGATGTACAGCGGCTGCTGCAGCTGGTGGTCGGCCGCGCGCACGGTCACGTCGCCCGAGAAGCTCTTCACCGTCAGGCCTTCCATCGCCATGGCCACCTTCACCGGGTCGGTGGACTTGGCCTTGGCGATGCCCGCGGCGAGCGTGGGCAGCACGTGCAGCGTGGACAGCAGCGACAGGTCGTCCTTGAACTTGGCGCTGAACTCCTGGGTCCACTTGGCCAGTTCGGGGATGTTCTGGTGGCCGATGTAGACGAACTTGATCTTGCCGTCCATCATCGGGCCGATCGCCGAGGGCGAGCCGTTGGCGCCGGCGTAGTAGGTGTAGAAGTTGGCGTCGAGGCCGGCATCCTTGGCGGCCTTGATGAGCAGCGACATGTCGGTGCCCCAGTTGCCGGTCACCACGCTGTCGGCGCCCGAGGCCTTGATCTTGGCGATGTAGGGCGCGAAGTCGCGCACCGAGCCGATCGGATGCAGGTCTTCGCCGACGATCTGCACGTCGGGCCGCTTGCGGGCCAGCGCCTCCTTGAAGAACTTGGCGACCTGATGGCCGTGCGCATAGTTCTGGCCGATGATGTAGACCTTCTTGACGTTCTTCTCGTCCTTCATGTACGTCGTCAGCGCTTCCATCTTCATGGACGTGTCGGCGTCGAAGCGGAAGTGCCAGAAGCTGCACTTGCTGTTGGTCAGGTCGGGGTCGACGGCGGCGTTGTTGAAGAAGACCACCTCCTTGCCGGGGTTGCGCTCGTTGTGCTTGTTGATGGCATCGATGATCGCGCCGGCCGCGCCCGAGCCGTTGCCCTGGGTCACGTAGCGGATGCCCTGGTCGATCGCGGCCTTGAGCACCGTCAGGCTTTCCTGCGGCGAGGCCTTGTTGTCGAACGAGACGACCTCGAACTTCACGCCCGCAGGGTTGTTGGCACTGACCTTCTCGGCGACGAACTGGAAGGTCTTCAGGCTGTTCTGGCCGATGTTGGCGAACGGGCCCGACAGCGGGTCGATCCAGGCGATCTTGACCGTCTCACCCTTCTGCGCCCAGGCGGCGCCCGTCAGCAGCATCGCACCGCACAGGGTGCCCAAGGCATGTTTCGTGAAGTTCATGTCGATCTCCGGAAGTCGTGAAGTCCTCTGCGGGACAAAGCCCCCGCACGGTAGCGGAACGCACCCGCGTTGGCCTTTAGGGACTACCCCGAACGCTTGTCACCGTCGGGACAAGGGTCTCGTGCCAGCGCGCTCACGCGCTGGGCAGTTGGTGGTCCTTGAACAGCTCGCGCAACTTGAGCTTCTGCATCTTGCCGGTGGCCGTGTGCGGGATCTCGGGCACGAAGACGACGTCATCGGGAATCTGCCACTTGGCGATCTTGCCGTCGAAGTACTGCAGCATCTGTTCGCGCGTGAGTTCCGCGCCGGCCTTCTTCACCACCACCAGCAGCGGGCGTTCGTCCCACTTCGGGTGGCGGCAGGCGATCGCCGCGGCCTCCAGCACCGCGGGGTGGCCCATGGCGATGTTCTCCAGGTCGATCGAGCTGATCCATTCGCCGCCGGACTTGATGACGTCCTTGCTGCGGTCGGTGATCTGCATGAACGCGTCTTCGTCGATCGGCCACGTCGCCGGTCGGGAACCACTCGCGGCCGTCGAGCTTGAGCAGCGGCGACTCGGAGCGCTGGAAGTAGCTCTGGATGACCCAGGGCCCGCGCACCACCAGGTTGCCCGAGGTCTTGCCGTCCCAGGGCAGCGCGGCGCCGTCGTCGTCGACGATCGCCATGTCGACGCCGAAGATGACCTTGCCCTGCTTCTCGAGGATGCGGCGCTGCGACTCCACGTCCAGCGCCACATGCTTGGCCTTCAGGCGCGACAGGGTGCCCAGAGGCGACATCTCCGTCATGCCCCAGGCGTGGATCACCTCGATGCCGAACTCGTCTTCGAGCGTGCGCATCATCGCCGGCGGGCAGGCTGAGCCGCCGATCACCGTGCGCTTGAGCGTGCTGAACTTGAGCTTGCCGGCCTGCGCGAAGTTGATCAGGCCCAGCCACACCGTGGGCACGCCGGCGCTGAAGGTCACCTTCTCGGACTCGAGCAGTTCGTAGAGGGACTTGCCGTCCAGGTGGGGCCCCGGGAACACCAGCTTGGCACCGATCATCGGCGCCGCGTACGGCGTTCCCCAGGCGTTGACGTGGAACATCGGCACCACGGGCAGGATGACGTCGCGGCCGCCCACGCCCATGCCGTCGGGCAGGGCCAGACCGTAGGTGTGCAGCATGGTGGAGCGATGGCTGTACACCGCGCCCTTCGGGTTGCCGGTGGTGCCCGAGGTGTAGCAGATGCTCGAGGCGGTGTTCTCGTCGAACTCGGGCCAGCGGTAGACGCCGTCCTCCGCGTCGATCAGGTCCTCGTAGCACAGCAGCCCGGCGATCGTGCTTTGCGCAGGCATGTGGCTGCGCCCGACCATGGCGACGAAGTGCTTGACCGTTGTCAGTTGAGGCGCGAGCTTCTCGATCAGGGGCAGGAAGTTCAGGTCGAAACAGAGGATCTTGTCGGCCGCGTCGTTGGCGATCCAGGCGATCTGCTCGGGGAACAGGCGCGGATTGATGGTGTGGCACACCAGTTCCGAGCCCGAGGCGCCGTAGTAGATCTCGAAGTGGCGGTAGCCGTTCCAGGCCAACGTCGCCACGCGATCGCCGGCCTCGCAGCCCAGCCGCGCGAAGGCCTGGGCCAGCTTGCGGGCGCGCAGTTCGGCGTCCTTGTAGGTGTAGCGGTGGATGTCGCCTTCGACGCGCTTGGAAACGATCTCGATGTCGCCGGCATGCCGGGCGGCATGCACGAGCAGCGAGGAAATCATCAGCGGCATCTGCATCATCTGGCCCATCAGGCGTGCCATGGTCGAACTCCGTGTCGGTAGGTGATGAACGAGGCGCAGCAATGGCTTGCTGCAATGCAGCGATGATAGGAAGCGCGCCGGGGGGCATCGGCCTGCGGTTTACCCCTATCGCGCGGCAGGCACGGGCCCCTGGCTACACTGCCGGCCGCGACGGCGGAGTGTCAGTGCGTCAACTCCGCCGCGATAGACTTCGCGGCCAAATGAAGATCCTTTTCGACTTCCTGCCCATCTTCCTGTTCTTCGGCACCTTCAAGTTCGCCGAAGGCCGCAAGGAATGGGCGGCGCGTTTCGCGTCCGACAACCTCGGCTTCCTGGTCTCCGGCGGCGTGGTCGGCCCGGGCGAGGCGCCAGTGCTGCTGGCCACGCTGGTGGTGATCGTGGCCACGCTGGCGCAGGTGGCAGTCATCCTGGTGCGCGGCAAGAAGGTCGACACCATGCTGTGGGTCAGCCTGGCGCTGGTCACCGTGATGGGCGGCGCGACGATCTGGTTCCACAACGAGACCTTCATCAAGTGGAAGCCCAGCGTGCTGTACTGGGTGATGGGCCTGGCCTTCTGGCTCAGCCAGGTGATGTTCCGCAAGAACCTGCTGCGGGCGCTGATCGGCGAGCAGCTGACGCTGCCTCCGGGCGTGTGGCAGCGGCTGAATTTCGCCTGGATCGCCTTCTTCGCGTTCATGGGCCTGCTCAACCTGTATGTGGCGTACAGCTTCAGCACCGACACCTGGGTGAACTTCAAGCTGTTCGGCGGCATCGGGCTGATGCTGGTCTTCACCATCGCGCAGGGCTTCTACATCAGCAAGCACGTCGAGCCCGAGGCGGGCGAGGCGCCGCACCCGTGAGTGTTTCGGCGCAAGACATCGAAGCGGCTCTGCGCGCGGAACTGGCGCCCACGGCCGTCGAAGTGCGCGACGACAGCCACCTGCATGCCGGCCACGCCGGCGCCCGCGAAGGCCGCCATTTCAGCGTGCGCGTCGCCAGCCCGCGCTTCAACGGTTTGTCACGTGTGGCCCGGCATCGCCTCGTTTATGATGCCCTGCGCAGCCTCATCCCCCAGGGCATCCACGCCCTGGCCATCGACGCCCGGGACTCGGGCGACAACTGATCACCTCCCCGCCATGAAGACCTTCCCCCTGTCGTTCCGACTTTCCTCGCTCGTGCTCGCCACCGTGCTCGCCACGCCGCTGGCCGCGCAGGCCCAGAACATCGCCATCGTGAACGGCAAGGCCGTGCCCAAGGCACGCGTCGAGGCGCTGATGAGCCAGGCCCTGCGCCAGGGCAACCAGCAGCGCACGCCCGAACTCGAGCAGCAGGTGCGCGACGAAGTCGTTCTGCGCGAGATGTTCATGCAGGAAGCCGAAAAGCGCGGCCTGGCCGCCTCGGCCGACTACAAGGCGCAGATGGAGTTCGCGCGCCAGAGCATCCTGATCCGCGAGCTGTTCGCCGACCACCAGAAGAAGAACCCGGTCACCGATGCCGAGGTCCAGGCCGAGTACGACAAGTTCAAGAGCCAGTCCGGCGGCACCGAGTACCGCGCCCGCCACATCCTGGTCGAGAAGGAAGACGAAGCCAAGGCGCTGATCGCGCAGATCAAGGGCGGCGCCAAGTTCGAAGACCTGGCGAAGAAGAGCTCGAAGGACCCGGGCTCCGGCGAAAACGGCGGTGACCTCGACTTCGCCGCGGCCGGCGCCTACGTGCCCGAGTTCTCGCAGGCGATGGTCAAGCTGAAGAAGGGCGAGCTCACCGAGACGCCGGTGAAGACGCAGTTCGGCTGGCACATCATCAAGCTCGAGGACACGCGCGAAGCCAAGTTCCCGCCGCTCGAGGAAGTGAAGGGCCAGATCCAGCAGCGCATCGGCCAGCAGAAGCTCGCCGAATTCCGCGACGGCATCCGCTCCAAGGCGAAGACGGACTACAAGTTCTCGAACGCGAACTGATCGTTCGCCGGGGCACGATGCCCCGCAACGCATCCCCTGCCCTACATCGCCAGCGCGCCCAGGTCGACCCGCCCGGCCTCGATGCGCAGCTGGCGGTCGCAGCGCGCGGCGATGCCGCGGTCGTGGGTCACCAGCACCAGCGTCGTGCCGGTCTCGCGGTTGAGCTCGAACATCAGCTCCATGACCTTCTCTCCGGTGGCGAAGTCCAGGCTGCCGGTGGGTTCGTCGGCCAGCAGCACCGCCGGCTGCACGACGAAGGCCCGTGCCAGCGCCACGCGCTGCTGCTCGCCGCCGGACAGCACCTTCGGGTAGTGGCGCAGGCGCTCACCCAGTCCGACGCGGCCGAGCATCTCGGTGGACTGCACCCGCGCATCGCGGCGGCCCTGCAGCTCCAACGGCAGCATCACGTTCTCCAGTGCCGTCAGGTTGGCCAGCAACTGGAAGCTCTGGAACACGAAGCCCACCTTCTGCGCCCGCAATGCGGCGCGTGCGTCCTCGTCGATCGCGAAGATGTCGACGCCGGCGACCCTGACGGTGCCCGTGGTCGGCGTGTCCAGGCCGGCGATGATCGACAGCAGCGTGCTCTTGCCCGAGCCCGACGCGCCCACGATGGCGGCCGACTGACGCGCCGCCAGGGAGAAGTCGATCTCGTGGAGAATCGTCAAGGTACCGGTGGAGTCGTGCACCTGCTTGGTGATGCGCTCGACGGCAATGATGGGTTCGGACATGAATGAGAGTCGGGTTCGACACGCGGCCACACGCCGCGTCTGGCTGGCGCACTGTAGCCTGCTCGCGCTGGGCCTGTGGGCCGCGGGGGCGAATGCCGCGACGCCAGCCGCCACGGCCTCGCCGAAGGCGGCGACCATCCTCGTGGTCGGCGACAGCCTGTCGGCCGAGTACGGCCTTCCGCGCGGTGCCGGCTGGGTCGCGCTGCTCGAGCAGCGCCTGGCCAAGGAGGGTTTCGCCGCCAGCGTCGTCAATGCCAGCATCAGCGGCGATACCAGTTCGGGCGGGCGCTCACGCCTGCCGGCGCTGCTCAAGCAGCACCGGCCCACGCTGGTGGTGATCGAACTCGGCGGCAACGACGCCTTGCGCGGCCTGCCGCTGGCGATGACGCGCGACAACCTGGCGCAGATGGTGAAGGCTTCGCGCGCGGCCGGCGCCAAGGTGCTGGTGCTGGGCATGCAGGTGCCGCCCAACTATGGCCGCAAGTACGGCGACGACTTCTTCGCCCTGTTCCCCGCGGTGGCGCGGGCGGGTGGCGCCGCGCTGGTGCCCTTTCTGCTCGAGGGCGTGGCCAACGCGCCCAACGCCGAGGCGATGTTCCAGCCCGATCGCATCCACCCGGTGGCCGCCGCGCACCCGGTGATGCTGGGCAACGTCTGGCCGGTGCTGGCGCCCCTGCTCAGGTAGCGCTTCGCGAGTTCGAGCGGCTCAGCGCTCGCGCACGGCTCCCGGGCGGTCGTCGCGCTCGCGGCGTTGTTCGGGCGCGCGCTGCGGCTCGGCTTGAGGCGCTCGCGCGCCCGCATCAGGCCGCTCGGCTCGCCCGTTTTGCTGGCCCATGCCGCGCATCACTGCCCCCGGGTTCACCGCGGGCACCGGCGTGGCCGCCGGGCGCTGCACGGGCACCACCGGCTGGGCCGATTGCGCCGGTGCGGGCCTGGGCAGCGGCTGAGCCTGCGGCATCTGGGGCGGCTGGGCGGGCTGCGCGGGGCGGATCGCCGGCGAGGTTTGCGGCATCGGCAGCGGGCGCGCCGCCGGCGGCGCCACCACGGCCGGTGGGGTGACCGGAGCCGTGCGAACCTGCGGCTGGTCCTGCGGTTGCGGCCGAACCTGCGGCTGCGCCGGCTGCACCGGCTGAAGTTGCGGCTGCAATTGCGCAGGCCGGCCATCGGGGGCCTGGCGCACCACGTCCGGCTGGTCACCGCGCTTGAAGCTCGGGATTCGTTCGCGCACGGCCGGAGAGAGGCCGCCGGCCGGCGCGGGCGTCGGGCGCACGGCTGGCGCGTCCGGGCGGCGCTGAACGGGCGGCGGCGCCGCCACTGGCGGCGCTGCGACGATGTTGCCACGCGGCGGCTCGTTGCCGAGTTCGCGCACCGCCGGCGAACTGCGCCACTGCGCCGCGGCGGCCGCCACCGGCTGGCGCGTGGTCAGCGTGTTCGCGGGAACCACCGTCACTGCATGCGGGAACTTGCGATTGCGGTAGTCGCGTTCGCCCACCGCCTGCTGCGGGTTGTTGATGATGGTGGTGATGTTGGTGATGTTGGTGACATGCGTGACGTTGACGCTGCGCACGTAGCCCGGGCTGACGCGGTAGGTCGGCACGTAGACCTCGCGCGGCGCCAGGGGCACCCATCCGACCGCAGGCCCGCCGCCCACGGTGATGCCGATCTGCAGGCGCGGCCCGCCGATCCAGGCCACCAGCGCCGGCGCGTAGACCGGGCGGCGCACGTAGGTGCCCGGCGACCAGCACCAGCTGGCGCCGACGTAGACCCAGCGGCCGTAGTGGAACGGCGCGAAGCCCCAGGGCGCATCGTCGACCCAGGTCCAGCCCCAGGGGGCGACCCAGGCCCAGCGGCCGGTGGTGTAAGGCGCCCAGCCGGCCGACACGCCGCGCGGCACCCACAGCGCGCCGTACTCGGGGTTCTGCTGCCAGGCGCCGTAGCGGTCGAGGTCCTCGACGCCGGTCATCTCGGGCGAGACGTAGCGTGTGGACACGCTGCGGTCGTCGGCGCGGTCGCGTTCGGCGACCCAGCCGGAGAAGGCGTCGCGCACCGGCTCCACGATGCTGTATTGCGCGGCGTTGGCGTTATCGAGCCAGAACTCGGCGCGCTGGCCGCTGTACACCGTCAGCGCGCTGCCCGGGCCTTCGTAGAGGGCCTGGCCGGATTGCACCGTGACGCGGCTCGTGTCGTCTTCGCGGTCGAAGCGGTAGCGGCCGGTGCGCTGGGCGGTGAAGCGGCCTTCGCTGGTGCGCAGCTCGAACTCGGGCACCGCCTCGCGGCTGCGCAAGCGTACCGCCAGGCTGCCGCCGTGCAGTTGCAGCGACACATGCTCGTCATCGAGCCGGAACACCTCGAACTCGCTGCCGCGATCCACCCGCACGGTGGTCGAGCCGATGCGGACTTCCGCACGGCCGTCGCCGTCGGTGGCCACACGGTCCCCGGCGGTCAGCGGGCGGTTGCGCTCGGCGGCGATCCATTCGCCTTCTTCCGGGTGATAGAGCCAGACCTGTCCCTGAACCTCGGAAATGCGGCCGACCCGGCCGGGCGGGTCGATCGCCTCGCCCTGGGCCTGCGAGGGCACGGGCGCGGCCAGCGCGGTGCCGGCCTGCAGGAGCGGGAAGGCACACAGGGCCGCCAGGGCCAGGCGGTGCAGCAGACGGGGAGTTTGGCTTCGCATGGGGTGCCTCGTTCTTGTCAGATCCGGCCCGGGCGCCGACACGGCAGCCAGGCTGTCCTTCCGCAACGCGCCGGGAGCCGCACCAGCCGACCGCAGCGCTGCGGCCGACACACAGCTTTACACGCCGGCAGCGTTCATTCGTCTTCGGACGCGTCCAGGCCGGGGAACAGCACGCTGGTATAGCCGAAACGGCTGAAATCGCGCACTCGCATCGGATAGCAGGCCG
>Ga0209097_10000157_pt1 | contig 79872 bp, 52 predicted proteins | sample AD_UKC052_MetaG_FD_184419 | JGI IMG/M metagenome (GOLD analysis project Ga0209097, IMG submission 184419) | Active sludge microbial communities of municipal wastewater-treating anaerobic digesters from USA - AD_UKC052_MetaG (SPAdes) (version 2) | ecosystem: Engineered > Bioreactor > Anaerobic >... | reverse complement strand
TGGATATTCTGGTTCAATAGGTACTATTACCATTCCTACAGGTGCCACATCGCTCACTATCACTAAACTTGCCTGGGAATGTGATGGCGCCCATGATGACGGAAACGAGGAACACGGTATCTGGGTCGGTGTAGGCTCAAGCGCCACAGGGGCATCCTACTATGGATGGTGGGCGGAAGTCAACAATGGTTATCACTACATCGACTGGCACTGGATCGGCACCATGTCGCTAACGGCTGCTTCAGGCTCCAATTATGTGTATATAAGAACTTACGACGAATATCCAACTTTGGGCGGCAGTGATTATTTGTATGTTTACAATATGAAAGTTACCGTGTATTATCAGTATTCAATAGGCTTGCAAACCGGCGATATTGCTGCATCAGGACGGATATATGCTAATAACACCACCGCTGTCGGCGACCTTGCTGAACATCTTGAATACAAAGGTTTTGTTGACCCCGGCATTGTGGTGGCTTACGTACCCGGTACCGATAACGAATACGTTCAGTGTAACGAACCTTATTCAGATCATATTGCTGGTGTTATTTCCGAAAATCCTTCCGTGGTCCTTAATTCATCTCAGCAAGGGCCTCCGGTGGCTTTGGCGGGCAGGGTAAAAGTAAAACTTATTGCTTCCGATCAATTAATCAAAGGAGGTGATTTTATCACCAGCTCGGCCCAAGCAGGGCTGGGGCAAAAAGCTACCAAACCAGGACCGGTTATAGGGTATGCTGTGAAAAACCAAAATCCGGGCGAAGATTTTGTGGAAATCTTGCTCCAACCGGGCAAGTATTATATTCCAAAATCCTTTATTAACTCACAGCTTATTGATGAAGAAAATCAACAGGGAGAAAAACCCAGGGGAAAATGGTAATTATAAAAAAATTGAACTAATTTTGAAAAATAATATAAATAAAAAATAAAACCATGAAAAAGTCAATAGTTTTTTTGACACTTGCTGTTGTAAGTTTGATTTCTTATGGACAAATTGTCAATAACGCAACCATTACCAACGATGCAGGGGTTTACATTATTTGCGGTACGGATTTCAAAAATGATGTGAACGGCACGGTTAATAACAATGGCTCCATAAAACTGAACGGCAACTTTACCAATAACCTGACGTTTAATTCGGGCGTTTCGAGTAATGTTACACTCACTGGTGCTGCTCAGAATATTGGCGGCTCGGTGCCCACCACATTTAATAATTTGATTGTTGATGGGACAGGCAATAAAACCCTGCAGGTAAACGCTGCTGTTGCAAATTCCTTAACTATGAATGCCAATAAGGTTTTGCTTTCAAATTACAATCTTACCTTATTGCAAAATGCAACGATAGCCAATTCGAATAATACAAAATATCTTGTTACCAATGGTTCTGGTAGTTTGGTAAAACAATCAGTGCCGCTGGCAGCAAATTTTGTTTTTCCGGTAGGCAACTCCGTAACTAGTTACAAACCGGCAGTTATACGAAATACTGGGATTTTGGACGATTTTTATGTGCGTGTGGAAAGCGGACTGAATCCTACCACGGGAATAGATAACTTTTGTGTTCAGCATACCTGGATTGTGAAAGAAGGTACGGCCGGAGGAAGTAATGCCTCCCTATCCTTAGGTTGGAATACCGCTGATGAAGGCACGTCGTTTATTAGTACTTCAGCCCATATCTGGCAGAATATCAGTAGTACCTGGACACCCTTGCCGGGGACTCCCGGTGCTATTGGCAATCTTCCGCAAACAGATTGGTATTATGAGGTTGCCGGAGTTACTGATTTCGCTGCAACAAGCAGCTATTTTGCTGTAGTTTCTTTGTCGCCGCCTTTAATTACCAATCAACCATCCAATGCGACTATATGTGAAGGTAATCCAAGCTCCTTTAGTATCACTGCCTCCGGCATGGGTATTATCACCTATCAGTGGCAGATAAACTGTGGAAGTGGGTGGATTGATCTGGTAAATGATGCAACTTATTCAGGCGTTACCAGCAATTCCCTGCAGATTTCCAATACGCCATTGTCAATCAATACATGCCAGTTCCAGTGTGTAGTCCGAAATAATGGCGGATTATTTGCCATCTCTAACGCGGCATCACTCACTGTTAATCCAACTTATTCAGCGGGTATCACAATTCAGGCCCATGATAATCCGGCCTGTACTCACTCTTTGGTGTCATTTACATCATCACCGGTTGCCGGTGGTTCAGCCCCCGCGTATCAGTGGTATCTCAATGGTAATCCAATAAGCGGCGCAACTAACAGTACATACTCCAACGTATTACTCAGCAACGGAAATGAAATTCAATGCCGCCTTACATCAAACGAAACCTGTATTTTAAATAATCCGGCGATGTCGAATATTATTACAATGCAAATCAGTCCTATTCCTAATGCTGAAGCTGGCACTACAACTACTTATTATAACACTCCGGTACAAATAGGTGATGCTATTTCAGGGCCTGGCACTATTTCCTGGGCACCTGCCACAGGGCTCGATAATCCTTCAATAAGTACGCCACTGGCATCTCCATCTGTTACCACAACTTATACACTCACCGTTGACAATAATGGGTGTGTACGCACCGACACCGTAACAGTGTTTGTGGGATATGCGTTTACCGTGGCAGGCAAAACCCGATATCTTGCTAAAGCTTTTCCCGGAAACCCTGCGCCTGCATTCCCATCCTATAGCTCGGTTAAATATAATATCAGCCAGGTGATTGTAAAACTGAAGACTTACCCCGCTGGTGTTGAACTGCAAAGCGATACCAGCGATGCTGCAGGAATTTTCCATCTGGATAATGTGATCAATGGCAGCTATATTTTGTCCTATGATAAATATACGGTTGATACCATGCAGATTGGCAACGAGGTAAACGCTATTGATGTGGCTTTATTGAAATATTTTGTGGGCTTCGATACCTTGATTGATCCATCAAGAAGTTTTACTAAAAAGCACAAAAAAGCAGGAAATGTGGATAATAACGGTACTATCAACGCAGTAGATGTGGCCAGGGTAAAAGCGAAAATCGGCCAGCCTTATACTCCAAGTGCCAATTTCCCGAAAGGAAACTGGGTTGCCTTTGATACTTTGGTTACTGTAAACAATGCAAATTTGAATCTTACATTACAAACTGTTTGCTATGGTGACTATGATGCTTCCAGTACCAAGTATAAAGATTCAACAACCACCTGGAGTATGGCAAAAGCTTTGCCTGACGAAAACATCATAACCCAATCATTTGATAATTTGACAATTAATAATAATGGTTATTTTGAAGTTCCCTTGAGAATCAGTACAAAAATAAATGAATTCTCAGCTCTTGGACTGGAATTGAATTATCCTGCCGATAAATTTAAACTGGTTAGTGCCAATATGCCAAACACGGTAAAAAAATGCGGCCCCGTAAAAATCAATCCTGCATTTGAGGAAATACTCAGTGACGATAACGACCTGCTGGTAACCGATCACGATGGTGTTATCAGAGTGGTGTATGCCACTACCTCAAATTATGATGTGCAAGCTAATGATGAAATGATCAGGTTGGGTTTCAGACCCATACAAAACCTTGATCGTGGGGCGCTGGAATTTGATTTGCAAGGTACCGGCCTGATTGCCGACCAGTATGGTGTAACAAATAATGACGCCTACCTTTTTGTACCAAAGATTTTTGTTCAGGGTGATGATACCGAAGCCGGTTTTGAATTCGTTGGTTATCCCAATCCTTTCAGCGATAATGCTACGTTAACCTATACACTTCCTGAAGACGGAACTGTAAAGTTAAATGTTTTCAATGCCATAGGTGAATTAGTAACCACACTGGTCAACGAATCACAGACCTCCGGTAAACACCTGGCCGAATTTTCTTCCGAAAATCTGGCTGCCGGTATGTACACCTTCAAATTGGAGTTTACAGGCTCAGATAAATCAAAGTGTATGGTGTTGAAAATGATTCATTAGTATTAACTTCTGTTATTTCAAAAAAAATTACCCGCCGAGAACGGGTAATTTTTTTTATTTGTTAATAAAATACCCACTGGGTTTTGAAAAAGAGGCTAGAAGGCGGATATTTTTTTGTTTTTTTTATAAATTGTAAAATATTATATTATTTTTATAACTGTCGTTTTTGTTGGGTTTCGTAGCAAAAATCAATGGTTAGTCAAGAAGATGTTATTCAGATGAAAAAAATTTTGATATATAACAGGATTTTTGTAATATTGTCTGCATAAAGTTTTATAGCTTTCATTTTGCTGGATTATAAAAAAGAAGTTATAAATCCGTAACAAAAAATTGAATTAAAAATCAAAAAACAATAACATGGGAAAATCTACAATTAAATTAAAAATGTGGCAGCGCTTGTGTTTAGCCAAAAGAATTTTTCTGGTATTTATATGGCTGATTTTTGCCGTTAATTCAGGCAAGTCGCAACAAACCGGAAATTGTGGAAACAGCCTTCACGGCAAGACCGGTGGTTTGGGAAAAACTGAATATACCTTACAAATGCATACTGATGAAAGTAATGCATTTTATAATGGTATCATGCCGCAACAACAAAAGGTTCATGCGCCTGATCCAAACGATCCTGATTTTGAAGCAAAAAAAGAACAGTGGGTAAAGGACTATCCTGAAGAATACGGCCTGGAAGAAATTTCAACGGGAAAAAGCAAAAACCCTGCAGTGTCGGGAATTGACTTCGATGCCATAACTTCCGTGCTTGACTATGGGAAAGGAGGAATTTATGAAGGCAGATCTCCTGAAAATGAAGTAATTTCTTTGAGAGGAAAGACATCGAAGCATTTTCGGAATGCCAATGGCACGCTGGATGCCGTGATTACTGCCGGCATGCCGTTAAATTATTATGAAAATGGCCGCTGGAATACCATACGAAAAGAGATTCTGCCAAACAATTCCTCAGGGCAATCAGAATATGCATTCTGTAATGCAGCAAATACCTTGAAAACATATTATTCCGCCAATTCTACGGGAAATATATTAGTACAGTATGGAGAATTTGATATACAGGAATGGATTAATCCTGGTATATCCTGGCTTGTTGACGGCAATCTGACCGGAAAAATAAATATAGCAAATTCACAAGCTGTGGTTGATTTGAATCATATTGTTTTTGCTAACAGCTTTCCAAATGCAGATGTCCGCTTTACTCAGGAAAATGCCGGCAAAAAAATGGAAATATCTCTTAAGACAGCTGATATTCTTTCATATGCCCCTGACGGAGCCAGTCATTTGGCTATTTCTGAAACAGTTGTTTTACCCGATGGGTGGAGTTATCGGTTAAGTGAGTCAACAATATATTTGTTGGATGCAAAAGATGACTGTGTTTTAGTATATGCAACGCCTGAATACTTCGACAGCAAAGCGAATTCGAAAAGAGAAACCGGTGAATACATTGTTAATCAGAATGGTAATGAATTGAATATTATTACACTGGTTCCAATGAAGTGGCTTACCAGTAGTAAAAGGAAATTTCCACTTACCATAGATCCAACAGCTACCGTTTATGCATCATCAGGCGGTTGGCAAAATTCTTCATCTACTTTTGTGGACAACGTGGAATATATTTTTGCTGGTTATTACAACAGTGCTAACTATCGTGGCTGGGCATACTTTAACACTTCAACAGTTCCCGACGGATCCACAATAAGTGGTGTATCCCTCGCCTTGTATTGCAACGGGGGCGGAAGTACTTCAACAGCGACCATCAACACCTGGTCGATAGATGGTGGTGTTTACGGGCCTTATGGCGCTTATAATGTCAATTATTATAATGATTTTGGGGCAGGGACAAACTATAACAGTTATTCGGTATCCACCTTAAATGCAACCTATGGCCCAACATCTATGGGCGCTTCAGCAGCTTCGGCCTTACAGGGGCAGCTTACCAACGACCGGTTTCAGATTGGTGTTACTAACTCAAATACTTCAGATGTGAATTACTGGAAAAGGTTTACCAGTGCCAGCTATATAGTGGTTACGTATGCTGTTTTACCTGGATGCGGTAATACCAATCTGGGGGCCATTTCACCTTCCACATGCAGTCCGGCTAACGCATCGTACACATCAGGCACAATACCCTACTGGAGTTTTACAGCTACAGCAGGTTATTCCTATCATTTCTCAATGGATCAGAATACCGAAGATTCTTACCTGCGTTTATACGATGCCGCGATGACACAATTAGCGTATGATGATGACGGAGGATACAGTACCCGCGCTTTTTTGAATTGGACATGCACCACAAGCGGTACCTATTATGTGTCTGCGGCACATTATTCTTGTACGGCACTTAGTAATTCAGGAACAATGGCTTATTGGAGTACCGACGATGCGTCCTATGGCAGCGGTTCGGGCTATACCCTTACACCGACACCCGTATGGCAAAATCAAGCCTATACTGCCGGATCGTTTTATTATTATTATTTTTCGGCAACTGCCGGTGTGAATTATAATTTCAGCCTATGTAGCAATACGGAAGATTCATATATGCGGATTTATAATTCCTCTTTTTCCTTAATTGCAACAGCTGACGATAACGGCCCGTCCTGTTCAGGTGTAGCAGCCTCCATAAACTGGCTGTGCAATACGACAGGCATTTATATTGTGGCCGTGAACAACTGGAGTTGTGATGCATTTATCAATGGTGGAAATCTTGCTTATCGTATCAGTCCCTGCGTGACACAGGATCATGGTGGCGCCGACTGGACTATTACTGCCAACACACAAGTAGGAGGGACACATACAAATATCGGGACCTTTACCATCAACAGTGGTGTTACAGCCAGCGTAGATGTCGAGTGTCATTATTTTTATGTGGAAGCCAATAACATTGTCGTTTCGGGAACCATCAATGCCAATGGGGTAGGATATGCCGGAGGAAGCGGCGGAAATTACGGCGGTTTATGGGCAGAAGGTGGTTACACGGATGGCCGTGGGATTACCTCTTGTTGGGATAAAGATAATTGCCGCGCATTAGGATTAGGTGGCGGATATGGAGGAAATTCCGGTTCCGGTACCGGGGGCGGAGGCTATGGTGGCAGTGGTTCCATGGGCTATGGGTCGAAACAGGAATGCGGATGGTTTGGCGATGATGGTGGTATGGTTGGCGGTGGCGGCGGTGCCGGCGGCGGTGCCGGCGGTTCTTATGGCGGTGTCGGCGGTGCAGGTAAGGCTGGAGGACAGGGAGGATCAGATGATAACCAGTGCGGCAATGCAGGTTGCCAATCTTATGTTGAGGGTGCAGGTGGCACTGCTGGAACAGCAACGGCTGTATATGGAAGTTCAACCACCGAAACAATAGAATATGGCTCCGGTGGCGGTGGCGCCGGCGGCGGTGGTCGCGGATCCTTCTGTTACAGTCATGTAGCTCCGCACACCTGTTATTCAGCAGGTGAAAGCGGTGGTGCCGGAGGCGGTGCAGTTAAACTCACGGCCAGCCAAAATCTAACTATAAATTCATCGGGGGCTATTTATGCCAATGGCTCCAGTGGTGGCGCCGGCGGTGAAGGAGGAGAAAATGATTACACTTCTGATTGCTGCTCAGACCTTAATGATGACTGTACCGAACAAACATATACTGCTCCCGGTGGAGGAGGTAGTGGTGCAGGCGGCGGTTCTGGAGGCGGTATCATGCTCAAAGCCGACTGTTCTATAACCATGAATGGAATCCTTCAGGCCAACGGCGGCAGCGGAGGCATTGGTGGTAACGGCGGTTACAGCGACTGGAGCACCGCTTATTATGGTCGTAAAGGTAGCGGCGGCGCTGGTGGCGGCGGAGGAAGAATCAAAATATTCAGGAACACTTGTGGAACAAATACTATTGCCGGCACGGTTAATGTTAATGGAGGCGCTGGAGGTGCTGTGGCTACACTGGGAAGAGCAGGAACAGGAAGTGCCGGAAATGCCGGTGGATCCGGAACATATACCATAAATGCTTCATCAACGGCACCTGCTCTTACCAGCGGTTCCGTAGGAGGAACTCAAAATGTGTGCACGGGTGGAGATCCAGCCGTATTGACCAATGTTACATCACCGAACCTGGTTGCCTGCTCGGGAGGATTAGCTTATCAGTGGATGTCGTGCACCTCGGGATGTACTGCCCCTCCAACTGGATATTCAGTAATTGCCGGCGCTACCGGTAACACTTATGATCCGCCTGCCGGGATTACTCAAACGACCTATTATGTGAGAAGGGTTACCTCAGGAACATGTACTGTGTATTCTAATTATGTTACGGTTACAGCCGTGCCGAATAATACCATTACTCTTTCTGCCGGCGGCACACAAACCAAATGTATCAATACCGCGCTTACCACAACCACGTATGCTACTACCGGCGCGACCGGTGCCTCGGTGGCTGGTCTGCCAACCGGAATTACCGGAAGCTGGGCATCCAATACGGTTACCATCAGCGGAACACCAAGTGTAACAGGTACCTTTGTTTATACCGTTACCCTGGCTGGAGGTTGCGGAACATCAACGGCTAATGGAACTATCACCGTTCTCCCGAACAACACGGTTACCTTGGTTAGTGGAGGCAACCAGACCAAATGTATCAATACGGCCATTACTCCTGTAACTTATTCAACCACGGGAGCTACCGGTGCTACATATAGTGGACTGCCTTCAGGTGTTTCTGGTACTTTTGCTTCCAATACCGTAACCATCAGTGGAACACCAACTGTGGCGGGTACATTCACTTTTACGGTTACCCTCACAGGAGGGTGTGGCACGGCAAGCACTACCGCTTCCATTACTGTAACTCCCAATAATACAGTAAGTCTGAGTTCGGCTGCCGGTACCAATGCGCAAACAAAATGTATCAATACGGCTATTACAAATATCACCTATACGACTACCGGGGCAACAGGAGCCACTGTCTCTGGCTTGCCTTCCGGAATAAACGGTAGCTGGGCATCCAATACAGTTACGATTTCAGGAAGTTCTCTGGTGTCTGGAACTTATACTTATACGGTTACTACCGCTGGTGGCTGTGGCACTGCTTCCTCAACAGGAACCCTGACAATCTCTCCTGTAAATACCGTTAGCCTTTCTTCGGCTGCAGGTACCAATGCTCAAACAAAATGTATAAACACGGCAATCACCAGCATTACGTATTCTACGACGGGTGCAACCGGTGCTACTGTCAGCGGATTGCCCGCAGGTGTTTCGGGCAGCTGGGCATCGAATTCAGTAACTATTAGCGGTACACCAACGGCTTCTGGCGTTTTTACTTACACCGTTTCATTAGTTGGAGGTTGCGGACTCACATCTACAACAGGCACTATCAATGTTACTCCTGCCAATACTATTTCGCTGATTTCAGGCGGGTCGCAAACCATGTGCATCAACACTGCCATTACAACCAATGTATACAGCACCACAGGGGCCACAGGAGCTACATTTGCAGGCTTGCCCTCGGGTGTATCAGGAAGCTGGTCATCGGGCGTAGTTACTGTTAACGGCACTCCAAGCGTGTCAGGAACATATACATATACAGTTTCCTTAACTGGTGGTTGCGGGTCTGTAACCGCCAACCATACATTAACCGTGGTGCCGAATAATACACTTACCTTAAGTTCTGCAGCGGGTACTAATAATCAAAGTGTTTGTAACAATACGCCAATAACAAATATTACTTATGCTTCTACCGTTGCCACCGGAGCCACCATAACGGGTTTGCCGGCAGGTGTTACCGGTAACTGGTCAACGAATGTGGTAACTATCAGCGGAACGCCAACGACGCCAGGTACATATACCTATACAGTGGCACTCACAGGTGGATGTGGAACGGTTTCCTCAACAGGAACCATTACCGTAATGCCCGTGAATACCATTACCCTTACAGCCGGTGGTACTCAAACCAAGTGCATCAATACTGCCATCAATACTACAACTTATACTACCACCGGTGCTACCGGAGCTGTTGTCAGCGGTTTGCCTTCAGGGGTATCCGGAAGCTGGGCTTCCAATGTGGTTACCATTAGCGGAACGCCAACCGTTACTGGAACATTCACATATACTGTGGCCTTACCCGGAGGTTGTGGTACTTCATCAGCATCGGGCATTATAACGGTTACTCCTGACAATACGGTTTCGTTGAGTTCGGCGGCAGGTACCAACGCCCAAACCAAGTGCATTAATACCGCCATCACCAATATTACCTATGCTACCACCGGTGCTACCGGAGCCACCGTTTCAGGCCTGCCTTCCGGCGTTGCAGGAAACTGGGCATCGAATGTGGTTACCATCAGCGGAACACCTGCTGTCGCAGGGAACTACACATATACAGTGGCATTAACAGGAGGGTGCGGGACTACTACATCTACCGGAGTAATTAACGTTATACCGGCTAATACTATTTCGTTATCGGCCGGAGGCACCCAAACCAAATGTATCAATACCGCTATCACAACCACAACTTATACCACCACCGGCGCTACGGGAGCTACTATCAGCGGTTTGCCTGCCGGAGTAACAGGCAGTTGGACATCCAATGTAGTAACCATAAGCGGAACACCTACGGTCTCTGGAAATTATACTTATACAATTACTCTGACGGGTGGTTGTGCTACCGTTACTGCTAATGGCACTATTACAGTTAATCCGGATAATACCCTGACTTTGAGCTCTCCCGCAGGTTCTGATGTCCAAAATGTGTGTAAAAATTCTTCTATCACTACGATTACGTATAATTCAGCTATTGCAACCGGTGCTATAGTCAGTGGGTTGCCACTGGGCATTACGGGCAACTGGGCTTCCAATGTGGTTACTATCAGCGGTAGTCCCACGGTGTCTGGTACTTATCATTACACCGTCACCACCACTGGAGGATGCCAAACAGCCATTGCAACAGGTTCCATAATTGTGAAGGAAAATAAGGTGGCTGGCTTGACTTTACAGGCTTTCGACAACCCAACCTGCTCTCATGCACCGGTAAGCTTTACAGCATCTGCCGTAAATGGTGGTACCACGCCAATGTATGAGTGGTTTGTAAATGGTAACCCTGTTGGAACAAACAGCAGTACCTATACAAATATTTCTCTGGCAAACGGTGATGTGGTTATTTGTAAACTAACCTCCAATGAATTTTGTGCTATAAACAATCCTGCCTATGATACTGTAGCGATGATTGTCAGTGGTATTCCCATCACCGAGGCCGGAAACAAGGTAACATTTACGGGCACCCCTGTACATATAGGCGATTCAACCAATGGCCCGGGCAGTATAGTGTGGGCACCGGCGACAGGATTAAACAACAACTGGTTGGCGCGCCCGCTTGCCTCTCCGTCAGTTACTACTCAATATACCCTTACTGTAAACAACAACGGGTGTGTTCGCACAGATACGGTTACCGTTATTTTTGGCGGCTATGCACGCACAATAAGCGGCAAAACACGCTATATAGGAAAAGCTATTGCAGGTAATCCTGCACCAAATTTGCCAACCTATGTCGCTGCAAAATATGCCATTCCTCAGGTGATTGTGAAATTACTTTCTTATCCGGGAGGGGTTGAACTGGCGAGAGATACCAGCGATGCCCTCGGTGTGTATCAAATCAGTAATGTTTTTGATGGCAGTTACATCCTGTCATACGATAAATATACGATTGATACTATGCAAAACGGTAATGAAATTAATGCCGTGGATGTAGCCCTGTTGAAATATCTTGTCGGACATGATACTACAACTGATCCGTCAAGAAGTTTTTCGGCCAAATACAAGAAAGCGGCAAACAATGATAATAATACTATGATCAATGCGGTTGATATTGCTCGACTTAAGGCAAAAATCGGGTCGCCTTATGATCCTACTAAGAATTTCCCAAAGGGAAACTGGGTGTCTTTTGATACTGCTGTAACTGTAGCCGGGGCAAACCTGATTGTTGCATTGAATACGATCTGTTATGGAGACTATGATGGATCAAGTTGGAAATTTAAAGATTCTGCAACCACCTGGGGGCAGGCCAAAGTATTATCCGACAAGAACATAATTATCAGGTCGGATGAAACTGTCATAATGAGCGACCAGGGGTATTTTGAAATACCATTACGCATCAGTACAAAGATGAATGAGTTTTCGGCATTAGGGCTTGAATTAGCTTATCCTGCCGACCAATATCAACTGGTGAGCGCCGTGATGCCCAATGTTATCAAAAAAACAGGATATGTAAAGATCAATCCTTCCCTGGATGAAATTATAGCCGGGGATAACGACCTGTTGGTAACCGATCATGAGGGAGTTATCAGGGTAGTGTATGCCACGACAGATCATTTTGATGTTGTTCCCAATGAAGAGGTAATTATTCTTGGATTTCAGCCTAAAGGAACGTTGTCGCATGGCGAACTTGATTTCAGTCTTGAAGGCACTGGTGTTATTGCCGATCAATATGGGGTAGAAAACGAAAATGCTTACCTGATTATTCCAAAAATCTTTATTCAGGGAGAAAACCAGGAAGCAGGGTTTGATTTTGCCGGTTATCCCAACCCTTTCAGTGGAAATGTAAATCTCACCTATGATATTCCTGTCGAAGGCAATGTGAAAATGAATGTTTACAATGCTATAGGCGAACTGGTGACCGAACTGGTTAATGAAAAGCAGGTGAGTGGAAAACACACTGTGATTTTTGCTTCAGGGAATCTGCCGGCAGGTATGTACACATTTAAACTGGAATATACCAGCAATGATAAATCCAAATGTATGGTACTCAAAATGATTCATTAATTTGAACCATTGAGTATTGTGGTTTGAGACTGGCCTTGCAAAGAATCATCATTCTTTGCAAGGCCTTTTTTTACGGTTTTATTCAAAAATACACAACAGCGTGCATGTTTTGCCAATGCGTGTAAATGAATTATTTTTGACAAATAATCAGACAATATGAAAAGCAAATTATTAATAGTATTTATATTTATTGTTAATTGCTTACCGGCCCAAAATATTTTTCAAAAAGTTATCGGACTTGGTAATCCCGGACATGCACTTTCATTTTGCGTAACAAATGATACCCTTGTCGGTGCTTGTGCGGGGAGACTTTTTAAAGCCGATTCCTGCGGAAATATTATCTGGGTAAATAAGTATCTGCCAGCGAGCATTTACAAAGCAGGAAAAATATTCAGCTTATCCAACGGTGGCTATGTTATGTTGGTGGAAATGATTGCGAACGGTTTTGGCTCCGGTGATATCATGGTATTTAATATGGATAAGGATGGACTCATTGAATGGATAAAATATTTCGGTACCGATGACTATGATGCACCGTCAGATATGGTGGAACTGCCCGATGGCGATATAGTCATTACCGGACAGACAAGAACCAACCTTCATAATGGAAAAGAATTGCTGCTGATGCGCATAAACAAATATGGCGATCAGTACTGGCAACGAACTTATGGTACCTCATCTGATGCCGATAAACCGCAAAAATTGCTGAAATCTTTTTTTGGTGGTTTTGTAATTGCCGGAGAGATGGCGTTGATGAAAAATATTCTTCGAACTGATGATAACGGTAATGTTAAATGGAATTTTTCCTATGGGGAAGGGACTTTGTCTGATATGGCTGAAAATTCCATCAATGGAGATTTATTTGTGTGCGGCAACACTGTGAATAACCTGAAAGGGGAGAGCAGTATTTTTGTTATGCGTACCGACTCTTCCGGTAATGTATTATGGGCTAAAATAATGGGTAATGATAACAGTGAAAAAGCATACACCCTGAGCTGCAATCAGGATTTTAGCAGCATTTATATTGCTGGTGAATACCAGGCGGATACGGCCCAGAAAGCTGATGCCTTTGCAGCATGTTTGAATGCTGACGATGGCGGCTTGCTTTGGGCAAAGTTATATGGCACTTCGCAGGTGGATGTGTTTTATGATAACTTGGTTTTCAAGGAAAACTCACTCTTAAACATAGGGTATTCCGAGGGCTTTGACAGTGTCTTTCAGAATGTTTATCTGGTAAGAACCAACCTTAATGGTACCTCAGGGTGCATGGAATCTTCACTGGTCTGCTCAATAGATTCAACCCTGAATATATTGCCTGATAGCATGTTTATTACTGTTGATACGGTTGACCTGTGGGTGTCTTCTGTATGTTATCCTCCCAGCTTGATTGCCCCTCAGCAACTTACTCTTTGCACCACAGAATCAATGGATGAGACAGAAGAATTTGCCGTCCGCGTATACCCTAACCCTGCTGAAGACTATTTGATAATTGATTGTCACCTGGAAACCGGGGAAATCATCGAACTTTATAATGAAACTGGGCAGAGGGTTCCCTTTTGTTTTACAAGCAATGAAGAGTATGTCAGGATTGGTACGGCTGATTTATCACCAGGGATATACCTGGTGAAAATTGCCGGTGAAGGAAGGCTTATCACGCAAAAAATAATAATCCGTTAATCAAGCTTTCTGGTTTTTTGTTCCTGTATTATCAGTTCACTGCTTAATTCAGGCATTACCTGTTTAATCACTTCAAGCGGGGAGCCCGAGGCGTTTAGGAAATACCAATTGTTTCCGTTGTTATACGAAACACATACCATTGTGGAAATGTACTCCAGTTTTGTACTGCCAATTTTCATCACCGTAGTTTGCTGCACAGTGCACTGTATTGAGGTGTCAGAAATTATTGGTGCCGAAGGTGAATCGTTGGTTATGCTCAAAGTTTGCATACCTTTTTTTACATTGTCGTTCAGGGTTTTCATCAGGGATGCTTCGCCGCCCAACATCTTAACCAGGCCCGGATGCTGGTATTTCATGAAATTTTTAAAATCATTTTTTACAAAGTAATACCCCATGGAATCTGCCTGTATCATTACCGACACGGAGGGTGAAAGAATGGCAGCGGAATCTGATTGTGCCGAAACATCAGCAAGACCAAGGCAAATAAATAATCCAATACAGCATACTATTTTTTTTGTGGACATGGCGTTTTTATTAAGTTATTCTTTTATAATTTTTTTAACCACGGTGAATTTTTCTCCGGAAATTTGTATGAGATATATCCCGTTTCTTAAATAACTAAGGTTCGCGATGGCAGCCGGGGCTTGACTGCTGATATATTTCTGCATGGTAAACACTGTTTTTCCTGATGGTTCAAATATCCTGATATTTATCATTCCGGTGTTACCGGATTTCAAACAGAGGATATCCTTTATTGGGTTGGGATAAACTGATATGCCCATAGTGTCTGTTGTTTCATCGATAGCACTCAGCATAAATGATGCCGAAAATTCTGAGGTGTTGCCTGTTGGATCTGTTGACGTTGCTGTGATTTTGTCACCACCCCATACGGTGCCTTCCGGGAAACCGGCGAAAAAATTTCCTGAAGCATCGGGCATCACAGTCCCCAGGTAGTATTGCCCTTCACCATAGCCCGAACCATCATTGTCGGAGATAAACAATTCAATAGTGGCCATTTCGGGGTTGGGAGTATCAAGGCTTCCCGTGATTTCAAATTGACCGGAAACACTGTTGTAGTTTACTTGTGAGATGACCGGAAAATTCATCAGCATATTGGGGCCTGAGTCAATGTCCCCGCCATCATTGTAAGTTGTACCTATAGGGTAAAGATCAATCCCCAGGCCGCCGTTATGATGTATGGAATTTGCAGAAATTTTGTTATAATAATCTCCGTCTGTCATCACCGATACTCCGTTTCCTCCGTTGAAAGCTATTATGTTGCCTTTACCGGGGCCTCCAATGGTATTGTATTTTGGACCTTCGCCAATGCGGATACCGTCAATGCCATTAGGAAGCGGGTGCTGTCCGCTGATATCTGTCCCTATTTTATTGCGGGTAATGATGTTGTGATCAGTCCCTGTGGCATGTATTACAATACCCTGCTGGATATTACCAGAAATAAGATTACTGTCAACCAAATGATACATAGGAATGCCGTCAATAACGATGCCTGAAGTATTAGGCAATGCTTCGGTGCCGTTGGCTTTGGTGCCTATCAGGTTCCCGGTTACTGTGTCGCTGTTGGTTGAATTGTTGTATAAAAAAACTCCGTAGCCGCTGTTGCCCGAGATGAGGTTGCCCTCTCCTGGTTTCCGGCCTCCGAGCATATTGTATTTTGCCCCGTCATCGAACAACACCCCGTAAGTATTCGGGATAGCCGTTGTTCCTGTGATGTCAGTGCCAATGTAATTACCTGTGATGATATTGTGGTCGCATCCTGCACCAAATACAGGAATACCGTATGCCACATTGCCCGAAACCAGATTTTTTTCGGCAACAGTGGAGCCGCCAATGATATTGTTTTTTGATGTTCCTTCAATGCTTATTCCGTCGTAATTGCGTAATGCAAAAGTTCCTGTCCTGTCGGTTCCTACAAAATTCCCTTTTACCGTATTATTATTGGCGTTGGCTATCCGTATGCCAATATGATTGTTGCCGGAAACAATGTTTCTGTCGGCAGGCGTATTTCCGCCGATGATATTATATTGCGGGTTGCCTAATACCTCAATGCCAATGTAGTTGCCGGCAGTATCACTTGCGTTGTAATTGGTGCCGATATAGTTTCCTTTTATGACATTGTTTTGTGAAGCATTGGAAGTCATCTCCGTTATCTGGATGCCATAAGTGAAGTTGCATATTACAAATCCCGTTATGATCACTCCTGATGCATTAAAAATATGAAAAGCAAAATCAACCGTCCTGGTGCCGTCAAGGACTATCTCAGGCCCATCAGCATTGGTATTTCCCTGATTTACCGTTTGTGATGTGCCATCAATCACAATATTACTTTTGTTGATGTACGGCATGGTACTTTGTGGTCTGATGGTCCATGTGCCTTGTACCGCATTATAATTGACATCATTGACAGGAATGTTAAAAAGTATCTGGTGTGAGGTGCCGGGAGTCGCGTTGGCCATGGTGAGCGCGTTTCGTAATGAACCATTTCCGCTGTCGCTGGTGTTGGTTACGGTAAAATCTGCGGCATAAGTCACAGAAAAAATGCAAACTATAAAGAAAGTTAGAAAGATTCTCATATGGTAGGTTATCTGATAATATGAATTTTTTTAGTACAGGTATTATTTTGGGTCATTACTTTTATCAGGTATAACCCATCACTCAGTCCCTCGGTATCAAAATAGTATTGATTGATTCCGGCGGTGGTTTTTCCTGAAAAGGCATTTTTGACAAACCTGCCGCTGATATCGCAAATGTTTACTTCCAGGCTTTCCGGACCGGTTGTAAATGTCTTCAAAATAAAATACCGGCTGGCCGGATTGGGAAATACCTGGGCATTATCGGTGTTTTCAGCGGCCTCATCGATACTGGTAACAACAAAAAACTTCGGACTGATTTCTGAAGTGTTGCCATAAATATCCGTGGCTGTGGTTATGATGGAATCGCCGGGCAAAATATCCTGGGCAAAGTACGTCCAGTTTCCCGCCGAATCAACGCTGGCGGAGCCAAGGAATTGCATACATTGGCCAATAGCCGCCGAATCAGTATAGGAACGAAATACCTCAATGGTTATGTTGTACGGGCTTTGATAGGAATAGTCTATCATACCGGTGATATAGGTAATACCTGTGGCTGGATCGTAACCTGTTGAATTGATTTGCGGATAATTCATTAGTAAATTCGGGCCGCTGTCCGAATCGCCCGGGTCGTTTGGATTGGGGCCGGGAGGAAAAATATCGATCTGGCTCAATCCGTTATTGAACACGGCATTCCGCGTGATGGTATTGTTTAAAGTATTATTGTTGTTAATTATTAAGCCCGCGGTATCATTATTTGAGATGATGTTTCCGGGTCCAATCATGTTATTTGAAGATCCCTGGATTATGGCGATTCCCGCGCCGCCATTACCGCATGAATCGTTGTTGTTGCCGGTGACACCGATCTTATTATTCGATACAATATTGCTGTCGGCATGTTCAAACAGAATAACACCCATGTATTTGTTCCCGCTGATGGTATTGCCCGAAATGATGTTGTTCCTCGGGTTGGTAGCCAGGCCTATTCCGTTGTAGTTGCCAAAGCCCCCGGGAGCAGCCGCTCCAATGATGTTCCCGATAATTTGGTTGTGGTCGGTACCGAGGTCGGCAATTTCAATGCCATCGTAATAATTGCCGCTGATGATATTAGCATCTCCGGGAGCAGTGCCGCCGAGAATGTTATATCGGGTTCCTGCACCCAAAATAATTCCGATATAATTGGGGATAGTGTCTGTATTTGTTGCGTTAACACCTACTTTGTTCCCTTTAAATTCATTGTAATAAGTTCCTGTAGTGACAAAAAATATCCCGTAACTTTTATTCCCCGACAGCACGTTGTTGTTTATGATATTATGATGTGAGCCGCCGTCAACACAAATGCCTGTGGCGTTGGCAAGACGCTGATTTCCCGAGGCATTTACCCCGATATAGTTATATGAAGTGTTATTATACGAACTGTTCCCGTAATATACAAGGCCATAAACACGATTTCCCGAAATAATATTTCGCTCACCGGTGTTATTCCCGCCAACAATGTTGTATTTAGAAACGGTGTTGAGTTCAAGTCCGTTACCCTGTATTAAAGAATCTCCAATGGCAAAAAATCCATTCCCGGTAACATCGGGACCAATATAATTTCCAATTACTATATTACTGTCACAAGCTTCGAAATAAACTCCGATTTCGAGATTCCCCGATATGATATTCCTCTCAGCGGGACTTGTGCCACCAATGCAATTATGATTGCTGTTGCTTTTCAGCATTACCCCGGTGTGATTGGAAATAAAATTATTTCCGTCTTTGTTTGTTCCTATGTAATTTCCTTCCACAAAATTATTTCGTGTCCCGCTGCCGTTCATTACGATGCCGGCCTGGTAATTGCCCGAAATAATATTTCCTGATCCGGCGTTACTTCCTCCAATAGAAGTATTTCGCGCTCCTGCCAGAATAATGCCACAGCCATTTGGCACACTGTCGTTTCCGCTGATATCCGTACCAATATAATTCCCTGTAATGATATTATTAGCCGATGAGGTGCCATTAATAACAACGCCCGATGTGAGGTTCCCTGAAATAATATTTTTATCTTGGGAACCCAATCCTCCAATAATATTTCCCGAAGCGTTGTCAATGGCAATACCGTAATTATTGGGCAGTTTCTTCGTCCCTGTGCGGTCTGTGCCTATTTTATTTCCTTTGAAATTATTGTTCTGTGAACCTGTAATGCCGACACCTCCCAGCGTATTTCCGGAGATCAGGCAGTTGAGGACATGGTTGCCTGATGCTCCGTTAGCAAAACCAACTCCATAGTCATTTGGAGCAGCAACGGTTCCATCGAAATTTGTTCCCAAATACATTTCCCTGATCGTACTGTTGATGCAAGTGCTGTTATAGAATGTTACTCCATAGGTAAATCCTGTTATTGTCAAACAACAGATAGTATTGTTGGGAGAAGCGATTACAAAACATGTTGTGAGGGCGTTTCCGTTTTGTATGATGATTTCCGGTCCGTAAGGGTTGCAATTTCCTTTATTAATAGTTTGGGTGTTTCCGTCAATATAAAGTAGCCCGCCTGAATAATCTGCAATAGGTGGCAACATTGAAGTCAATATAATTGTCCATGTGCTGTCTGTATTGTTAAATCCGGCATCGGCGTATGGAATATTAAAGGCTACCGTATCAGCTCCTGAATGATTGTTTGCATTGGTGATTGCTTCGTTTAACGAGCCTGCACCGTTACTCAATGTATTAACAACGGTATAGGTGTTCGAATAAGTATTAATACTTATTAACAGTATAATTAAATAATTCAGTATGTTCAAGCATTTCATCCGTTAATTATTTTGAATTATTAATAATAAGTTCTTTGATTTCTTTTTCATCAAGGTAGATTCTCTTTTTTTTCTTTTTGTATTTTTCGCTGGCATCCGAATAGTTATACAGGTAATTATTGAAATCATATAGTTGCCATCCGAGACCGTGTCTGATAGCTTCGATGTCGGTTTTTGCCTCCAGTTTACGCCGGTATGCTCTGGACATATAACCAATGCCGGTCCCTATCATTTTGCACATATTTTTATTTGAATAATCAAGAATGTGGCCCAGTTCATGTCCGATGATTCCTGTTCTTTGATTATAGTTGAGGCGTGAGGGCAGCAGGCCGGTGAAATCTTTTTTTATGTTTGCATATACACGGTAAATACGTTTCTTGCGGTTTGCCAGCAGTTTTTTTGCAGGCCGGGCAGCCATGCTAAAGTTGAATTTTTTCAACTTCATTTCAATATTGGTTGCCTTAAGTTCCGGATAGTGGGAAATCGCAGTATAAAAAGCCAGTTCAAATTCCGGAGGGATGTTGTAGCAGTTTGGGTAAGAACTTTTCAGCGAATCAAGTATGGAGACATAATACATGCTGTCGCACCGGATCGGAATAATTGATTCCTGAGCTTTGCAGGCAAAGCAATCAATAATAATGATCGCCAACAGTATTATTTTCCGCTGTAATGATTTAATAAAATTTTTCAAATTCGCTTATTCAAATGCTTTAATAATATTCGGTTCATTAATCAGTGCTTCCATTTTCATTTTAACCGCTTTCAACGCGCCTTTTTTAGCAGCTTTCTGAGGACTCCAAAAACTGCCTCCGAACGCTTCGCGGCTTGTTTTAACGCTATTTTCAGCAACAATATTACCGTTGTTGTCCAGCACTTGCAGCAAGACAAGGCAATAAAGGTCAGCTTTCATATAAGTGTCGGTTTTCCATTCCAGTATCCTGATGTACAGCGACCGTGGCGCCTGTGTTTTTACCAGTTCGGCTATGACTGCCTCTTTGGTTAGTCCCGATCGTGTTGCTACTTTGTTTAAATTGATACTGTTTTTTTCCAAGGCCTTTCCAACAACATCAAGAATATCATCTGCTAATGGTTTTCCTGATTTAGTGGTGATGTCGTAAGGTATCCCTACTCCGGAGCGCAAATTACCGCAGTAGGTGGCGCTTTTTGAACCATCGACAACGTATTGGCGCTGATCATGAATGGCAAGAGCAACAGGGTTATTGCTTTTAATCTGGGTTGATATAATGACCTCATGATACGGGTGTTTATTTCCAAATGCAAACATCTTTCAATATTTTTTTGAACTACTAAAATAGTAATTTTTTTCTACCATCAACCACCGACACCTAACAGGTTTTCAATAATAAAATATTTCGAAAATATTAATTAGAAAACCTGTTAGGTGTTTAACGACACCTTTAAAAAATTACTATTTTAGTTAAAAACTTTGTATATGAAAATTGATGCTATCGAATCTGGGGCGGTTTACCATATCTTTAATCGGGGAAACAATAAGGAAAACCTTTTTATCGAAGAAAAAAATTATAAGTATTTTATCTCCTTGATGGAGAAATACCTTGCAAATATCGCTGATATTTATTGCTATTGTCTGATGAAAAATCATTTTCATTTGTTGTTGAAGATAAAAGAATCCACAAATATTGCTGAAGAAAAATACCGAAAAAAACCACATCTTGCTTTTTCACATTTTTTTAATTCTTATACAAAAAGCATAAATAAAGCGTATAACCGCACCGGCAGCCTGTTTCAGGAGCATTTTCACCGAAACCGGATTACAGAAGATGATTTTTTTAAAAATGTGGTGGCCTACATTCACCTCAACCCAGAAAAACATGGGTTCGTAAAAGATTTCAGGAATTATCCCCACTCTTCATATGCCGATTTTTTTTCTGAAAGAAAAAGTTTTATTGATAAAGATTTCGTTATCAACTTTTTCGGTAATATCGCCAATTTTGAAGCGTGGCATTGTCAGAAGGAATGGCTGTTAAAAGGGATTATCGAAGATTTGTAATATTAAAAACCAACAGGTTTACAAATCAGAACTAACAGGTTTACAAACAATATAAGTTACGAAAACCTCTATTATTGCAAACCTGTTAGTTCTTATTAAAAATTGTAAACCTGTTAGTTCTATATACCTTATCCCGAAACTTTCACCCGTATTCCTTCGGAATGGGCCGAAAATTCCGGAGCATACATACACTGAATGGTAGTAACCCCGTTGGAAAAATCGCCTTTCTGCGCCACACGCAGCGGATATTCAAAAACGTATGTCCCTTTTTTCAAAAACGAAATAAAGAAGTTGGTGGCAGCATCGCCGGTGCTTTCGTAATATCCCAGCCCGCCCTGGTATTTGTATTGCGACAACACATTTATCGGTTCAAATCCCGATGCCCGCATATCTTTCATGTGGATGTATTCCATGTCGCGGTCAACGCGGAGTTCAATACGTACTTTTATTTTGTCTCCAAGTTTCAATTGGGTATCCTCTGTTACCGGAGTAATCACCGGACCATGGTCTGAGTTGCGTTCAACAAAAAGTTTCTTTCCCAGTTTGAGCGGCGTTTCTGCAACTGTTATTTTATCCAACTGTTCAAAATGCTGCCAGTACAGAGCTCCCCAAGCCACACCATCGTCGGTTTTGCTGACTTTCACTTTTCCCATCTCCGGCTTAATAGCTTCATCAAACCAGGATGTTCTGAAATATCCCGTACCCGACTGTTGTTTAGCATCAGGAAGGTTTTTAGGATCAACAAGCATTCCACCCAGCGAAATACTTACCTGAGGATCTCTGGCGAGCCAGTCGGTGCCCCGCAGCAACAGAGCATAACAAGCTTCCGCTGTGGCTTTGGTGGTTTTCCAGTTTTGTGTCTGTTTCTGCTTGAGCAGCCATACCTTCATATCTTCCACGGATTGCTTGTCGTTGGCCACTTCATCAAAACATTCAATCAGCAGGGCTTGTGTTTCAATGGGTGCCTGGTACCAATAGTATCCGTAATCCATATCTTTCCAATACATACCCATTTCATCATTGAAAATTGCATTTTCTTTCAATGATTTTACGATATCTGTAGCCGTTGCTTTATCGTTCAGGCGATTCATTGCCAGGGCTATCATGCCTTGCAGGTACCGGTTGTTGGGCAACCAGTATTTTTTTGCTTGTCCGAAATAATAGTCGAAGGCCTTTTTATTCTTAGACTCTATGGGAATATCTTTGATGAAATAGCTGCGTGCATAAAGATACTGAATTTGTATCCCTCCAAGGTGATTTTCAAACATATGATCCGGATCATATCTTAACAGCCATTCATAGTCCTCCCTCACACGGTCATCAAGGTAACGCGAGCCTCGTTTAACCATGTTCCATACTTTATATTGATCCCGGACATCACGGACGCCAAGTTTGTCGAGATGGCCGAAACCTGTGATGATATGCTGGGTGATATATCTGTCATCAGGCATGCCGGGAAACCATGTCCAACCGCCGTTTGGAACCTGCAGTTTTTCAAGTTTTTTTAGTGCTTTTTCTATTTCGCCTTGCATACGTTTGGCTTCCAGTAGCACGCCAATATTACGTTTTGACTGCGATTCGTTTTTGGCTTCCATCACCCAGGGGGTTTCTTGCAACATAAGGTATTTCAGGTCCTGATTTTTTTCAAGGTTTGATAGGAGCGCATCGGGAGTGATGTTTTTCCAGCTGTCGAAAACTTCTCTGATTTTAGGGTTGGAGTTGGCTATGTAGGTAGCGATGCTGTTGGCATAAAAACGGCTGAAAATTTGTTCGGTACATTCATACGGGTATTCTATCAGATAGGGCAGGGCCTGTACCGCATACCACGAAGGGTTGGATGTAAATTCGAGCGTGAGTTTGTAATTTTTCAGCGTGTTGGATTTATAGGCATTGATGAGCTTTTCGAGCGAAAAGTTCTTTGACTGATTGCCACGGATAGGCAGTGGCAACGTTTCGGTAACCAGCATTCGGTTTGTCAGCACGGGAATGGTCATTTCTTCGCCGTCGCTGAAATTTCCCGCTTTGGCAACAACCTTATAGGTAATGGCAGCAATGTTTTCCGGTACTGATAAAGTCCATTCCACGGCTTTGCTTTGTCCCTTGGGTATTCCTACACATTTCACCTGATCGGTGTTTTTCATCAGCAGGTCAATAGGTTTCTGTGTGCTTGCATCGAAGAGCATGAGAGAGGCATCGGCAGTAATGGAATCATTGGCAAGGTTGGTGATTTTCGCGGAGAAAACTATTTTGTCGTTTTCACGGAAAAAGCGAGGAGGATTGGGCATCACCATCAGGTCTTTCTGGGTGAGTACCTCTTTTTGAATCTGCGAAAACTTAAGGTCTTTGGTGTGTGCCAGTCCCATAAACTTCCACTTGGTAAGCGCTTCGGGCACGGTAAATGTTATGACAATCTCACCGTTTTCGTTTGTAAGCAGGTGAGGGTAGAAGAACGCTGTTTCGTTGAAGTTGGTTCGGGTTTTTATGTCTGTCAGACCATCCTGGCGGCTGTCTTTTTTTTCGCCGCCGCTTGCCTTATCCTTGGATTGTTCAGTCGCAGAAGTTTCGAAATTTGCCATGGCAACATCCCCTTCGGCATGACCTGTCGCACCTGCCAATGGTGCAGCTGCTTCCGCTTTTTTCATAGCCCTTCCGTTTTTGCTTTGTAATGTAGTAACCGAAATATCATTAATTTCTGCCTCATCAATTCCTGCTCCATCGTAGTCGGCATAATAAGCATAACCACGGTTATAACGATAGTAATAGTTGTCATACCCAAACCAGTTCAGGTAATCATAAGCGCGATAATTGAAATACACATAAGGGTTCCAGTTTACAGAATAAATAGACGAGCCAACAGACGAAAAGCCACCGGTCGCATCCCAGTATTTTTGCATGTAATAGTGATTATAAAGGCTTAAGAACCATGAGTTAGGGCGGTAAGCATCGAGTGACGCATCATACATTCCTGCCAGCATTTCGGCGGCTACCTTTTCGCCATTCTTTCCCTTGATTTTGATTTTCCATTCTTCGTTTTGTCCGGGAAGCAGTTTATTACGAAATGTTTCAAAAGTAATGTCCAATTCCTTGTTAGAGTATGGAACTTCTACGCTAACATTGTACTGGAACACCCTGCTATGACGCACAAAAGAAAAATGAACGGCGAAGTTGCCACGGTATTCTTCTTTGATGGGGATGGAAATTTTTCTCAATTCATTACTGAGTTTTATCCATTGTTTCTGAATAATATTGTTCCGGACTTCCACTTCCATCAGCACGCTTACATTTTGTTCTTTGGTGCCTATCAAAAAGGCTGCTTCTTCGCCGGGTTCGCCCTTGGCTTTTAATGTGGAGAACCATGCAAAATCATTCACAGGAATCGTTTTATCGGCATTTGAGTATACTGTGAAATAAGAAAAAGACTGAACCTTTTCACCAAATTTATCAACGGAGTTAATCTCCAATACATATTGTCCTGAAGGCCACGAGGAAAGGTTGGGAAGAGAAAGCAGCGAGTCTTTTTGGGTATCAAAAGTGTTTTCCAGTAATTTGCTTCCTTTGGCCCATTTGGAGGTGTTGGATTCGTTCTCGTACTGATCATAAGGGAACCACAGGTAATAATCGTTTTTTGAGATTGTTTTCATATCCGGCTCTTTCCATAACCTGTTGCGGAAAAGTTTTTCAGGCTGTTTCAGCTGGTGGATTACGATGTTGCCTTTTGCATATTCGTAAGAGCCGCTTAAATTGGTTGTGGAGATAACGTAGGTGTCTTTGCTGCTTTTTTCTATTTCACCGGGCATGTCAACATTTACAAGCAGTGCTTTGTATCCCGCATTCATGATGGTTTGCGAAGATCGTGTTTCTCCGTTGATATCGGTAACATCAGCAGTGATCTGATAGGTAAATGTCGGATCAGATTTTTTACTCACTTTGTAATCGGGTATGGCCGTGAAATCTATACTGAATTCACCATTTTCATTGGTTACGGTGCTCCCGTTCAGAATTTCCATTTGTGGCGAGCTGGGATAATACCCGTACCAGTAGTACCACCAGTAAGGGAACCTGACGGTGCGCACCACGCGGTATTTTACCTGAGCATTGTCGATGTTCGACCCTGCATAGGCAACAGCAGAACCTTTTACGGTAACTTTCTCACCAAGTTTGTAAGTTCCTTTTACCGGTTCAAATTTTACCTCAAATTTCGGTCTTTTGTACTCTTCCACTGAGAAATAAAGGCTGCCCCACGAATCGGCAAGATGCATCTGCCCGTTAAGCGATCCGGTGGGTAAGATAAATGTGCCGCTGAAGGTGCCGTATTCATTGCTCGTCAGCTTGGTTTCGGTCACTTTCTGGTAGTTGACGTCGTACAAAATCACATTGGTTTCCGTCAACGGTTTTATGGCTGAGGTTTCTCCATCAGTTTCCAGCAATAAACCTTTAAAGTATACTGTCTGCCCGGGCCGGTATATCATCCTGTCGGTGAAAAATATTGTCCTGTTTTGTTTTGTATTGGCGTATTTGGGCGCTTTGTACATGTAAAAATCTGATGATTTCAACTTGTCATTATTATAGGTAAACTCCACAAAAGAGTTGTTGTAATTATTGTTGGTTGATATTACTTCAACCATTCCGTCTTCGTTGCTTGTATATCGGGCACCGCTATGGTATTCGTATCTGCGTGTGGAGTAATTATAAACTTCACTAAATACCTGTGCTGAAACACCTTTCATGGGTTGCCCGTTTTGCCTGTCCAGCACAACAAACTGTGTGTTGCCGCTGGTAAGGGTTCGTTTCATGTATGAAATGTTTGATACCCACAGATCAGTATAGGCCACCGCTTCGGTATTATAGGTAAAGCCAGCGTCCGTTCCGATAAGGATGATATAAAACCCTTTTTCAAGTTCGGGAAATTTAATCTCTGTTGAATGTCCCTGATAGTCTTTAGGATCGGGAAGATCCACACTGAATTGTTTCGATGGGGTAAGCTTTACCAGGGCTTTGATTAACTTGTCATCGTAATAATATTCATGTGTCAGTTTATCAAACCATTCATAATTGGTTTTGCATATTCTGATATGTACTTTGCTAATGTTGCGGTAAGTAAGCAGCCCGCGGAATGGCTGGTCGGGGACATTGACATTTTCTGCGGTGAGAACCAGCGACCTCTCCTTTATTTTTTTCTGCAATGCGATGCAGTTTTTTGAGCCAAAGGCATCAGGATATTTTTTTATGGCGATGTCGCATAATTCATAGGCTTTTTTTAGTTTCCACCGGTCAATTTCGTTATTGGCCGTTGCATAATTGTTTCCTTCGGTGTAGTAATAATTGGCTATTTTATAAATTACTTCGGAAGAGGAGGCGAAGGTTTCAAACTTTTTCCATAGTGCTTGCAACGCCTGCAGATACAGGGTGTCCTTATCAGGGTGTATGGATTTTTGTCTGATAAAATCAAGGCGTTTAAGGTCATCATCGATTAGTGCCTCGGGATTAACGTCGTTTTTGTGAAAATCTAGCAATCCCTGAAAGAGTGTCACCGCGTAATATGTCAGCGAATAGTTGTCGGAAGTCGTGATCGGAACCTTAACATAGTTGTCAAACGGACTAAAATATTCTTCCTTGTCAATCTCAAACCTTGTTACAGGGTTTACCAGCCCGGGTTCTTCATTGGCAAAAAAATCAATAGCCCGGTGAATAAGGAAATCATAAAGTGTAGGCCTGAAATTTTTCGAATCGTTGCCTTGTTTTACAAGTATTTCATCATACACGTTGATGGATGTTTTCTTTAGATTGGCTTCATCCTGCAATGAAAGCTGGTAATATTTTATTGATTGTTCCACTATCTTTCTTAAATCCCATGTTCTGATGTCTTCAGGGATAAAATCCACTGTTTCGGTGCGGTTCAGAAATTTGTAGCGGTTGTTCTGATAGTACTTCCAATAAACCTCTGCTATCATCGAGTGTATAACAGGTTTGATGGGAAATCTGGCCTCTGAAGCTTCTTTGGTGAGGTCGTTGATCTCTTTTACATAATCGTCCTCGCTTATGTACGACTCAAGTTTAAGTTTGTAGGTAACTGCTTTCACGAAATTTCCGGTGTGGTTTTCTGTTTTGGCTTTTTCGTAAATCACCTGTACAACTTCAATTGCCGAACGTGTAAGGCCCTTATTGACCAGCGAATCCGCTTTTGCCCATAGTTTTTTATAATCGTCGTTAATTGAAATCATTTCGGTAATGGATTTCTGATGAACGAAGGCCGGAATGAATGATTTTACCGCCATAGCAGCCACCGACACAATCATGACAAAGGCAATAATTTTAAAAGTTTTCATAGAAAAGATTTTTTGAATTTGCTTTGATAGATGCAATATCGGAAAAAATCCATAAAATAAAAGAAATTTTTTTTGAAGGAATTCATCCGATAGCTTCCCCTTCATCGGATAAAGGGCAACAATTTGCCTGTGGAATTTTATTTTAATCGGGGTTGTTAGTTATAACCCGCCAAATGTGCCCTAAAAACACCACATTGGGCGACTTATAAAAAATATTTTTTTTATTTTTTCAGACAAAAATAGGCACTGTGATCTCTTAGTTATATTATTGCAGCACCTTACCAATTATTTCCGATATCTCCCTGCCCCGTTCATAGGTCATTATATGAGTGCCGTTGACAATGATGTAGTCTGCCTTGATGTTTTTTATATTCAGCACATGATCGTCGCTGCCATGGATGTGTATTATGTTTGCAGGGTATGTTTCCCGTTCCCAGTTTATCATCATCGTCGAGGTTTCTTTAAGAAATTGCGGATCTTTTTTTTGCAGCATATCTTTAAAGAAATCTTTTTCATTTTTCAGGCCTTTTTCTACGGTGGGCTGCAGCAGCATCGTGCCGAATTTTACAAATTTCTTCGGGTAAAGCCGGTAGGCGGGATATTTTTTCATGACTGTATATCGCCTGGGTAGTTCGCTGCGGCATTTGGCACTCGATATAATGATGACCTTTTCGGGGGATACTATTTCGGCTAATTCGGTACAAAGCATACCTCCAAATGAAACTCCGATCAATGCGAATTTGCATGTGGTGTCAATCTGTGCGGCAAGCATACCAGCATACTCATGCAGACTGGTTTTTTTTGCAGGCACAGGATAGGCGATAGGTACCAGTTCGTATGTTGTTCCGAGTGTGATGTTTGAAAATATCCGTTCATCAGAACCCTGGCCCGGAAAAAGGTACACCTTTTTGATGCTGTGTTGGCAGAATGCACTCAATGGCATAAAAAAAAGCAGCAGCAAAACCGTTTTGTTTTTCTTGCAGGATTTCATTGGTATAGCTGGTTTTACGCTTTCCGGCTTAAAAAACTACCTTTGGGCAAATCAGCCGTGGGTTTGCCATTGACAATAGCAATTTTGCCACGGCATATAACATATTCGGGAGCGCCTGTCAGCGCTATGCCTTCATAGATATTCGAATCGCATTGCTGAAACTGAGTTTGCACCGAAATAGTGCTTTTTGTATTAGGATTCCATAGCACGATATCGGCATCTGAACCAACAGCAGTAATTCCTTTTTTTGGAAAAAGGCCAAATATTCTGGCGGCATTGGTGGAGGTAAGTTCTACAAACCGGCTGAGAGATATTTTGTTTTGTAAAACCCCGTAGGTAAAAAGCAGTTGCATACGGTATTCAATGCCTCCGGCGCCGTTGGGTATCTTTGAAAAATCATTTATGCCGGCATCTTTTTGGCCAATGGTGTTGAAGGGACAATGGTCGGAGCCAATGGTATCCACGCATCCGTTTACAATATGCTGCCACAGGGCATTGATGCTGTCCTGTTTCCGCAGTGGCGGACTGATTACATATTTCAGTGAATCGGGCAGGGGTTTCCGGTAATTATTTTCATCCAAAAACAAATATTGAGGACAGGTTTCTGCAAAAATATTTCCCAAAGGTTTGTGTTTAGCAATCAGCTCGATGGATTTTTTTGCGGAAACGTGCACCAGATAGACTTTGCAGCCTGTTTCACCAGCCAGTTTTAACACTTCGGCTACGGCATCCGATTCAACGTATTCGGGCCGTGACAAAGCATGATATAGCGGCGTGTATTCACCTCGCGAAAGAAATTGTTGCTGCAGGCGGCTGATTTCGTCGCCATCTTCGCAATGTACTGTAACTGTCCCGTTGTATTTACTGACTATTTGCATCACCCGGCGGAGTGTCTCATAATCTATGCCTACCGTGCCACGATATGCAAGGTATGTTTTAAAAGAAGTTATACCTTCTTTTACGATGCATTTCCTGACTTCCTCTTCTGTATCTTCATTAAACTCGACCACGGTGCCGTGCAGAGTGTAATCGGTGAGTGATCCGGCGGCCTCGCTTTTGCGCAGTTTCAGGGCCTCAATTTGTGACTGGCCGTGCGATGGTGTTACAAAATCAATGATGCTTGTTGTTCCTCCTGTCAGCGCTGCCAGGCTGCCCGAATAAAAATCATCCGAAGAGTTTCCTGCCGGGGTGGGCAGTTGCATGTGAACATGAGGATCGATGCCGCCCGGCAAGGCATACAGATGTGTGGCGTCGATCACAATAGTATCATCCTTGCTTTCGATGTTTTCATCAATGCTGATAATGCTTCCGTTTTCAATCAGAATGTCGGAGCGAAAACTTCTATCTGCATTGACAATAAACGGGTTTTTTATTAAAACTTTCATTTTTTACATCGATATGACTAACTTTTCTTTTTTGACTTTCTCAATAATGCAATTTGGTGCAACCTAAAATTCTATTTTCCTAATTTCACCATTTTCTCCCACAGTTTTTTGCTTAATTCACGGCTTTGCAACATAATGTCCTGCTCATTAACCGTGACAACTTTGCGGTCCTTAACAATCAGCCGGCCATTGGAAATTACATGCTGCACATGTTTTGAATTTATCTGAAAAAGAAAATGTCCTAAAAAGTTTTCACGGTGAAAATCGGTATGTGGCACATAATCAAGTACCACCAGGTTGTTTTCTGCATCACCGGAAAATCCGTTTTCACTGAAGTAAAAGTTGACGTTTCTAAAACGGCGGTAAGCATCTGCATAGTCAGTTTTGTCAAAATTCTGTCCGGCAAAAAATGTTGTTTTGGCGCTTTGCAACATATCGCTGTTCATGCCATCGGTGCCGAGCATAACATTTTGTTGTATTCCTTCCGAATTGAAAAAACCCACTTTATTGTTCATATTACTTTCGGTGTTTTGTGCAATCCACACGCCCGCTTTTTTGATTAGTTCTCTTTCGTTTTGGTCGATGTACAAACAATGGCTTAGTATGGTCTTACTGCTGCTGAGTAAGCCGAAGTCATTAAGTCGTTCCACTACGCGTCTGTGTTGTTGTTCAAAACACAATTGTTCGTCGAGTCGATCTTCGGCCACATGAATATGAATGCCAGTTTTAAACTTGTCGGTCAGCGTTTTGGCGCGTTTTAATGTATGGTCCGAAACGGTAAACGACGCATGAAGGCCCACTAATCCCTGCCTGTTGGCGAGGTATGTATCGGTTTCTTCCAGTGCTTCTTCTCTGGCTTTTTCTCCGTCGCGGTCGGAGATCTCATAGCACAAGAGATGCGAAACGCCTACCTTGTCGAATGCCTTGGCGATAGTTTCAAGCGATCCCTTGATGGCATTGGGAGAGGAGTGGTGGTCAACCACGAAGGTAACACCGTTTTTGGCACATTCGATGGCTGTAAACAGTGCGCTGATTTCAATCATCTCCTGGTCGAGGCATTTGTCGAGAGTCCACCACACATATTGCAGTATTTCAAGGAAATTGGATGGATTTTTGGCCGGTGCCGGCATTCCGGTAGCAAGAGCGGAATACACATGATGATGTCCGCAGCCAAAAGCCCTGGTAACATATTTTCCGGTACAATCAATTTTTATGTCGGTGCTGTTTTCTTCTTTCTCAGTAAAAACAATGCTTTGGCTATGGCGGTTATCGATAAGGATGTTGCAGGGAATGAACTCCAGTGTTTGAAAATCGATGTAGGTGGCGTTGGATAAGAGTATTGACATGATATTTTATTTTATTAATATTCGATGATGCAAAGCTACCAGTTTTTATGGTTCCTTTACATGATATCGGAATGAAATTTCTTGTAACGGTCAGGGAGCAAAAAGCAAAAAAACTGCCGGTCGCTTATGGATGTCCAGATGGTGTTTTTTCCAGAAAGACACTGGTTTTGACAATATTTTTTGACTGGGTAAGGTAAGGTCTGCAGCCACGCACAGCATGGTTTCGCTATGACAGGTTTCACTAATGGATTGTATTATTTGCAGGTTTCGATAAGGTGTTTCGATAAAGATTTGGGTTTGATTATTTTTTACGGCGTCCATCTCCAGCTGGCGGAGTTTTTTTGCCCTGAGAGCTTTATCTACCGGCAAGTACCCGTGAAAGGCGAAGTTTTGTCCGTTGAAACCCGAAGCAATCAGGGCAAGAATAATGGATGAAGGCCCTGTGAGGGGCACAACGTCGATGTTTTGCCTGTGGGCTTCAGCTACTATTTCCGAGCCGGGGTCGGCAATGCATGGCAGGCCTGCCTCAGACAGTATGCCGGCGTGTTTGCCTTGCAGCATAGGCGCGATGTATTGGCTTATGTTTTCCTTGATACTGTGTTCGTTGAATACTAAAAACTCTAAACTATCAATATTGATGTTTTTGTCAATCTTTTTTAAGAAACGTCGGGCTGTCCTCAATTCTTCCACTATGAATACAGTCAGTGTTGAAGTGATTTTTATGGTGTTTTCGGGCAAAACGGCTGACATTTCCGATGTTTCTCCAAGTAACGAAGGCAACAGATAAAGTTTGCCCTTAGGGCGTTTGGAACTCGCTGAATTATTGGTTTCTGGCATAAGATTTGGACAAAATTTTCCTTTTCCGAAAACAAAAATAATTTAAAAACCTCAAGCCATGAAAAAAATCCTTGTCTTTCTTAGTTTAGTTTTGTCGGTGGTGTTTCTTTTTGCCCAAAACGCCATCAAGCCTGTACAGATAAACGTGTTTAAAAACGGAACTTATTTTATTGCCAAAGAAGGCAACGTGCCTGTAAAAAAAGGTTATGCCATGCTCGAACTGCCAAAGCAGCCGTTGTTGGGGACTTACTGGCTCAATGCAGCCAAAGAAAACAAAATTACCAGCGTGTGTTTTGTTACCGATACAATAAAAAAAACCAAGAAGCCGCAAAACTTCAATGATATTTTTAAAGGCTCGGTAGGTAAAAAAGTTCGTTTTTCGTATGCTGTGGGAGTTGATAAAAACCTTAGAGAAATCAGCGGGGTTTTGCAGGAATACTACGAAGGTTCGGGCATTGCAAAAATTAAACTTGCCGATAACAAAACCACGTTTTATCCTGTAGCTTCGGTGGTGGAGTTTACCATCGACGATTCCAATGTGGGTGAGCTCACCATGGATTCGTTGGTACGTGTGGCCAAGATTTATTTTGATAAAAGTATTTCAGCTACCGACTTACGGGTGGTGTATATGCAAACCGGGATACAATGGATTCCATCTTATAATATCAGGATTATTAATGACAATGAACTACAATTAGAGATGAAAGCTCTGGTGGAAAATTACTCTGAAGATATTGAAAACGCTGAACTTACGCTCACTGTTGGCAATCCGCAGTTTTTTTATGGCGTGCAGTATGACCCGATTTATAATAATATGCTGACATCCCTATATGAAGTAAAACCCATGCTCCCTGTTGCACAAAGCCAGACCTATTTTACCAGCAATGTTTTTGTGGCTGAAGAAAGAACAACTACCGGTACAGATTTTAATCAATATGCCGATTATTCGACCCAGGGAGAGAAAACAAACGACTTGTATATGTACCGTATAGGAAAAGTAAATCTGCCGATGCAAAGCAAATCAAGTTTTCAGATTTTTTCTGTAAAAGTACCTTACAAGGATGTTTATGAGGTCAATATCGGAGATGTGGCCAATTATTCTTATTACAGTTATATCAGCAACGACCCGGAAAAACGTATGGATGTATATCATTCTTTATTGCTTACCAACAATACCACTTATCCCTTTACCACGGCTCCTGTTTTTGTGCAGGATGAACATATGCAACCCCTGGCGCAGGACAGGATTAAATATACGCCCACCGGCGCTGATATTTCTGTTCAGCTTTCAAAAGCAGGCGATGTGGTGGTAAAGAACAAGGAAGAGGAAGTGAAAAAAGAAGAAAACGTAAAAAAAATCGGTAAGACTTATTACAATAAAGTTACCGTCAAGGGAATGATTTTCATTGAGAATCTGCAGAAAAAGAAGATACTGCTGACAATTAAAAAAGACCTGACCGCCAATGCCCTTTCGGCTGGCTCCGACGGAGTTATTTCCAAAAGCGGAAGGTATAGCGGGCTGAACCCTTACGTAAATATTAACTGGGAACTGCCTTTAAACGCTGGTGAAAAAAAATCAGTAGTTTACGAATATGAAGTGTATGCACCGGCAGGTGGATCAAGTTATTAAAAAAACTTTGTGCTTTCGTACCTTTGTGGCAAAAAAAATGAAAGGCCACTAAGACACCAAGACACCAAGAAAAACCCTAAAAGGAATTTATTCAACTTTGTGCCTTCGTGCCTTTGTGGCTAAAAAAGAAAGGCCACTAAGACACTAAGACACCAAGGGAAACCCTAAAAAAGAATTTATAAAACTTCATGCCTTCGTGCCTTTGTGGCTAAAAAAGAAAGGCCACTAAGACACTAAGACATTAAGACACCAAGGGAAACCCTAAAAAGGAATTTATTCAACTTTGTGCCTTCGTGCTCTTGTGGCAAAAAAAATGAAAGGCCACTAAGACACCAAGACACCAAGAAAAACCCTAAAAGGAATTTATTCAACTTTGTGCCTTCGTGCCTTTGTGGCTAAAAAAAAGAAATGCCACTAAGACACTAAGACACCAAGGGAAGCGAAAAAGAATTTAAAAACTTTGTGCCTTCGTGCCTTTGTGGCTAAAAAAAAAGAAATGCCACTAAGACACTAAGACACCAAGGGAAGCGAAAAAGAATTTAAAAACTTTGTGCCTTCGTGCCTTTGTGGCTAAAAAAAGAAATGCCACTAAGACACTAAGACACCAAGGGATGCGATAAAAAATTGTATTTTGAGGCAACCGCTTTTGTGGGGTGATAGGTACTCTTATTTGATCGGATAAAGGACTTCAGTTTCCCATTTTGTCATGTCGGACTCTTTTTCCGGATCGGTGATGTAAATCTCCATAGGGGCACCGGTAACGGTTAACTTGTTGTCGGCAATGTATTTGTCAATTATAGTGTGGGTATGATGCACACTTTGGTAAGCGCCGGTATGAATAGCCCTGGCATATTTCTGAGCGGGCAATTCCTGGTATTTCACCCTGTCGCTACCCTCAACAGGCTCTTTAATAAAAGTACCCGCTTCCAGCACATTTTTATTTGCCTTTTCGTCCCACACAAGATAGCGTACAAAAGGCGGGGCGATGCATTCAATTTTATTCATACCGAGATATTGGTACAACTCTCCGAATAATTTCCCGATAATCAAATCTATTTCATCAATTTTGCTGGAATCTCTGATGTACAATACATGTTGCTTTTCCATCTTTTTGATAGTAATTTCCGAAGTTTTAAAAATACCTAATGCAGCAGTATATTCTTCGCTGACGGTTTTAAGTTTTACCAGGCCATTGTGGAAACTCTTATGAATAACGCCGGGCATAAAAATGCCTATCAGCCTGCCAATGGGATATTTCAGGTTTTCAATATCCATACTCCAAACAACGTTGGTGCTATCACCTGTTTCTGTAAACGAAAAACCGCTGTGCGAAATTCCCTGACCTTCAAATTCCAGTTTGAGTTTTATTCTCTTGTATGCTTCGGCTTCCTCGATGGTCATTGTGCCATTGCCCTGTATTTTGCTTTCCCATTTCATGATGGCACCCACACCTTTTGCCGGGCCTTCATAACTGGTTTTCATTTCAGGATCACCCTCTGAAAATGGCATCCATTTTTCCCAGTTCTTTATAGTAACCACCTGCTCATAGATGTTCTTTGCAGGGCCTTTGATATTGATTGACTCTTCCACATGCCTCGTGGAGGGCATGAATAATAACACCAGCAATATAAGCGCTATTAACACAAGCAATGAAATGATAATTTTTTTCAGAATTTTCATAGTGTGGGGTTTTTGATTAATAAAATGTTCTTTGCAATAGTGTTTTCTATTGTAAAAGTAATATATAGTTATTGAAAAAATTTCTTATTTTTATTCTATCACGAATTTTTTTAGCACAGGCTGGCTGGAATTTGAAATCTTTATCATATATAATCCTTGCGGTAAATCGCTGATATCAAGAGTAATTTTGGTTTCAGATATTGCCTTTTGGAGCATCAGTTTGCCTGTTATGCTGTAAACCGAAACAGTGGAGTTGTCCTGATTGTTGCACTCTAAGGTAATCTTTTCAGTGGCTGGATTGGGATAGAGGGCGTCAGGAACAGGTTCGGATTCCGGATTTATGATACCTGTAGGTAATAGACCGTTACAGCCGGCTTTTTGTGCGTAAGCGCCCGAATGTCCGCTTCTTGTTTCGTGGAAAGCAATGAATATGTCGTTATTCTTGATTTTTAAAAGCGCGTCAACCCATGATTTGGCGTTAGCTGTAATGTTGAGCGGCAGCGGGTTTGGACTCCACTGAAAAGTTCCGCCCGGATCTATCTGCGAGGCATAAATATAATTTGTGATTCCCGAAATATAGGTAAAAGCAATATTGTTGTCGCAAAAATCCATGCCAAACAAAGCCGCATTGGTTGATGCACCGGCAAGTTCTATTCCTGAGGAAGGCAACTGAACAATGCCGTTTTGAGAAATTTTCTGGTAACATATTTTGTTGGTTGCCGAGCCATCGTTGACATTCTGTCCATTGATCAGGCACAATAATTCATTGGAGGAATTATCATAAAGGGTAAAAATCCTTTGCTGATAATTGAATACGCCATCGGTTATCAGGGTGTATCCGTTTACACCCCATAAGGCATTGCCAGTACTATCAATGCGTTGTACAAAAGCTGTCCGGTTCATCCCTGAAAAATATGTGTTAGAAACATACAGGAAATTGGCATTATCAACAGCACAGGCAACATTGGCCGTATAAATGCCTGTATTGGTGTTGGAAGAACAGGCTGTCCAGTTGGCCCATAAAGGATTTCCGGTGCTACCGTCAATATAATTGGCAAAGGTGTATGCGTACCCGGGGTTGGGCAACAGGTCGAAAGAAACCATATAGAAATTGCCGTTAGGTAAGGCCACCATATCCCGGCACAAATAATTGACACTGCGTGTGTATTCTGTGGCTAACAGGCCTGCAGTGCTGGTTATTTTTTTTATGACGGTTGAATCGCCTCTGCTGAAAGCCAGTATGAACGCTCCTGATGGCAGCGGCTCAAGAACGGGAATGCTGCCTGTGCCGCACATCAGTGTGTCTGTTATTGTACCAGTGGAACTCACGGAAAATAATTTTATTTCGCTGGCATCCCAGTTCCAGAAAGCCACTATGGCTTGCTCCGAAGCATCAGTAATAATATTGGTGCTTTTGGCCACCGAGTATGAAGTGGCTGCCGTCTCCAGCACCAAGCCTGCCGAATCAAAAACTTTATTGCCGTTGTCATCGAGTAATTGGATTTTCAGCTCAAAATAGCCGTCCAAATAGGTAATGTAAGTCTTACCTGATTCTGTAACTGCAATTCCGGTAACCCCGGTTACATCATCCTCCAATACCGAAACCTGTGTATTCAAGGTCACATCATTGGTGTATTGCCCATAGTTTACAAGAGGAATTGCCAACAGGGCAACACATACTAAAAGTAATATTTGCTTTTTCATGATTGGTTTTATTTAGGTTACCAGAGATGTTTATTACTATTCACTTCGAATGACAAAGAACGCTTCCCGGAAATTTCCGGCAACAACTTACAAATTTAATAAAATATTATGTTAAAATCAAGTATTATTGCCTGTTTTTCAATACATTTAGACAATAAATTTCTAACTGGCCAGAATAAAATACCACAGGTCAAATACAGGGGTAACAAAGTATAACAATATTACCAGTGTTGCAGGCGATGTTACTTAGTGTCATTAAGAAAACTCGTATTTGTTCAAAGAAAACGTCAAGTTTGAGGCCTGCCCGACTACGCCAGTCAGGCGGGCTCGCGAACGGATAAAAAGCGGAGTCCCGACACTTCTTGTCGGGATGCGTTGTGCTGAGCTTGCTGAAGCAAGCATTTTTGTTGCAAGCGTAACCCTGCCCGAATGAACTGATGGTCAGGCGGACCTGCCCGATGCAGGAGGGAAAAAGTCGGCGTTTTCTTACGAATACTATTTATTAAACATTGGCAGGTAATCCTTCATCATATCCTTGTGGATAATGATGTCCATCATTTTCAGCTTAACATAGTCTTCGTGAAAGAAATAATACCCGAAACTCTTGCTTTGTTTACCCACATTGCGCGAGCCGGCGCCTGAATCTTTCACCATATACCAGTCTTTGCCATCTTTTTCCACATAGCCCACTATATGCAAGCCGTGGTCGTCGGTGGTGGTCTTGTTGCCAAACCGAAACTGCCTGGCAAAGTCATCAATGTATTCGGAGGGGATGTCGAACGTAGGCACCATAGCTACCTGGGCGTTGGCTTCAAATCCGGCTTCTGAAACATCGCCGCCGATTCCTACCGTGTAACCTTTGCGGATGGCATTTTTGATGATTTTCATGTAGTCGTCAAGCGGCAGGTTGTAATAATCTGCGCTGTGCCACCAGTTGTCGGGGACCACATATTCCACTTTTTCGTTAAAGGGTTTTTCGAGCACCGAAGTAACGTCACAATAATCATCAAGGTTTAACTTCAGTACATTGGTAAGGTATTCTTTCGGTGTCATGTCTTTACCCTTGATATTCACGGTGACAGGGGGCACGCCCAGGTAGGTGTTCAGGATGCTTTTGATGGTGTTGATAGCCAGTTCTTCGTTCCAGGCGTTGGATTTTTTTAGGGATAGCAGGTAACTCTCCATTTCGTCAATCATCTTGCTGTGATTATGGTAGGTTTGTCCCTGCAGCATGCCGTTGTATGCTTCCAGGGGAACTACGCCGTATTTTTTCCACATACGGGTTACGGCGTTGGCTTCCGAACCTTCGGCAAATGCTGATGTGCCGCGGGTTTTAATGTAATAGGATGCTTTTTCGACATATTCCCAGTACACGGTGTACATCTCCGAAAGTTTTACTTTCTGGCCTGTAAGACGGTATATTTCTGATTCAAAAAATGAGGTGGTGGAAAAACACCAGCACGTTCCTGTATTGCCTTGCGATATGGGCTCGTTATGCCAGTAGCTTTTATACAATTCGATGTTGGTGGGCAGGTTTAGCCCCGAGAAATCCATTTTGAAACGCCTTTCCGTTTTTGGGGCTTCTTCTTTGGTGTTAAACTCTTCAATACCTTTTAAAATGTAGTTTTGATAGTATCCCGGCTGATATTCTTTATATACGGCCTTGTCTTTTCGGGGTGTCTGGGCCGCAATCATTCCGCTGATGACAGCAAATATCAGTAATAAAGCAGTTTTCTTCATGTTGATTAAATTTATGCTATATGCAAAAGTACAAAAAAAAGGCACTTCGGTGATGTTTCCCGGGATTAATAGCAATATAGAATAAGTTTGCTGTCCTCAGTTTTCTGAAGGTACTATTTCTTCAATGAAAATGCTGTACTTATTTTTTTTCTTTTTTCGAAAACAGCTCTGTCAGGTTGGTGGAAATGGTTATAGTGCTGGGCGATCCCTTCAGGTGATATTTTGCCCACGCATAGCTGATACGGAATTTATATACGTTGATGCCGCAACCGAACGAAAACCCGACGATTCCTTTTTTTACTTCGGTGCGCAGTTCGTGGCGGCGCTGGTAGTTATATCCTATGCTGATGTAAAAGCGTTTAGCCGGATAAAATTCCACACCCAGCACCAGGTGCCTCATCAGTTTATCAGCAAAAACGCCGACTTTTCTTGGACTAATAGTGTCTCCTGTAACGGGGTCCACATTTGAAGTTTTTGGGTCTTTAAACGTGAGGTCCCATTTTTCGATGTGGTTGTAAACCACTGAGTATCGCAGGGGTAATTTATTGAATCTTTGCGAAATGCCTAGCTGAATCTCAAAAGGCAGTGGTTCAATATTGCCCGGGACATAGGCGTCGAGTTGCCGGCCAATATTTTTAAACAGCAAACTTGCCATAAAACCGCTTTTTTCGTGAAAGTAAGTTCCAGCCACATCCACTGCCAGGCCAAAAGAATTGTATTTTTCCAGTTGCGAATAAATCATCTTCAGGTTGGCGCCCAACAAAAAGTTTTTATGCAATTTCCGGCCCCAGCCCAACGTAAGGGCATATTCTCCACCGGAAAAGTTGCCATAGGTCATGCCGGCTTCGTCGGCTTCGAGGAAACGTCCGTAATTGATAAACTGCAAGGCTCCGGCAAAACTGCCCACTTTCTTGAAGGTATGCGAATAGGCTACCGAACCGTAATTCACGTCGCTGATATACTCGGCAAAGTTCAACGAAAACTGATGGTGCAGGTTGTCACCTATCAGCGAGGGGTTGATAATGGCGAGAGATAAGTCGTTGTCTCTGGCGACAAGCATGTTGCCTCCAAGTGCGGCCACACGGGCGGAAACCGGAAGGTTGAGAAATTCGTAGGTGTTATTGCCTCCGGTTTGTCCGAACAGGGAAGTATAGAAAAAAACTGAAAAAAGTATAGCCGCAAATCTTTTCAAAAGTCAGTGTTTTATGAAGCAAAAATAATGTTTTTTGTTGCTCCTGCCTGACATAACGGAAATTAATTAAAAATATTGTACTTTTGACACCATGCAGCAGGATGAATTGTTTATGAGGCGTTGTATTGATCTCGCCATGAATGGATTGGGAAATGTGGCACCCAACCCTATGGTAGGCTGTGTCATTGTTCATCAAGGCCTTATTGTTGGCGAGGGCTTTCATGCGGTTTTTGGCGGTCCTCATGCCGAGGTTGCTGCTATCAACGCTATTAAAAACAAAGAAATTCTGAAGGAAAGTACCTTATATGTTAGTCTGGAGCCCTGCTGCCATTTTGGAAAAACACCGCCCTGCACTGATAAGATTATCCAAACAGGGATCAAAAAAGTTGTGGTAGGCATCAGGGATCCCTTCGCACAGGTGCAGGGCATGGGAATTGCACGACTGCGCGAAGCAGGGGTGGAAGTTGTGGAAGGCGTGCTGGAAGCGGATTGTGCGGCGCTGAACAAAAGGTTTTTCACTTTTCATCAAAAGAAGCGCCCTTATGTTATACTGAAATGGGCGCAAAGCCTTGATGGTTTTATTGATAAAACCCGTGATACTGATGAACCGCATATAAACTGGATAACCGGCGAGAAAATCCGTTTGCTGGTGCATCGTTGGCGCTCGGAAGAACAAGCTATACTGACAGGCAAAAACACCGTGCTGAAGGATGATCCGCAACTCACGGTGCGCGAATGGTATGGAAAAAATCCCCTGCGCCTCGTAATAGACCGGCAACTGGCCATTTCTTCAACTGCCAAAATAATGGACAATGCAGCACAAACCGTAGTTTTCAATTCTGTAAAAGATGCCGTGTGCGGAAATATTGAATATAAAAAACTGGATTTCAGCAAAAATATTATCCCCGAAATGCTGACCGTTCTCTATGAAAAAAACATCCAGTCACTGATAGTCGAAGGCGGCTGTGTTACCCTGCAATCTTTTATTGATGAGGGTTGCTGGGACGAAGCCAGGGTGTTTTCAGGAAATTGTTTTTTCTTTAACGGCATCAGGGGGCCTGTGATAAATGGCCGCCTTGAAAATATTCAAAATATTGGCGCCGATAAGCTAAGTACTATCACTAATAATCGCGCTGATTCATCATGGTGTTCGTAGATTATTTCCCATTTTCATATGCCAGCCCCAGGGGTGAAAATTACCTTTGAATTATTCATGTTTGATCAAAATTTGGATATTTCAAAAAAAATGTTTAATTTTACACTGATTTGGCATGCAGGATTTTGTGCTTTTTCTTGGCTGAATCAATGATGTTGATTAAAATTATTAATTGAAAAGCAATTAATACAGACAATATGATCAGGCATAATGTTTTATCAATTGTTCTTGCCTTGGCTTTTATCATTTGGAGTACAGGGCATTCTTTGGCAGTTTCTCACCACAGCGGAACTGTAACAAAAAACACATCCGGTGATGAGCTTACTGCAGTACACAAATACGAAACAGGGAAACCCCGTAAGCAAAAATCCAAATTAAACCGGGCAAAAAAAACAAAAGCCCTTTCTTATTCAAACCATGCCGTAAAAAAGGGCAGGTGGCAGAATACCAAGAAAATAAACTGTTCCGTAAACCCTGGCCTGAAAGCCAAAAGAAACTGGAAAAAGGAATCTCCTCCACCGGTCAACGAAAGAAAAAAAACAGTCAAAGTTTACTGATATTCAAATTTAACTTCACAACTATTGGTTTTCCTCTAAACCAATTTCTCGTTTTTTGTCAGGATTCATTGGGGCGCCACCAGTATAATGATAAAAATTTTTTATGGAAAAAATAAAGTACCTGTTATTGTTGAGTTTTTTGTGGATCAGCTGTAACCCATTATTTGCCGATTCTCCTTTAACATCAACAGACTTTTACAAAGCTTATCAACATGAAAAAATGGTCGTCAGGGCTGCGGCAACCGATGGGGTGCTCACAAATCAGCTGATAAAATTCTTGCTGGCAAAGAAAAAACCTATTGCTGTGAAAATGGCTGTTATCAATCGGTTGGGATGGAGCCTGGATGGAAAACAAAATGCTTCTGTTTTCTTTGACTATTTGCAGGAACACAAAGGCTATAAAGGAACAGACGATTTGTTGAAAAGGGCAGGGGCGTCCGAGTTGTTATGTATGGCCTACCTGAAAGCAATGGACAATTATTTTGAGGTGGACGAGGCCATTGTTTATGCAGAAAAGGCTGTCAGCAAGAACCCTAAAAGTTTCACTTATAACATTATTTGTGCGTTGATAAAAGCGCAGAAGGCTATGGACGGGGATTGGTGCATGGTTTTCAAAATCACCGACAGGGTACGGAAAGATAAATCACTGCAGATGGATATGAAACAGGAGGCCTTCAACATCATTTTTGAATATATGGACCTCTATCAGGATGATTGTGATGATTGATTTCAGAGAATAAACATTGATTTTTCTTACAGACTTTAGCTCACACAGGAACGTCCCCGGCTAATAAAAAATCTTGTAGTTCTTAAACATATCTTTACTCTGTATCGCCTCAACAGCTTTAAGATATACATCGTCCTGCTCGTTGCTGATGCGCCAGTATGCGTCGTAATCCCATAAATTGCGGGCAATCCATGCCTTGATAAAATTCTTGATGTAGGTTTCCGAAACTTTATATCCTTCCTCATCCTTTTTAACCCCTTCTTCTTCGGAATACTTCAGAAAATCCTGCATAAAGTCATTGGTCAGGTTATATCCTTTCAGAAATACTTCCATGTCAGGGTACTGTTTTTTTAGTGTTTCGCGGTTAATATCAAGATATTTCAGTACATATAGATTTATGATATTTTTGCGTAGCAGGTCTTGATAGAAGTCCGAAACTTTTGTGGTATCAAGGGGGATAAATATGTCGGGCATAATGCCTCCGCCGCCATAAACCAGGCGGTTATTCGGGGTGTAATATTTCAGGGAATCAGGAAATTTTATACTGTCGGGGTTGGTCAATTCACCGTGTTTATAACGGTTGGTCAGGTCTTTATAGTACTTTTCAATACCGTCGTTGTAAGGCTTTTGCACACAGCGACCGGTAGGAGTGTAATAATGTGCGGTGGTGAGTCTTATTACCGACAGGTCGGGGAGGGTAAAAGGCCTTTGCACAAGCCCTTTGCCGAATGAACGTCTGCCGATGACAAGGCCTCTGTCCCAGTCCTGCACGGCCCCTGTAACAATCTCGCTTGCCGAAGCCGAACCTTCGTTGATGAGTACCACCAGTTTCCCTTTTTCGAAATTACCTTTTTCTGTGGCAAGATTAACTGAACGGTTTGAGTGGACTCCTTCGGTATAAACAATCAGCTGACCTTTTTTCAAAAATTCATCGGCAAGTTCGATGGCCGTATTCAGATACCCGCCATTATTGTCGCGCAGGTCCAGGATAAGGTTTTTCATGCCTTGTTTTTTGAGTTTCGAAAGAGCTTCCGAAAATTCCGACATGGTGGTCTGGGCAAACTTATTGAGTTTTATGTAGCCGATGTCCTCAGTGGACATATATGCGGCATCCAGGCTGTTGATGGGAATCTTGTCTCTTACAATGGTATAATCGAGCAACTCTTTTTTGCCCCTGCGGAATATGCTCACTTTCACCGAGCTGCCTTTGGGTCCGCGAAGTCTTTTTACTACAAAATCACTGTTAATTTTTTCGCCGGTGGCATCTTCGCCATCAATTTTCACAATTTTATCTCCCGACATGATGCCAAGTTTTTCGGATGGTCCGTTGGGAACGGGAGTAATCACAATGATGGTGTCTTTGATGATATTAAACTGAACGCCTATACCTTCAAAATTGCCTAATAGCGGTTCGTTGGCCTTGTCAATTTCCTGCTTCGACATATAAACAGAATGCGGGTCAAGCTCCTTGAGCATACTCCTGATGGCCACCTCGGTAAGCTTTTCTTCGTTGGTTGTATCAACATATTGCAACCTGATAATCTGCAAGGCTGCAGCAAATTTGTTTTCGGTCTTTTTGGGGTCGTGTTGCTGGGCATAACCGTTGTTGGCATAAAAGGTAAAGCAGAGCACAAACAGAAACAGGGGTCTGAATAGTATAGTCCTAAAGTGATTTTTCATAGTAATGCTTTGTAATTGAAAAATTGTTGGCATGCAAAGTTAAATAAAAAGAACTATTATTTTTAACGGATGGAAAGTAATATTATTGAGTTTTTTGTACTTTTATTTTTTTTTATAAACAGAATATTTTTTTAGGCGTGCCTTAATTTTCTGCCGATGCACAAAGAATACCTGAAAATGTTAGCCAGTATGATGTTCCCATTTGCAGTGGTTACCGTGATGTGGCTTGTCAAAATTATTGAATTTTATACCAAATCAGATTTCAGCGATTTTGGTATTATGCCGTTAACAGGGGCAGGCCTGATCGGTGTGGTTACGGCACCATTCATACATGCCGATTTCGGACATCTGATCGCCAATACTATCCCCCTTTTTATCACGCTGAGCATAATTTTTTATTTTTATAATGAGGTGGCTTACCAGGTCTTTTTGCTGGTTTGGCTGTTTACGGGCGTGTGGGTGTGGTCTTTTGCGCGGGGCGATGTGTACCATATTGGAGCCAGCGGATTAGTTTACGGCTATGTGAGTTTTTTGCTTTTTAGCGGGATCATTCGCCGTAATGCCCGTTTGATGGCTATTTCGCTGCTCATCGTGTTTTTGTACGGAGGTTTTTTCTGGGGGATGTTCCCCGATTTTTTCCCAAAACGCAACATCTCCTGGGAGTCGCACCTGATGGGCGGTCTGGCAGGTCTGGTGCTTGCTGTATATTATCGTAAAAAAGGAATACAACGTGATGTGTATCGCTGGGATGAGGATGATGAGGAAGATGAGGAGGATGATTTTTTGCAGATGGATGATGAACATTCTATCAAACATTGATGAAATGTCGCAGGGAGTACTTTATTGTTACCGGTAGATTGTGCTTTTTTCAAAAAAAGCCATCTTTCCATATTATTGTGAGACTGGCTGGATGTCTTATTCTTTCCTGTCCATCTCCCGTTTGATGTCTTTTTCTTTCAGCGTTTCTCTCTTGTCGTAGGAATGCTTACCACGGGCAAGCGCAATATTCAGCTTCGCAAGGCCTTTATCATTAATATGGAGCATGGTGGGTACTATGGTGAATCCTTTTTCTTTGACCTTGCCCAGCCACTTTTTCAGTTCACGCCTGTTGAGCAAAAGTTTCCGTTCTCTTTTCGGCAAATGGTTCAGGTAGGTACCATAGGAGTATTCTGTAATATGCATATTGATTACAAAAAGTTCGTTGTCCTTAAAAACGCAGTATGCCTCATTTATGGAGGCCTTGCCATCGCGCAGCGATTTTATTTCTGTGCCTGTGAGCACTATACCGGCTGTCAGCTCTTCAATAATAAAATATTCGAATGAAGCCCTGCGGTTTTTTATTTGAACTTTACTTAACATGGAACCGGCTTAAATTTTTGTTATCAGAATGCCGGCGGAAGGTTTTTTACTTTGTAAATGCGGCGGTAAAAATAATCGTACATCTCATCATCGGTTACTTTGCGGGTGATATATATGCCTAAACCGGCTGAGAACAGGTTGCGTTTCACACCAATGTAGTAGCTGTCCTTGTATGGAAGAATATTGTAGCGGAACGTAGGTTCGAGTGTCAGCGACATTTTGTTGCCCATGGGTATGTAAAAGCTCAGACACCCTAAAGCTTGAACATTAATGGCCGTCCCCGATTTTTCGTTGAGTATTTCAGTGTGGTCGTCGAAAAACAGGGCCTGTTGTTTTCCGGCAGAGAGTACCGGTGCCACACCCAGTCCCAAATCCAAATGAGCTTTGCCCATATCGAAAAGATTGATTTTTACCATCACCGAAATAGCAACGGAAAAATACCTGTATGCTTTTTCATAGTCGCTAAAGCCAATGGCTGAATCGCGGTAGTTCCAGAGGGTATCGATAAGGTTTTTGCTTCGGTAGCCCTGGCTTTGCAACTGGACACCAAATTCCATGGATACCCTTTTCCCGACAGGACGGTTCACTGAGGCGCCTATCGTATATCCAATGCGAGGCAGGTCGATGTTTTTCATGAATCCGGCATCCTGCCCTGCAGGGGTGGTTCCTTGTACCATGTACATATTGTAATCGGCAGAACCGTATAGACTTATGCCCCAATGATTGGTTACGCTATCCGTTTTGGGTGTGTTTTGTGATATACCAGCAAAAACCGTAAATAAAAGCAAAAAAGAAATAGTAAATAATCTTCTCATAATTATAATTTGATCAAAAATGATTTCAAAAATACGTAAATTTTCATAGTGACGATTAAAAATGTTAATAGTTGTTAAACAAATTTTAAACAGATTTACAGGCCAAAAAATGCTAATTTTGTAAACTCTTTTTTAATTAACTTACAAATCCAATATTATGAACGATCAGAATTACCTTAAAGGTGGAGAGTTTATTACCAAAGCGGCCGCCGAAATTTTTATACCCGAAGAATTTAACGAAGAACAAAAAATGATTGCAGATACCTGCGATGATTTTCTCGAAAAAGAAGTTATTCCCATACTTGACGAAATTGACACTAAAAAGGAAGGTTTGATGCGCAGCTTGCTCAGCAAAGCCGGAGAGCTGGGGCTGCTGGGCATTTCCATACCCGAAGAATATATGGGTTTCGGGCAGTCTTTTATTACTTCTATGCTGACCAGCGATCGGCTGGGAGCGGGATTTTCTTTCGCTGTCGCTTATTCGGCGCATACAGGGATTGGCTCTTTACCCATTTTGTATTACGGAAACGAAGAACAAAAACAAAAATATCTGCCCAAACTGGCTTCGGGCGAATTTGCCGGAGCGTATTGCCTTACCGAGCCCAATGCCGGTTCGGATGCTAATTCAGGAAAAACAAGGGCTGTGCTTTCTGCTGATGGCACGCATTATAAACTTAACGGCCAAAAAATGTGGATTACCAATGGCGGTTTTGCCGATGTGATGACCGTTTTTGCCAAAATCGACGACGATCGCATCCTCAGCGCCTTTATTGTTGAACGTACTTTCCCCGGTATTTCTTTCGGTGCCGAAGAAAATAAAATGGGTATCAAAGGATCTTCCACAGTACAGATATTCTTCAACGATTGCGAAGTGCCCGTCGGCAATCTCCTCGGCAAGAGGGGCGAAGGGTTCCGTATCGCACTGAACATCCTGCATATTGGCCGTATCAAACTTGGCGCTAATGTGCTTGGGGCCTGCCGTTATACCATCAACAAGTCGGTGAACTATGCCAACGAACGCAAACAGTTTGGTTCCAAAATTGCCTCCTTTGGTGCCATACAATACAAACTGGCCGAACAGGTCATCAGGCTGTTCGCGGTCGAATCGGCAGTGTATAGGGCCAGCAAATATGTTGATGACACCATCAGCATTCATGTGGCCGAAGGCAAATCTAAAGCACAGGCCTACCTCGAAGCCATTGGCGAATATGCTATGGAAGCCGCCATACTAAAGGTTTTTGCTTCCGAATCGCAGGATTACATTGTGGACGAAGCTGTTCAGATTCATGGCGGGATGGGCTTTTCGACCGAGATGCCCGTGGACAGGTGTTACCGCGACTCGCGCATCAACCGCATTTTCGAAGGAACCAACGAAATCAACCGAATGGTATGTGCTGATATGATGCTGAAGCAAGCCAAAAAAGCCGATTCTCGGATTTTCGCCGAGGCGTCAGCTTTATATGAAGGCATGGAAACCCTCCGGAAAGCTTGGCAACATGAGGCTCCGGAAACTTCATATTTTGATTATTCAGGCAAGGTAATTGAGAATTTTAAGAAAACCATCCTGCTTATCATGGGAAGGGCTTACGAAACCCTCGGGAAGCAATATTCTTCGGAACAGGAAGTGCAGATGAACATTTCCGATATGCTGATACAAACCTTTGCTGCTGAATCGCTGATGCTGCGTGTCAAAAAACTGGAGCAGATAAAAGGCGAAGAACAGGTAAAGATTTATAAAGATATTATGGATGCCTTTTTCTATGAAGCAGCCGCCCGTATCAGAAAATCAGCCACCGATGCCATCTGTGCCTTTGCCGTGGGCGACGAGTTTTGTAAACTTAAAAACGCCCTGGAAACCTTAACGGCAGTCAAGCCACTGAACATCAAGGATGCACGCCGGCGTGTCGCGGCAAAACTTATTGATGAAAATTTATATGGTTTCTGATTAGGAAGTCTCGTTTTTAAAGGAGTTTTGAACTGCTGATCCATTTTCTGGCATTGGCCGGAAAATTTTTTCTCCCTAATAATAATCTGCCGTTTTCCATGTTTTTACATGCAGAAAAACACCTATCTTTGCAATTCATTTATTTAACTAAATTCTGTTTCGATGGGGATGGAGCAATATAGCCCGACCGGATTTCGTATGCTGCCTACGGTAGTCAAAAACCTTCTGATTATCAACGGTATATTTTTTCTGGCTACCACAGGGCTTGGTCAGGCGTTCGGCATTGATCTGTATGACAAACTGGGTTTGCACTATGTGGCCTCCGAAAAATTTTCGCCTTACCAGTTTATTACTTACATGTTCATGCATGGCAATTTTATGCATCTCTTCTTCAACATGTTTGCGCTGTGGATGTTTGGCTATGTACTTGAAAATTTCTGGGGGCCGAAACGTTTTCTGATTTTTTACCTTGTCTGTGGCCTCGGTGCCGCCGTTACCCATTATGCCATCGTGTTTTTTGAGTTGCGCCCTGTCATCCACGCACTGGATGTTTATCTCACCGATCCCGGCCATGCCCAGCTTAGCCAACTGCTTAATTCAGGCTACGTGGATGGCGGTTACCCACCCTTAAAAAATTTTATCACACAATACAACTTGTTGATAAACAATGATATGTCGAAAGCAATCACCTATTCCGCTGAATTTGTAATGCAATACAAAATGGATTTACTGAATGCTCCGGTGGTGGTGGGGGCTTCGGGGGCTGTCTTCGGTATATTGCTTGCTTTTGGCATGATGTTCCCTAATACCCGTATTTATGTATATTTCGCCATTCCCATCAAGGCAAAATGGTTTGTGTTAATCTATGGCGCCCTCGAATTGGTTTCGGGCATTTCCAATGTACAGGGCGACAATGTGGCTCATTTTGCCCATCTGGGGGGAATGCTGTTTGGCCTGGCGATGATATTGTTCTGGCGCTGGCAATACAAAAAAAGGCAATTTCATGACAGGCAATAATTATTACAACTTTAACCGGAATTTTTCCGGCCAGCCATACGGACAACGCCGTCCTTCAATGCTCGACGGCATGAAACGTTTTTTTACCGGAAAATCCACCCTGTCCATACTGATCATCATCAATATTGCTGTCTTTCTTATCATTAACCTGTCGCGACTGATTTTTAAGTTGTATCTGGTCAGTCCTTATCAATTTCACGAAGGAAGTATCACCGTGCCGGGCTATTGGCTGGCCGTGCCGGCCGACCTGGAATTGCTGATTTTAAAACCCTGGACCATTATTACTTATATGTTTACACATGAAAGTATCTGGCATTTATTTTTCAATATGCTGATGCTGTATGTGGGCGGGGTAATTTTTACAGAATACCTGTCAAGCAAGCGATTGCTATTGGTTTATATTCTCGGTGGTATAACAGGAGCTTTGTTCTTTATTATTAGTTATAATGTTTTTCCTGCTTTTGCCCAGGACCTCAACATTCCGGCTTTGGGCGCTTCCGCCTCTGTTATGGCTATCATTATCGCTATTGCGGCCTATGTTCCCGATTATCCTATCAGGCTGTTTTTTCTTGGTGCCGTCAAATTCAAATGGGTAGCGCTGGCTTTTGTTATCTATGACCTATGGACGCTAATACCCGGACAGTCGTTCAATAATAATCCCGGTGGACACATTGCACACCTGGGGGGCGCTTTTTTTGGTTTTTTCTATATTTTAGCTCTCAAGAAAGGGCTGGTTGTCAAGCAACTTACCAATCCATTCAAGAAATGGTTTGTTCGCAAACCAAAAGTTAAAAACACATATACGCGAAAGCCCAAAACTGATGATGAGTACCGTTATGAGCGTAAAGCCCACCAGCAACGTATTGATAATATACTTGATAAAATAAAAAAATCAGGCTACGAAAGCCTGAGCAAGGAGGATAAGGAATACCTTTTTAAAGAAAGTAAAAACAAGTAATCCATGGCAAAGAAATCAACGAAAAAACTGCATTTCTTTTGGAAACTGTTGCTTGTTGCCAATATCCTTGCGGCGCTGTTGTTATTGGTATCTTTCAGCTCTTCTTTCATCAATCCGAGGGTGTTCTGGCTTCCAGCCTTTGCCGGAATCATTTATCCTTATGTGCTGATTGTAAACATCGCTTTTATTGTGATGTGGCTGTTTATCCGGATTAAGTATTCCCTGATTTCGCTACTGCCTGTCTTGCTGGGTTTCAGTTATTTCAGTTCTTTTTTGCAGTGTAATTCCGAAAAGCCAGCCAATGGTAACGGTTTGGCCTTCAAAGTCATGTCGTATAACGTGCATAATTTCGACTTGTATAACTACAAGAAAAACTGGCAGATCAATTATGAAAAACGTAATAAAATTTTTTCTTTTCTGAAAAACCAGGATTGCGATATCATTTGTTTTCAGGAGTTTGTAAATAACTGTAACGGCGAATTTAAGACTAAGGATACCCTGGTCACTTTTCTTAAAGCCACCAATGTCCATGCCGAATATTCTGTGGTTTCAAGGCATATTTACGAATTTGGCCTGGCTACTTTTACCACGTTTCCCATCGTGGGGAAGGGTCTGATAAAATTTCCCAATTCAAGAAATAACTTTTGTATTTATACGGATGTCCTTATCAGCAATGATACCGTGCGTATTTACAATGCCCATTTACAATCACTGCATCTGGGCAACAGCGACATTGAATTTGCCGATAATATTGCCTCGGGCAACACCAATACCGATGAGAAGGATTTGAAAAATAAATCGTTACGCATATTGCGGTACCTCAAAAGAGGATTTGTCAAGCGTTCGGTGCAGGCCGAACTGCTGGCCGGGCACATCAAAAAATGTCCTTATCCGGTAATTTTATGCACCGACCTCAATGATACGCCGTTTTCATACGCCTATCATCAGTTGGGGTCCCTGCTCAATGATGCTTTTAAAGAGGCCGGTTTCGGGTTGGGTACCACGTATTATAAAATATATCCATCATTCCGTATTGATTACATTTTTCTGTCTAACCATTTTAAAGTCAGTAATTTTAAAAATGTAAAAACGGATAATTCCGATCACTACCCGGTAATGTGCCTGGCGGAAAAGAAAAAACAGTAAGTCGTTGAAATTTGAACTGACATCGGATTATGTGCCTACCGGCGATCAGCCCGAGGCAATCAGGCAACTCGCCGAAGGTCTGCAACGCGGCGATGAGGCGCAGGTGCTCCTCGGTGTTACCGGCTCCGGAAAAACGTTTACCATAGCCAATGTTATTCAGGAGGTGCAGCGGCCAACGCTGGTACTCAGCCATAACAAAACCCTTGCAGCTCAACTATACAGTGAGTTCCGGCAGTTTTTTCCCAAAAATGCCGTGGAGTACTTTATTTCCTATTATGATTATTATCAGCCCGAAGCATACCTGCCTGTGACCAATACCTATATCGAAAAAGACCTTTCGATCAACGATGAAATTGAAAAACTCAGGTTGAGCGCCACCTCGGCCTTATTATCGGGAAGGCGAGACGTTATTGTAGTTTCGTCGGTGTCGTGCATTTATGGTATTGGCAATCCCGAAGATTTTGCAAACAGCATCATCAGGATGAAAATAGGTGATACCGTTCCGGTAAAGAAGTTTTTACAGGCCTTGGTCAATATTTTATATTCGCGCAATGATGTAACTTTTGGACGGGGCAATTTCAGGGTTCGCGGCGATACTATTGATGTTTCGCCCGCTTATGCCGACTTTTGCATACGCGTATGCTTTTTTGGCGATGAAATTGAATCTATTGAAACGTTTGAACCCGTAAACGGGCGTTTTATCGAAAAACTTGACGCGATTTCCATTTACCCGGCTAACCTGTTTATTTCTTCTCAGGATAAGATGAAAAAGGCAATAACAGATATTCATCACGACCTGATCTCCCATATTGCGTATCTGAAAGATATGGGAAAGATGATGGAAGCCAAGCGCATTGAGGACCGCGTGTCGTACGATCTCGAGATGATGCGTGAGCTCGGCTATTGTTCGGGCATAGAGAATTATTCCCGCTATTTCGATGGTCGTAAACCCGGGGGAAGGCCTTTCTGCCTGCTCGATTGTTTCCCGGATGATTACCTGATGGTGGTGGACGAAAGTCACGTTACTGTGCCACAGATCCGTGCCATGTACGGCGGCGACCGGTCGCGCAAACAAACCCTGGTGGAATACGGCTTCCGGCTGCCATCGGCTCTGGATAACCGCCCCCTGAAATTCGACGAATTTGAAGGCATGCTCAATCAGGTTGTTTTTGTAAGCGCTACTCCGGCTGATTACGAATTGCAAAAATGCGAAGGCGTTGTGGTGGAACAGGTACTCAGGCCTACCGGGCTGCTCGAACCGGTAATTGAGGTAAAACCCAGCCAGACGCAAATTGATGATTTGCTCCATGAAATTGATTTGAGGGTAAAAGTCAATGAACGGGTTTTGGTAACCACACTCACCAAAAAAATGGCCGAAGAACTTACCACCTATTTGTTGAAACTCGAAATCCGTTCCAAATACATACATTCGGAAGTGGATACCCTCGAACGGGTGCAAATTCTGCGCGAATTAAGGGCCGGCGATATTGACGTGCTGGTAGGGGTGAACCTCCTGCGTGAAGGCCTTGACCTGCCTGAGGTGTCGCTGGTAGCCATACTCGATGCCGACAAAGAAGGTTTTCTGCGGTCCGAACGGTCACTCACCCAGACAGCCGGAAGGGCGGCAAGAAACATCAACAGCAAGGTCATCATGTATGCTGATAAAATTACCGAATCTATGCAGCGCACCATCGACGAAACCGACCGACGCCGTGAAAAACAACTGAAATACAACGCCGAACATAACATTACGCCAACCCAGATCATTAAAAGCGTGGATGCAACTTTTGGACAAACCTCGGTCACCGACAGCAAAGGCAATGAGGTAAAGGCTTATGTGGACAATACAAACTCCAGTGTTGCTGCCGACCCGGTGGTTCAGTATATGAAAAAAGAGCAGTTGCAGAAATTGCTGTCGCAGGTGAAATCCGATATGGCAAAAGCTGTTAAGGCCCTAGATTTCATGGAAGCCGCCCGGTTACGGGATGAGATGTATGAGTTGGAAAAAATACTGAAAGATAAATCCAAATAGTAGATTGAAATTAGTGCGCGCCTGGGTTTTTTATGGTAAATTGTTTACCGCAATTGTTGCCAGGGAAAAATACTTTGTTATTTCTTGCATAATGTTCTGAGAAGGATTATATTTGTCACAGATATAATACCAATTAAAAATTATAAATATGTACGGGCTTTATGGTATAATGCCGATGCAACGGTTGTTATAGGCCATTTCCTGGGACTATTACAAATGTGCAATCGGTATAAATATTTTTTTTGAATATTTTTTGTTGTTTTTTCTGTTGAACTTAACTAAAAATACAGCTTCAGATAAAGTGCTGTTGAAGGACAATCAAAATAGGTAAATATGAAAAAAATATCGGTAAACGTCATCCTGCTGCTGGTTTTGATTTTTTTAAGTACTAACTACAGGGCTCATGCACAGGAACCCGCCGACACCAGCGATGCTACGCTGGAAGAAACTATGAGTTGGATTCAAAGCAAGGTGAATGAAAAAATGTATAAAATAAGTTACGAATATGTTTCTTGTGCGGATAAGTTGTCAAAAACTGTCAGCGCCACCTCCGTTAACTGCCATATCCGTTTTGAATATGATATCAGTAAACTGACTTTTTCGGTTACTTCCACTTTCGCAACAATATGGACCACAAAGGATTCCATAGTCCAGCCTTCGGCATTTACTCTTTATTTATCGGATATAAGCGCCATCAACCTTGTTTGTTACAAAGACACTGTGTACAAAGAAACCCGTGAGTATGAAAATACCGACCAGAAAGGGAACGAAATACAAACGTGCGAGGTAACCAACACAATGTACAGCTATTGCAGCATGTTTTTTACTGCCAACGGGAAAAAATATGAGATGCTGATCCCCGATGAATTTATTTACATTCGCCTGTTAAAGGCCTTTAATCATGCTGTCGGCCTGGTTAAAAAAACCGAAAAATTCTGATTTGCTGTTTCGTTTAACCATGTCTTGTTTATCACACAACCCCGGGCAGGCTGGTACGCTCTCCAAAAACCAGTTTGCCAAAATAGAATATCCATTAGTCCAATAAGACGTATTGATATTTCTAATTTGCCTGCCTGCGACAGTCTGACAGGGTTATGCCGATGGTTAAAATAAATAGTGCAAACGAGTGAAGCGAAGTTTGGACTATATTATTTTTCCAATCGGTATTAGAAAGAAAATGCGAAAGAGTTTATATCTTGATTTTAACAATCTCGGCTGCTTCTTCAGCGGAAAGCGAGGTGTCCAGGATTGTCCACATGAACAATGCTAAAAACAACTGCATTCATGTCCACTGGAATGCGAAAGTTGTTGAACACTATGTAAAGTTAGCAGTATCTGCATTATTATTCTTTGATTATTTTTTCTACCATTACAGAATTTTTTCCTGTCACTTTAATAAAATATAAACCATTAGAATAATCGTACAAATCAATTTGTTCAACAATTTTTGATGTTTTCTTTTTCATATTTTTAGAATAAACAAGCTCGCCATTGGTACGGGTTATTTCTAATTTTAAGTTTTCTTTACAAGGATTATCAAGGATCAAAAATATTTTACCATTACTTGGATTCGGATATATAATAAATGGATTATTAAACATTTTTTCATCAATAGAAATATTTTGCTGGGATTCAAGTGCGCCAATATCTATTCTGTTTTGAAAAATTCTTGGATTACCTGCATAATCAATCGCAGGTAAATGTAAGCCCGATGTATCTATTGTGCCTGCATTAATACAGGGTGATGTTTCAAGTAATGACCAATCAGCCATTAACCCATCATAAGCCGATCCGGTACCTGCTGTCGGGGAAACAAATTCTGGATCAGCATTAATATTGTTTTCAAAAATCCCGGTATAGGTAGCCCCGGCAGCACTTATCAAAGAATTTATTCCACCAGCTATATCACAATTATAAAAATCTGGAACACAAGAACTGTCGTAAAAGTCTATTCGGTTATCAGTAAATAAAGCAGTGTTATTCCAGATTATCGTATTAATAAAAACAGGACTTGAATTATCATAAATCTCTATTGAAATGCCACCCGGAGAATTGTCATTATTGCAAATGGTATTGTTTATAAAAGTCGGGGAGGCATCCGTACAACTAATTGCCACGATGCCGCTGTTATTACAGATAATATTATTAATTATCACCGCTGTTGAACCACCTAAATCAATAACACCGCCACCCACGCCAGAATTCCTGGTCAAAATATTTCCGGAAATTAAGGGGTTAGAATTCACACAATCAATTCCACAACTGCCCATACTTGAATGATTATTAGTAATACGGTTTTTATTTATATATGCATGAGAACCCTCAGCCAATAATATAGCAGGCGGACCCCAAGTACTTGTATTATTATTAAAAATATTTTCTTTTATTACCGGACAGGAAGAATAACAACATATTCCGCCCCCTTGCCCTTGAGCATAATTACTGGTAATCGTGTTGTTAAATAATTTTGCATTTGAAAAATATAAAGCCAACCCGCCACCATTCCAATAGGTTGAACTATTATTTCTGATGGTATTGTTTGTTATAACCGGACTGCAATAAGAGCAATATATTCCTCCTCCCCATCTATCAGCGCTGCAATTGCAAATCGTACTATTAGAAATGATTAATTTTGAGAAAGAATTTACATAAATAGCGCCACCGCTAGAATCACCAAGAGCTGGCCCAAAATAATTTTTTCCATGTTCTATTTTGCAATAAATTATCCGGGAAGTATCTAAAGAATAATTATTCATAAATTTTATTCCTTTCCAGCTCAATAAAGTATTATTTGAATCACAAGTGAAAATAATACTATCTTTCGGTGTGCCAACTGCCAATAGTTGTCCCCGAACAATAAATCCGTAATGTCCTTTGAATTTCACTTTCACCCCACGTTCAATAACTAATGTTGAATCTGGTGGAATTGTTATTTCTCCATCAATATAATAAGGAGAATTGAGCTTAGTCCAACATCCACTTACATTTCCTGCAGGAATTATGACCTGTGAGATTCCTGCTTGCAAAGCCATCAAGAAAATTGTCAAAAGAAGAAGTAAGCGTTTATTCATTTTTTTTATGTCCCTGTGCTTAATCAGTGTTACTTTTTCCCTTTCATTTCCATCAACATATTCCTACAAAGATAACAAAAAATACATGTATTCCCATACAATTTATATTTTTTCAAATGATCAATTTCTGAATACCTCAAAAATACTCTGTTTACTCTGCGGGGGGGGCGTTTCCAGAAAACATTCATACCATTTACAGGCCTGCCTGCTCACAAGTGGAATCATATATTGCATGCGTCCTGCATACCACTGGGTACTTACCCAGGTTTATTTGTTTATGTAATAATTTATTGGTTGTAATTTTTAGATCGTATCTATCGCAACTATGTCTATAGTGAAATGCGAGGTTAAACCAATATCCTATATATGCTTCGGTTGTGATCCTGTTTATATTTGGTCCCCATACCCAATGCCCATTTAAAATGATGACAGAGTCCTGATTATTTTTAACTGTTTTTTGTGCCACTGTTACATGTTCCCTGAAATCGCCATAGCGGGTATCCTCCCAAATTCATACAGATGCATTGAAAAGTACTAATCCTTGACACAACGCACAGCACATCCATACTTTTTATAATCAGCTTCAAAAGTCACATTCACGTCGTTAAAGATGATTTTTGCTGCCCATGCCAGATCGGGACTGCCTTCGGTGGAACACCACCACAAGGCCTGGTAGGTTTTGTTGGAAAACGATCCCCATAGGTTGCGGTAACCGGCAGGCAAGGCTGTAAATCCGAATTCGTTGGTGGCGCCACTATTCGGGTAGCACCAATGGGTTGTGCCTGTCTCTCTTAGTTTTCCTCCTGCCACACTTTCACCGCCGAGATAATTTATCAGCGTGTACCAGTCTGCATAGCTTGATATATGCCACCCCGCTGGAGCCAACTGGCGGCTGTCGGTTACAGCAAACCAGTTGTATAAACGGCCATAGGTATCCACATTCGAAATATCATTATTATAATTACAGTAAGCGCCTGTTCCCAGCGTTTCCCACTGGGCGTTTGTAACGACATTGGGAATGGATGCGCCATTTCGGTATTTGGTTGTTTTCAGGTTCTCAACCATCCACACCTGAGTGCCAATGGTAACCGTGTGATAAACATTTCCTTCAATATCGGTGATTGTTGCCCAGTTTGCATCCTTGGTGGTAAATGAAATTTCGTTTCCGTAACCTGTTCCGGCGCTGTTGGTGGCGTATGCGCGCAAATAATAGGTGGTGTTGGCCGCCAGCCCGCTGACAGCACTGGCAAAACTTCCGGCACCTGCTCCGTCAGTGGTTGTTGCGTTGACCGTGGTGGGCGATGAGCTTGTGCTCCAGCAAACGCCCCGGACGGTAACGGTTGCGCCGCCGTCAGAAGTTATCTTGCCACCACAACGGGCAGAGGTATTTGTAATATTGCCGGCGGTGTCGGTGGTGAGCACAGGAATCTGAATTTTCGTGCTGTTATCGGTTGGCGTTTCATCGCTGCTATCGTTTTTTTTACATCCTTGAGCAGCTAATATAACGATTACTAATAGGAGCAAAGGTGTTTTGAAGCGTCTTATTATCTTTTGCATTTTATTTTGAATTTCATCACATTCTATGGAATAATTGACAGCTATTGTGGCAGATGCCGGCGGTCTTTATTTAATCTTTGATACAACGCACGTACAAACCGTTTTCTTTATTGCACCAGGGCCCGTCAACTTTGCTGTTGTTGTAATACATTGATTTTGGCGTACCATGCATTGGGCTGTAAGGCGTTGAAGTCCACCAGTTTGCGTAATTTGATTTCCCTGAAAAAGGTCCGCCTGCAGATCGTACGCCTCCGGGGAGGGCTGTAAAACCAGTTTCGTTGGTGGCTCCGGTATTGGGGCTTTGCCAATGCTGATATCCGGATTCTTTTAGTTTCCCTCCGGCCACGTTGGAACCCCCGGCATAGTTGATAAGCACGTTCCATTCGGCATCACTGGCCACGTGCCAGCCTGCAGGAGCCAACTGTCGGCTGTCGGCCACGGCAAACCAGTTATAAATGCGTCCGTAAGTGTTTGCGTTCGCACTATCGTTATCGTAATCGCAATAAGCCCCATAGGTCAGCCCGCTCCAAAGCGTACCATCCGTTATATTGGCAATGGTGTCGCCATTTCTGTAATGGGTAACCTTCAGATTCTCAAGCATCCATACCTGAGTTCCTATGGTGATGGTGTGATAGACATTTCCGTCAATATCGGTTACCGAGGTGATCATGCTGTCAGCGGTGGTAAATGACATCGTGCTTCCGTATGCCGTTCCTGCGCTGTTGGTGGCGTATGCCCTGACAAAATATGTTCTATGGGGTGCAAGTCCGCTCATAAGGCTGCTGAATTCACCCGTGCCGCTTCCCTCCGAAGTTATTGTATCTGCAATGGTTGGTGTTATTTCCGTGCTCCAGCAGATGCCGCGGGCGGTTACTGCCGCACCGCCGTCGGAAGTGATGCTGCCCCCGCAAAGGGCTGAGTTTAATGTGATATTACTTACTTCATAAGTTTCTATGGAAGGAATTTTTATTAGCACAGGATCGTTGTCATCTTTTTTGCAACTAAATGTCAGTAAGGCTATTAATCCTGTGATTAGTAAGGGATAAAACCATTTTGCAATAATATTTTTCATGAGGTCAAAGTTTTTGGCAGGGTTTATTATATGGGGTTTTCTGTTTTCTAATATTGGCGACAAATATAGATATAATAACTTGGATGCGGGCTTGTTTATTTTTTATGTATAATAAGGCTGCATCGGTCCCCCCGGGTTATTATCAGAAAAATGGCAGGATTTTGATTTCATTGTGTATTTTTATGCTTTCTATTTTCTATGCATAACAAACTTTTAGAGTTAAAACAGTCGCTTGATGGCGGATTGCTTACCGATGAACCGTCGCTGACCATTTATTCCACTGATGCCTCGTTGTATTACGACAGACCACTGGCAGTAGCCGTTCCAAAGAATGAAAAGGACCTGAAAAAACTTATCGCTTTTGCTTCGGCGAACAACATCCCGCTTACTCCCCGTACGGCTGGTACTTCGCTGGCTGGGCAGGCCACGGGCAGCGGTATCATTGTTGATGTTTCCAGGCATTTCGGAAAAATTCTCAAACTGAATACCAAAGAACGTTTTGTAATTGTGCAACCCGGCGTGGTACGCGATGAACTCAACATGTTTCTGAAACCATACGGGTTGATGTTTTGCCCCGAAACCTCCACCTCAAACCGTTGCATGATAGGAGGGATGATAGGCAACAATTCCTGTGGGGAACATTCGCTTATTTATGGCAGCACCCGCGACCATCTTATTTCTGTCAAATGCCTCCTGAGCGACGGCAGCGAAGCGGAGTTCGGGCCGCTCAGCCGCGCAGAATTCACTGAAAAATGTTCAGGTGACACACTGGAAAACCGCATCTATCGGAAGTTGAATGAAATGCTCAGCCGGAAAGCTTTAGCAGCCGAAATTCAGGAAAATTTTCCCGAAAAAAGTATCCGCAGGCGAAATATGGGTTACGCTTTAGATGAACTCCTTGATACAGAAATTTTTACTGAAGGAAGTCCATCGGTTTTCAATATGGCTAAACTTATCTGCGGGTCGGAAGGTACCCTGGCATTTATTACTGAAGCCAGATTGCAGCTGATACCTCTCCCAAAACAAAAGTCAGCCCTGCTCTGTGTTCATTTGGATACCCTTGAACAGGCATTCCCGGCCAACCTGGTTGCGCTGCAACATCAGCCCACTGCCATCGAACTTATCGATGAGGTAATTATCTCGCTGACAAAGGATAACCTGAGCCAGCAGCAAAACCGTTTTTTTATTCAGGGCGAACCTGCCGCCATCCTGATAATTGAACTGGCACATGAAGATGAAGTTGTATTGCATGAGAAAGCAGAGATACTGGTTGATGAACTGAAAAGCCATGGCCTTGGTTTTCATTTTCCCCTGATTACCGGTATGGATATAGCCAGGGTGCGTAACCTGCGCAAAGCCGGATTGGGCGTGTTAAGTTCGGTAACTGCTGCCCTGAAACCGCATAGTTTTGTGGAAGATACCGCAGTAGCCCCCGGTCAACTTGGTTTGTATATGGCTGAATTTCGTGCCATGATTGACAGCTATGGGGTAAAATGTGCTTTTTACGGTCATATAGCTACGGGAGAGCTGCATTTAAAACCAATCTTGAATCTCAGAACTGCCAGTGGGATGGAGCTTCTGCAGAAGATTTCATACGACACCGCCATACTGGTAAAAAAATACCGTGGCTCCCTAAGCGGTGAACACGGTGATGGCCGTCTCCGGGCAGGATTCATACCATTGGTGTTGGGAAATACTGTTTATCAGTGTCTCAGGGAAGTAAAAAATGTGTTCGACCCTCAACATATCTTCAACAGGGGGAAGATTATCGATGCGCCCTGCATAGCACAAGACCTCAGAGAGCAACGGCTGCTACATGAACCCCAAATAGCAACCTTTTTCGATTATGCCAAAACTAATGGCTTGCTGCATGCCATTGTGCGTTGCAACGGTTCGGCAGATTGCCGCAAAAGCCATATTATCGGTGGCCTGATGTGCCCGTCATTTATGGCCAGCCACGAAGAAAAAGACAGCACACGTGCCCGGGCCAACCTGTTACGCGAAATTCTTGCCGATGAAAAGCTCAGCAAGCCTTTTGCCAGCCGGGAGCTTTACGATATCCTCGACCTGTGTCTGATGTGCAAAGGCTGCAAGGCGGAATGCCCGTCGGGAATTGATATGGCCAGGTATAAAGCTGAATTTTTACAGCACTATTATCTCGCACACCATGCCGCTTTGCGTACCAGACTGGTGGCTGGTATAACCCGGATTAACAGGATTGGGGCTTGTTTTCCAGCCGTATTCAATTTTTTTGCTACTAATAAGTATTTTTCATCAGCACTAAAAAGATTTTTGGGTTTCGCCCGGCAAAGGCAGATACCCCTGCTGGGCAAGTCAACTCTTAAGAAGTGGGCAAAAAAATATTTAAGGCAAAACAACGGCCTTGGGGAAAAAATACTGTTTTTTACCGACGAATTCACAAATTATACTGATGTTGAAATAGGTAAAAAAGCGCTTATGTTGCTGGTAAGCCTGGGTTATCATGTTGAAATAGCTCCCGTTAGCGAAAGCGGCCGGACCTGGTTTTCCAAAGGGATGCTCAGGCAGGCAAAAAAGATTTCCCGAAAAAACATCAAAAAACTCTCTGCTGTTGTCAGTGAGCAGGCTCCCCTTGTTGGAATTGAGCCTTCTGCAATTTTGAGTTTCAGGGACGAAATACCTGATATAGTAGGAGAGGACCTTAGAAAAAATGCTGAGGTTGTGGCCGGTTGTTCTTTTACTATTGAGGAGTTTATTGTAAAAGAATATGAGGCGGGAACTATTAATGCCGGCTTGTTTACTTCTGAGGTCAAAAAGATAAAACTGCACGGCCATTGTCATCAGAAAGCATTGTCAACCACACTGCCAACGCGTAAAATGCTTTCCATACCCATAAATTTTCTTGTTGAAGAAATACCTTCAGGCTGTTGCGGTATGGCGGGGTCTTTTGGTTTTGAAAAAGAACACTATGACCTTTCCATGAAAATCGGAGGCATGGTTTTATTTCCCGCCCTGAAAAAAACCGGGGATGATTACATTATTGTTGCTCCGGGTACCAGTTGTCGTCAACAGATCAAAGATGGTACAGGAAAAACGGCTTTTCATCCGGTTGAGGTGCTTTTTTCTTCGTTGGTCTGATAAATTTTACTCTTTATTGAAAAATTTTTTTCCAAAAATTTGGATATTGCAAATTTTTTTAGTAAATTCGTACACAAATTATAACGGTATAAGATTTAAAAGCAAAAATTGGTACACAAAAATTAATCGTATATCAATTATATGTGTATGAAACAAAGAAAAAAAACCAGATAAAACATGAAAAAATTCCTGTTAATTGTGCCCTTAGTTGGTTTTCTGGCCGGTTGCCAGAAAGAGTATCAGTGTACTCAACAAATTACCAAGCATGTAAATGGAGTTGAGATTGACAATCAGCAGATCGTTATGTACTCTGAAAACAACCTCGATGGCACTTGTTTTAATTACGAACAAACAGTTAATGACACAGTTACGATAAGTAAAACCACTTGTGAGTAATTGTCATTGACCTTCTTTCATTCTTATTTATAGAATTTTTAGTCTTTACATGGTACGCAGACCTTAGTTTTGAAATGGGAAGGTACCCGTGATAAAAGCGCTTCATATTCTGAAGTGCTTTTTTTATATGCCTTTTTTGTTATTTTATCTGAAAATAATCTAATTTTTTTTGAAAAAAATTTCTTTTTCTCAAATTATTTTATTAATTTTGTCTGCGGATTTATCAATTACAATATTTATTTAAAACATTTTATACCATAAATTTATACGTATATCAATAGAATAAATATGAAAATGATAAAAAAAACAAGACGAAACATGAAAAAAATCCTTTTTATCGTACCCGCAATCGCATTTCTGGCCGGCTGTCAGAAAGAGTATCAGTGTACTCAACAAATTACCAAGCATGTAAATGGAGTTGAGATTGATAATCAGCAGATTGTTATGTACTCTGAAAACAACCTCGACGGTACCTGCTTCAATTACGAGCAGACTATCAATGATACCGTCACGGTGAGTAAGACAACTTGTGAATAAAAACGCTTAATAATTCCAGCGATTTATTGATCACATTGGCTAAAATCCTTTAACAATTTCAAAAACAATAATATTACATGCTGATTTTAACTTGTAGTCTGTTGTTATTTCTCTTCGCAAAAAAATCTACCAGGCTGGTAATAGCCTTAAAAATCCTTACAGGGAAAAAGCTCTGTATAACTTTTCCATAAAGTTTTCTGCTGATATACAGTTATTTTCTATTTCTGCAATTTTGTTGCGGCGCGGCACGTTATTATCTTAACCCCTAAGATAATAACTATGAGGACAATCAGCAATCTATTGGCCCTCCTGGTTTTTGTTTCTGCCCAGGCACAGCCGTTAAAACAAAAAAACACCCCCGCAGGCATTTTTTCTTTAGGCGCACGAACATGCATCGGCTTGGTAAACGATGGACAATGGCAGCGTACCGCGTTTGGCACCGGGGGCCAATTTCGTATACAGTTTTCCGACAGGGTAAATACCGAATGGTTTGCCGACCACCTGAAGGCCGATTTGAGTGATTATGCCTGGCGGGCCGACACTCATATAGGCTGGAGCGTCATGTATTACCTGACAAAAAAGCCACAACCTTTAGTCAGGCCTTACGTCCTTGCCGGACATTGTTTTGAATACCTGAAATTTACAGATAATAACGACGGTTCCAATTTTGCCGAACGCTGGAGTGCATCGGTACAGGGTGGGGCAGGCGCACAGTTAAATATTTCCCCGAGGTTGGATTTATCGCTGGCCGCACAATATATGCTGCATCTGGGGACAAAAATCAAACCGGCAAACACCGAAGGGGTGACTACATTTTCAAAATCTGAAGGGCTGGGCATTCACGACCATATTTTGTTGCACCTGAGTATTAACTATAAAATTGCTGACCTATGGTAAGAAAAACATTTTTTGCGATAGCTTTGATTATAGGCCTTCAAAGCATTTTACAGGCACAGGATTTTTATGACAGGAGCGGTTTGCTAAAAGCTAATCTTACTTTCAATCAGGGTTTTATGTTGTTTCATAAAGCTCCAAATGTTTACCTGGGCGGCAACCTTGAATATTTTCCTGACCAAAACATCAGCATCCGTGGTGACTGTTTCTGGTATCTGGATAGCCGCCGGGAGAATCCGGTGTTAAAACAAAGTACTCTTGTGTTTTTTGGCGCCTTGTTTCATTTACCCAAAGGGAAAAGCGACTTCTATACCGGAATACAGCCGGGTTTTGCTTTTACCCGGCCTGCTCTGTTGTCATCGACAGATCAGAGTTATCCACTGCGCATGATGCCATCTTTGGCGCTGTCGCTGGGATATAGTTTTTATTTTTCGCGGTTCTGCAATTTTTTTGTGGGTGTAAATTATTTTGTGTTGCGCTACCGCGGTGCCGGAAATGGTTCCCTGAAACTCGATGAACTGATGATTTCGGGTGGGCTGGGTTTTCATTTGAGTACCAAAAAACAAAAACCGGCGAACTAAAGCAGTTGCCGGTTTTTCATAACGTCAGGACTGGCTTTCCTATTTCTTGGTGGGTAAAGGCAACACACCTGTCATATCGCCAATAACGTTGATAAGTTCCGAATTGGTTGGCAATACAATTTTTGTGTTGTTCTGGAGCGCATTTTCCAGGGCTTCCAGTTTTCTCAACATCTGTGCATTTCCAATGAAATACTTTTCTGCGGCTTCGTTGACCAGTTTGATAGCTTCGGCTTCACCCTCGGCATGGAGGATTTTCGCTTGTTTAACACCTTCGGCTTCTTTAATCTTCGATCGTTTCACCCCGTCGGCAGTGGTTTCTGCGGCTGTGGCAAAGTCAACGGCAGCAATTTTTTCGTTTTCGGCTTTTACAACCTTGTTCATTGTTTCCTGAACATCTTTTGGAGGGTCAATCTCTTTGAGCTCGGTACGCACAATCTCGATGCCCCAGCTTTTGGTTTCTTCGCAAAGGGTTTTGTGCAACTCCGAATTAATTTTTCCTCTTTCGCTGTTGGCTGATTTTAATGTCAGCGTACCTATTATATTTCTCAGGGTAGTGCGGGCAAGGTTGACAATCTGCCATTGGTAGCGATTTACATGATACTGCGATGCTTTGATGCTATCTTCATCTTCTTTAACCTTGAAATAAACCTGGGCATCCACGCGGGCATTCAGGTTATCATTGGTGATAATCTCTTGAGGTTCAGCATCTACCATGGTTTCAGTAATGTTAACACGGTACATTTTTTCGATGACAGGAATAATCCAGTGAAAACCTGCACCGGCAAAACGGTTATATTTCCCGAATCGTTCTATCAATCCCCTGTGGGTGGGCCTTACTATTCTTATGCCCCAGAAAAACAATAATAATACCGGAATCCCGATATAAGCTAAATACATCATAAATCCTCCTTTTTTTTAATTTGTGACAATAAAAGTACAAATTTAATTGATTGATGGTATAAAAATTTTTAATAATTAAAAGTTGGCAATATTTTGTGTAACTTCTGCTTTTTCAGATAATTATATATTAAAATATTCTCGGTATTAACGATTATTAACAAAAATGGTGGTTCTATATGCTGACAAATAGATACTTTTGTACTCAAATTAACAAGAAAGTTATGAAAAGAACAATTATTATTATCAGTTTCTGTATTGGCTTATTTTATAGTGTTGGTGCCCTGGCACAATGTCCGGGATGTGTTACCAATACCGGCTGTACATCCACCCCGGCCAAGCCCACCATTTGTCCTGACGTGATGCCTGATGGCTATGCTATGCAGCCATATGACGAGAACATTTCTTTTTATCTGCCTACAGATTTTACCACACAGGGCCATGATGTTGAACTTTTTCAGCTGGACATCCTCAATGTTACCGGCTTGCCTTTCGGCTTAAGTTTTCAAACCAGTGCATATCCCGATAATATTTATTATCCGACCAGCAACCCACCGGTTACCGAACACGGATGTGCCAAGATCTGCGGAACTCCCATTATGCCTGGTACATATAACATTACTGTGTTTGTTCTGGCTCATGTCCATGTTACCGATCTGGGTGGCATCACACAAACTTCCAATGATTCGTTTATCCTGCCCATTACTATTCTTCCTGCGGCCGCTTCCAACAATGGTTTTTCTATTTCAAACCCTTATGGCTGCGCACCACTGAGTACCAGCTTTACATGCAACAGGCCCAGCAACGGAAATCCTAATTATACCTATCATTGGGATTTCGGAAACGGAAATCAGTCTTCACTGGAAAACCCACCTGCCCAGAATTATCCCAACCCCGGTAGTTTCCCCGTTACCTTACAGACACAAATTGATACCCTGCCTTATTACCTGCAGTCGCTTACCGTTAATGCTGCTCCCGATTGTAATGATAATCCCTGGAGTGCTCCGGATTATTATTTCAAACTCAAATTAGGCACCAATACATTATTTACTTCTGCCTATATTGATAATACTGATGCTCCGGTAACCTTTTCTTTCTCACCTATCCCGCTTACCAACGCCAATTACACTATTGAGCTGTGGGAGTACGATACCGGACTGGCTGGCGAAGATGATCATTGTGGCAATTATACATTCCCGGGCCATACGGTAGGCACATATACTCTTACCACCGGCACCAGCGTTATTACTTATACCGTAAGCCATCCTGTTCTTAACTATACAGATATCGACACCATCAATGTATATCAAAGTCCGGTGGTAGGAACGCTGACCTTTTCACCTAACGACACCGTGTGCGACAAAGATTCAGTGTTATTGTCCATTACCGATAGTTTTGGTGGAATCTATCAGTGGTATAACGACACCAATGCTATCAACAACGCTACCGCATCAACTTATTATGCTAAAACCAACGGTAAGTATTGGGTGGAGGTTTCCAATGCCAATGCCTGCCGTACCAATTCAAATGTAAAACCAATTACCTTTATTCAAAACCCTGACAAACCCGGCGTGTGGATTACCGGAAATACCCTTAATACAAATTTGCCGGGCTTTGACCTGCAGTGGTATCAGGAGGGCGTGTTGATTCCGGGTGCCAATGGCTTCTCATACGATGCCGATACATCCGGATATTTCTGCGTAGTGGCTACCAATTGGTTTGGCTGCACCACATCGTCCGACACGGTTTATGTTACTTATATTCCTGATCTGGGGATACCCGAAACGCTTGGCATATCAGGCTTGCAATTGATTCCAAATCCCACAGCGGGAAAATTTACTGTCAATTTTGAAACGACCTCACAGGAGGATGTGCAGATAAAGGTAACCGACCTGCTGGGACGGGTTGTTTATCAAAATATTTTCACTTATCAAAGCGGACATTTTTCGCAGGAGGTTGATCTGACCAAGGCGCAAAAAGGAATGTACCTCGTCGATATTTTATCGGGCAATACCAAGGCAAACAGCCGGTTAATCAAGCAATAATCTATCTGGAAGATAACGAAAACGCCCTGTGAAAAGTTCACAGGGCGTTTTTTCTATGCCCAAAAAGGGAAATTTTTGAAAATATTGAACAGCACAAACATTTCTGCTGCTTCCGCAAAACCATATTCTTTTAGCTGATGATCAATGAACCTGACATGTATCATTTCAAAATCCCCGGGAAGGAAATACGCCTTTACCTGTTCGTCTTCATACACAAAGCGGTCATCTGCCAAAGTCAGGGTTTTTATTATTCCATCAGTTTTTTTAATCAGTATCGTTCTGTCGTTAATAGTATTCATGAAGAATCCGTTGTCAGCATCTTTGAATTTTATCAGGTCGATAAAAAGCCTGGGTTTATCGGCAAATGGCCTGCCCGCCGTGGGGCAGAAGGTGGTACAGTTGCCGCATTCGTTGCACATATCAGCGATGTTCAACACCTGATGTTGCTGGTGAATGCTCCATTCGCTGTCATCTTCAAATACAATTTCTTTATCGTCTTTTAACACTGCTTTTTGCAGCAATATCCGTTGTGGTTGCAGTTCATAGGCAAAATTTGCCCTGTTAGGACACACCGTAACGCAGATGTTGCACAGCTCGTCGCAATGCAGGCACCTGGCCGCCTCGGTGGTGGCATCTTCTTCGGATAATCCTATGCTGTCGGGTTCTGTTAATGACAGCGTTTTTGGTTCTGTGTTTGCCAAGGCCGTTTGTCTGTATTGCCTGATGGACTTCCTGGTCATCAGGTCGTTGTACGTGTGCTGCCTGTTGTTTTTTAGCTTTACGGGCAGGTCTGTTACCGTATTCAGTATCTCTGCGGCAGCTTTACGTCCGTCGGCGATAGCCTGTATCACGGTGGCAGGGCCGCGGAGGGCATCGCCACCGATGTAAACACCGTTGATCTGGGTTTTGAAACTATTGGCTTCTGGCCGTTTGGGGGCTTCCACCAGGAAATCCATGACAATTTCCTGACCCAGGGCTGGAATCAGGGTGTCGAAATCGAGGGTGTGTTCCGATCCTTCAATTTTTACGGGGGCCGCTCTGCCGCTGGCATCCGAAGCGCCGGGTCTCATTTTGGAACATACCAGCCCGGTCATCATGTTGTTCTCGGAAATGATTTTTTCGGGAAGAATATGTTCGATGATCTCTATGTCTTCATTCATGGCAGCTATTATTTCTTCGGCGTCGGCCGGCATATCCCTTAGGGTGCGGCGGTATAAAATACTGACTTTGCCTTTGCTGCCAACAATCCTTTTTGCAGTGCGGGCCACGTCTATCGCAGTGTTTCCGCCACCAACCACCGCAATTTTTTGACCGGTAAGAAGGCTGTTGCCCTTTCGTATCTCGGATAAAAATGCAAGGGGATCCACCAGCGATTTGGGTGCGGTGCCGGCAATGTTAAATGCTTTAGCTTTCTGCGCACCAACGGCAATAAAGATTACATCATGTGCTTTCTGCAAATCTTTAAAGGTAGATTTATCTATTTTCGTTCCGTAAATGATTTCTACTCCAACAGATTTGATGCGTTCAATATCCTGTTCGATAGCTTGCCCGGAAAGGCGGTATTGCGGGATGGCGTCGCTGATCATGCCTCCGGCAAAGCTCTTGGTTTCGTATATCGTAACCTTAAAACCTCCTAATGCCAGATAAAACGCGCAGGACAATCCTGAAGGCCCGGCGCCTATGATGGCGGCTTTGTGTTTGCTGTCCCCGGAGGGTGTCAGCCGGGCCTGCAATTTTTGTTCGGTAATAAAGCGTTTGACTTCCCTGATCATCAAAGGGTCATCGTAGTTTATTCTGGTGCATTTGCTCTGGCACTGATGGTCGCATACCATCCCGCACACGGCAGGCAGCGGATTCGTTTTAAGAATTACGGTCAATGCTTCGTCATACCTGCGGTTGGCGGTGTAAAAAAGATAATCAGGGATGTCCTGATTGGTGGGGCAGGTGTTGACACATGGCGCTTGTATGCAGTCAAAAAACGACAGTTTACGGCCGGTTTTTATGCTGGGTTCATCAAAAATATCTTTGCTGTACCGTTTGTTTTTCAGCACATCGTCGGCATATTCATTTAGCCTTGCAAGATGGTCCGATGTGGTGCTTTTTTTGAAATAATCAGAAAGGCTACCATTGTCTTTCGTATTCAGAAATCCGGAAATGTTTTGCACATATTGGCCTAATCGCCCGTAACCTCCTGGTTTCAACAAGTCGGAAGACACTGTAACCGGATAAATTCCGCAACTTATTATATCACTGACGTTAAAACAGTCGGCGCCGCCGGAGAATGATATTTTCAGCTGTCCGCCGAAATCCTGCTGAAGTTTGCGGGCAATATTTATGGAAACAGGATGCAGCGCTTTGCCGCTCATGTACATCATTTTTTCTTCCGGGTTGAAAATGTTGCGGTTATTGAGGCTTTCTAAGGTGTTAGTAAGTTTGATGCCAAAGAAAACCTTGTTATTTTGTGCGGCCTGGGTAAGAGCTTTAATGATGGAAAGGGCGTTGTCATATTTCAGGTCGTGTTCAAATGCCAGGTCGGGTACCTGAGTGTGGTGATGGTGCACCTCGTTGAGGATGCGGCGTAGTTCCTGCGGCCCCAGCAGCGTGGGATTGAGCTTAACAAACGTGTGCAGTTTTTTTTCTTCAATGAGGTAAAGGCCTATCTTCTCTATCTCTTCGGGCGGGCAGCCGTGCATGGTGGACAAGGTAATGCTGTCAGAAATTTTTGAAGGAATTTCAATATCTTTTATTTCGGGATACCACGCTGCCAATTCGGCTACCATAGCTTCTTTTTCAGCAGAACAGTCGTTCATCTTGTTAAGGAACCACTGGACATTATCCTTGCAGATTCCTTCATAATTGTAGCCGACACTCATGTTGAAAATGGTTTCCGGATTGCTGCCGTAACCGAATTTATGCGAAAGCAGGTGGATTAGTATCCAGGCTTTGAGGTATTCGTTAAACGATGCTTCAATTTTTAGTTCCTGCGACCATTCGCAGTTATAGCCTTCGTCCTGCATGTCGATACAGGGTTTGGAAATGGTCAATTCATCGAGTGTCTGTACGGTTTTTAATTCGATGTATCTTGCTCCGCAAAGCCAGGCTGCTATAATGTTTTGCGCCAGTTGCGAGTGCGGTCCGGCAGCCACGCCAAAAGGAGTAGCCAGGTGTTGGCCGAACATTTCAGTCTTTAAATGCTTATAGCTTTTGGGGCTAAAGAACAATTCCTGCTGAATACCCAGAATGGATTGTCCTTTTTGATCAGAGAAAATCATATTCACGAGTTGTCGTAGTTGAAGAGGGGCAAAATTGTCGTTCATGGATAAAGTATTATAATTATATTTACGACAAAAATAAAAATTATTGGATAAATACCAGGATGATTTAATGAATACTTCAAAGGATAACCACCAGACCGGTTGGGCGGCTGTGATATTATCAGCCGGACTGTCGTCGAGGATGCAACAGCACAAAGCCTTGCTCCGCTTTGATGCGCATAGGACTTTTATCCGGAAAATTGTCGATGAATATGCCCGGGCAGGATGCAGGCAAATTGTTGTGGTTACCAATCAGGACAATAGTAAACCAATACAGGAAGAATGCTCAAAGATCCAAAACACACAAATAAATTTTGTGATCAATGACCATCTTGAAAAAGAAAAATTTTTTTCTGTCAGGTTGGGCATAGAACGCTGTCTGCCGGCCGGCGGCTGTTTTATTCAGCCTTGCGACAGTCCTTTTATTACAGCGGCCTTATTGAAAAAAATGTTGTTATTGGCGGAAGATGACAGTTATGTTGTTCCGGTGTATCAAGGAAGAAAAGGCCATCCTGTGTTATTGGGCCGCAACCTTATGAAAGGGGTATCTCTGGCAGAGGATGATGCCATGAATTTCAAATATTTTCTGTCTGATTTTAATAGTATACACTTCGAAACTTCCGAAAGTCATGTTCTTGACAACATAAATACCATTAATGATTACAATCAACATTTTAATAAATAAAGAGCGTGAAGACTTTTATTTTTCTTATATAGCTACAAAAATATTTTGTTGTTAAGTAGTTGTTTAGCATTTTATTATAAAAAAAATCGTGAAAAAAAGAAAAATTTCCGAAAAAATATTTTTTATGAAACCCAGTTATATTAAAACAATAAGAGTTATATAAATTAAAAAAAAACTTAAATTTTTCTTGCGGGGAGTGAAATTTATTTATATATTTATCAAAAATTTAATTATATGGATACTCAAAATAAGCCGACGATTTTATTTCCTTATGATTTTACGCCGGAATCGGATTTTGCGGTGGATTACCTGGTGGGTTTGTCAAAACTGTTCAATTTTTCTGCTGAAATTTTGAATATTTATGATGAAGGCACCAAAAAATTCATGAAGGAAAACCATCTGGATAAGTCCGCTTTGGAGGAAAAAGTTCAACTGATGGCTAAAGATTTGCAGGAAAAGCATGGTATCATGACTACTTATCTGATGAAAAATGTTCCTATCAAACGCATACGTCAGATTTCAAGAAAAGAAAATGTAACTTTTACCTTATTGGGCATTATTAAGCCATACAAACCTTCTACCAAGATATTGAAGGTGATTACCACCTCCCCGGTGCCTGCTTTTGTTGTGCAGACCGGTATGCCATATAAACCTATTAAAAACATTGTTTTTCCATTAGACGATTCTACTGCCAGCAGGCAAAAAGCCGGGTGGGCGCTGCGTTTTGCCAAAGCCTGCAACAATGCCATCGTGCATATATACACCATTAGCCCTGCGGCCCTCAAAAGTAAAGAGCGTGAATTCAAACAGTATAAGGTAATTGAATCGTGCGAACATTTCTTTTACCGCAATGGAGTTAATTTTGTTACCGAAACCTCACAGGGTAACTATAAAGATTATCCTCAGGAAATTAAAAAATATGCAGAAAACGTAGGCGCCGATCTGTATATCATTATGATCAGGCCAAAGAAAATGTTTTCGCCTATCGACCCTGTGGATTATCAGATCATATTCAACCAGCAGAAAATTCCGGTGTTGTGTGTAAATCAACGCGACCTTTTTGTTGGCGGCGGTTTTACCTGAGATTAGTTGCTGTTGGGCTGTTTGCCGGCCGTAAGTTATTTCCAAAAAATCATATCTGCTTTGCGATTGGATAATTATTTGTAGATTTGCAATTATTTAAATTCTAAGATCTATGAATAAGTTAGCTGTTATTGCTTTTGGAGGTAACGCGTTGCTGCGTGGAGAACAAAAGGGAACCATTCAGGAACAGGAGCATAATGCCCGTGAAACCTGCACCAACCTCCTTGAGCTCGTAAAAAAGGATTACAACATTGTGATTACTCACGGTAATGGTCCACAGGTTGGAAATATTATTCTTCAAAACATTGCCGGTGCGCGTTTGTTTGGTGTTCCCGAAATGCCAATGGATATCTGCGGTGCCTATTCGCAGGGATTCATCGGTTATGTTATCGAACAACAATTTCGTAATTTGCTTGAAGAAAACAACCTCGACAAGGATGTGATTACCATAGTAACCCAAGTGCTGGTTGATAAGGATGATCCCGCCTTTCAAAATCCTACCAAGCCTGTCGGGCCTTTTTATACCAAGGAAGAAGCCGACAAAATGGCTGCCGAAAGCAAATCGGTGTTTGCTGCTGACCCTCGCGGACGCGGCTGGCGCAAGGTAGTGGCTTCGCCAGTGCCCTTGAAGATCGGCAATAAAAATACTATAGAAAACATAGCCCGCAATGGACAGATAGTAATTGCTGTTGGCGGTGGAGGAATACCGGTGTATTACAAACGCCCCAATTTTCTCGAAGGTATTGATGCCGTGATTGACAAAGACCTTGCCTCTTCGTTGCTGGCATTGCAGATACATGCCGACGAGTTTTATATCCTTACCGATGTGCCAAAAGTGTGCATAAATTTTCATAAACCCGACGAAAAACACCTTGACGTCATGAGCGTGGAAGAAGCCAGACGGTATCTTGCCGAAGGGCATTTTGCCGAAGGCAGCATGGCTCCGAAGATACGGGCTGCTATTAACTTTACCGAAAAAGGGAAAGGTGAAGCGATTATTACTGAAGCATCACAACTTTCAAATAAAAATTGCGGAACCAAAATTGTAAAATCCAAATAATTATTTTATGGGTGAAATCATTTGTCCACAATGCAAAGCCACGCTGGCTGAGCATGCAAAATTTTGTCATGTTTGTGGCTACAAGCTGCTTGATGACAACGCGCAACTCAATGATACAGCACAACCCAATGACACCGTCGAAGACAAAACCATCGATATGAAGGATTTTACCGATGTGCATCCTGAGGAAGTGATGACGGCAATCAAAAGCGGTAATATCTTCAAAAGAGCCATCAATATTATGTTTAAACCAAAAACAGAATGGGAGGGGGTTACTGCTGAAAAGCCCAGGGTACCTATGCTGATTTTCGGATATTCATTGGTCTTTGCCATTATTCCGGTTGTTTCTCTTATTCTTGGCTATGGACTTATCGGTCACAAAATCACTGTTGCCTGGGATAATAGTTTTGGCATTGGTTTTATGCAGGCCTTTGTTTTTATCCTTGCTTCATTTACTGCCATCATCGTGGGTGCTGTGGTTATCAACGCCATGGCTCCGGCTTTTAAAACTGAAAAAAACTTTGGCAGGGCCATGCAGCTTACAACTTATTCCTTTACACCGGTATTTTTTGCAGGCGCCTTGTTTTTCTTTCCTTTTCTATCGGTTCTTGCCAACCTTGCCGGCCTCTACGGTGTATTTGTGTTACTGATTGGCCTGCCAATAGTGATGCGGACACCCAAAAACGACCAGATAGGATATTTTTTCGCTTCTATCGGCGTGCTTTTTGGAATTTATTACACAGTAAAATGGACCCTGGCACTCACTTTTGCTTTGGCATCCAGCGCCATGTGGCATATGCATTATTCATTTTAAAACTGTTTGCTGATACCTGATGGAATTACCCGAAATCAACGAATTGGGCGAGAAGGTAAAACACTGGCAGACTGAAGAAACAAGGTACTACAGGCTGCTGCCATTAAAAAATTATGTCTTTTCGGTAATGGCTGTATTGGGCATTACAGCTACATGCCTGCCCTGGGCTGATATTACTGTAGGCTTTTATAATAAGGCTATGGCTGTGGGGCTGCATTTTTTTTCGGGCTGGATAATATTTTTGATATACATTGCAGTCATTGGGATTATGTTGTTTAATAAGCATCTTAAAGTTGATATCAAACTGGCGGAAAAAGCCCCTGCTTATGCGGCTTTTACAACATCAGCACTTACGCTGATTTTTATAGTATGGAAGCTTTTCAGGGTGCGATACGGTGTGTATATATGTCTGGTTGTTTCATTGGTATTTTTATTTTTGGTATGGTACTTCAACTATAGGAACAAAAGAGGTATTTTTGACAAATCGACAAATTAAAAATTACATTAAAAAATCAATTATAATTTAAAAAAAAACGGAGGATTATTATGGCTTTTAATTTAAAAAACAGAAATTTTCTGAAAGAACTTGACTTCACTCCCGAAGAGATGAAGTTTTTATTAAAACTGTCGGCAGATCTCAAAACTGCAAAATATGCCGGCACGGAACAGCAGATGCTGAAAGGCAAAAACATTGTGTTGCTTTTTGAAAAAGATTCTACCCGCACGCGCTGTGCCTTTGAAGTGGCAGCTCTCGATCAGGGCGCACATGTTACCTATTTAGGCCCCAGCGGTTCGCAGATGGGCAAAAAGGAATCGATGAAAGATACGGCCCGCGTTCTTGGCAGGATGTACGACGGAATTGAATACCGCGGCTATGCACAAACCATTGTGGAAGAGTTGGCCAAATACGCCGGCGTGCCCGTGTGGAACGGCCTGACCAATGAATTTCATCCTACCCAGATACTGGCCGATTTTCTTACCATGAGCGAACATTGTAATAAACCGCTGAACCAGATTTCTTTTGCTTTTGTGGGCGATGCCAAAAACAACGTAGGTAATTCGCTGATGGCCGGTGCTGCCAAAATGGGTATGGATTTCAGGGCCGGCGCACCCAAATCATGCCAGCCGGATAAAAAACTGGTGGAAGAATGCAAAAAAATTGCAAAAGAAACCGGTGCAAAAATCACCATCACCGATGACCCGATTGCTGCCGTAAAAGGAGTTGATTTTATTTATACCGATGTTTGGGTATCGATGGGTGAACCCGATCATGTATGGGTAGAACGTATCAAGTTGCTCAAACCCTATCAGGTAAATGCAAAACTCATGAAAGCCACCGGCAATCCCAATACCAAATTCCTGCACTGTTTGCCGGCTTTTCACAACCGCGAAACCAAAATCGGTGAAGAAATATTTCAGAAATATGGCCTTGATGGTATGGAAGTTACTGAAGACGTTTTCGAATCAAAAAATTCCATCGTTTTTGATGAAGCCGAAAACCGCATGCATACCATTAAAGCTGTAATGGTGGCCACGCTGGCCTAGCATCATGTGACTTGCCTTTATACACTGGCATGAACAGGATATCGCAGTTTTTTGTTAGGATCAGAGGTAAACAGTTTTTTCGCAAACTGAAAAAACTGTTTACCTGGGTCCTTATAATATTTTTTGCGGTTTATGTTGCCTGTAATATCGTTATTTATTGCAGTTCAAAAGGTTTCTTGTATGTCGATCAGGCCACCACACCCGCCAGTTATGTGGCACTGGTTCCCGGTGCCAGTGTATATGCCAACGGACAACCTTCGGAAATACTTGCCGACAGGCTGGATAAGGCTTTTGAGCTATACGAGGCAGGCAAGGTAAAGCGTTTTTTGTTGAGCGGCGATCATAGCACCCGGACATACAACGAAGTTAAAGCAATGAAAAACTACCTGAACAAAAAAGGGGTACCGGACAGCGTGCTTTTTACCGACCATGCCGGCCTGGATACCTACAGTTCGATGGTGCGGGCTGCCCGTGTGTTTGAAGTGGACAGCCTGATTGTGGTAACGCAGACTTTTCATTTGCGCAGGGCGGTTTATATTGCCCGTAAACTGGGGCTGACAGCCTATGGATACCGGGCTGATGTGCACAGGTATCCCAGCATAAATTACCTGATGATACGGGAGAGCTTTGCCGGAATCAAAGCCGTTTTTGAGGTGCTTTTTCATGTTAATCCCAGGTTTGGCGGAGAAAAAATTCCCATCACCGGAGACAGTAGTAAAAGTTACGATTGATAAGCAATACTCCGTTGCCGGTCTATTCCAGGGATTGCATTTTTTTATGGTTTTGTATCAAACGTTCAATTGCAGCTTTTTTCTCTTCCGCTTCGAGCAATTCCTGCTTTTTGTTGTCAATGGATGTTTGTATCTGATGGTAATGGTCTGTAGCGTTTTTTCCATCAGCTTTTAATTGCTTTAGCTGTGCTTCATATTTTTTGCTTTCGGACGACAAAAAACTAATGCGCGACTGTATGTGGGCAAGATCATTGTCGAGGTTTATACCGAGGCGTTCGTTACATTTCTGGAGCAGCTCGAGCAGCATGGTTTCGCGGGCCAAAAGTTTGTTATATTGAAAAATTCTTTTGTCTTCGGCCTGTTTGAGCTTTTCGTATTCCTCTTTGGTTTTAATGTAGTTTTCTTTTTTTGTTTTTTTATTGGCTTCCAGTTCTGTCATGGTTTTTTTCAGGTCATCCATTTTTTCATGATTGGCATCCTGCCAGCCGGTGAGTGTGCGCTCAGCTTTGGGAATTTCGTACCGCACCGCGGCCAAATCTTCTTTTAAAACCTCGATAAGTTTGTTTGTTTCATCAGAATTAGCCAGGTTGTAAATGTTGTTGTTGTATATTTCATTGAAATTTTCGGTTACCACGGTTTTCTCCTGGTTGTCCAGATATATTACAAACTCCTTGTTGGCGCGTTTCACTTCCGAAGAGTTAAAATTGGATGTTTTTATGAATTCATCCATTTCGTCTAATGCAACTTCTTCGCCTCCAAAGATTATGATAACCGATTTTACCTTTACCAGCATATTGTTTTTATAATCATCACGGGTTTCGATTTTCCATGCAAAATTGATTTCCTGGGGGTACAGCATCCCAGTGTTGTCGGGGTTGAGTAAGATGTAATAATTGTAAGTTTTTGATTTTTTTGGGTTCTTACTGTCTGGAATTACAATGGGAATATCAATCCGTAGAAATGTCTTGCCTGCAATACCGGTTTCTTTCTTCTCGAGGCTGTGTAGTTTATTGATGATGTCTTCCATTTTGCTGAGCACATCCTTTTGGTAATTCATATCCTTATAGAAATACCAATAATCGGAGAAGTCATAATTCTTTTTAAAACTCTCTACCTGTCCAACGAAAGATTTTCCTGGTTTTCCACCTCTGACACCGGCGTGTTTTCCGCAATAGATATATGCCCAGTAAATTTTGTCATCTTTCCATACGTAAATTTTATAAATACCGTCCACCGTGCCGTCATCGTTCAGGGGCATGATACCCGGTTCGTAGGGATAACAATAAAAACCCTGGTTTATCATGCGACCGTTGAGGGTGTTCAGGCGGATGTCGTCGGAGTTGGAATAGCCCAGTTTTTCGCAGCCTTCTTTCCAGATGATAACGCCTTCGAACTGCGAAAAAGGAGGGAAGTCGTGCGGGATGATGGTAGGCATGTTTCTACCCTTGGTGCCATAGGGTAACATTACAAAATTCAATAAGCCGGTTTTGGTACTTACCTCACTGTCTTTGTCGTATTGAAAGGCACAATGCCAAATGGGGTTTTTTTTGTCGCCCGGAACCCAGGCGTAGCTGTACGATTCAAGCTCTCCATTGAGGTTTCTGCCTTTGCCTTTTAAAACCACGGTTTCATTTAAGTCCCTCCAGTAAATGTCGTTGAAATATCTGAAAAGCTCGTATTTTCCGAAACGCAGAATTTTTTCGTTGGGTTGGTGCAGCAAATCATAGACTTCATTTTTGTAATTGTCGATAAGCCGGTATGGAATATCATTGACGGTGAGGTTGTTTTCCGCCAGGTATTTTTTTGTGTTGAAACGCTGCAGGATACATTGCTGAATTTCCGGGGGAGTTTCGTTTGAGAACTGCCGTGCGGCGATGTTGATGCTGTCGCAGTACATCAGGAAAAAGGTTTCCATCCATTCGTACACCAGGTCGAAATTGTTGGCATCTTTCCACGATCCGGAACCTTCAATTTGAGGGAAAACAAGCGTATCATAAACGGTTTTCTTCCCCATCTTTTTCTTGATGTAAAAACCCGCCAGGTCGGCCGTAACCCGCCCTGAGTCGATACCCAAACGCGGTATGGTGGACATAAAAGGTTTTTCTACAGCTACATTTTTGCCAATGTTTTGATTAAAGGCAGAATCCACCATAAATTTTTCTTCCGTGATGTTGTAATGCCAGATACATCCCAGATCGTAAGAGTGGTGGTTTTTTACTTTTTTGGCTGGCAAAAAATTTATTTCTGCTGCAGTATAGCCCAGATTTACCAGCGTCGACAGTAAGGTGTTGCCAAATATCAGATAGTCGTAGGCTGTGGTGTAGGTTCTTATTCCATAATCAAATTTGTTGTTTGGTCCGACAAATCTTCCGTCAAACAGGCCAATCACATACTTACTTCCATACTGATTGGTATAGAAT